>MDTB01070896.1_pt1 | contig 54156 bp, 50 predicted proteins | sample 811161 | NCBI WGS metagenome assembly MDTB01 (sample SAMN05326650, study PRJNA326480) | marine metagenome | isolation source: seawater | place: Mediterranean Sea | collected 2009 | reverse complement strand
CTTCCCATAGAGCCGTGGTAGACCACCACGTTGATAGGCTGGGTGTGGAAGTGCGGTAACGCATGTAGCTGACCAGTACTAATAGCTCAATTGGCTTGAATTATGCACTGAAAAAAATTTTTGAACCTTATTTTATTTAATTTTTAAATAATAATTTAGTACAGATATTTTATTATATAATTTTAATTCCATATTGGTGAAACTCATTTTTATATTCTTTTTGAATATTTCCTAAAGCTTTTCCAATATGCACAATTGTTTCATAGATATTTTTCTCAAATTTATGATTTTGCCATTTCCAAATATCTAGAAACTTATTTTCTTTTAATTTTTTATCACATTCAATTTTAAATTTTTTATTTAACATAAGCTCGTTATTATATACAACCTCTCTACCAAACTGGGTTTGAAAGTTGTTTGTTGTTAGAAAAGAGCTTTCTTTAAAATCTGATTTAAAATATACATAATGATTACCTTTTTTAATATGTTTAAAAGTATTAAAAGGCCATTTTTCAAAATTTAAATTTTGAATATCTTCAAGTTTATAAATTTTACCATTTACTTTATACTCAGAGTTCTTTTTAAGTCCTTCAGAGTATAATTGATTTATATCATGAATATTTGTTAATTTAAATTTTTTGAATTCAATATATTTAACTCCTGATTTTCTATTGAATAAAGTTAATTCAATTGATTTTTTTAGAGTTGAGGCGTTTGTCGATTTAGGAAGACTCATTATATGTATGTGGGCCCTATCAAGACCACCAACACAAGCACACATCCCATGTTCAAATACTGCGGAGCTTCTCTTGAATTCGTATGATATTGATTTTTTTGCAATTTTAATTAAAAAATTTAATTCTTTAAATTTTTCTTTTTCAATTAGTCCAAATGAAGGAATAAAGTCTTTTGAAATGAGAAGTAAATATCCTGGAGAAAATGCACCATATCCCCCAACAACAAAAAAATTATTAGAGTGAAATATAAGTCTATTAAATTCTGTGATTTTTTTTAAAACACCTCTTTTTTTTGAAAACTTTAAAAACTTATCCCACGAGAGTTGATCAATATCAAGATTATCCATATATAAATGAAATTAGGTATATCATTAATTATTTTTTTTCAAATAATTTAAATATTTATTTTTTTTCGTAAATTTTTAAACAAATCAAACTCTATTGATCATATCAGGAAAAGCTTTATATGTGTCTTGGATGAAAAAAATAAAACTTAAAGTAGCAATCGATAGTCCTGCGGCGAGTGGAGCTGGAACGCAGTCAAAAATGATATCAAAACACTATAATCTATTTTATTTAGATACAGGTAAATTTTATAGAATTTTAGGAAAATTTTATCTAAAAAATTACAGTAAAATAAATTATGATTTATTCAAAAAAAAAATTAACAATATTAAAATTAAAGAACTGAATGATAAAACATTGCTTTCAAACAAATATGGAACTGCAGCCTCAGTCTTAGCTAAAGACCAAAAGATAAGAAATATAATTAATAAAGTTCAAAGAAAATTAGCATATCATCCTCCAAAAAAATTTAATGGATCTTGTTTGGATGGAAGAGACATTACATATAATATAGTTCCTGACGCAGATATTAAACTTTATTTAACTGCTACTTTAAAAGTTAGAGCATTAAGAAGATATAAAGAATTAAAAAAACTTAATCATAAAATTTCATTTAAAGAAGTTTATAAGACAATCAAAAAAAGAGATAAAAACGATAGAACTAGAAAAATTGCACCACTTAAAAAAATTAAGGGTGCAATTTTAATTGATACTTCTAATTTGACTATAAAGGAGTGTTTCAATAAAATCAGTAATATAATAGACAGAAAAATTAAAAAACAAAATCATACATAAAAATAGAGCTGGTTTACTTTTCATCATAAAAAAAATATAAAATTATTTATGATTAGTTTACAAAAAAAAATTTCATTTATTAAATTAATCACATTTTTTTTACTTTTTTTTTCATTCAACTCTATAGATTTGCTAATATCTTTTGCAAATGAGAATTCTGTAAATGAACTAATAAGATTATTATTTTATTTATTAGCAATTATTGTATTAAATATTTTTATTCTTTACTTATTTTATAAAAAAAATTTTTTTTTTCTAATATTTGGATTTACATTATTTATAAATTTTTTAAGTATAAATTATTCATTTAGTAGTGAATTTTTAAATCTTAATTTATATAAAAAAATTTATGTAATATTATTTTTGTTGTCAATTTTTTGGTTAATTACACTGATCTTGATTAAAAAGGATTTGTTAAATAAAATTTCAATTATATATTTATTTTTAATTTTCTTAAAAATCTCTATTCCATTTTTTAGTTTTCAGAAAAGCCCAGCAGAAGTTTCATATGACAAATTTAATAAATTATTTAATACAAAACCTAATTTTATAATTTTTACAATAGATAGACTTAGTTCAAATGAACATTTAAACAATTATTTTGATAATGAAAATTTTGATTATCGCATTGAGGAACTTGAAAAAAACTACAACAAAATGCATAAAATTTATTCTGATGGATTTGATACCAAGACCTCTCTAAACTCAATATTTTTAATTAATGAAAAAAATTTAATAAATAAATATATTTCTGAAAGAAAAAGTGAAAGTCCCTATTACAAAGGGAAGGAAAATTCTCCACTCAGTAAACTTTTAAAATTTAATGATTATAAGATTATTTCATCATATCCATTTAGAAATTATTTAGGTAAAAGAGGCAAGTATATTGATGAGTTCTTTTATAATGAAACTAATAAATTTTGTGACTTTAAAAAACCTTGGTTTTATTTCCAATTGTATAATTATTGTTATTTAAATAATTTAGTTAAAAACCAAGTAAAAAAAAAACTCGATGTTGAGGCCAAACAATCAGAGTGGTTAAAAAAATTATTAATAATAGTTGAAAAATATTCTTTAAATGAAGAAAATACTTTTTCCATTCACCACATTAAATTATTAGGTGTAGAGGGGCTAAATGAAAAACACAGGGTAAGAAGATATTATTCTCAACTAAACTCATTTTTTAAAATTTTAAATCAGAAAATAGAAAGAGCTGACAAGAAAATTTTTATATTTGTTGTAGGAGATCATGGCCCATACTTTTTTAGAAACTTAAAAAAAGTAGATAATGAAAAACTTTATCTTGATGATAGATATGGAACAATAGGGTATTATTCAAAAAATTTTAAAACTAAAAAAAAATGTGAAATAAATTCTAAAACAATAAAAAATATTTCACAAATGATGGAAAATATTTTTAAATGTGTTTTTTAATATATGCAGCTTCCTTTTGAAAATTTAAGAATATTAAAAAAATATTTAACTTTAAAAGATTTAAATTTTGATATTACGATATATTCAGAACAACCAGATTATTATTATTTATTTAAAGATATATTAGACCACTTCCCAAAAAAAAAAATTCTATATATTTATTCATCTACCAAAGATAAAATTATTAATCATAAAAACGAAAATTTGCTTAGCTTTTACGTAAGTAATGGATATTTGAGGGATTTTATTTTTAATAATTTAAAGTCTAATGTGGTCATTATGTCTACACCAGACCTAAATTCTTTCTCATTAAAAAGATCTAATTTTGTTAATAACTATATTTATGTTCAACACAGTTCAAGCAGCTTGCATACAATATATAGAAGTAGAGCATTCGCAAATTTTGATTATATATGCTGTTCTCATGATTATCATTACCAAGAGAGCAAGACTATGGAAATACTTTATAATTTTAATTTTAAGGGGATAATTAAGCATGGATATAAAAAAATTGATATTATTAAAGAGTTACAATTTAAATTTAAAAAAAAACAACAAATACTAATAGCACCAACATGGGGCAAAAATAGTTTGTTTCATTCTGAAATTGGCTTGCAATTAATTGATATTTTAATAAAAAATTTAAATATTGATATAATTTTACGCCCTCATCCTATAACTCAAAAAAAATCCAAAGTATATAAAGATATTATTAAAAAATATGAAAATAGTGAAAAACTAAAAATAGAAAATAACATAGATAATTTTCATAGCTTGGTTGAAAGCGAATATCTCATAACTGATTGGTCAGGAATTGCTTCAGAGTATATTTTTGGTACAAATAGAAAGGTAATATTTGTAGATACTCCTCAAAAAATAAATAATAGTGAATTTCAAAATTTTAAACTAGACTCATTTGAAAATATAATAAGATATAAATTTGGAGAAATAATAACAAAAGATAATTTGTTTAAAATAATAAATATAATCAAAAATAAAGAAAATTTACAAATAAATGATTATTATTTAGCTGATTACATTTATAATATTGAAAGAAGTGATGAAAAAATTGTTCAATTATTAAATAAAATATTAGAATAAACCTTTATGAAATTTATAACTACAATTTTTATATATTTTTTACTTATTTCGGATTCTTATGCGTATCTGGATCCTGGAACATTTAGTATTATTGCTCAATTTTTTATTGGAATTTTTGTATTTATTTTATCATTTTTTCAAACAATCAAAATTAAAGTAATCTCATTTTTGAAAATGGTTAAATTGAAAATCACAAAAAATAAATGATCCAATAATAATTTGGAAACAATACATATTATCTCATATTGTATGAGATGCTCTTACCAACTAATTTTGAATTATTTATTAATGCTTTAAAAATTGTTAATCTGTATGGATTGTAATTTTCAGAGATTATACCTGGGAAAAATATTCTACTATTTGAAACACTAGAAAATTTCTTTGTTATTATAAAGCCTTTTTTTGAAAAATTTAATTGTTTTTTGAGATTAGTTAATAAGTTATGATTTATAGAAAGGCTGTCAAAGTTTGCTGGACCAGATACATCAACAACAATATCATAAATATATTTTTTTTTATTATTATGAATTTCAAACTTACCGTTTTTGTATTTTAAATTATCAGCTCTAAAGTTCATATATTTAATTAATTTTTTCTTTTCCATTAATTTTTTTTGATTTACTAAAAAAGGATATGTAAATCTTGTAATATTTCTAAGTTTGTCAAAGTAAATATTGGTATATTTATCTTTTTCTTCTTTATCTAATTTAGAAAGTATATTTTTAATAACAAAATTTTTCATTATTACAGTCCAAATATCATAACTGTTTAATTTTAACTTTTTTCCATAAACAAATAACTTTTTTAAATTATTTACTACATCATTTGCATATTTGTATTTATAAGAATTTATTTTTTTTAAAATAATTTCTTCATATTTATTATTTAATCTCCCACTTTTTTGAGCTGCACTTATTGATTTGTTATTTTTTGAAATAAAATCTATAGATAAAACATTTTTATTATTTAAATTCGAATATATTTCATTTAAAGGTTCTAATAAGCCAGCCTTGTTGCCAATAAATAATATTTTAATTCTATTAATTGATTTTTTTAAGTTAATCTTATCAATTAAATTTTGCGTTGACCCTTCATCATAAAAATCCCATATGTAAAATTTATTTTTTTTTGAATTTTCCAATTTGTATGTGGGTGCAGGAAGCCCAATTCCTACAGCACAAAAATTTGAAAATATTTTTTTTAATCTCTTTCTTTTTACTAATTCAAATTTTGATTGTTTTTTTATAATTTTATAAATAATATAATTTTGATCTCTAAAAAAAATCTTGTCTTTACTAATCTTAATTTTATTAACATTTTTGTTTATAAAAAAAATATTAATTTTTAATTTTTTGGTTTCTATAAAATTTAAAAGACTGATAAGTTGATCTTTTTGCCAAAAATAAACGACACATCTTGGAAGGTATAACTCATCATCTAAATTGCCATCAATGAAGTTTTTTTTATTTATCCTTAACCATTGTGAGTAAGAAAAACTTTTTGATTTTGATAAATAGTCACATATCTCTTTTCTTAGAGTTTTCTTTCTTTTTAAATCACTAATAAAAATTTCAGGAGAAAGCCTCAATGGATTGTTAAAAAATCCATGTTTTGAGCTTTTTTTTGACCAAGCAGCGCCACCAAGAAAATTAGTAAAACTTTTATCAATTAGTGCAAAATTATATTTTCTTTTTCTATTTTTAACATTAAGAATTAAATTTTTTAACGTTGAAAATCCAACAAGGCCACTTCCTAGTGAAACATAATCAAAATTCATATATAAAATTAAGATATGAAAATTAATATTAATTTACAAGTCTTATTCGATATTATTAATTTAAAAAATAAAATTTTTCATCCTGTTACAAATTTTATGGGAAAAAGAGAAATAGAGTCGGTTGCAGAAAATTTTATTTTTAAATCAAAAATTTTTTTTCCTTTACCTATTTCGTTTTCCACAAATCAAAAAAAAATCTATGAATTTAAACATAAGAAAATTAGAATATTCTATAAAAATAAATTTATATGCAATTTAATACCAACTGAAATATTTAGTTTTAATAAAAAAGAAAACAAAAATTTAATAAAAAAAATATATGGCACAGATGATAAACTTCATCCTGGAGTTAAGTTTTTTTTAAAAAACAAAATTTTTATAAAATCAAAAATTTATAATTTTAACTCAGAACTTTTACAGAAATATAAATCAAATTCTTTAAAAAAAAAAATAAATAATAATAAATGTGTAGGATTTCATACAAGGAATGTAATTCACAAAGGACATCAGCATATTCAAAATATTGGAATTCAAAAATATGGTAAGATATTGATAAGTCCTATGGTTGGTCAATTTAAAAAAAATGAATATAAAATGAGTACTTTAATTCGTGTTTTTAAAACTTTAGAAAATCAGAATAACAATAAAAATATTTTGTTTAATTTTTTTTGGTGTTATCCTAGATATGGCGGCCCTAGAGAAGCTGCATTCCATGCTATCGCAAGAAAAAATATGGGTTGTACTCATTTTATTGTTGGCAGAGACCATGCTGGTATAGGAAAATATTATTCAAAATACGAGTCACAAAATTTTTGTAAGAAAAATCAAGGTAAACTAGGGATAAAAATAGTGGCAACGAAAGAACCTTTTTATTGTAAGACGCATAAAAAAATTGTGAATAAAGCATGTTCTAATAAAATAAAAAAATGTTTTTTACAAGAATTATCTGGCTCGCTAATAAGAAAGAAAATAGTTAACAACAAAACAATTCCAAACTATTTAATGGAAGAGAGGATTTCTAAATTATTAAATAAAAATGATATAATATGAATAAAAAAAAAATTCTTCTCACATTTGATATAGATTGGTGCCCAGATTTTTGTACTGAGGTTGTGCTTGATTATTTGGCAAACAAAAATATTAAAGCCATTTTTTTTATCACACACAAAAGTAAAATTTTGCAAAGAATCAAAAATGAAAATCATGAAATAGGTATTCATCCAAACTTTTATAAAGGTAGTTCACAAGGAAAAAATTATTATGATATTGTCAAAAATTTATTGACTATTGCCCCTGATACAAGAGTAATTAGAACTCACAGACTTTTTTATGATAGTATTATTTTTTCAAAAATATTTAGTAAATTTAAGCAACTTAAATATGACTTAAGTACACACACTTATAAATATCCTTATATTGATTTATATAAATCATTCGGTATGGATGTAGATTTTAAAAGAATTAATTTTAATTGGGAAGATGATACGGCAGCTTTTGAAAATAAAACAAATTGGTCAGGACCAGGATTCATTTCTGATAAATATATTTATAATTTTCACCCAATTTACATATTTCTTAATTTAGAAAATAAAAATAGGATAATAAAACTGAACAAACTATTAAAGAAAAAAAAAAAAAGTTTAATAAACTTTAAAAGAAATGAACTAGAAACTTTAATTAATAAAAAAAATAAAGGATGCAGAAATCTTTTTGAAAAAATTATTAATTCTTCTGATGAAATTTTACCATTTGGAAAATTTATTAAAAAATTATAATGAAAAAAATTACAATTTGATGATTAAAAAAAAAGATATTCTATTTTATAAAGAAAAAGGCTATTTAAAAATAAATATTTTTAGTAAGAAGGAGTTAAATAATATTTTTTCTGAATTTCAAAATTTTCTATTAAATAAAAAAGTATTTAATAAAAATTTTAGAGAAAATTTGAATGTCTATAAAAATATTAGTAAAAATAAATTTAAAAAATTGATGAAATATAATGATAAGATTATTTATCTAAATAACTTATCAACAAAAAATAAAGTAATAAACTTAATCAAGAAATTGAGTTTAAAAAACCCTATATTATCTGGTAATCCACAATTTAGAACTGATTTCCCTTTAGATGAAATATATTCTCAACCTTTACATCAGGATATTTTATACAATATAAAAAGTAAAAATTCTTTGACGGTATGGACTTGTCTACATGATTGTTCTGCTAAAGAAGGTGCACTAGAATTATATGAAAAAACTCATAAAAAAAAAATTTTTAAATATAAAAAAAAATTAAACCCTAGAAGATTTGTTATATCTAATTTTAATCATCGAGAATTTAAAAAAATTATTGTAGAAACTAAATTTGGAGAAAGTCTAATTTTTAATCAAAAATTAGTACATAAATCAGGAATAAATAGCTCTTCAAAAGTTAGATTATCATTTCAAGTAAGGTTTGCTGACATAGATTAGGTATGAGTGTAACAATAATAAAATGGGAAATTCGTACTAAAAAAAGTATAAAAATTTTATTTAGATTCAACTAGAAATATTATTTAATTATATCTTTAAAATTTTTAGAAGAAATAGCACTATCAATTGACGAACTATACGTATCAAGCAAAAACTTAAAAATAGTTAAATTTTTGATATTAAAAAGTTAATAAACTATTATAAGTAGTTCTATTTAAAACCTTATGACAAAACATGAAAAAAAAAAATTGATAATTTTTGGCACAGGACTATTATCTGAGGTAATAACAGAATATTTTAAAGATTTTACCCAATATGAGATACATGGCTACATGCATGATACAGATCAAAAGCAAAAGAGTTTTTTGAATAAACCTGTATTTCATATTTCCCAAATAGATGAACATAAAGATAAATCTTTTTTTGTAGCAATTGGATATAAAAAAATGAACACTTTAAGAGAACAAATATTTATAAAGTTAAAAACAAAAAAGATAAATTTTACTAATTTTATTCACCCAAGTGTAAAAATATTTAATTCATCAAAAATAGGTGAAAACGTTTTGATTTTAGAAAATAATACAATACAGCCTTATGTAAATATTTCATCAAACACTTTTATATGGTCAAGTAATCATATAGGTCATCATACAAAAATTGAAGAAAATGTGTTTATATCTTCTAATGTGGTCATAGCAGGTAATTGTAGTATAGGAAAAAATACATTTCTTGGTATAAATTCATCGGTAGCAGACTCCACTGATATTGGAGAAAAAAATTTTATTGGACCTAATAGCTTAATAAAACATAAAACTAAATCAAATGATTGTTTTATCTTAAAATCAACTGAAGTTCATAAAATAAAAAGCAATCAATTAAAATTTTGATGTCAGAAAATTGGAAAAAGATTTTTTTTTATCAACCTAAATTTGATAAAAAAAGTAAAATATCACATGCTCAACTTCCGACAGTAATGACTTTTAAAAATTTTTTTAGAGTATTTTTTGCTACAAGAGACAAAAATAATTTTTCAAATATTTATTGTGCAGATTTTAAAATTGTTAAAGATAAAGTTTTGCTAATTAAAGAATATCAAAAATCAATTTTAACAAAAGGAAATATTGGGAATTTTGACGAACATGGTGTCTATCCATCATCAATTATTAAATATAAAAAAAACTTTTTCCTATATTATATTGGATGGACTAAAGGATATACTTCTCCTCTATTTTATGCATCAATAGGTTTGGCTAAAAGTAAAAACTGTTTAAATTTTAAAAAATATTCAAAAAGCCCTATATTTCAGCGTGGTGATAGAGATTGTTGCCTAGTAACATCCCCATTTATCGTTAAAAATAAAAAAAAATTTATAATGTTATACACTTCTGGTTATAAGTGGGAAAAATCTAGAGAAAAAATAACATCCTTTTATGATATCAGATCTGCTGTTTCAAAAGATGGAATTAATTGGGATAGAGAAAACAAGCCAATAATCAATCTTTCGAAATATGAAACCAATATTACAAGAGCAGTTTTTCTGAAAAATAATCAAAAAAAAATTTATTACTGTTCTATGGAAAAAAAAGACAAGAAATACCAAATAAATTATGCATTGTTAAAAGGTAAAAAATATTACAAAAATAAAAGCAAAATATTTTTGGAAACTGATAATCCTAAAAATACTACTGTAGCTTATCCATATTTATTTGAGTTTAAAGAAAAAACATTAATGGTTTATAATGGAGAAGATTTTGGAAAAAAAGGGTTTTATATTTCAAAAGCAATATGAAAAAAATATTTTTTCTATTAACAAAATATGACTACCCAAATCCATGCAATTCTTTTTTTATCGATTTATTTAAAAAAAATTTTAAGATTTTTGTCTTTGGCCCAGGTTATTCAAATCTGAGGTCTTATAAAAAAACTACAAATTATTTAAAAAATTATACAAATTCATCAGATATAATTATAACAGAGCATCAAATAATGACAGATAATTACAAGAGTCTTTACTCTAATTCAATTATTGATTTTGATAAAAAAAAAAGTTTTGAAATGCTGAGAGCGATGAAAGATTTCTTTATTAAAACTAAGAAAAAAAAGATTTTTTTTGCAAATTTTGACTATTTCTCTGTTCCAAAAGGACTAATAAAAAATCTTAAAATATCAAATCCAATTATAATTCATCCTGGTATTGAACTTTTAAATAAACCATCAGGTGTAAACAAGGTATTAGAAAAAAATTTACATAATACTAGTGATGATTTTTATAATTATTTAAAAAAAAATAAAAATAAAGTTATCTCTTTCCCTTTTTATATTTCTGAAACTGAAAGTATTAAGAAACAAAAAAAAATATTAGATGTCTCAGTTCTAGGATCTAGATATTATAATAGAGTAATATTTTCAAATAGTTTAAAAAAAAATAAAACTATTAAGTATTCTTTTAAATTTACAAAGTTTAATGTTTTAATAAAATTAAATAGGCTGTTGAAACAAAAAAAAATCTTAATTTATTTTAGAGACTCGTTTAGGAAAGAAATTTCAAAATCATGGATATCATTTACATGTGGTGGTATACTGAATTATCCTGTAAGAAAATTCTTTGAAATACCCTTTTTTGATTCAATGTTGATATGCAAAAGTCCAAAAAATTTTAAACATCTTGGATTTAAAAATAATATAAATTTTATTGAAGTAAATTTTACTAATATAAATAATCAAATTAACGAGCTATTAAAGAATAAAGTTAAAGTAAAAAAAATTATAAATAATGGAAAAAAGTTAATATTAAATCGACATACAATTAAATATAGATCAGGAATTTTAAAAAGGTCTATTAGCAAGATTTTAAATGATAAATTTAAAGGATCTAACTGGTCTAATGGAAATTTTTACCTAAAATAAATTAATAGGATATTTAAAAACTTAAAAGTTAAATTTTTATAAATTTACTAAGAAAATAATGCTAATTCGTTAGGCTAGATTGAAACATTAAATCATTCTAAAAAAAAATATATTAGTAAAATAATTAATATAATTTACTTAAAAATAAATTAATTTGATATTAAATTAATAAGATAATGATATTAAAATCCTAAGATCGTGATATTAAAACTTAAATGAAAAAAAAAATTCTTATAACTGGATGTGCCGGATTTATAGGATTCCATTTAGCATTAAATTTTAGTAAAAATAAAAATTTAGAGATTTATGGTTTAGATAATTTAAATGATTATTATGACATAGATCTAAAAAAAAAAAGAATAAATATTCTTAATGAAAAAAAAAATTTTCACTTTACAAAAATTGATCTCAGAAAATTTACAATACTCGAAAAATATTTTATTAAAAAAAATTTTTTTGCTGTATACCACTTAGCCGCACAGGCTGGAGTAAGATATTCAATATTAAACCCAAAAGTTTATTTAGATAATAATATAAATGCATTTTATAATATTATGCATTTATCTAATAAAAAAAAAGTTAAACATTTTTTATTTGCCTCTACAAGCTCTGTCTATGGAAGTAAAAACAAATTTCCATTAAAAGAAAATATGAACACTGATAAACCAATGTCTTTTTATGCTGCAACAAAAAAATGTAATGAGGTAATGGCTTACTCTTATTCTCATATTTTTAAAATGAAGATAACAGCTTTAAGATTTTTTACTGTTTATGGCCCTTTAGGTCGACCTGACATGGCATTATTTAAATTTGCAAATGCAATTAAAAACAATAAAAAATTAAATTTATTTAATAAAGGTAATCATGTGAGAGACTTTACTTATATTGATGATGTTGTCCATTACCTAATTAAATTATTAAATAGACTACCTACCAATGAAGAAAATTTTCAAATTTTAAATATTTCAAATAGTAGTCCAAAAAACCTAAAAAAATATTTAACGACCATAGAAAAAAAATTTAAAAAAAGATCAAAAAAAAATCTTTTACCATTACAAAAAGGTGATGTTTTAAAAACACATGGTGACAATAACAAACTAATTAAAATTGCAGGAAAATTAAAACCAACTTCTCTAGAATCTGGAATTGGAAAATATATAGATTGGTTCAAAAAATTTTATGGTTGATGGAAATTATAAAATTTGTGTGATTGGGCTAGGTTATGTTGGTTTACCCTTGGCAATAGAATTAGGTAAATATTTCAAAACATTAGGATTTGATTTAAATAAAAAAAGAATCATTAGTTTAAAGAAAATGATTGATCTAAATCATGAAATTAATCCTAAAGAGATCAAATCTTCTAAAAATATTAAATTCACCTATGAGAGTAACGATATTACAAATTCAAATATATACATTATTTGTGTACCAACTCCTATTGATAAAAAAAAAAAACCTGACTTAGGTAGCTTAATTGGAGCAACAAATTTGGTTGCAAAAGTATTAAATAAAAATGATATAGTGGTATATGAGTCAACGGTTTATCCAGGACTAACCGAGGAAATTTGTGTTCCAATAATTGAGAAAAAATCAAATTTAAAGTTTAATAAAGATTTTTTTATCGGTTATTCTCCTGAGAGAATTAATCCAGGAGATAAAATAAACACTTTAACAAAAATAAAAAAAGTAGTTTCAGGATCAAATAAAAAAACGAAGCAAACACTGAAAAAAATTTATGGTAAAATAATTAAAGCTGGAATTCATGTCGCCGATTCTATTAAAGTAGCTGAAGCAGCAAAAGTAATAGAAAATACTCAAAGAGATATTAATATTGCTTTGATTAATGAATTTACCCAGTTATTTAAAAAATTAAAATTAAATCCAAAACATGTATTTGACGCAGCAAAAACAAAATGGAATTTTTTGGATTTTAAACCTGGTCTTGTGGGTGGACATTGTATTGGTGTTGATCCTTATTACCTAACATATAAAGCAAAGAAGATTAACTTTAAACCAAACATTATTTTAGCCGGAAGAAGTATAAATGATTCAATTGCTAATAAATTAGCTGTTGAAATAAAAAATAAGATTACACAAAAATTAAAAAAAACAAAAATTAACATTTTGATAATGGGTTTTACTTTTAAAGAAAATTGTTCTGATTTTAGAAACACTAAAGTAATTGATATTGTTAAAAAATTAGAAAGCTTTGGTTTTGAGATAGATATCTTTGATCCTTGGATAGATATAAAAAAAACACAAGAAGAATACAAATATATGAAACTTAATATTTTAACAAGAATCAAAAGAAAGCATTATTCAAGTGTTGTTTTATGTGTTTCTCATAATTATTTCAAAAAATTAGGATATAAAAAGATTAAAACTTATTGTAAAACTAATCATATTATTTTTGATTTAAAAAATACTTTTAATGAGAAAAAAGCAGTCCAACTTTTATGATAATTAACTCTAAAAATTACAAGAAACCTATTTTGATAGCTGAAATTGGATGTAATCATATGGGAGACATATCAATTGCAAAAAAAATGATTCTAGAGTTAAAAAAAAATGGAATAAATTATGTTAAATTTCAAAAGAGAAACAATAGAATCCTTTTATCTAAAAAAGAATATAACAAACCCCATCCTGTGCCTCAAAATTCATATGGCACCACTTATGGTAAGCACAGAGAATATTTAGAATTTAATTTAAAGCAGCACAAAGAATTACAATTATACTGCAAAAAAAAATCAATCAACTATTCATCATCTGTTTGGGATTGGAAATCAACAAAAGAGATAATTAGTTTAAAAACATCATACATAAAAGTTCCCTCTGCTTGTAATTTAAACTTTAAAATCTTAAAGTTGTTAAGAGATAATTATACTGGAGAAATTCACCTTTCGTTTGGTATGACGACTCCATTAGAGGAGGAAAAAATTATTAAGTTCTTTGAAGTGAATAACTCGGCAAAAAAAAGACTTATTATTTATTCATGTGTTTCTGGTTATCCTGTTAGTCCAGAAGACCTTTCTCTTCTAGACATATTGAGACTTAAAAATCTTTTCAAACATAGAGTTAAATCAATTGGTTTTTCTGGACATCATAACGGTATTTCTGCCGATATAGCTGCTTATACATTAGGTGCCACGCATATAGAAAGACACTTTACATTAGATAGGACGTTGAAAGGCACAGATCATTCAGCATCATTAGAAATTCAAGGAATTAAAAAATTAAAAAGAGATTTAACAAACATACAAAAATCGTTAAACTTTAAAAAAAAAGGGATATTAAGTATAGAAAAAACTCAAAGAGATAAATTAAAAAAAATTGTTAAATGAACCTAGCATTAGTCCCAGCAAGATCGGGAAGTAAATCTATTAAAAATAAAAATATAAAACTATTTTTAAAAAAACCTCTTATTTATTGGACATTACTTAGTTTAGAAAAAAGCTCTGTAATAGATAAAATTTATTTAGCAACTGATAGTAAAAAAATAATAGATATAGCGAACAAATTTAAATTTAAAAAATTGAGAATCTTTATTAGAAGTAAGTTCTCATCTAGAGATAACGCACAAACCGAGGAGGTATTGCTAGAATTTTTGAAAAAAAAAAAAATAAAAGACAGCAATCATTTATTTCTTGTTCAACCTACTAGCCCTTACATCAATAGTAATGATTACAACAAAGCTTTAAAGAAACTTAAAAATTCAAAAAATAACAGTTTACTTTCTGCCGTTAAGTCCAAAAACTTTTTTTGGACAATGAACGGTAAAGCAGTAAATTATGATTATAAAAAAAGACCTAGAAGACAGAATAATAAGGGTATTTTTGTGGAAAATGGAGCTTTTTATCTTAATACAGTAAAAAATATTTTGAGATCAAAAAATAGACTAACTAAACCTATAGCAATATATGAAATGTCAAATAAATCTTTATTAGAGCTTGATGAAAGAGAAGATTGGGCTTTAGCAGAGTATATAAAAAAAAATTTTTTTTAGATTTATAAATGAAATCAAAAGTTTTTATTGATAACCAGAAAAAAAATTGGACTAAAAAAAAAATAGGAGATTTTGAAATATTCTACTCAGGATATGTTTTAAATTATAATTTAGATTTTATTTTAATAAAAATTTTAAATGAGATAAAAAAAAATATCAGCAATATCAATAAAATTATAAAAAAATTTAACTTAATTGGTCACTATGCAATTGTAATTAAAAGAGGCGATTGTATTTTTGCAACTACTGACAATATTTCGTCAATTCCTATTTTTTACTATAAAAGTAATGATCAAGTATATTTTTCAAATAGTTCAACTTATTTAATTAAAAAATTTGAAAAAAATTTAAAAGGTCTAAACGAACAAATAAAACCTTTTTTTTATTCTGGATACACAGTTGGAAATAATACTTTATTTGATAAAATAAATTTTCTAAGTTTCGGACAAAGTATTTTAGTAATGAAGAGTAATATAAAAAAGTACGAATTATTTAAAATAAAAAAAAAATCGAATTTATCCGAAATTAAATTGCAAAATAAATTAGTTAGATCTTTAAATGAAATTTTTTTAGATTTAATAAAATCACTTAATAATCGCCAAGTAGTAATTTCTCTTTCTGCAGGATATGATTCAAGGTTGGTTTTATCTATGTTAAAAAAATTAAATTATAATAATATTATTTGTTATTCTTATGGAATGAACAATAATTCAGAAAGTATAATAGCAAAAAAAATTTGTAAACAATTAGGTGTAAGATTTTATTTTGATGAATTAAAATTAAAATCTGAAAGAAAGTTTTATAACTCAATAATATTTAAAAAATATTTATCATTTTCTGATATGCATCATTCTGTTCAATATTTTCAGGGCATAAGCACCTTATATAGAATGAAAAAAAGGGGTATCATTAATAAAGATGCAATTATTGTTACTGGAAATGGTGGTGATTATATAAGTGGTCTACATTTATCAGGTTATTTAAAAGCAAAACTTAAAGATAAAAAAAACCTTTATAATTTCATAATAAACAAACACTATAATTTATGGAATAATAAAGACAATAAGATAAGAAATGAAATAGTCAAAATAATAAAATATCAAAAAAAAAATTATCAAAAAAGATTTAAAAGCAAAATTAATTCTAGTGTTTTTTATGAGCTATATGAATACGAAAACAGACAATCAAAGTATGTTGTAAATATGAATCGAGTTGCTGAATTTTTCGGTTATAAGTGGAGAATGCCGTTATATGATAAAAGATTTGTGTCATATTGGAATCAAGTCCCAGATAAATTTAAAATTGATCAAAAAATGTATACCAAAACAATCAAAAGAACTAATCCAGCAAATGTCTGGACTAGATCTATACCTGTAAATAAAAAAAAAATTTATCCAATTTATCTAAGATATTTTAGAAATTTTCTAAAAATATTTTTTATTTTTTTAGGATCAAACTCAATTAAATTTTGGCATTTATTTGATGCTAAATATCTTTATTATTTCTATGATGTTACAAGAATGGTTTGTTTGTATTCTTACAAAGATTATATTAAATCGAAAAATAATTCAGTAGATTTTTGTCACGTTTCACTACAGTCAAAAAAATATTTAGAAAAATATGAAATCTTTTTTAAAAAAAATTAAAACAATATTAATTTTTTCTTATGTAAAAATATATTTGAAATTTTTTGAAACAATACTAATGAGAAAAGATAAATTTAATTTATCTTATTATATTTGGAAAGATACAAGACCAGTAGATACATTTTTAAAAAATGTGAGAACAGATGATACAACCGTAATTACAGTTATCAAAGAAATCTTGGAACGAGACAAAGAAATTGAAGATAGTAGCTTTTTATTTGATGTAGGTGCTTACATAGGGATAATAAGTTTAGCATTTAATAAATTTTCAAAAAAAAACTGTATAATTCATAGTTTTGAACCATTTAAAAAAAATTTTGAAAGATTAAAAAAAAATATTGATTTAAATAATTTAAATAATGTCTTTTTAAATAATTTTGCACTAGGAAATAAAAATGAGATCGTTAAATTACAAAATTTTTTAGACCCTGGCATGGCAAGTATAGTAAAAGAGGATAGGAATAAAGAAATTACTTCCCTTCATACAGTTAATTCAACTACATTAGAAAGTTATATTTTTAAAAAAAATATTCCTAAAATAAATTTTATCAAAATTGATACCGAAGGATATGATTATAAAGTCCTTGAGGGATGTAAAAATTTACTTAAAAATAACAAAATTGATTACTTATTGGTTGAATATATTCATCAATCGAAAGATAGTAAAAAAGTCTTAGAAATTTTACAAGATAATGAATATAAGGTTTTTTATCTCATAAAAAATATGGGAAAGCTGACTAATGATTTAATGAAAATTAATAATATGTCAGATGTATTAAATTTATTTGCAATTTCAAAGACAAAAAATTTAGAAATTGTCTCAAACATTAAATTGTAGATGCAACCTTTTGATATTTATTCATGCTCTAAGATAGATATGGATAATTTTTCCTGGGCTACAAGTCATAATATTTATCAAGACTTGAGAAAATTAATTATAAATTCATTAAATGAATGGGGCAATCTTCATGATCCAGATAAATTTAATATAATTTTATCACAGCTTACCAAGGCTCTTACAGAGTATGTAACAATTTTTTATGATATTAAAAAAGTTAAAAATCATAATAAAATAAAGTATGATAAGATCAATAATCATTTCATAAATAATATACTAGAAAAAAAAGAAACTAACGAAATATATAATTTTGATTTAGAACTTAAGAGAGTACCAAAAAAAAAATTTAATTTCTTATTGTCAAAATTCTACTTAAGTTTTGGATCAATATTTAAAAAAGAACTAATTATTTCAAAAAATGAAAGTATAGAAAATTATTTGAAAAAAAATCAAAATAATATTTATATACCACCTATATACTTTCTTAATACTCCTAGTAAAATTAAAAAAGAAAACGATTCAAATTTAAACTATCTTGTAAATACAATTTTAGAAAAATTAGTTGTGTATGATAAAGTTTTTGAAAAAATTATTTCAAAAAATATAGAAAATATTTTAAGAATTTATTTCAACAGACTGAATAAGGATATCGATAATTTAAATTCGCTTAAATATTTACTTAAACCTTTCAAAATTATAATTTCAGGAACAGGTGATCAATATTTTAATCAGCTTATGTCCTATTATGCAAAAATGAACAATATATTTAATTATAGATTTGACCACGGTGGAGAAAAAAGTTTTTTTATTGACAGAGAGTTCTGGAAGTCGGAAATTCAATATATTGATAAATATTTTACATATAGTTCTAAAATTTCAGATTCTTATAAAAAAATTTTCCAAAATAATGATATCAATTATTCAGGGAGCTTTGGGGTTATAAGTTCACAAAAATTAAAAAAAATCTCAGATAGTAAAATAGCTAGCTCATTAGAAGATCCTAACACTCTAATTTACGTTCAGCAGGCATTTGTAGGTAACTCTAGAAATGTGGATTCAAAGTTAAATGACCCTCTACTTTATTATTGGCAGTACAACTTATTAAAAAATTTGAATAAAAGAGGCTACAAAGTTATTTTTAAAAAACACCCCAAAAGTGTAAGTAACTTAACTAGCCTTTATGAAAAAGCATTTAAAACTTATGATAAATCATTTGATGGTCTTTTTGATAAAAATAATATTTTTTTATTTGACTCGGCTGGGAGTGCTTTTATTGAAGCTATGGTTGCAAGAAGAAAAATTATTTTATTAGATAATTCAATTAGAAAAGTTAACAATGATCAATTCTACGATATAATGGAATATGCAACGGTTATTAAAGGATTTTGGAAAAATAATTTACCAATGGTAGATTTTGATAATTTGTGCCATGAAATAGAAAAACTTAAGATTAAAAATATCCAATTTAATCAAACCTTTTATGAAAAATTTTACAATAAATGAAAAAATATTTAGAAATCTTTTCTCATCAAAATAAAAAAGATAAAAAAAAACTGTTCTTAATTATATTGGGTACTATACTTGTATCGATTTTCGAAGTTGCAGGAATTATTTCTATTGGTCCTTTTATTGGAATTGTATCTAACAGCCAAATTATTTTTGAAAATAAATATTTATTCGCGGTTTATAATTATTTAAATTTCAAAGAGATTAATAATTTTCTAATTTTTTTTGGATTTATCACATTATCCATAATTATTCTGGCTAACTTACTCTCGACATTGATGTTGATGGTAAGTATTAATTTTAGTAATTCATTAGGGCATAAATTAGGTCTTCAATTATTAAAAATATATCTTTTTCAATCATATAATTTTTTTTTAAAAAGAAACAGTTCAGATTTATCAAAAAATATTTTAACAGAGGTTGGTAGAATTGTAGGTGGTATTTATTTGCCTTCAATTATATTAATTTCAAAAATAGTTGCCTCATTATTCATAATAATTTCATTAATGTTTATTAATATATTTGTATCTATAATATTAGCATGTATTTTTGGAATTTCTTATTCTCTTATTTTTTATTATTTCAAAAAAAAATTGGAGATAATTGGAAAAATAAATAGTGATGCAGTTTATGAAAAGTTTAAAATTGTAAATGAATCGTTAAGTTCATTCAAACTTCTTAAAATACATAAACTTGAAAATTTTTTTTTAAATTTATTTAAAATATCATCAAAAAATTTTTCAAGAACTAATGCAAAATCTTTAATTATCTCACAATCACCAAGGTATTTTATAGAAACCATTGCAGTAAGTTCAATTATATTAATTATTATCAGTTTTCTTAAGGCTGATTTGGTTTATGGAATAATTCCTTTGATGGCAGTCTATGCATTTGCTGGATTAAGACTATTACCTTCATTTCAAGAAATATACAGATCTATCAATTTAATAAAATATCACTATCCAGCATATCAGAAAGTACTAAACGACCTTAAGCTACATAATTTGTCCCAAGAAAAAATTGAGGAGTCAAGAAATCAAAAGTTTGAAGATTTTAGTAATATATATTTTAACAATGTTTCATTTAAATATGAAAATCAAAAAGAATTTATCTTAAAAAAAATAAATTTTAAAATACAGTCTAAAAAAACTATAGGAATTATTGGGAAAACGGGTGCTGGAAAAACAACACTTATTGACTTATTTATTGGATTATTGGAGCCTTCCGAAGGCGATATTTATATCGATAATCATAAATTAAATAAAAACAAAAACAACTGGCATAAAATAATCGGATATGTTCCTCAATCGCCAACAATTATAGATGGAACTATTATTTCAAATATAGCTTATGGAAAAAAATCTGACGAGATAGATATAAACTTTTTAAATGAAATCATTGAAACTTCAGGTCTCAAAGTATTTATTGAGTCACTGCCTAATGGAATCAATACATTAGTTGGAGAGAGAGGTGTCAAATTAAGTGGTGGTCAAATTCAAAGAATTGCTCTTGCAAGAGCGTTATATAAAAAGCCTAAGTGCCTTATATTAGATGAAGCGACAAGTTCTTTGGATATAAACACAGAGTCTAAAATTGTAGATTCAATAAATAGTTTATCAAATAAGATTACAATAATTATTATAGCACATAGATTTGATACGATTAAATATTGCGAAGAAATATTTGAAATTGAAGACGGTAAAATTTTAAATTCTTATAATCAATTAGAATTCCAAAAAAAATATATAAACAATAAAGTTTTTTCATGAGAATACTTTTGGCAAGTAGCAAATTTTCTCCTGAGTATTCTGGATCCGGATTTAGAGCTAAAAATTTATACATAAGATTAAAAAAAAAATACAAATTAAAATACGGAATATATACGAATACAAAAATATATAATCATGATGACAGTAAAAAAAATTTTTATAGAGTAGGTAGATTATTTATAAATTTAAAAAAAAATAAAATAATTGAATTTTTAAATATAATTAATGATATTTTAAAAACTTGGATATTTATAAGAAAAAATTATAAAAAGTATGACTTACTTCATACGTTTGGAAACTCATATGGCCTTTCTTTTTTGACAATTTATTTTGGCTATAAGAAAAAACCAATAATCAGAGAAATATGCAATATTATTACTACTCCTTATTATCCTATTCAGTTTAGTGGCATAATTAATAAAATTTTTTTGAGAAAAAATACATCTCTTATTTCTATATCTCCTTGGTTAACAAAGATTTGCAGAAAATATAGTTATAACAATCTTTGGTATCGCCCAAATCCTATCAATGAAAAAAAATATTTTATAAATTTTGATAAAAAACATTTTTACAGAAAAAAATTAACTAGTTTTAATCAACATGACAAGATAATAGTTTTTATTTCTTCATTTATGCCTCAAAAAAATCACAGGTTTTTAGTCAAAGTGTTAAAGTGTTTACCAAAAAAATATAAATTAATTCTAGGAGGACCCAATCAAAGTAGTTCAGAAAAAGTTGAATTTCAAAAGGTTCTTCAGGAAATAAGAAAATCTAATTTAAAAGATAGAATAATTATTATTAATGGTTTTGTTAAAAACTTTAATGAGTATCTGTGGGCATCAGATATAATGGCTTTTCCAGTTTCTAAAGATGAAGGATTTGGAACACCAGTTGTAGAGTCGCAAGCATGTGGCATCCCAGTAGTTTCAAACTATATTAAGGATTTAACATCACATTATATCAAAGAAGGATTTGGTGGATATAGCTCAAGTTTAAATATCAAAAAATTTGCTGGAATGATTAAAAAAACTTCATTAATTGATAGAAAAAAATTATCATTAAACTCAAAATATTTAATAAAAAATATATCAACAAAAAAAATTGATAATGAATACCACAGGATAATTAAAAAACTCATAAATGAAAAACATAGTTCATCATATTAGTTTAAAAAATATAGGTGGAATGCAGGACGCATTTATAAGTTATTATAATGAACTATCAGATGAGGAAAAGAATAATATAGAAATTTATGGAAATTTTTCTCTAGAAAAAAAATTTTATAATGTAAAAAATTATTATAAGTTAGGACTAAATTTTTTCAATTGGTTTAAATTCATAAAACGTTTAAGAGACAGAAAAATCAAAAAAATTTTACACGGTTTGTTAAATAGTAGGAAATTTAATTTGTTATTAAAATTTTTTAAATGCAATAATTTAGTTTTTTATGAACATGGTTCAATTTGGAACTCTGTAAAATCTGAACAAAAACTAGTAATTGAAAACTCTAATTACTCAAATTTAATTATTGCTAATTCTAATGCAACGAAAAATATACTTAACAAAAAATTTAAAATAAGAATAAATAAAATTAAAGTGATATATTATGGTTTTAAAAAAAATAATTCCATTAAATATTCAAACAATAAAAATAAAAAGTTTGTTATAGGTTATTTAGGACGTTTCGATTCTCATAAAGGAATTCACACTTTGCTAAATTGTGCAAATAAATTAGAAAGAAATTTTGAAATTAAACTCGCTGGTGATGGTGATTTATACAATTATTTCTTGAATAAATATTCATCAAATAAAAATATAAAGTTTGCTGGAAGAATAAAGAATATTTCAAGTTTTTTTTCAAAAATAGATTGCTTAATAGTCCCCTCAATAAGAGAACCATTAGGTATTGTTTTAATTCATGCCGGTTTACATAAAGTTCCTGTTATAGCATCAAATGTTGATGGGATAAGAGAAGTCGTAAAGCCAAATTTTGGAATTTTAATTAAACCAACATTAAAACTAAATAGGAAAATATTTAATATTAGCAAAATAAAGAGACCTGACACAGTCCTTGATCTTAATAATAAACTTTCAAGACCTAAAGAGATAGACCCAAAAATTCTTTTAAGAAAAATCTATTTGTTAAAAAATGACAAAAATTTAAGAAATTTTTACGTTAAAAACTTTTATAACTTCTCAATAAAAGTATTTTCGTCTAGAGAATATTTTAATAATTTAAAAAGAGTATTTGATGAAAAAAATTAAGGTTCTTCACATTATTACAAGTTTAGATAGAGGAGGTGCAGAACTTTTTTTAATTAGACTAATTGAGAGTCTTAAAAATAAGAATATTCAAAGTGAAATTTTATGTTTGTCAAGCAAGGGATCACTTAGTAAACTTTTAGCAAACAATCAAAAAGTCCATTACTTGAATACCAATAAAAACCTATTTTCAATATTTTATAATCTAATTAAATTAATAAAATTTTTTAAAAATAATAAATATGATATTATTCAAGGTTGGATGTATCATGGAAATTTTGCATCTTTAGTTGTTTTTTTAGTAAATAAAAAACAAAGAGTTATATGGAACATAAGACAAACTCTATACAATTTCAGTGATGAAAAAATACTTACTAGGATTGTAATTTTCCTAAATAGCTATTTTTCAAATTTTCCAGAAAAAATAATTTTTAATTCTTACAAAAGTTTAAATCAACATATGAAAATAGGGTTTAAAAGAAAAAAATTAAAATATATTCCAAATGGTATAGACTTAAAAAAATATAAAGGTAAAAAATTAATACATAAGAAAAAATTTGTAAGTGTTGGACATATTGCAAGATTCCATCCAATGAAAAACCACGATTTATTAATTAGAATAGTAAATTATTTTTTAAAAAATTCAAAAAATGTAAAATTCTACCTAATTGGAAAAGAAGTTGGTTATGATAATATATTTTTTAAAGAACGAATAAAAAAATCATTTGTAAACAAAAATGTATTTCTTTTAGGAGAAAATAAAAATGTAATAAAATTCCTAAAAAATATAGATATATTAATTTCAACATCCTCATGGGGTGAGGGATTTCCAAATGTAATTTTAGAAGCTACGGCAATGGGTATCCCTTGTATTTCAACAAATATTGGTGATACCAAAAAAATATTAAAGAATGGATATTTGATTAATAAAATTGATGATCATAAAATTTTTATAAAAAAAATTAAAAAACTTATAGATACTAACAACTCTCAAAGATATAAAAATAGTATATTTGGAATAAATTATATTAGAAAAAACTTTTCAATGGATAAAATTTCTAAAGAATATAAAAAAATTTATAACTAATTTAAATATGAAATTTAGAAATTATTTACAGCTATTGTTTGGTATCTCAACATATTTTCCTTTTATTTATAATTTAAGAAGTAAAAGCAAAGGATCAGGTGGAACATTTTCATCAAGATACTGTATTGCGGTATGGTTTAGGCACTTAATTTCAATATTTGGAAAAACAAACAAAAAAAAATTTAATTATATTGCTGAAATTGGACCTGGCGATAGTATTGGAGTAGGTATACTAGCTTTATTATTAGGTGCAAAAAAATATTATGCATTCGATGTGGTCAAATTTGCCGATATTGATAAAAACTTAATTATTTTTAAAGAAATAGTAAGATTTTTAAAAAATAGAGAAAATATCCCAAATGAGAAAGAGTTTCCAAAAGTAAATCCAATGTTAAATGATTATGATTTTCCATCTTATATTTATAGTGATGAATATTTAGAGCACTCTTTGAGAGATGAAAATTTAGAGAAAATTGAATATTCAATTTCAAACCAGAATAGAGATGACTCCTTAATTGTATATGAAAATGAATGGGACACCTTCAACAGTAAAGTTAAAGAAAATTCTTTAGACTTAATTTTTTCACAGGCAACAATGGAACATATTGACGAGGTTGAAAGGTCTTATGAGACTATGAATTTATATCTCAGAAAAGGTGGTTTAATTTCACATTCTATAGATTTTAGGTCTCACGGATATGCGAGCACTTGGGATGGTCATTGGCTTTATTCTGATTTATATTGGAAATTATTAAGAGGGCGTAGACCATATTTAATCAATAGATTGCCATTATCTAAACATATAAAATTTATGAAGTTAAATAATTTTGAAATTCTTGACAATCAAATCATTAAAAATTTGTCAAATATTAAAAATAAAAATAAAAATTTTTTTTCAGATTTTGATGAAAATGATTTTACTTCTTCTGTAACTTACTTACTTGGTTCAAAGAAAAATTGAATATATGTGTGGGATAACTGGTTTTTATAAAAAAAATCTAAAACAAAATTTTAGTTTTGATATTTTAAAAAAAATGAATTCCTGCCTAAATCATAGGGGACCAGATGCAGAAGGATATTGGAAAAACGAAAGTGAAGGAATTTATTTTGCACAAAAAAGACTATCAATAATAGATTTATCAAAAAATGGAAATCAACCTATGGAGTCTTGTAATAAGAATTATATTATTTGTTATAATGGAGAAATCTATAACTTTAAGGAATTAAGAGAAGAGTTAATTAAAGAATTTGGTGTATCCTTCAAAGGTAAATCAGATACAGAAATACTACTAGAGTCTATTAGTTGTTGGGGTTTAGAAAATAGCTTATCCAAAGTAAATGGAATGTTTGCCTTTTCTTTATGGGATAGAAAGAGTAAAAAATTATATTTATGTAGAGATAGATTTGGAGAAAAACCATTACATTTCTACCAATCAAATAATTATTTGATGTTTTCATCTGAAATAAAGTCATTCTTAAAAAATCCAAACTTTAATAAAAAATTAAATTTGAACTCATTAAAATCATACGTCAGATATGGATATATTAAAGGAGAAGACTCGATATTTAAGAATATTAAAAAGGTTAAACCTGGTTATTTTGTAGAATTTTTTTTTGATGAAATAAATAATCTAAAGATCAAATATAATTGTTATTGGGATCCTGTAAAAATTGCAAGAGAACAAAAAAAAAAAATTATTAACTCAGAGAAATTAATATTAGAAAATCTTGAGAAAAAATTGGATAAATCTGTTTCAGAAAAAATGGTTGCTGATGTTAATATTAGTTGCTTTTTGTCTGGAGGAATTGACTCTTCTTTAGTTGCATCAATAATGCAGAAAACAAGTGAAAAAAAAATAAATACTTTCACAATTGGTTTTGATGATAATAGATTTGACGAATCCAAAAATGCAAAAAAAATTGCAACTCATTTAAATACCGATCATTCAGAATTTATAATTAATGAAAAAGATGCTCTTAATGTTATTAAAGAATTACCTCATATCTATGATGAACCTTTTGCTGATTCTTCACAAATCCCAACAATTTTAATATCTAAATATATTAAAGAGCAGGACATAAAGGTAACACTTACAGGAGACGGAGGAGATGAAATATTTGGTGGCTATAATAGATATATTTGGGGAACAAGAGTATTAGGAATTATCAATAAACTAAGCTTGAATAAGCGAAATGCTCTTAAGGAGTTTATAAATTTTTTCAATGTGGATACTTGGGATTCATTTGGTATTTTTTATAATAAGGTAGTACCAAAAAAATTTTCTCTATCCAATTTTGGTCAGAAAATGTTTAAATTTTCGGAAATTATTGAAAAAAATGATGAGTTAGAATGTTATAATGAAATTGTATCGGTATATTCAAACCCGGAAAACCTTATCACCAGAGATCTGGACTCAAATAGTGACAACAATCAAATATTGATAGATGGATTTACATTTAAAGAGTCGATGATGTTGAATGATGTAAAAAATTATTTATTGTATGATATTCTTGTTAAAGTTGATAGAGCTACAATGAGTCAATCAATAGAAAGTAGAATTCCATATTTGGATAAAGATCTCTTTAAATTGGCCTGGCAAATACCAGAGAATTTAAAAATTAAAAATGGTGTAACTAAATATTTTCTTAGAAAACTTTTATCTAAATACTTACCTGATAATTTATATAATCAGCCCAAAATGGGCTTTGGTGTTCCACTTGATATGTGGTTGAGAGGCCCACTTAAGCTATGGGCTGAAAGTAAATTAGACATTGATCAAAAGGAGACAAGTTGGCTATTTAAACCTAATGAGATCGATAGATTGTGGAATAATCATCAAAAAAATAAGGCAAACAATTCTTACAAATTATGGAATATAATAATGATAAAATCATGGCTAGAAGAGTATGGAGTAAATTAATTGTATTAAATGAATTATTTAACAACATACGATTATCTTTCCTCCAACCTTCTATTAGACTTCGGTAATTTTTTTGCATGTCTTATCTTTATTTTTTTGTGTCAAAAATATTTTAATATTAAAAAAATTCATGTTTATTTTCTTATTTTACATAGTTTACTTCCATTTTTTATAAACGATTTCTTTATGAATTATTCTTATATGCCTGACCAGACTAGGTATATTTTTTATTCAGATATTTTTAGGAACTATGAAGATCAAAAGATGATCAACTATGGCTTAAAAAATTTTGATAATAGTTTTTTCTTTTCGAAAACAAGTACAGCATCCTACTTGCTTTCTTTAGTTCCTGTTCCGAATACAATGACAATCAGGTCTTTAGGCTTTGCTAATAAAATTTTGTTTATTGTTTTATTTTCATATCTTTATAAAAAAAAAATACTTGGAAATTATACAGCTTATATATATTTAGTTTATCCAAGTTATGCTCTTTATTCTGGTATTGCTTTAAAAGAAATGTTGTGTTTCATGATAATGATACTTTCAATAGAGAAAGCATATAACTACAATTTGAGGAATTTTTTTTATATTATTCTCTTGTGTTTGATTACTTATCTGGTGAAATTTCAACACCTTGTATTCATGCTACCTATAATTATTATTTTAATATTAAATATTGGTAACTTTAAGATTAATGGATATGGCAAATCTGTTTATATTATCTTTATAATTTTTGGATTAGTTGGCAGTAGTTTATTTTTTAATTTTTATAAAGAGGAATTTAATAATATAAGATTATCTTTTTTTGTTGATGATGGAAATATAACTGAGAATTATAATTACATAGATAATTATTTAGAATTCTTGAAAGTAAGTATTGTAGAAATAACAAGAGGTTTAGTTTATCCTTTGCCTGCGTTTGATGGTAATATTTATAGGAAATTTCAATTTTTAGAAAATGTTTTGGTAATATTTACTATAATATTTATTTCATATATTTCATTAAAAAAAGATTTTAAAAGATCATTTATATGGGTTATATTTTTATTTTATTCTATGGCCCTCACTTCAATGGTTGTCGAAAATATAGGTACCTTATCTAGATATAAATTTTCGATAATTTTAACATATTTGATATTTATTTTTTACTCTTCAAAATATGAAAAAAAAAATTAGAGTTTGTCAAGTTTGTGCAGTCGATTTTACATTTAAACATTTTCTCGTTAACCTTATAAAACATCAAAAAGAAATTGGCTGGGAAATTACATGTGTTAGCTCGAGAGGAAAATATTTAAAAGAACTTAACAAAATGGGTTTTAATATAAAAAGAATAAATATAAGCAGAAATTTTAATATACTTAAGCACATCATCTCACTAATAGAAATATATAAATATTTCAAAAAACAAAAATTTGATATTATTCATACACACACCCCTTTAGTTTCAATCATCGTGCGTTTAGCCTGCATTTTCATTAATGAGACTAAAGTAGTTTATACTGCACATGGTTTCTATTTTCATGAAAATATGAATATTTTCTTATATAATTTTTTTTTATATTTAGAAAAATTTTTAGCAAACTTCACTAATTTAATTTTTGTACAAAGTAAGGAAGATTACAATTTATCAATTAAGAAGATTGCTTCAAAAAAAACTTTTTATATCGGAAACGGTATTGATTTAAAAAGATTCAATTTAAAGAACATTAATTTATCTAAGACAAATAAAATAAAAAGAAAATTGAAAATTAAACCTAATACTATGGTAGTTGGAATGGTATGTAGACTTGTCCATGAAAAAGGAATTAAAGAATTTCTAGAAGCATCACTAAAATTTTCAAAAAAAAATAAAAATTTTTTATCAATAATAATTGGCGAAAGACTAAAGAATGAGCACTCTAAATCTGTAAAAATGTTGATCGAAAAATATAAAAGAGATATGAAAAATCAACTTATTATTTTAGGGAAAGTTGAAGATGTAGAAAATTATTTAGCTGTTTTTTCTGTATTTTGCTTACCATCATATAGGGAGGGTTTACCAAGATCTATAATCGAGGCTATGTCTTTAAAATTACCGGTTATAACAACAAATATTCGTGGATGTAGAGAGTTAATAAAAGATAAGGTTAATGGTTTTATTGTCCCAATCAAAAATTCAGAATTAATAAATTTTAGAATAAATACTTTATATAATTCAAAAAAGTTAAGAGATAAAATGGGAGAGAAAAACTTAAAAAAGGTCATAAAATTTTATAATGAAAAAAATATAATTAATAAACAATTAAATCATATATATAAATTACTTAATGAAAAAAATACTTCATATAATTAATGGTCTTGAAAGAGGTGGAGCAGAAAAAATGCTTCTTAAATTTGTAAATTACTCTGTTTCTAATAAGAATATAAATAATATCGTATTATCCCTTACAAAATCTGGATCTTTACTAAATGATTTTAAAAAACCAAATTCTGAAATTTATGAAATTGGATTGAATAGTATTAATTTAATATCAAATATAAAAACTTTAAATGAAATTAAAAAAAAACATAAAATTAATGTAGTCCAAGGATGGATGTATCATGGAAATTTATTTGCTTTTATCTTCCAAAAAATTTTTTTTAGTAAAGCAAAATTATTTTTTAATGTTAGACATGCTCTTTACAATTTTAAATTTGAAAACTATAAAAATATATTTTCAATTACTATAGGAAAATTTATATCAAGATTCGCTGATAAGATAATTTATAATTCTGCAGTATCCAAAAATCATCATGAAGATAAGGGTTATAGCAATAAGAATGGAGTAATAGTAAGAAATGGTTTTATTGAATTAAAACATTTCGAAGAAAAAAAAAAGCTTAGTCCATGGTTAATAGATAATGATACATTTGTGATTGGAAAAATTGCTAGGTTTCACAAAATTAAAGCATATGATATTTTTTTACAGGCCTGTAGTTTAGTAGATAAAAAATGTAAAATACTCGTAGTTTGTATTGGAAGAGGAACTGACGGATTAGAATTTAAAAAATTAATAAGTAAATATAAATTTAATTTAAAACCAATAACTGTTGGAGAGGTTTTTAATCCTGAAATATATTTAAAAGATATTGATATATTAATAAATTCATCATTTACAGAAAGTATGCCTAATATAATAGGAGAAGCATTTCTTCATGACACGTTTTGTATTGCTACTAACGTTGGAGATACCCATTTGTACTTTGATGATAAAGAATTTTTATTTGAGCCAGGAGATTTTAGATCCCTGGAAAAAAAAATTGAAAATTTTATTAAACTTAATAAAGATCAAAAATCTAAACTTATTGATACTTCAAAAAACAATTTATTCAGTAATTATTCAATAAAAAAAGTTTGCTCCAAATATTTTGAATTATATAATTTACAATAATAAATGGGTAAATTCATAATCAGATTAGATGATGCGTGTCCAACAATGAGAGTTGAAAATTGGAATAAAATTGAAAAAATTCTCTATAGATACAAGATTTGCCCATTGGTAGCACTAATTCCTGATAATAAAGATAATTCTCTTAAATATGAAAAACCTGATAAATTATTTTGGTCAAAAGTCAAAAGATGGCAAAAAAAAAAATGGAATGTTGGAATACACGGGTTAAATCATATAACTAACACAAAAAACTCTGGGATGATGGGTATAAATAATAAGTCAGAGTTTTCAAGACTTAGTTACAATAAGCAAAAAATATTACTTAAAAAATCAATAAATTTTTTTAAAAAAAAAGGACTTAAAATAAATTATTGGATCGCTCCTTTTCACTCATTTGACAAAACGACACTTAGCATCTTAAGGGATATTAATTCTAATATTATAATTTCTGATGGCTTTTCATTTAGACCCTTTAAATACTTGGGTCTAAAATGGGTCCCCCAACAATTGTGGAAGTTTTATAATATTCCGTTTGGTATTTGGACTATATGTTTACACCCTAATACAATGAAATTAAAAGATTTTGAAACTCTTAAAAAAATTCTTAAATATCACAATAAAAAGTTTATAAATGTTGAAAATAAATCTTTAAGATTTAACAAAAAAAATTTCATTGATATTATTTTTGAATATGTGTTTAAAATATTATTAAAAATAAAAAAAAAATATTGCTTAAAATATATTTAACAAAAATCATCAGAATTATATTGAAACCTTTATTTGGTTTTGATTATTGGCATACTTCTCCAAAAGAAAATAGAGATTATCTTTTATATGCTAACAAGATCATTAAATTAAAAAAAAATAAAAAGAACATCGCTGACATTGGTTGTGGTATAGGCGATATTTCTTATAACCTAGAAAGTTCACATGTAGACTATTACGACAAAAGCAAGGAAGTTTTGAAGTATTTAAAAATAAGAAATTTTTTAAAAAAAAATAAAAATTTTTATCAATTTGATTTTACTTTAGATAAATTATTAAAACAATATGATGTTATTATTTTACTCAATTTTACACATAACATAATTGAAGAAACTCTTCATAAAAAAATTTTAGAATTTTTTAAAGTTAATCTCAAAAAGAACGGGTTTCTAATTCTTGATGTAATAGAACAAAATAAAAACTATAAATATAATCATAAATTAAATCTTTTTTTTGAGAATAATAAAATGAAAAGAGTGTTTATTTCAAAAAAAATGAGATTTAATAGAAGAATTATTGTTGTAATGAAAAATTAATCTATTAAAAGATTTAATATGATTATTTTGGGTATACATGACGGCCACAATTGTGGAGCAACTATAATTAAAAATGGCGAGGTATTAGCATCGGTATCCGAAGAAAGGTTAGTAAGAAGGAAAAATGAAACTGGATACCCGATAAACTCGATTAAAGAAATCTTAAAATTATCTAATTTAAATGCTGTGGATATAGATGAGTTTGTTTATGCAAGTAATTTTATGCACAATGCTCATTATTTAAAAGACAAAAAAAAATGGTACAAAGCTGGACGTGTGGAACAAGAAATTGATTTGAATAAATCAAAAGAATACCTGAAAGCTGTTTTCGATAAAAGAAAAAAAGATAGAATAGAAAATATAGTAAAACATTTAAAAATTGATGAAAAAAAAATTTTTTTCATAGAACACCATCTTGCTCATGCTGCTGCAGCGTACTATGGATCTAATATAAATAGGAGAGAAAAAATATTGATTCTTACTTGTGATGGTGCTGGTGACGGTATTTCAGCTTCAGTATCTATAGGGTATAAAAATAAAATTAAAAGATTATCAAGCACTAAAAGATCCTCATCACTTGGGAAAATTTATTCTAGAGTTACTCATCACTTAGGCTTTGAACCATGGGAACATGAATATAAAATAATGGGTATGGCACCATATGGTAAATTTAAAGATGCAAAAAGAATAGAAAAAATTTTTGAAAAAGTTACCAAAATTAAGAATAAAAATATATTTTTTTCTAACCCCTCAAGCTTAGATGCAAGTTATTTATATGACTATTTTCAAAGCAAGTTAAGTTTAGAAAGATTTGATAATATATCTTTAGGCGTTCAGCTATTTTTAGAAAATCAACTAATTCATTGGGTTAAAAATTGTATAAAAAAAACGAAAATTAAATCTATTGTTGCAGGTGGTGGAGTGTTTATGAATGTGAAAGCAAATCAGAAAATTTCAGATTTAAAAGAGGTTAAAAAATTATTTATTTTTCCATCCTGTGGTGATGAGTCGTTATCATTTGGTGCAGCTTGGTATAGGTTTTATAATAATAGAAAAAATGATTATAAACCAAAATTTAAAAATATTTATTTAGGCAGATCATTCGATGATCAAGAAATTTCGAAATTAATTCAAAAAAGTTTTTATAATTCAAAAAGGTTTAAAGTGAAAAAAGTTAAGAATATTGAAGCAGAAGTAGCGGAATTGTTGAGCAAAAACAATATTGTTGCAAGGTTTAAATCTAATTCTGAATGGGGCGCTAGAGCTTTAGGTAATAGAAGTATTTTAGCTAATCCATCAGATTTAAATACTGTTAATAAAATAAATAGTATGATTAAAAAAAGAGATTTTTGGATGCCTTTTGCTCCTTCAATACTTAACGAAGATCTTAAAAAATTCTTTAAAGTAAAAAAAAAACTTGATTTGAGATATATGACAATTAGCGTTGACTCTAAAAATGAAAAAATTGATAGAATTTCTGCAGCATTACATCCAAAAGATAATACTGGAAGAATACAGGTTGTTGATAGGCATTTAAACTTACATTATTATAAGCTCTTGAAACTATTTAAAAAAAAGACAGGATCATCAATAATTTTAAATACTTCTTTTAATATTCACGGCCAGCCAATAGTATACTATCCAGAAGATGCAATTTTAGCTTTCAAAAATTCTGGATTAAATTATTTATGTGTTAATAATTATCTAATAAAAAAAAATGCAAATTAAAGGTAAAAAGATTTTAGTTATTGGAGGTGCTGGATTTATTGGATCACATACTGTTGACTTACTTCTGCGAGAAAATCCAAAAAAAATAATTATTTTTGACAATTTTGAAAGAGGAAAGATCAAAAATTTAGAAAAATCGATAAAAAATCCTAAAGTAGAGATATTTAAAGATGGCGGAGACATTCTCAAAATTGATTTATTAAATTCGGCAATGAAAGATATTGATTATGTATTTCATTTTGCTGCACTATGGTTATTGCATTGTAATGATTTTCCTGAAAGTGCATTTGAGGTAAATATTAGAGGAACTTTTAATGTAATAAATTTATGTATTAAAAATAATATAAAAAAACTTATATATTCATCTTCCGCGTCTGTTTATGGAGATGCAACTCAGAAAAATATTAAAGAAGACCATCCTTTTAATAACAAAAATTTTTATGGGGCTACAAAAATTGCTGGCGAGCAAATGCTAAAATCTATGTCCATTAGATATGGACTACCTTTTATTGGATTAAGATATATGAATGTGTATGGACCAAGGCAAGATACTAAAGGTGCTTATGTTTCTGTAATTGTAAATATGATAAAAAACTTAAAATTAAATAAACCAATTAAAATAATAGGAACAGGAAATGAAAAATTTGATTTTGTTCATGTAAAGGATTGTGCTTTAGCAAACATCAAATCACTAAAATCGAATAAATCTGGATTTTTTTTAAATGTTGGATCTGGAAAAGGTACTAGTTTAAAAAATTTAGCAAATATTATAATTAGTAATTTTCCAAATAAAATAAAAATAATTTTTAAAAAAAATTCTATGAAAGCCCTAGTAAAGAATAGAGTCGGAAGTAAAATTTTAGCGAAAAAAATAATAAATTTTGAAAATAAAATAAAACTTAAAGAGGGAATTAAGGATTGTATAAAAAATTTTGACTAAAATTCTTAACAACATATTAAATAACTATTAAAACATTTGATAATGCAAAAAAATATAAAAATATCTGAACCTGTATTTTCTACTCATGAAAATAGGTATTTGAGAAAAGTTTTACAATCAGGTTGGCTAACTCAAGGTAAATTTGTAGAAAAGTTTGAAAAATTGTTCGCAAAAAAACAAAAATCAAAGTTTGCATTAGCAACAACTAGCTGCACAACAGCTTTACATTTAATTTTATTATCTTTAGATATCAAAAAGGGTGATGAGGTCATAGTCCCGTCATTTACATGGGTTAGTACAGTAAATTCAATATTATATTGTGGAGCAAAACCTATTTTTGTTGATATTTCACTAGGAAATTTTAACGCTTCGGAAGAAGAAATTTTAAAAAAAATTAATAAAAAAACTAGAGCAATTTTAATTGTTAATTTATTCGGATATTTGTTTGATGTAAAAAAAATAAAAAAAAAAATTCAAAATAAAATTAAAATTATTGAGGACTCAGCATGTGCAACTGGCGCAAGTATTAATAAAAGTTTTTCAGGCCAATTTAGTGAGGCTGCAGCATATTCTTTTCATCCAAGAAAAATTATTACCACAGGCGAAGGTGGAATGGTCACAACAAACTCAGAAAAATTGTACAAAAAAATGTTAATATTGAGAAATCATGGAGCGGAACCTCTTAAAGTAAATAAACCCTACGCAATGGCTGGATTTAAGCATTTGGGTTACAATTATCGAATGTCTGACTTACAAGGAGCTGTGGGTTATGCGCAATTACTAAAACTAGATAAATTTCTAAATTTTCGCAGAAAGTACGCAAATTTTTATAAAAATGAATTGAAAGATTTAAATTGGCTTAGGACTCCAAACATTCCAAAAAATATTAAACACGGTTTTCAAGCATATGTTTGTCTAATAAATAAAGAAAAGTCAAAATATAATAGAAATTCTATAATACAAAAACTTTATGAAAATAAAATTTTTTGTAGACCAGGAACGCATGCGGTACATAATTTAAATTATTACAAAAAAAAATACTCTATTCGTTCTAAGGATTTTCCAAACTCTTATTTTGCGGATCAAAACTCAATAGCTTTGCCTCTTCACAACGGAATGAAATTAAAAGATTTTAAAAAAATTGTAAAAATAATTAAATCAATTCAATAAAATATGTGTGGAATTTCAGGTATTATCACATTTAATGAAAATTTGGATCCAAAAAAGTTAAAATTATCATTAAATGAAATGATTAATAAAATTAGTCACAGAGGTCCTGATGGTGAAGGATTTTGGAGCGGTAAAAATGTTTATTTAGCTCATAAAAGACTAGCAATAATTGATTTAACATCAAATGCGCGCCAACCAATGAGAAGTAGTTGTGGAAGATATATAATAAATTTTAATGGTGAGATTTACAATTATGTAGAATTAAAAAAAAAAATTAAAATTAATAGGTTATAAGTTTTTTAGTAATTCAGATACTGAGGTATTATTAAATTCCTATATTGAATGGGGAGATCAATGTGTAAACATGCTTAATGGTATGTTTGTTTTCTCTATTTATGATAATAAAAATAAAAATTTATTTTTATCTAGGGACAGATATGGAATAAAACCTTTATATTTGTATAAGACAAATAAAACAATATATTTTAGTTCTGAAATTAAATCTTTTTTTTCAATTAAAAGTTTTAAAAAAGAAATAAATTTAAAATCTCTTTCACAATATTTAATATTTCAAAATATTATTTCAAATGAGAGTCTATTTAATAACATAATTTTGTTTCCTCCTGGATCTTTTTTAAATATAAATCATAAAAATTATAATTCTATAAGATTTAAAAAATATTGGGACTTTAACTTTTTAGAAAATAAAAAATTAACAGAAAATTATTGTATAGATAAAATTAAATATCTCCTTGAAAATGCTATCGAAAAACAATTGAGGTCCGATGTTGAAATTGGAACGTACCTTAGTGGTGGAATTGACTCCGGGTTGATTAATCTGATCGCATCAAAATCAAATAACAATATTAAATCTTTTACTTGTGGTTTTGATTTAAGTTCAGCTTCAGGCATAGAAATGAATTTTGATGAGAGAAAGAAGTCTGAAATGCTTTCAAATTTATGTAAAACTGAACATTACGAAATGGTACTAAAAGCTGGGGATATGGAAAAATCTATAGAGAATTTAAATTATATTCTTGATGAGCCAAGAATAGGTCAAAGTTATCCAAATTTTTATGTTTCTAAACTAGCAAGTAAATTTGTAAAGGTCATTTTGAGTGGCATTGGTGGAGATGAAATATTTGGAGGTTATCCTTGGAGATACTTTTATGATTGTAAAAAAAACGATTTAAAGGGTTATGTCGATAATTATTTTAATAATTGGCAAAAAATCCTTAATTTAAGGGACCTTAAAAATTTAACAAGACCAATAAATACAAGTTTAAAAAATTACGATGTGAGAGAGGAATTTCGTAATGTATTTAAACCATATTTTAATAAAGAATTAGAATTAAACAATATGGTTAATTTATCATTTTACTTTGAGAGCAAGACATTTCTTAACGGACTTTTATTAGTTGAGGATAGAATAAGTATGTCACAAGGACTAGAAACAAGATTACCATTCTTAGATAATGAATTAGTTGATTTTGTACAAACAATCCCAATAAAATATAAAATTAAAGATCTTAAAGGTAAAATTAAATTTAATGAAAACAATCAAGGAAATAAAAGAGAAAAGTATTATAGTCTTACAAATAGTGGAAAAAATATTCTAAGGAAAGTTATGAAAAAACATTATAATAAATCAATATTTAATCTTCCAAAACAAGGATTTTCCTCTCCAGACTCGAGTTGGTTTAAAGGGGAAAGTATAGAGTTTGTAAGAAATAATTTATTTAAAAAAAATTCAAATATCTACGATTATATTGATTTTAACTTTACAAAAAAAAAGATAGAGGAACATTGTTCAGGGAAAAAAAACAATCGTTTATTTATTTGGTCTATTTTAAGCTTGCAAGAAGTTTTTAAAAATATTTGATTAATTTGACAAAAAAAATTCGTATTCATAAAAAATTAAATAAAGAAATAAAAGTTTTCTTCAAAAATGTTAATAATGACTCTATTTTTTCATCATTAAGTTTAATCGATTTTATTGCCAAAATATTGAAATTAAAGCCAAATTTTTTTTGTCTTTATCAAAATAGAAATATAAATTCAATTATCCCTTTTTTTATAAAAAGAAATAGAAAGTATGGAGCTGTAATCAATTCACTTCCTTTTTTTGGATCTTATGGGGGTATTTATTACAGAAAAGAATATGAAGATGACGCGAAAGAGTGTTTAACTCATTATAACAATTTTTCATCAAAAAAAAATATTTTATCATCAACAATAATAGCAAATCCTTTAAATGAAAATTTATCAATAAATTTTAAAGATTTTAAGAATAATTTTGAAGACGTAAGATATATTCAGTTTATAAATCTTGGAAAAAAATTAAATATTTCATCGTCAAGAATTAGGAATATCAAAAAAGCAAAAAAACTAGGCTATAAAGTTTTTGTGTCAAATGATGCAAGTGTTGTGGATAAACTTTATTCGCTCCATAAAAAACATATGAAATTAGTTGGTGGTAAAAAAAAACCTAAAATATTCTTTGAAAAACTTAAAAGACTCGATAATAAATTTTGGAAAATTTATTATACGAAGAATTCAAATAATAAAATTATTGCAACCTTATTAGTTTTTTTTGGAAAGAAGATTACAGAATATTATATACCTGCATGTATTGAGAGATATAAGAACTCACAAGTCTTGTCTTTGTTGACCATGAAATCAATTGAGGATTCCATAAAACACAATTTTAAAATCTATAATTTTGGTGCAACTTGGTTAAACCAAACCAATTTATATAATTTCAAAAAAAAATGGGGTTGTGAAGAAAAGAAATATAGATATCTCATTAAGTACAATAGTAAAAAAAAATTGAGATTACAGGATTTAAAAAATAAATACGAATTTTTTTATGTAGCTCCATATAATAATTTTTATTAAGTTGTTAAAATAAAATATAAATTTTAGCATGTTATCATGTATATATTTAATATGAATAATTTATTATTTGCTTTTAAAATAAATGTTACTGCACTTAATAAACTTGCTCTAAATGAAATAAAAAATTTAATTTCTAATAAATCTTTTAATAATCAATTTGGCAGCTATCATGACGGTGGCTGGAAAGCCATAGGCCTTATAACCTCGGGAGGTGATGAAAATGAAGATAGGGAAATTCCTGGAGTAGAGTTTAAAAAAACAAATTTACTAAATTCTATGCCTAATTTAAATAAATTTATTGACGAACTTAATATGAAAAAAAAAAGAGTCAGAATTATGAAGCTAGAAAAAAAAAAAAAAAATTTTTTATCATTTCGATAGAACCGACTCTTATGATTATGACTCTTTAAGGTTGCATATTCCTATCATAACAAATGAAAAAGTTTTTATTCAAATTTGTAATAAAAAATTTCACTGGAAAGAAAATGAGATATGGTATGGAGATTTTTCATTTCCTCATAAAGTTGAAAATAATGGAAATGAAGATAGATATCATTTGATAATTGATTGTTTTAAAAATGAATTTACTGATAAACTAATTCCTCAAATGTACACTAAACAAATTAAAAAAAGAAAAATTTATCGATTTATTCATCAATCTTTGTATAAAGTTTGTTCAAAATTAAAAATAAATTATCCAATTGCTTAAAATACTAAATTACAAATCTGACATTAAAGAAATAAAACATAATAACTTTTCTTCAGAAACATATTATTTATATACAGATAAAAAAAATAATAGCGTGATATGTTGTGATGATCTAAAAGAATTAATTAATAGTAATTTGATACCAAAAAAACTTGAAATAGAAAATGAGGCTATATTTCATCTTTTTACAACAAGTATTGTGCCCCCTCCACTTACAGTTTATAAAAATCTCTTTAAAGTAGGACAGGGTTTAAAAGCTAATATCAAAATAATTGATAAAAAATTAGATATAAATTTCTTAGAGAACAAAAATAACAATAAAAATGAGAATGAGAAAAATTCTTTTTCTAATGACGATGAGCATTTTATTTTGGAAAAATTATTTTCTTATATACAAAAAAACAAAATGGAAGGTAAACCCAATTATCTTTTTCAAAGTAGTGGAAAAGACTCGAATATGATTGCCTTAAGTTACTCACTTTTTGGAAAAAGCAAAGATCTGACTTGTTTAACATATAACAACAATGATGAATTTTATTACGCAAATAAAATATCAAAAAAATTGGGAATAAAACACATAATGCTCGAAATTCCAGATATTAAAAAAAATATTTTTGAGGTTAAATCTAGTGAGTATTTTGAAAAACTTTTTTTCCCGAATACTGACAATGCTTTTCTTGGCTATTTTTTATACAATGATGGTATGTTGAATAGAGAATGTAATTTAATTGATGGTATGGGAAATGATATATATATTGGCCATATTCCGAAGAGATATGAATTTACAATGCAATTTTTATCCAACTTTTTATCCAAATTTAATTTTATTACCAAACATACAGGGTCTTTAATAATAAATGAATTATTCAAAAAAAAAATTTTCTGGCCAGGCTTGGTGGGGTTACCAACTTATGTTAATAAAAAAATATTAAAAGATTACAAAGACATTACGAAATTTTACGATAACAAGTATGAAAAAGACGATAATTATTTCGATATCAGATCAAAGATTAGAGGAAGATATGTTGACCTAGAAAAATTTATAATGAAACTCCAGTGTCATGCACAAGCAACTGACTCCAAGGCAATATTTCCATGGACAGATGACAGTTTGTCTAATTATTTTATAAATTTAGATAAAAGATTTCTTTATTCAAAAAAAAATCTTAAAAACAAATTAATACTTAGAAATATTTTGGAAAAACGGTTAGGTATAAATTTTGATAATATTGGTAAAAAGGATTTCAAATTTGATTTTTGGAAAATTATGCTTTGGAACAAAATTTTTGTAAAAGAAACAATTTTAAACTCGAACTTATTTTCTAATAAAAAATATTTATTATCTTATTTAGATTATCTTTTTATAATGGCTTCAAGAAATGGTATTACCTCAAATAGATGTAAAATTTTGTTAAACCAAATCTTTCAAATTTGTTTGTGGTATAATAATTCAGAATATATAAAAAAATAAAATGTATTTTTTTTTTTTCAAAAAAGTATTTGACCTTTTGGTTTCTCTTACTTTTTTGTTTCTTTTATTGCCACTTATATTGGTTACAATACTTATAATCAAACTAGAATCTCCTGGTCCTGTATTTCATTATTCTAAAAGAGTAGGATTAAAATCTAAAATATTTTTAATGCCTAAGTTTAGAACTATGAAGTTAAATACACCAAACGTGGCTACTCACAAATTGAGAAATCCAGAGCACTATATTACTAAGTCTGGAAAATTCTTAAGAAACACCAGTATCGATGAAATTCCTCAATTGATATCTGTTTTAAGAGGACAGATGAGTTTAGTAGGTCCTAGACCTGCTCTTTTTAATCAATACGATTTAATTAAATTAAGGAAATCAAAAAAAATTGATAAAATATTACCTGGTATAACTGGTTTAGCTCAAATTAAAGGAAGAGATATGATTTCTATTACAAAAAAAATTGAATACGATTACGATTATCTACTAACTAGATCTTTTTCAAAGGATTTAAATATATTGTTGATTACTTTTTTAAAATTTTTTAGTAAAAAAGAAATCTCACATTAATGAATATAGATGTTTCAAAATACAGAAATTTAAAAATATTATTTATTTTATTAATTGATATTATCTCTTGTATTTTATCTGTATGGTTAGCTTTTTCTTTAAGATTAGAAATCTTTTATTATCCTACAGAGAATTTTTACTTTCACTCATTTATTTCGGTAATCCTTTTTTTAGCTATTTTTTATATAAGAAAGAATTATAGTATAATCTTTAGGACTCAGGGAATTAATGATTTAAAAAACATTTTTATTTCATGGTTTATATTTTCCATACTGGTTTTTATTGTATTAAAATTAACTAACTTTAAGCCTGATTTAAATTATTTTGATAAAGCTTCCTCATCAATAATAATTATTCAATGTTTTTTATTTGTATTTTTTTTGTTAATTTTTAGAGCTTTAATTATTTATATCATATTTTTTATCAACAAGAGCAAATCACTTCAAAATGTAGTCATTTATGGTGCAGGAGTTGCAGGCAGACAATTATCAGTTTCTCTAGCTTCAGGATTAAATTACAATTTAGAATTTTTCATTGATGATAATGAAACTTTACAAAATAATTTTGTAAATTCTGTAAAAATTATTAGTTTTGAAGAATTTGAAAAAATTTATATCAAGAATAAAATAAGAAAAGTATTTATTAGTATACCTTCATTATCTAATGAGCAAAGAAATGAAATTTTTAAAAAACTTGAAAATTTAGATTTAGAAATAAAGATTTTACCATCTTTAGAAGAATTAGCTAACTCAAAAATCAATTATTCAAAATTAAAAAAAATAGAAATTAACGACATATTAAACAGAGATATAAAATTTAATTTTGAAAAAGCCTCTAAATATTTTTCGGGAAAAAATGTATTAGTTACAGGCGCTGGTGGATCAATAGGTAAGGAAATATGCAAACAATTTATAAATTTAAATTTAAACAAACTTATAATGATTGATAATTGCGAATATAATCTTTTTAATGCAGAACGTGGATTACAAATTGAAAAGGAAAATTCATTAATTCAGATTGTACCACTATTGCTCGATATCACAGATAAGTTTATGCTTGATAAAGTTTTTAAAAATCACAAAATAGATTTAGTCTTTCATGCGGCTGCCTATAAGCACGTAGATATGCTGCAAAAAAATCCAATTACCGCATATATTAATAATTTTTTAGCTACCACTTATTTAGTCAAACTAAGTGACGAATATTTGGTTGAAAAGATGACACTTATATCAACTGACAAAGCTGTAAACCCTACAAATCATATGGGACTATCAAAAAGATTTTGTGAATTATTTTTAAAAACCTACTCTGGAGGAATAAATAACAAAACAATATTTTCTACAGTTAGATTTGGAAATGTTTTAGGTTCGTCAGGATCTGTAATTCCTATTTTTCAGGAGCAAATAAATAATGGAGGCCCTGTTACTGTTACTGATAAGAATGTTGAGAGATACTTTATGACTATTCCTGAGGCTGTAAAGCTTATTATAGAATCCTCAATTAACTCAACAAATAACGAAATATATTTCTTAAATATGGGCAAACCACATAACATTTATAATCTCGCAAAAAAATTAATATCTTTGAGTGGACTAAAATTTAAAAAAGGCAAAATAGGGGATATAGAGATTATAATAACAGGGTTAAAAAAAGGTGAGAAAATGTTTGAGGACTTATCATATTCTAAACCTAAAAATTCAAATATAAATAAAGATATATTCATTGATGATTATGAGGTAAAAAATAGTGAAGAACTGCAATCAAAATTAAATGAATTAATTAAATTCATAGAAAGCAATGATGAAAAAAAAATATTAGATTATTCATCTAAAATTAACATTTCTTAACAAGCTTTTATGAATAATTTTTTTAATAATAAGTTTTTTTTATCACTTTATTGTTTAATTCCATTGGCATTAATTACAGGACCTTTTATACCAGATCTAATTGTCTTAATATTAAGTTTTTTTATAATTTTCGAATGCTTAAAAAATAAAGTAACATATTTTTTAAAAGATAAAATTTTTTTATTTTTTATAATTTTCTTCGTATCAATAAGTCTATCGATTTTTGTAAGTGACATTAAATATGATACATTTTTAAATACACTACCTTATATAAGATTTATTTTATTTACCTTTGGAGCATATCATCTAATTCGCTTAAATAATAATTCTGAAAAAATTCTTATAAATTTATTTTCTATAATTTTTATAATTTTATTTATTGATGGACTTTATCAATTTATATTTATGAAAAATATTTTTAATTATCCAATTGTCGAACCAAGTAGGGTAAGCAGCTTTTTTTTTGATGAGTTAATTATGGGAAGTTATATAGTTAGATTTTTTCCAATTTTTTTATTTCTTATTCTATTTTTTTCTAAAAAAGAAGTTTTAAATTTAAAATTAATACTTTTTTTTTTTATAAGTCTAATATTAATCTTAATGAGTGGAGAAAGAACCGCAATATATTTATTTGTTATCCAAATGTTTCTTTTTCTTTTATTAATAAAAAATCATAAATTTGAAAAATTAATATCAATTATAATTATTCTTTGTTCAATTTTTTTGGTTTTTACATCTGAAAATAAAATAAAGAAAAGATTTATAAATGATACTATTACCGCTTTTTCAAATGAAAATAAATTTGAATACAAAAATACCGACCATTATTTTATATTTAATGATTTTAAATTAGTACTAAAAAATCAGAACAAACTTTTAGGAGTTGGTGCTAAGAACTTTGGAAATTCTTGTGAAAAGTTGGCAAATAACGAGATCAATAAAACAAGAGACTGTCCCAATCATCCACATAATATTTACTTACAATTAATAAATGAAACTGGATTTCTAGGTTTTTTTATATTTTCGTTATTTTTTATTTTTATTTTAAAAGAAATAATTAATTTACGTTTAAATTTTTATGAACATAAATATTATAATATGCAACTTTGTATATTGATCAGTATTTTCACAAACTTTTTCCCCATATCCCAAACTGGTGATTTTTTTAACAACTGGTTATCAATTGTGTTTTTTTTTCCAATACCTATATATTTAAAATATAGAGATTTAATAAATTATTAAATATTTAATTCTCTTTACTTCTAAAATATGAAATCGATAATTTTGCTAAAATATAAAATAGTATTCCACTTATAAAACCTTGGAGTAGTAAAAATTCTTTTCCTCTAGTAATTCTTTTTGTTTTCCAAACCTTTTGATATTTGAATATGTTTTCAAATTCCTTTAAAAATATTTGATCAGCTTTTATTTTTGATGCGATTGAATCACAAGTTTTAATTTTATACGCTATATTATTGTAGAGTTGATTTATTGCTGTCAGATTGTATATGATCAATGATAATTGTTCATCAAAGTTTACAGAATTTAATGACTTCATTATTTTATTTATATTTTCTTTGCTAAATTTATATTTCTCAATTTCAAAGTCTTTTAAATACTCTATAGTGCTTTCTCTCCTTGATTTTTGAACTTCATATATTTGATCTGCAATATACTGCAATTTTTCAATATCTAAATTAATCTTAGCAAAATCATCCTTCAAAGAACTATTTTTATAAGGTTCATACTCACAAAATAAATTCTTTCTGTATTTTATTTTTTTTTCTTCTAAATTTTCATTTATATGACTTCTTACTAATAATTTTATTTCATCAATTTTTTTGGTTATTACATTTTCTAGAAGTTGTTTATCATCATTTCTATTATTGCTTATTTTTGAAAAGTAATAAGATGATCTAGTCAATTTTCTATAGTGAATTTTATATTTGTCACTTATTTCAAAATAAAATTTGTCAAATTCTGTATTGATAGTATTTATTATTTCCAAATGATACTTATTCAAGTTAAAATTGTCTTGGTCTATTAAACTAAGTGAAACATTTGGATTTAATTTATCGCCGATATTTAAAAAATGAATTTGAAGCTCAGTATCGGTTTTCGTCATATCTTTAATATGAAACGTTATAAATATTATTGAGCCAATTATTCCAAAACTAACTGCAATAAAAATAGGTATTAGTTTTTTTATCATTTAGTTTTGTTTCTTATTCTCATATATTAATATTATTAATTAATTTATAAATGAATTATATCAAGATAATTGTAACCGGTGGTGGAGGATTTATTGGTGGAAACCTAATAAGAAATTTGATTTTATCAAATTATAAAATACTTAATTTGGATAAAATTACTTATGCTGCTGATACTGTTTCATTAAGACAATTCAAAAGGTTTAAAAATTATCAATTTGAAAAAGTAGATATTTCAAATTATTCTAGAATAAAAAATATCATTAATAATTTTAAACCAGATAAGATAATAAATTTAGCTGCTGAAAGTCACGTAGATAGATCAATTGAAAGTTCGTCCCAATTTATTAAATCAAATATACAGGGAACTGTAAGTTTATTAGAGGCTTCATTGAATTATTATACAAAAACAAAAAAAAAAAACTTTGTATTTCATCATGTAAGTACTGATGAAGTATATGGTGATTTAAATGAAAATAAAAATGTTAGTTTTAAGGAGAAAACTAGATATGATCCAGGAAATCCTTATTCTGCTAGTAAAGCAAGCGCAGATCATTTTGTAAAATCATGGTATAGAACTTATAAATTGCCAATAATAATTTCTAATTGTTCAAACAATTTTGGTCCTTACCAATATCCTGAAAAACTAATACCTACCGCTATCATGTCTTTGATATTTAAAAAAAAAATTCAACTTTATGGTAGAGGAGATCAAATCAGAGATTGGATTTACGTTGAAGACCATGTCAATGCCCTAAAAAAAATCTTCATGAAAGGAAAAATAGGTGAAAATTATAATGTTGGTTCTAACAACCCTATTAAAAATATAGATTTAGTTAAAATTATATGCTCTAGCTATTTTGATATAAACAATCTTAGTAATAGAGATTTTAGAAAGCATATTGAATTTGTTACAGATAGGCCAGGTCATGATAAAAAATATTTAATAAATTCAAAGAAAATACAAAAAGAATTAAAATGGAAATCGGAATTTGGATTTAAAAAAGCAATTCACTTCACTGTTAAATGGTATATTGATAATCAAAAATGGTGGAAAAAAATTTTTGAAAAAAAGAATATAAAAAGAAGAGGTTTAGAAATTAAAAAATGAAAGGTATTATTCTAGCTGGAGGTTATGGGTCTAGACTGTATCCTTTAACTTTATCAGTTAGTAAGCAGTTATTACCAATATATGACAAACCTTTAATCTATTATCCTTTGTCTATACTTATGCTAGCAAAGATTAAAGATATTATGATTATTGTAGATCCGAAGAGTAAAAATATTTATGAAAAACTGCTAGGAAATGGAGATAGATTTGGAGTAAAGATAAGATATTTTTTGCAAGAGAAACCAAATGGCCTTCCTGAAGCGTTCTTATTAACCCAAAATCATATTAAAAATTCAAATGTATGTTTAATACTTGGTGATAATATATTTTATGGCCAAGGTCTAAGAGATAGCTTATTAATTGGTAAGAAAAATAAAATTGGAGCTACAATTTATGCCTATCAGATTAAAGACCCTCAAAATTTTGGGGTAATAGAATTTGATTTAAAAAATAGACCAAAAGATATAGTTGAAAAACCAAAAAAACCAAAATCGAACTATGCCGTTACTGGTTTATATTTTTACGACAAAAACGTTGTTAAATATGTAAAAAAACTTAAACCATCAAAAAGGGATGAGCTGGAAATATCCGACCTAAATAAGATATATTTAAGTAAAAAAAAATTAAAAGTTGAAATATTAGGCAGAGGTTTTGCTTGGCTTGATACAGGTAGTAGCGAAAATTTACTAGCAGCATCACAGTTTGTTGAAACAATAGAAAAAAGACAAGGCTATAAAATAGCTTGTATAGAAGAAATAGCATTAAGAAATAAATGGATATCAAAAAAACAATTGGCAAGTAATATAAAAAAAATACCAGATAATAATTACAAAAAATATTTAAATAAAATTATTGAGGAAATAAAATGATCTCGATTGTTATTCCAACTTTTAATTCTGAAAAGAATATAAGAAAGTTATATTTAGATATCAAATCTAACTTAGAATTAAAAAAAATAAAATTTGAATGTATATTTGTCGATGATGCATCCAAAGATAATACATGGCTTGAAATAAAATCAATTTCTAATGAATTCCAAAATATTTCTGCATATAGACTTTCCAAGAATTTTGGTCAACAAAACGCAACTTTGCTAGGTGTTAGAAAAGCAAAAGAAAATTTAATAATAACTATGGATGACGATTTTCAACACCCACCTCGTGAAATAATTAAACTTCTTGATGCTTTAGATGAAAATACAGATATAGTTTATGGAGTTCCTTTAGATGAAAAAAGAAATTTATTTCGAAATGTTTCATCAATTTTTACAAAAATATTTTTTAAAAATTTATTAAGGTTAGAATATGCCAGAAAGATAAACAGCTTTAGATTGTTCAGAAAACAAATTATAGAAAATTTAAACGAATTTAACTCTCCAGTTGTTGACATTGATGCAATACTTAGCTGGACGACAGATAAAGTTAGAAGTGTTGAAATTGAAAATAACAGAAGAATACAAGGCAAAACTGGGTATAACATTTTTAATTTAATAAATTATTTTTTTAATATGTTAGTAGGAATATCAGTAGCTCCGCTCAGACTTGCTCTATTCTTAAGTTTATTGTTTCTTTTATTTGGAATTATTTTATTCATTTATGTGATTATTACTTTTATTACAACTGAAAATATTGTACCGGGATTTACTTTTCTTGCATCCCTTATATTAATTTTCTCTGCAGTTCAGGTATTTTTGATTGGCATACTAGGTGAATATATATCAAAAATATTCTCCAAAAGTATAAGCAAACCACAGTATATGATAAAAGATAAAATTTCTAATGATCAAAAATAATTTCAAAATTTTTTTTAAGAATTATTTAATTTTTTTAAAAATTAATAATCTTTACAAAAGAAAAAATTTAGTAAATTACTCGGCGTCAGTGGAATCAATTTATAATTGGAAAAAAAAAAATACCTTAAATAATATTCTAAAATGGTATAACTCAATAAAAAAAAGTAATAAATCTCGTGTTAAAAAAATTCATTTAAATAAAATGAAAAGCTGGTATTTAGAAAATACTCAAGGGACATACAATCACGACAGCAAATCTTTTTTTAGAGTTGAAGGATATAGAACAACTAATGCATCAAGAGAGGTGGGATACTGGGATCAACCTTTTATAACACAGGTTGGTTATGTTGGTGGAGTTATTGGATTAATAAGAAATGAAATTAATGGAATTCCCCATTATTTAGTAGAGGCAAAATTTGAACCTGGAAATTACAATAAAATTCAGATTAGTCCTTCGGTTCAGGCTACATATTCTAATCTAAAACGTGCACATAAAGGGAAAAGCAACAAAATGATTTCACATTTAAAGGCGAGCAAAACTATTGTAAAAAAGTTTGTAAGTGAAGATGGGGGAAGATTTATGAAGAAAAGAAATTTACACTGGATTGTTCAATCAAATAGAAAAATAATTATAAATGATAAAAATTTTAAGTGGTTAAGTTTATGGGAAATAAAGCAATTAAGTTTAAAAAAAACTGTTATTAGCCCTCACCTTAGATCAATTATAAGTCTCATCTAATAAAATTTTTTTATGAAAATTAAAATTGGAGTAATAGGATCAGGAGAGCATTTTACAAGAAATATTTATCCATCAATTATTAAACATAAAAGTTTTCAATTAGAAGGAATTTTATCTAAAAAAAAAAAGGAATATTTAAATATAAGATGTTATTCTGAAGTGGAGTTTTTTAAACTTGATTTAGATATAGTATATATATCTACGCCCTCAAAAATACATGCTAAGTACATTCTTAAATCTCTTAAAAAAAAAATAAATGTTGTATGCGAAAAACCTTTATGTACAAATTTATCTCAATTGAATAAAATTAAAAAATTGACCCAAAAAAATAAATTATTTTTATTTGAGGGATTTATGTATCGTTTTCATCCAGCATTTAAATATATAAAAAAAATTATTGATACAGATAAATTCGGAAAGATAATATCCGTCAAAAGTTCTTTCACAATTCCAAAGCTAAACAAAAATAACAATCGATATAATTTAAAAACAGGAGGAGGTTTTTTTTTAGACTTAGCAGTTTATCCCTTGTCTTTAAATCACTATCTATTTGGTAGAAAAATTAAATCAAAATCTTTCGTTTCAAAAACATACAAAAATAATAAAAGATTATCACTTAGGGGAGACATAACTATTAAAGATAATTTTAAAATGGATTACAAATGGGGAGTAAGTTTGGATTATAGTAATTTCTTAGAAATAGTTTTTAAAAATGGAAAATTAAATACATCAAGATTTTATTCAAAAAATAAGTATGATAAAACAGAAATATATTTAAATAGTAAAAAATTTTTTAAAAAAAGCTTTAAACCATTAGATCAGTTCTATTTAATGTTTGATTATATACAAAGGAATTATAGATATAAAAGTATTAAACAAAAAGAATTAGAAAATGTTGAATTACATTTTAATAATTTAATTAGATTCAAAAATGACTTTTAAAATAAAATTTAATGTACCATATAGAGATAAAAAATGTGATCAAAATGTCATTAAACTTCTTAACAATAAAAATAATTCACTGTTTGGATTCGATCAGTTTACGAGAAAAAATGAAAAAATAATTTCTCAAAATTATAAATTTAAAAATATTTTATTTACAAATAGCTGTACTTCAGCTTTAGAGATTTCTGCATTACTGACATATAGAAAAAATAAAAATGTAGTGTTGATGCCATCATATACATTTACATCAACTGCATCCAGTTTTCTAAGAGCAAATTTTAAATTAAAATTTTTGGATATATCAAATAGATCTATGATGCCAGATCTTGAAACTATTAAAAAAAGTATAACAAAAAAAACTGGAGTAATTGTAGTCGTACATTATGCCGGATTGTCAATCGAAGATTTAGATAAATTAAAAAAAATATGTCTTAAGAGACAAATTTATCTTGTTGAGGATGCTGCACAAGCCCTAGGATCTTATTTTAAAAATAAACCCTTGGGTTCTTTTGGAGATCTATCTTGTTTTTCTTTTCATGAAACAAAAAACATACATTGTGGTTCGGGAGGTATGTTGGTTGTTAATAATAAACAATTTTTAAATAAATCTCATTATATACTTGAGAGAGGCACAGATAGACGACTAGTTTTACAAAATATTAAAAAAAAATACTCTTGGGTAACCATTGGTTCATCATTTAATTCTACAGAATTAAATTCATCTTTCTTAACATATCAATTATTAAATTATAAAAAAATTTTAATAAAAAGAAGAAAAATATATGAGAGATACATAAACCTTTTTAATAAAAATAATCTTAACGAAAAATTTTATTTTAACAAAAACTTTAAGTATTTATTTAATTATCACTGTTTATATATTATTCTTAAGGAAAAAAATTCAACTAATTTCATAAATTTTTTAGGAAAAAATAAAATTCAAGCATTTATTGGATATGTTCCTCTACATACATCTCCGTATGGTAAAACTTTAGGTAAACAAAAACTAATTAATACTGATTTATTATCAAATAAGATTGTTAGATTGCCAATACACAACTACATGTCATTAAGGGATGTATCATATGTAGTAAAAATTATAATTAAATTTTTCTCCAATAAATTTTAGATGTTCAGAAAAATTAATTTTGAATTTATTATACTCTCCTACACAATATTAATATATTTTTTATATCTAAATACAAACTCACTTGATTTTTTAACAGGAAAAAAATACCAGTTTGAAGAAATCACGTATAATTTTACATGCAATAACTTAGAATTTTACTGTAGAAATATTTCTTTTGAATTTTATAAATTTTTTTTTAGTATTTTTACTACAAATGTAAATATCATTTTTTTTTTTCAAATATTGTTATTTTCATTTAGTGTATGTTATTTGGTAAATCAGCTTTTCAAATCTAAGATAAATAATTTAATTATTAAATTATTATTTTTTATTGTAATATTTAGTAATCCTAAAGTATTTAAATATTCATTTACCTTGACTGAAGAAGCTATTTTTATACCTTTTTTAACTTTATCTACAGCATTTTTTATTAAATCGATTGAGAAATATAAATTTAAAAATTTATTTATATTGTCAATTTTAATTGGTGTTGCTTATGCAATCAGACCTGCTGGTATTTTTTTATTTTTGATGCCATCGATAATTATAATTAGGTATTATAAGAATATAAATTATAAAATTATATACATATTAGTTTTCCTATTAGCTCCTAAAACATTAGATGATTTTGCTTTCAAAAAAATCAATTTAGAAAATAAACCAAGTTTTATATGGGGTGCAATGTTGGGTAAGCTTCCGTTGTTTGTAGAAAATTTAGGATCAAACGACAATAAATATTATGAATTTGAAATATTGATAAATGACTATAATAAAAAAATTAATGATAATTTAAACAACTTTAATTCTCACACCTTAAAGCAATATCATAGAAATGCTACAATTGAAATTTTTAAAACATCAAAAGTTACAGGACCTATAAATAAAATTGAAGATTATTTTAAAGCTCAAAAGGAGCATTCAAATGATATTATTAAAAATACCTTTTTTTCATCACTAAGATTAAATAAATATTTTTTTATAAGAGAAATATTTTACAATTATATTGGTATATGGCAACTAAGAGAGATACTTACTAATAAAAATAAAAAAACTTATAATAATTTTATAAAAAAAAATGACTTAATACTGGCAAAAAAATATAATCTCATCTTTAATTCAACTAATCATCCAGATTTTATAGTAAAGAGTTCAAAAATTTTTATGCTCTTTTTTATGATAATCAATATTTACATAATAATTAACTTTTTTAGATATTTACTTTTCAATAAAAATAATTATCGATTAAATACTACTTTATATTTGTTACTTATTATAAATTTTTATTTTTTAATAATTGCCTTAGTTACAAACGTTCAAACAAGATTAATATTAGCCATTTGGCCAATAATTTGCACTTCTATTTTATTATCTATTAATTCAATCTACGATGATATTAAAAAAATTATTTTTTCTAATAAAAATTGAAAAATTTAATTATATTTGTAATAATAACTTCTCTTCTTTACTTTAAATATAAAAAATAATAATCATTCTATATTTCAATGAAAAAAAATATTATAGTTGTAACTGGTGGTGCAGGTTTTGTTGGATCTCATTTAATTGAAAGTTTGGCAAGGTTTAAAAAATATAAAATATTTAGTATTGATAATTATTCAACTGGATTAAAATTAAATCATCACAAAAATTCATCAATTAAATATTTTAATAGCGACACAAAAGAAATAAGTAAGATTTTATCAAAACACTCTAAAAAAATTCACACAATTTTTCATTTTGGTGAATTTTCCAGGATCTATCAAAGTTTTTTAAAATTTGATGAATGTTTCAATTCAAATTCAGTAGGATCAAGAGAAGTTTTTAAATTTTGTCTTGAAAATAAAATAAAACTTATTTATTCAGCTACATCAGCAAGTCTAGGTAATAAAGGAGATGATAAAAATTTATCTCCTTACTCTTTTACTAAGTCTAAAAACCTGGAACTTTTAGAAAACTTTAAGAAATGGTTTAATTTTAAATATGAAGTTATATATTTTTATAATGTTTATGGTGAGAGGCAAATTTCAAAAGGTGAAATGGCTACTGTAATTGGAATATTTGAAAATCAATATTTAAAAAAAATACCATTGTCAGTTGTTAGACCAGGAACGCAAACTAGAAGGTTTACCCACATAAAGGATACAATTAAAGTTTGTATTGAAGCTTGGAAGGAAAATAAATCATTACATTATAGTATTTCAAATAAAAAAAGTTATTCAATTTTAGAAGTTGCCAAAATGTTTAATACAAAAATAAAATATTTGAAAAGAAGGCCTGGTGAAAGATTCGCTTCAGCACTAACTAATATGAATCTTTCTAATAAAGTACATAAAAGATTTGGAAGTGTTCAATTGGAAGATTATATTGACGATTTTTTAATTAAAAACTCAAAGTGATCAATCTATTGTGAATTTTGACCAGATTAACTATTTTATAAATAAGTGACTAAATTGTTAGATTATTTATAGTTTACAATTTAATTAATTTATATATAAATTTCCAGCCTGGTGATTATTGCGAAAGGGTAATACCCGATCCCATTCCGAACTCGGAAGTCAAGCCTTTCTGCGCCGATGGTACTT
>MDTB01132622.1_pt1 | contig 54233 bp, 41 predicted proteins | sample 811161 | NCBI WGS metagenome assembly MDTB01 (sample SAMN05326650, study PRJNA326480) | marine metagenome | isolation source: seawater | place: Mediterranean Sea | collected 2009 | reverse complement strand
GCAAGGAAAGTATACACGGCTGTGGTAGTGTAGCGGTTAGCACGGTGGGTTGTGGTCCCGCCGGCCCGGGTTCAAGTCCCGGCCACGGCCCCAAATCATGGACCATCTAGGTCATCATCAGATATCGTATGTCCCATCCTGCTTGCTTTGGTGCCAAGATACCCCTTATTCTCTTCACTTACGCCGACTATCAACGGCATTCTCTTCACGACTTCCACCCCCAACAAAGTAAGTTGGTCCACCTTATCCGGGTTATTTGTCATCAGATTGATTCTGTTAGTCCCTACTGCATTAAGAATCGTGGCAGCTAGAGAATAATCTCTGGCATCAGCAGGATGTCCCAAAAGCAAATTTGCATCGAGTGTATCTGCTCCTTGGTCTTGTAGATTGTAAGCTTGTATCTTGGCGAGGAGTCCGATACCTCGGCCTTCTTGTCTGAGATATACAAGACAACCGTACCCTATTTTGTTGATTATTGATAATGCTGCATCGAGTTGTGGACCACAATCACAACGGAGACTGCCGAAAGCATCGCCAGTAAGACATTCGGAATGGATTCTGACTGGCGTGGGGTCTGGGCCACCCATTTTTCCTAAGGTAAGAGCTACATGGTCTAGATTAGTGGATGGATCGTTGAATATACGTATTCTAAAATCACCGTGTACAGTGGGCAAGTTTGCTTCAGCAGGCACTGAATCGATTTCTTTGATTCGCCCGAACTCTTCTACCAAATTCCGGCCCCCATACTTTCTCGTGCATGGTTTTCCGTTCAATCTTTACCCTGCTAGTGTTGGATATCAGGAATAGTTATCCTGAATAGAATAACTCCATTGTCGAGTAACTCATGACGGCATTCTGCCTGTCTTCTTTGACATAGCGCAGGTATATCATGAAGCGACTCGGGATCATCGCTGAAAACCTCGATTACTTCCCCTGGCGAATGGTCATCCATTGCCCTTCTTGTCTCATGCACAGGTATGGGACAAAGATGGCCAGTTAGATCGATTCTGAGGTCGACCACGCCTATGCCAACATGGAAGCACGATTGAATGCGACGGCAGGGCGATCTAACAATTCTGGTTCAAGACTTGACCCATCCCATTCACGGCGCTTCAATATCTCAAGAGTTGCGCCTGCCTTTTCGACATGTATCTCCACAATTGCCGAGTGATCTTCCTGAAGAATATCTCCGATTGCAATATCGGGAAGCTTTGCTTCCGCCTTTAGCCAATCACTGAATTCTCGCTTTGATGCTTCTTTCCTGCCGACTGAAACTTTGATTCTGACCATGCCGAAGGAATCCGAAACTTCCTCCCAATCTTCACGCTTTCGAACAGGATCTCGATCGACTCCTTTGGGCAGGTCAGGCGGCTGGCTGGATGGGATATTCAAATTCCATGTAGAAGAAATACGATCGAGTTGAAGAACATCATTCGAGGTAACAAGAGACCAAGCAACCCCTGATCTGCCCATGCGGCCGGTACGGCCTATACGGTGGACATATGCCTCGGTTTCATCGGGCAAATCGTAGTTAACCACATGCGTTATCGTATCGATGTCAATCCCCCTGGCAGCAACGTCAGTTGCAATAAGTACAGCATGTTTCCCATCTCGATAATCAGAGAGTATTCTCTCACGCTTGTTCTGAGGCATATCACCGTGCAGAGCCACTGATTCGAACTTGTGTCTATCAAGGCGATCAACGAGCATATCCGCCATCCTCTTGGTATTGGTGAATACTAGCATTTGATCCCCTTCCCCTAGGGTGAGCATGATTCTACCAAGGACCCAGAGCTTGTTGGCGCGGCCTACCCTGACATGTCTCTGTTCGATTTCGGGAACCTCAATCTCGGTTCCGCCCGTGAAAACCTGCTCAGGATCGGCCAGTAAATCTTCAGAAGCATCTAGGACCTCTTGGGGGAATGTGGCGCTGAATAGAAGAGTCTGACTGCGATTAGGTGCTTGTTCTACGATCCAAATGACGTCCGGGAAGAATCCCATATCGAGCATCCTGTCTGCCTCATCAAGACAAAATATATTGATTCCTGAGAGATCTATGTGGGATCTCTTGGTCATGTCGATAACACGCCCTGGCGTTCCCACTATGACATCGGTACCAGAAGCTAATTCCTTTGCTTGACGCTCGATATCCGTCCCGCCATACACAGTTCGGATCTTTAGGCCTTTATTCCCCTGTAACCAGTTCATCTCTTCTGCAACCTGCACTGCTAGTTCTCTTGTTGGGCAGAGCACAATTGCCTGAGGATGTCCGCTTGAAGTGCATCTCTCTATGATCGGAATCCCGAAGGCGGCTGTTTTTCCGGATCCAGTACGAGCCTGGCCTATTATGTCTCGACCGGCGAGCGCAGCAGGTAACGTCTCACGCTGAATCTCAGTCGGTTCGACCCATCCCTTGTCGTCAAGAACCTTGGAGGTTTCTTCGGATAGGTTGAATTTCAAAAATCCTGAATTACTCATAATCAGGCCTCAGAAGCTCTCCGAGTCCTTGATCTGCTGCTGAAGCTCGCCCATCCAGTACTTTCTACAATTTTCCTTCGTCAGAAACATGTGCTTGCTCGTAAAACTGTGATTGTAATGGCCCTTATCCGCACTAGCGAATTGTTCCTTGCGTCGCTTGTGGTATTTCTGAAGGACGTGCTGTCGCATATACTGTCTGAACTTGAGTGCCTTAGTTCGGTTGACACCCTTTGGTGTCTCTCCAGCCCAGAGACGCTCAAAACGCGCCTCTTTTTCGCTGATGGCTTCACTCATTGTCATTCCTCGTCGACCTGCCGACCTTCCACCTGTTTATGACCTTCACGCTGAGTCGGGTCTCTCTTTTGGGTTGTTAGTGTGACTTCATTATCGTCCTCTACCACGTCTAAATCTGCTAAAAATCGATTCTTCTCCTCTTCAGTGCCCTCCATCTCGGGATCAAACGCCAAAGCCTCAAGTCGCCTTTTCAGCTCGGGGTCCTTCTCAGTTCTTGCCAACTGTCCAGCAGTTTCCCTGAGATCTGTTCCCGTCAAAACTACTGATAGTTGGTCTATGCAGGCCTTCCTCAAGCGTATATCCTGATCGCCGGCCCCATCTATGACCAACTTAGCTACTCTTGGATTTTGCATGTCGAGGGATTTTATGGCTCGTAGAATCTTCATCCTAACTTTCGAGTCTTTCTCGCCCAGGGATGATTCAACAAGTATCGCTGCAATTCGAGGTTCTGCAGAAGCCAGCCTCGGGAGGCAATCTGCACCTGATGAGCGTACATCGGGATCCATGTCCTCCAATGCCCATGCTATCAAGTCCCAGCCGACTGCCCCCCCGCGTTCGGTGATTATTCGCAGCAACTTTGCTGATCTTCTTCGAAGATCGACTTCCTCCTCCTTCATAAGAGATTCAAGATGTTGACATCCGGCCTCGACCCATTCTCTAGAAATTGCCTTGAGGACTTTGAAAGCGTGGTTCCTATCTGACTTATTGGGTCTTTTCAAAAGATCCTCGAGGCGAAGTTCTGAAGACGATGGAAAGATTGGTGCTATGCGTTCTAGGGTCTCCCATGCCAACTCGGAAACATCTCCATCAGAATCGTCTAACCTGACAATCAATTGATACATCAGATTCTCGGATTTTCTTAACATCATCCTCGGAAGGCCCGTGATAGCAGAAAGCCGGACTGCAGGGTCATCGTCGTCAATTGCTTCTGATAATGTTTCATGGGCGCTTTCAAGACGCTCTTCCGGAACTCGGTGTAGTGCAACAATCGCATCGTTACGGGTCGCGAATCCACCCCCATCTCCTAGAGGTATCTCTGCAGCGGCCAAATCAGATTTAGCAAGAGGTATTATTTTGTCCGTGGGTATCACTGCCCAGCGGCCCAAAGGGGGAGTCAGGGGGCCAAGATTGCGACCACTTCTGCTAGTCACTTTACGAATCGGGAGGCCGGTTCGAGGATCACGTGCGATGTACTCTGGCACAGCAGCCAGAGGGGGAGGGAGGATTCAAACCCAGCGGAAAGGGTGCCTTGATCTAAGCGCCTCTCGATTTTGCCTCAGAGAGAAGGAGTGCAGGAAGTACGAAAAGTGCTAGAATTAGTGATAGAGCGACAGAGGCTGCACTAACGAGTCCGAAGTCCTGTATCACAGGAACTGGGGAAAGCAGCAAAACCAAGAATCCGCAAGCAGTCGTGAATGCAGACATCATTAGAGCTGTGCCAGTTACAGAATACGTTGTCGCCATTGCTTCCACCCGATTTGCACCAGCCTCTAGTTCATCTTCGAATCTTCTCCACATGTGTATTGAATAGTCTATTCCTAGGCCGATTGTTAGCGCGGTGATCATAACGGTAAGGACATTCCAGTTTAGGCCAACTACAGCCATTGTTCCGACCACCCATACCCCGGCGAGAGCGACTGGGAGAATGATGACTGCCGAGGTACTCAAACGCCTAGTCATGGCCATGAGCACAAGGAAAGATGCGACTAGGCTCAAAGCGGTAGACTCGACTTGAGATATGAATAATCCATCGAGCACAGACTCAATCACAATAATTTCTCCAGAAAGGTATGCTGAACATCCGCACCTCCCGTCGCCCTCTAACCATTTGACATGATTTGCAAAGCCATCCGCGATTGCATCAGTATCTTCGCTAGAAGATGCTCTTACAGCTACGTCAACCATAAGATACTGCAAGGAACCTCTTTCCTCGTCTAATGATACTGTCCTTGCAATTCGATCCGCCCAGGTATTGCCTCTGAGAGGATCGCCCAGAGATTCGTCCTGCAATAAAGCAGACACAGCGAGGAATAGGTCGCCTTCAGAATGCTCTGAAGAAAGGCCAACTTCTCCGTCGAAAAGTTCGATCCCATACTCCTGGCCCCATTCAGAATCGACTTCCAAACGGTCACGTAGGACTGTGTAAAGGCCTTCGTATTGGGGCCTGCTATCTTCTGTTCCATCGGGCCTTATCACCATCTCATCCAAGACCAGCCGACTATGCAAACCCCGTATTGTTTCCATGAGGTCTTCATCTTTAGGAAGTTGATTCTCATCTGTTAGTTGGATCAAAATTATCGCGGTCTTTACGAATTCAACCTCATAATTTTCATAGATCTCGTTTCTGGTCTCTATGGATTGCATATCATCATCTAAGAAATCTGTCAGTTCGAAACTTGTTTCCAACTTCCCCACTGAAACCGCTGCAGAAGCCAATGTGAGTATTGCGACTACAGAGACTACCTTTACAAGGCTCTTATCCTGTATCCTAGAGGCTCTTCTCCACATTGAATGCTGGATTGTCTTTCTGCCCCTGTACCTGCCAGTAGAGCGTTCAGAGACTACATGTATTGCTCCTACAGTTATTGTGCTGGCTGTGAAGGCGCATACGACGCCTATTGCCAACGTTATCCCGAAGGCTCGAAGAGGCATTATTGGGGAGAATGCGTTTGACAGAAACGCCGCTACAGTGGTGATCACGGAAAGTGACAGTGCCAGCCTCAACAGATCAAAGGCCTCTACCCAAGCCCTAGCAGGCTTCATTCCTCTTGAAACATTGAGTTCATAGCCCCTCTGGAGATGAATTCCATAATCAATTCCAAGACCTAAAATCACCGGGGCTACGGCGATGTCTAGGACGGTGAATTCATATCCAAATAAGGCCACTAAGCCATACGTCCAAGAAAGTGCCGCAGTGAGTGCTACTAGGGGGGCGGCTACCATCACCGCTGATCGGAAGGCTATGGCAAGTATGCCGACAATGACTACCAAAGATGTCGCAAGAAGAATTGTGAAGTTGGAAAGGGTCTCGGAATTGATATCCTCGCTGACTAGATCTTCGGAAACTACGCTGTAGGATAGACCGGATCCGGTTTCCCCTCCTTCCTTGGATAGCTCCTCTCGAAGTTCGAGAGAAAAGCTTCTGACTCCCTCTTGGTCGGAGGTTTCTGAAACCTCAATCACCCACATCGTTGATGTGGCGAATGGGGTTGGATCGGCGTCATCTATGCCTTCAAGATAATCGCAAATTCCTTCAAAAACGAGGTCTTCACTCACCAATGTAGAGACCGCATACGACGCTGAGGAGGTAACTGCTGTCTCACCGGCCAGACTTGTACAATCTTCACCATTTTGTATTGCGTCGACTATATCTTTCCAGTTGTCCATGCTAGAAAGATCGCTAGATGGTGATTGTTCCATTATTAGGGTGTTCAAGGTTCTTGCAACGTTAATATGTGATCCGATTATTACACCGTGTTCCTGAGCCAGATCATCGACAAAATCAGATTTCTGATAAAGGAGATTCAATGCATCAACAGAAAGTGGGTTATCAACTCCATTGGAAGATTTCACATCAACATATATCCTGGACATTTGAGGAGGAAATTCAGACTCTATAGCTTGAATTCTTTCTTCAGATTCATTAGGTGGGGCGAAATCGGACACGTCTGTCGAAAATTCTGGCAATGGCATGAGTTGAGACACTAGTAGTACAGTCAGCAGTAGAGAGCCGATCACGATACCCATCGCATATTTCTCAAGAGCAGATGCGAGTCGACTTGTTGGCTCCTCTACCCTGCGCATGGCCTTCGCCACGTGAACTGGGGTATAATCCCGGCTGCCACAATTGGGCTTGATCGCGTTCTTCCCCAAGAGAAGATATGAAAACGGATAGTAGTAACGGCCGGCCATGCCTGTTAGACTCCTAGCGAACGACGGTGTGGAACTCAAACTCAGGATTGTCGGAGAAGGGAACTCTACTCTGCAACTTTTTAGATCGAGGTTGAATGATCACCCTGATGTGGAATATGCTAATTTTTTCACGGGTCACCCGGATCTCGACGACCCAGAGTTGTATTTGAGAGTCAAGAAGGGGAAGAATGCTTCAAAAGTGATGTCAGAATTATGTGATTCGATCATCGGGGACTTCTCAACCCTCAAAATATGATTCGGTGATTTCGTGTTCGACCGTGATGAGGTCGAGAGTTATCTTGGTCTGGATTATTTTTGTGTCCCCCATGAAGGAATAGGTGGCGTTCTAAAAACACGCGTTGATGATTTCAGAGTCAAAGAGCAGGCAAAAATACCATCCATCGATCCCAAAGGAAGATTCACAGCAATAAGAGTGACATTGAGGAACTGGGAAACTAATCGGTTCATTGGAAGGCTTGCCTCTGCATGTAAGATTTCGAGGAATAGAGTATTCTCGTCTGGCCTGAAAGACAAAAGGGCTGTGACCACTCAGATTCTTGTTGTCGATGCCAGTTCTAACGTGCTTGAGAAGGTGGAGATTCCAGACTCAGAAATAGAAATATTGGGACGAACTCATCAAAAGGTAGGGATGGGAGATCATGATGGAAATAGGTTTACTATCACAGTAAGGGGTTGCGTATCTCCGAGTGGGGAGCCTCTTGATAGCAAGGAAGCCATGAGTCGCGTATTGTCTATCAGGTCGGAGATGGAAAATCTCCATGGACTGAATGCATTTCCAAATTGGATTGGCCCTCAAAGATTTGGTTCCACTAGGCCTGTTACTGCAGAGGTTGGGCGCTGTGTTGTTAATTCCGATTTTAAGGGGGCTGTGTCGACGTACATAGGCATGCAGGGAGACGGTCACAGAGAAGATGTAGAGGCATTCAGAACCCTCTGGAGGGAAACGGAAAATCCCTCGAAATGCTTGGAGGTAATCCCTAAACATCTTGGTTTTGAAAGATCGATGCTTGAACGCTTAGTCAAACGTGAGGATGATTACATTGGGGCGTTCAAAAGTCTTCCTCAGTCTTTACAAATTTTGATGGTACATTCTCTTCAATCCCTAGCTTTCAATCATGCTCTTAGGAGTCGTCTATCAGATTCTATGAAAATTACACACCCGTCTGTCGGAGATATCGTCGCACCTCTTTCCGAAAATGGGCGAACAGATGTGGGCAAGGCTGCTTTAGTCAGCGAGTGGAATCTTGATCGCTGCACCAAGAACGCTGAGAGGGGGAGGGTAGCAGTAACTGGAATTCTTCCAGGTAACAGCGTTATTCTCGCAGAAGGGGAAGCGGGCCGTCATGAGGCAGAAGGCGTCAAATCTGCAGGATTGGACAACACGAGGTGGATGATTCCAGAAATTCCTAGGCTCTCCACGAATGGGACTCGCAGATCTCTAGCAGTCCCTTTTAGCGACTTCACCGTTGAGGAGGCTCCCCCAGTACCCGACCACGATCTTTCGGAGAGATGGGATCGAGGACCTAGGGAGGGGGATCGTTGGCACCCAGATGGGGCTTGCCTTAGACTCAGATTCGTTCTGCCGCCCGGCAGCTACGCTACTGTACTGCTGCGAGAATTCATGAGGTCCCCTTTGGACCACTATTGATCTTAGAGACGTCCCATCTCGAGAGCTTCTATCTGAGATATCATCGTGGTGTCTATTGAGCGGACCTTATCCTCAAATCCATCGACGATTCCCTCCCCTTCTCCCAAAACAACATCTATTTCGATAAACATCATTCCAAAAGCTAGCGGCTTTATTGCGATTGCTTGGACTTCTTCCAAAACGGATATCTTACCTGCGATCTCCTCGTAATCTGGACGCTGGTCCTCAGGTTGATTTAACGTAATTTTGTACTTGACGACGACTTGTCCCATAGAGATCTCTCCAACATCATGGCCCTTCAAATGAGCATTTTGGGCATCTGTACTGGACGCCTTGGTCCCTGCATCTCTCGCTTCGGCCGATTGGCTCACCGCATTTCGGACAAGGGAAAGAGGTTGCCTTGGGCTCGACAAGTGGAATTCCAGAGGATGTACAAATTACTGCTCTATCACTCATCACAGGCACCTGATGCGCTTGCGAGATGCCGGTCCCTTTTATGCTTGACCGAAGGGGCATCTGATTGAATCAATAACCATTATTGCCTACTGCATTGGCATATCGGCCATGGAAGAGGATGAATTGGTACTGACAGGGGAGCAGTTAGATCTTGGAAAATACGTAACTGATGAAGGAGGTATCTGGAGCCTCCGAGATGTGGAGAAAATACGCGGATGGAACAACATCGAATATGGTGCAGGCCTATCTGGAAAGAATACTCCGTCAACCAGACTTTCCATGAACAGGGCGTATATCCCTCCCGGAGGAATTGCGAAAGCCCACATCCACGTTGATTTTGATGTGATGATATTTCTATTGAAGGGGAGTGTCAGACACGAATACGGGCCTGGCTGTAAGAAATCTGTAGTGCACAGCGCGGGAGATATGTTCTATATCGAACCCGGTTTGCCACATGAGGTTTTCAACTGCTCAGAAGTTGACTGGGTGCATGCGATTGTGGCACGCTCGGATTCTTCCGAATGGCAGAACATAGAGCCTTACGACCGGGACTCTGAGTGAGATTGTACTTGCCTTTTGAGATATATGACAGGCTGGGAGGTTGCCCCCCCAGCCTTGTTACGTAAGTCATGCATCCGTTGTTAATCAGAGCATCTCGTCAATCTTGGCACCAGCTAAAGCACCAACACCGACGAATAGACCATCGAAGATCCAGTTGACGAGCGTGTCTACAATCCCGTCTCCCACACTTGCCACGGAGGCGCCCATCTCATGAGCTCCGGTTAACGTCATTGCGCCACCAAGAATCATCAGACCAAATGCGCTAGCCCATGCACTCTCACATCTTGAGTGGACCTGCCACCACACTGCGCCTGCAGCGATCATGCTGATTACAGCCCACAAGTTGTCAGCAATATCGGGTAGCCACATGTCTGTTGCAGCCCAGCCGGTTTCGATGCCTCCAAACTCGGTAGCCAATAGTATAGCCAATAGAGCACCAATTATCTGTGCCACAAGACGCATACCATTTGCCATCCAGTTGCCTTCAACATCGCCTAGATCGCCGGTCATCATATGACACCAGGTCACTATTGGCAATACGTGTGCGCCTGCGAAGGCCATCCACACTACAGCTAGAGCAACTGCTCCCTCTAATGTGCTGAGGCCCATGGCAAACACCATCCACGACAGCACAAAGGCACCGCCGACTTCTGCTTTCATTGCATTCATATCCATTTCCATTTTATTCATCTCCTCGATATACGAGTGGTGCCTTTTCTTTTTATAGAGTATATAAATAGTGAGGGTTATGAAGGCCCATAGAGGGCTAAAAACGTAGTTTTCAAGTAAAGCGAGTGTGCCCAGCAACACCGAAAAATGACATAATTATCTGTCTTTTTCAGTTTATTAACAGCCCTCCTTCAGTCAACAAACTCAAAAGTAGTCCTTCGTTCGATAAGTAAGGTCTTAATGCGGATAGAGGGCGAAATAAAGCTGGCATTTGACGATGTCATGATTAGACCCAAAAGGAGCACCTTGGTTTCAAGATCGGATGTCACGCTGAAGAGAAAATTCTCTTTCAAGCACACAAGCAGGACATGGGAAGGAGTACCGATATCTGCAGCTAACATGGATACTACAGGGGTCTTCGATGTTGCCAAGGTTCTCCAGAGTCACAACATGATGACCTGCCTACAGAAATTCTACTCCGTGAAAGATCTTGAGAGAGCATGGGCGGATGGCGTAGATGCCAGATACGTAGCAGTGACATGCGGATCTACTGAGGATTCATTCCAACTCTTAAGGAGGAAGCTTGCTACTAACATTGATCTCTCGATAATTTGCATAGACGTTGCCAATGGATATCGCGAGGTTTTTCTCGAGTTTGTTAAGAGGGTCAGATTAGATTTTCCCGACAAGATAATTATCGCAGGGAATGTTGCTACGAATGAAATGACGGAGGCTCTAATTCTAGCTGGTGCGGATATCGTAAAAGTCGGTATAGGGCCGGGATCTGTTTGTACGACAAGGAAAGTTGCTGGAGTGGGTTATCCCCAACTCTCGGCTATTTCCGAATGCGCGGATGCGGCACATGGGCTCGGAGGGCACGTGATGGCGGATGGAGGATGTAACTCTCCGGGCGACATTGCGAAGGCTTTCGCTGCAGGGGCCGACTTTGTTATGCTGGGAGGTATGTTCGCAGGTCACGATGAGTCTGGGGGCGAGATTGTGGAATCTGAGGATGGGCGTCTCTTCAAATCATTTCATGGCATGTCCTCTTCAACCGCGATGCAGCGGCATTACGGGGAGATTGCAGACCACAGGGCACCTGAAGGTAAGGCTGTTAGAGTCCCGTATAGGGGGCCTCTTTCAATCACTGTACAGTCGATTCTAGGGGGGGTTCGATCAAGTTGTTCTTATGTAGGCGCCAGGAGAATCAAAGATCTGCCAAAATGTACCACATTCATTAGAGTGACTCAGACGACAAATGAGGTTTACAGGGGATTGGAGATCGACGGTTGACTAGACATCAAGAATGACCTTGGCCCGAAGTCCGATGATTGAACCGTCTTCGGACTCTTGCTCTTCTATCTTTAATTCATGATGGGTGACTGCTTTTATCTCGATTACAGGCTCTACTTCGTCAATTTCAAATTTGACTGCCTCGGAAAGAATTTGATCATCACTGATCGATACATCGATGATACGTAACATTGAGGACCCGGACTCAGACAGCCAATTTACCTCCTCGAGCCAGGATAATAAATCTCGATCTAGTCTGTCTGATTTAGAAACTGAAAATGAAATCTGCTCCCCCTCCGTCCAGGATATCGCAGCCCCAGGAAGAAATCCATACCTTATTGACTGAAGGGCCAAAGAAGATATTTTGAAAAGTTCTAGGATATTCTCTCCCTCAGCTAGGAATCCAACATCCGCAGTCGTAGGGAGAATGCTCCATGAGGCCATGCCACCCGGAGTATCCCATTCGGGAAGAACTAGTAGGTCAATCGAACTGATTACAGAGTTGGCCTTGCCCGGGGAATGAGAGTGGATTTAGTGGATTCGTGTTGTATTTATTCTCACATTTATTCGTATATCCGTCCGCATCGCTGTCAATACTGGCATCAGATGGATCATTTGGGTCGAGACCGAAGAAGAATTCCCAGCCACTCCACATTGAGTCGCCGTCCTGATCTTGGTGGTACACCTCGCTCCCGTCCAGCCAAAGATCTCCATCCGTATCGTTCATAATCGGGTGAGTTCCATTCTGGAACTCTTCGTAGTTGGTGTAATTTCCTAAATCATCATAGAAAACTGATCCAGAGGAGGTACCAGGGTCGATATGACATGCAGAATTCTGAGGATCATTCCAACCTGGGCAGTACTTATTCATCAAATGGAGCACATTCAATCCATCAGAATCGAGGTCCTCCGAGCCATCATCTACACCATTACCATCAGAATCTTTCATTTTCGGATCGAGTGGCCCGCGCTCCGTTACTGATAGGGTGATGTTTCCGTATGTCACTGCAAACTCGTTGTGTATGACTTCCCAACCATCCGGCAGCAAGTCCCCGTCTGTATCAACGCGTACGGGATTGGTGTCCCATCTCGAGGGAATCTCCATGAGGTTAGGCAGCGAATCGTTATCGGCATCGAATGAAGAGTCTGGAAGGCTACCAAAGCTTGGATCTAGCGCCCATCTGCCATTCTCAGGTATCGTGAATCCTGTTAGATTTAACTCTGAAAATGTGTAAGTTGGGTTTAGCACCCCATCGCCATCAGGATCACCTGATGAAGAGAAGCCTTGCAGGTAGTTATCCCAAATCCACCCTCCTGGTGCTCGCCCGCATTCAAGCATGGATTGGCAACCAGGGGGGAGCCAATTGTCAGGCGCTATCCACAGGCTATGACTGGTGGTGTCGTCCTCAACAGATGTGATTTGCATTTCCCAGCCGTCTGGTTGTAAATCTCCATCCGTATCGGGGTCCAAAGGATTTGTCGCAGTCTGCCAAGGACGAGGTATGTTGAGGACTTCGTATCCGTCCTTCAATTCATCATCGTCACTGTCTACATCAGAAGCATTTGTGACATACTGATCTTGCCCCGCTATGACTTCCTCTCTATCATCTAAGCCATCATTGTCAGTATCGATTCTCGAAGCATTGGTAAAGTAAACTGAACCATTCCATTGGAATCCATCCATTGCTTCTGTGAAATCCTCTATGCCATCGCTGTCAGTATCTCTGTCAGTCGCATTTGTGTACGTGATGTAATACTCCATCGAATCGGATAGTCCGTCAGAGTCAGAGTCGAATACTCCAGGGTCACTTCTAACCTTGATATCACGTGCTGTTCCATCGACGATTCGAATAGTCCATCCAATGACTTCTATGCCATCGATTAGTCCGTCTCCATCAGTATCCGGGTTCATCGGATTTGTCGATCTACCGTCGACTATGCCGTCCTTATTCAGATCCCTTGCTTGATACTCGTCGAGATTTGTTAATCGCTCATATCCCTCAACAATGGTCATGAGTGACTGGCTACGACGCTCAACTTCATCGCCCACCTCGATGTGTATCCCGTACACATAGCCATCCTGGTGTGCTTTGATTGGGACGTTTATGTATGCTAGATCTTGAACTGTCCTAATCCAAATCAGTGTCTGGTTCTTTTGGACGAAATCGCCGAGTTCGACTGAGAGACTCTGTACGGTTGAGACTCCGACTAGTTCGGAGTAAAAGACGGACCCATCACCATCAGCATCAAAACCGTCCATGTCAGGGTCATACAGGGCATTCATCCCATCTCTCGGGTTTATTCCGTTGAGATGCTCCCACCCATCGGGCATCTTGTCTCCGTCAGTATCATTTGACGAGGGATTGGTGAAGTTTGTAGACCCCCAAGTGTAAGCTACCTCGTACTCCTGAAGATTGTTTAGACCGTCTCCATCAGGGTCACCGTATCCATCGGTCGGCGATAGGGGATCAAGAGTATCATCATAACAGTACTCGAAACCATCCGGCATTCCATCCCCGTCTGTATCCCAATCACCTGGCCCGTTGAATTTGCCATCACCATCCATGTCTTGAGAGAACCAATCTCTATCCCCGGACTCACTCATCATGGATGTATATGGGGCGTCCTTTACAATTGAGGAAAAGGTGAATCTCCCACAGTGAACGTCCAGATACTGTATCCCGTAGGCAACCTCTACCCTGTCAGGGATAAGATCGTCATCACTATCATCAGAGAGCGGGTTTGTAGAGTATAATTCCTCAATGTAATTGGGAAGAGTGTCTCCTCCAGATGGCTCAAGATCGAGAACTGCGTCACAAGAATGCTCCCCAAATGGGCCGATCGCAAGGTCTTGCCAGTCTGCAAGACCTATCTGTTGTTGAATTTCGGCTTTCTTAGTAGGTGTGAGTAGGGGGCAATCCCAATTTGGGTTGAGCGGATCGAGTAGAGAAAATGGTTCAGAGCCTGCAGCCGTGACCTCTAGGGTGTATAATGACTCCCAACGATCATTTAGACCGTCTCCATCGGTGTCTTTTACACTCGGATTAGTTCCTATCTCTGCTTCTTCAATATTGGTCAGACCATCGCGATCAGGGTCCCCATTGGGACCATTATCTGGATCGGGAAACGTCTCATTCTGATCGCCACCATCTGAGCCTGCATCCGGATTGCTGAAGTCTATATCTGTAATCTGAGCCTCGCCACTATCCAGCGGGTCGAGCCCATTGTCAATCTCCCACCCATCAGATAGTCCGTCTCCATCGGTGTCAGCGAGTTGCCAATTTGTACCATACAATGTCTGTTCCATTCTATCGGGTATGCCGTCCTCGTCGAAATCTTGCCCGGAAATTTGTGTCTCGGATTCATCTAGGAAAATGTCGTCTGCAGCTGGCTCGTAATATCCGATGCTCTGACTTGTGCTAAGCATCGCGTCGACTACAGTGTACAAGCCCGCTAAACACAGCGTTGCAACGATTGCAGCGATTGCATACTGGTTGTGATTGAGTTTCATTGCGGCTCGCCCCCCGACAAGGCTACCTACATTCCGCTGTGCCCCGGATATAACCGTTAGGCGTAAAGGCGCGTGTAGTTTTCATCCATTCAGATTGAAAAGAAGCTCAAAACCTGAGTCAAATCTAGTTTCTTTTGGAGAGGCTCTTTTCGCCGTTCCTCGTTGTAAGCAGGCAGTCAGAATGCCCGTTGGTATGCAGTGCTGTGCATCCGACCTAAGCCTTATTCTGAGTGTGTTTTCTAATAGGTATGCAGAGTCTATGATTCCAAGCCCCCATTTTGAAAGTTGATTCTTTCCGACGTTCACCCATGACGCCTCATCTTCGATCATTATCATCTCGCCAGAATCGAAGAAAGCCTTTGAAACAGAGTCCCTCAGATGTTTTGACCATTTGTTAGATGCCTCCTCACCATCTAGAGGGAGCAAGTGGGATGAGGATTGTTTCCAGAAGGTAAAGAGTCGAAAAGGAATTATCGACAAATGGGCATTGAATAGCGTCAATCCTCCCTCGCCATCTACCTCAATTTCATCTATTTCGAGATTGTTTTCAGGCATTATTTCGTCATATATTTTTTTTTGAATGGGAGGGGTTGAATCGTATGCAGATTGTTCCATTTTCTCGACACTGAGAAATGCAGCCCCTTCACTTTGGGATTCTACCCCGACCTTGATATTGTTCTGGAGAGCGTGTTCAAGTGCTGCAGAGAAAGAACCAGAGGCGAGTGCTGCGAGAGACGTAGATTCAACTACGTATCGAGCAACCATGCCATCCGTTACCATGGAGGCATGTAGGTGTCCGTCGCCTCTCCAAAGTCGGTCAAAGTCTCTCCATGAAGATGGGTCATTGCCCTTCCATCTGATTTGCGACTCATTCAGCATCATTGCCCATTCATCTCTTGCTGCGTAGCGTAGAGTACGCAAAACGTCGGGGCCGAGTTTTTCAGACATTTCATTCACGATCGATGCCATGGTTTCAGACCTTACGAGCCAAATAGGTGAATTGGACCTAAGGGTGTCAATTATTGACCCGGTTTTTGTGACCCTCAAACGCTCCATGGGACTTGGGACAGTCGTTCCCACCAATCTTCGTAGAAATTTCATGAACGGGCCCTCATGAATCGGTCGATTCTATCAAACGCTTCGTTGAGCAACTCTTCTGGGGGCAGGGCTACGAGTCTGAAATGTCCTGAACCATGGACTGGAGAGAACCCTGAACCATGGACTAAGAGTACGTGTTCCTCATGTAGAAGGTTCAATACGAAATCTTTGTCAGATGGAAATTTTTCTTGATTGGTAATCCTCGGAAATAGATAAAACGCGCCTCCTGGACGATTGCATGACAGGCCCTCTATCGAATCAATCCTGTCCATACACAGGTCCACTTTACTTTTGATGGATTTTAGCCTCTCATGTAGCCACCCACTGTCCCCGTTAAGTGCTGCCAGATATCCATGCTGGGCAGGGGTGGATGCGCAGAGTCGACTCCTCAGTAATCTCTCTACTCCATCTCGCGCTTCGCTGAGTACATTTGATGGGTCGTGGAATGCCATGTAGCCGATTCTCCAACCGGGCGCGAAATGGACCTTTGATACGCCGTTCAAGGTAATTACGGGAGTATTAACAGAAAGTGAAGCGACCGACTTCTGCGTCCCGGAGAAATCCAGTCCATCGTATATTTCATCAGCGATCACTGTGCAGTCGGGCCACTCTCTGGCAATATCAAGAACCTCGAGAATTTCAGAGGCAGTTGCTACGCTTCCTGTGGGGTTATTGGGGTTAATCAGAACGATGAAACGAACATTTTGATCCATCTTGGAGCGTATATCTTCTACGTCAATTGCCCAATTATTTTTCGGATCGAGCGCGTATTCGACGGTCTTGGCGCCATACATTTGGGGATAAGCAAGATACGGGGGGTAATGGGGTCCTGGAGCGAGAATCGAATCGCCCCTGTCGAGGAATGCTGCGAAGAGAATCTGGAGTGCTTCCGTTACTCCATGCGTGACGTAGACATCATGAGCCTTGCATGTCCATCCTTTTGACCTCTCATCGGCTGCTATCGCTTCCCTCAGATCAGGAATTCCATACGATGGGCCATAGCCATTGTCTTGTCGGTCAAGGGCCTGTTTGAACGCCTCTACCATGTGGCTGGGGGTGGGTAGTCCGGGGTACGCCAGCGGATCGCCTATGTTCATCTTGATGATCTCATGGCCCATCTTCTCAAGTTCCAAAGCTGGCACAACAACGTCTCGAATAGCGTACTCTATGGCGGCAGCCCTTCTCGTTGGCATGATCCCGGCCATGCTTCTGGATTGCACTGGGGCACATGAAGGCGCCGACTTTAGATTCCTAATTCCGATCTTGCCATTTTGAGTGCGTTGTTGATGCCGCTAGGGTCTGTTCCCCCTGCCTGAGCCATGGTTGGCCTTCCTCCTCCGCTGCCTTTTATTGCAGGGGATATAGCTCGAATGATTTTGGATGCGTCGTGCTTCTCCGAGGCTATTGAATCCTCGGTAATTGCAACCACTAGCTTACCGCCCCCTTCTTTACTTGCAATTACTGCAACTGTGGGATTATTCGAGTCCCTGGTTAATTCTCCAAGCGTGCCCATTAGTTCCTTGACTTCGCCGTCCATCTCCATTATCACATATCGAATACCATCTTTTGTGGTAGCAGAGGATTCTCCTCCGGCCCGTATACGGACGATTTCTCCTCTAAGTTGTTCTATTGTTTTTCTTTGATCTTTCCATTCATTGAAGAAGCGATCGACTGCCTGAGGGAGATCTTGAGGCTGAACGCCGAGAATGTCGGCAGATTGGCTCAGAAGTTCGGATTGGACACGGGCGTGTTCCCTAGCAGCCTCTCCCGCCATGACTACCAGACGCTCTACCCCGTCTTGGACTTGACTGGAGCGAACGATTCGTATCTCGCCAATATCTGAGGTTTTACTCACATGCGTGCCGCCGCATGCCTGCAGATCATGCCCTTCAACATTGACTAATCTGATCATATCATGCTTGGGAGGGCCTCCCTGATATATCGAGAACCCATGAGTCGAATCAGCTTCTGCCCGAGGTATGACTGAGATTTCGATGTTCAAATTCTGAGATACGATTCCGTTAGCATGGTCTTCTATTTGATCTAATTGAGTTCTCGAAAGTCTGTCATAGTGAGTCAGATCCAATCTTGCAAGTGACTCATTCTTGAATGATCCAGCCTGCCACACATGAGGGCCCAATATCTGACGTGCTGATCCCCCGACAACATGCACGGAACTGTGATGCTGGGATATCTGGATTCTTCTTGCCTTGTCTATTAATCCCGAAACCCGGCCAAGATTTATGGGGCGGTCCGCATAATGCAATATTACTCCGTTTTCAATCCTGACATTGTATATCTTAGCTGGCCCCAAGGTCCCTATGTCCCCAATTTGGCCGCCGCTCTCGGGATAAAATGCCGACTGGTCCAAGACTAATATCCACGAAATTCTTTGACTGCCTTGCTCATCTACTGATTTCATCTCTACGCAATCAATGACCTGCGAATCGAAGGCGGCCATGCTAGGATTCTCATCAAACAGACGAATTGTGGGAGGGTATGTCGATGTCAAAGAAGAAGACTCTGACTTCAGGGCTGCTTCCTTGGTTCTCTGCGCGTTCCTAGCTGCCATATCGGCAGGGAAACCGACTCTTATCTCGAGGGTTTTCCACCCTAAATCTCGAGCTATGGCTAAAGTCATATCGGGTTGTATACCTCTCTCTTCGGCGAGCCTGTATAGTATCTCATCATCGATTGTCTTAGAGTTCGAGGGAGTATCCTTCAGAGCTGTTGCGACTGCAGATTTCCCTCGTTCCAACATTGCTGTGTACTTTCTCTCCTCGGAGTTGAGCATCTCAATGATGCCGTTTCTATCGATATCCTCCTTATACGGCATATTCAGATCTAAATGTTGGTTTCCAAGATCTGCAAGTTTGATATGGACTCCCAGTTCATCCTTCATCCTGCAAACTCTTCGAGCTAACATTCTAGCTAAATATCCGGCCTTTGAATTGCTTGGGACGAGTCCGTCCCCGAGCATTGAGCAAAGCGCTTGAAGGTGGTCCGGAATTGCATAAATCAACGCAAGGGGTTCGGTTATCGATTTCAGTTGAGATACTGAAATGGGTGTCTCGTTTTGAGAAATCCTGTCTGCTAAAGACGAGTATAATGCATCTGCATCAGTTCCGACATCGATATTCAGAATTCCTGCTAATCGGGATAACTCGCCCAACAGTGTGTCTATGTCGATCGGAATCTTCAATGAGTCGACCATATCATCAAATTTGGCCATATTCCTCAGAAATTGAACGGATTCCGGGTATACGGTTTCATAGATTGTTGGAGTGCCTGCAGCAGCCCAACAGAAACGCTCGAGGCCGTATCCCGTATCGATAATCTTCTGATCCATTTCACGATATCTCAGCCCTTTGATTTCTATCTCTCCTTCTTGATGCTCTTCCAAATCCATGAATACAAGTGTAGCAAGTTCGAGCCCTCCGACTATCACCTCAAGTGCAGCGCCTGCATTGCCGCCGCCAGACCACGGATTTTCAACATAAGTGATCTCTGCTGGATCGATGCCGAATGTTTCAACCAGAAGTTCGTCGCATAATCGGACGCAATTATCAATCCAATAGTGATACTCTCCTGTTGAGTCTCGATTGAATGCATGATGAGCCATCATCTCGAAAGTCGTAAGATGGCGTCCACTGCGGCCTACTGCGGCTACGTCAGTGAGACGTATGCATGGCTGGCTTATGGTCAGAGGATTTGCTGGCGGGGGGGTTCTTCCGGAAGTTACGTGCGGTTGGAAATCTGCGATACTAGCGATTGTAAGGTGAATATCATCCCTCCATCTTGCAATGACGGGATATGGTTCCAATCGAGCATGTCCCTTTTTCTCATAGAAATCAAGAAATGCTTCTCTCATTTTTTCTTTGAGAACACTTCCCCGCTCTTCGTATCCAGATATGACGGGAGTTCCGATAAAGGTGTAAGGGTCCAGATGAGTGTCTCCGGATGTTTTTCTTTGGGGATCTCTAGTCCTGAAGCGAGAGCCAGTTACTTCGCAAATTGCGAGTCTGAATCCGGCCTCCTGCCAGAACGGTATGTCGATCTCGCCGAATGCCATAACAAACGCGTACCCAGCATCGCACTTCAAAGCGTTGCGGGATTCACAGGGTGCGAGTGTGCCTTAGCATCTCTCTTCCGATGATCATCCTCTGGACCTGGCTACTTCCTTCGTATATCTGCAAAACCTTTGCACCTCGCATGAGTCTTGCAACGGGATATTCCTCGGAATAACCGTACCCACCGAAAACCTGTACTGCATCGGTGGTTATCTCCATGCAAGAATCTGCTGCAAATCGCTTAGCATGTGCGGCGCTTTCGGTGTTTCTGATCCCATGGTCTGCCTCCCATGCAGACTTCCAACAGAGCAGGCGGCTGGCCTCAATCTTCGTCTTCATGTCTGCAAGCATGAATTGAATTGCCTGGTGATCGTGCAACTTTTTTCCAAATGATTCCCTCTCACCTGCGTACTGCAACGCGTGTTCGTATGCTGCCCTTGATGTTCCAACTGCCTGGGCGGCTACTACCGGTCTTGAGAAGTCGAAGGCCTTCATCGCATTCATCCAGCCTTGCCCCTCTACGCCGCCCACCAAATTCTCAACAGGCACTCGGACATCAGTAAATGTGATGCCGCGTGTGTCTGAAGCCCTTTGACCCATGTTTGCCTCTTTCTTCCCCAATTCGACACCGTCCCATTTTGATTCGACTATGAAAGCGCTCATGCCGCGGTATCCCTTGGATCGATCAGTGTATGCCAGGACGAAGAACCACTCTGCATATCCAGCTCCGGTAATCCACATCTTACTCCCGTTGAGGATGTAATGATCTCCTTCTAGTACAGCAGTGCTCATGATTCCGGAAACATCACTTCCAGCGCCCGGCTCAGTTACGCAGTAAGCTGCAATTAGAGGTTTTTTTACAAGCATGCCGAGGTACTTATGCTTCTGTTCCTCGGTACCTCCCGTGATGATTGGGGCAGCGGTTAGACCATTAGAATACTGGGCTGTTCCGAAACCTGGGTCCCCCCACGACATTTCTTCTGAAACAATTGCTTCGTCTAGAATTCCCATCCCTGCACCCCCATACTCTTCCGGAATATGCAGGTTTGTTAGTCCGAGAGAATGTGCCTCAGCAATAGCATCTAGCGGGAATTCCCCTTCTAGATCCCATTTCTCTGCATAAGGTCTGACATTATCTCTAGCAAAATCACGAGCAAGTTCCCGTAGCATCTTTTGCTCTTCCGACAATTCAAACCCGATCATGGCCGTGGGTTGAGGCATGAGGACTTAGTGATTCCCAGCATTAGCCTCTAAACTCCTTATTCGACAAGACCCAACAACGGGAGTGTTCTTGTGTACGCCGTTTACCAATTAACATGGAGAACACTTGGCGCGACCATATCGAACCAGTTGGGCCCGGTAGAGTCAGGATACGTCAGCATGGACGTATGCTTGCAGATGCCATGATGGTCGCAGAACCCGAGATGCTAGGAGAGGGGATTGATGATCGTTCACCGCAGCAACTCGTCAATACTGCAGAAATTCCAGGCATAGTGGGGGAAGCCTGGGCCATGGCCGACTGGCATTATGGGTACGGCTTTCCTATCGGAGGAGTGGTTGCTACTTCGACCGAATATGGCGAGCAGGGGGGAGGCATCTCACCGGGTGGAGTTGGTTTCGACATCAATTGCGGTGTAAGATTACTTTCAACGGGAATTTCTCAACGTGGTACTGATATCAGTAAATTGGTAGATTTGCTTTCTAAGCATGTTCCAGCTGGTGTATCTTCCAAGGGAGGTGTCCGCCTCAATTCTGCCGCGCTCGATTCGATACTGTCTGGAGGTGCGGCGTCTGCTGCCGATATGGGGCTTGGTCTTCAAGAAGATTTGATAGGGATAGAATCTGGAGGATTAATGGAAACTGAAGAGCGGGCAATAAGCGATAGGGCAAGGTCGAGAGGAGGTGCCTCGCTTGGAACTCTAGGATCAGGCAATCATTTCCTAGAAATCCAAGTTGTCGACAAAGTTGTCGATAAAAAATCTGCTGAGGCTTTCGGCATATATGAGGGCGATATCACAGTCATGATACACTCGGGTTCGAGGGGTTTAGGGCACCAAGTTTGCTCGGACCATGTAAAGGAAATTGAATCAAACTATACAGAGAGAGACGGTAGATGGGTATCTGACCGTTGGGGGTTTGAATTATCAGACAGGCAACTCGCCTGTGCACCGATATATAGCAAAGAGGGGCAATCCTACATGGACTCGATGAGAGCTGCTGGCAATTTTGCATTCGCAAATCGTTCTGCTCTGACGCAGAGAGTAAGGGAGGTATTCCGGGAAGGTGTTGGGAGCGATGCCGATATTGGCGTGACGTACGATGTAAGTCATAATATAGCTAAAATCGAAGATCACGTAATCCATGGAAAAAATTGTACCTGCGCAGTACATAGAAAGGGTGCTACAAGAGCATTCTCGGGCGATCATCCAGAGATGACCGGTAAGTTTGAAAATGTGGGACAGCCGGTTCTTGTGCCAGGAGATATGGGACGCGCTTCATGGGTTCTAGCCGGCCCCAGGAGCGGTGGAAATGATGCTTTCTCTTCTTCTTGTCACGGTGCTGGCAGAAGATTGTCAAGAACAGCTGCCAGGAAAACGATTGATTCGGAACTACTCATCAAGAGGCTTGAGGAACAAGGTATCGAAGTAAGGTCGAAAACAAGGTCTCTGATCTCTGAAGAGGCTCCTGAAGCCTACAAAAATGTGGACGATGTGGTAAGATTGACCGATGACGCCGGTCTCGCGAGGCCGGTTGCAAGGCTTAGACCACTTGGCGTTATTAAGGGATGATTACTTCTGACGATATTCGATCCTGAGAACCTCTTGGTCGTCGACCACAGTGTCTTCGTAAGTATTCACCCTTTCACCATCAAGTGTCACGATAATCTCATGGTCTTCATCGACCACATAATCTAGTATCTGATTCTCATTGAATGTCTCGCCCCATACAATGAAGAATGACTCGATAGGTACGTTGTATTTCTTATCCATCTCAACATGAAGCTTGCCTGTAGAGTCGTGCGTGTGTACGCCTCTCATCGAACATCCATCGTGGTTAATGCCCGTGTTAGCAGGAATGCTAATCTGCTGTTCATTAATGACTACCTCAAGTATTGGATGATAGTGGACGCCGATGTTGCTATGATCGCCAAGGCAAAAGTCTGCCATCTCTTGAGCATCATCCGCAACGGGGGGCGGGGCAAACTCATCCCATAACACGGCGCCTACCAAAATAACGGTGAATGCTATGCCTCCAACCATTGCAGCTCGTGTTGCGTCCATAGTTACGCGTCCAATCACCCCATATTGAAACCTACTCACTCATTGGCATGCACATGTCCGAACCTACCTACTGGGCGGAGGCAGTGGAGTATCTCAAATCCACTGATCCGATTTTATCTGAAATAATAGATGAAAATCTACGCCCCTTCCTATCTCCAAATGGCAATGTTGGCAATACTCTGATTAAATCGATTGTGGGACAGCAAATATCAGTTAAGGCTGCAGACTCTGTTTGGCGCAAAATGGAGGGACGTCTTGGCAAGGTGATTCCTGAAAATATAGTTTTTTCCAATCTTCAAGACCTGCGAGAATGCGGTCTTTCGATGCGTAAATCAGAATATATACTGGATTTCAGCAAGTCTTGGGTAGATTCTCTAAGGGATCTTGATTGGTTTTCAATGGATGACGAGGGCATAAGGAGCAGGTTGCTAGAACTCCGAGGGGTAGGTCCGTGGACTGTTGACATGGTGATGATATTTGCACTGGGTCAACCAGACGTACTCCCCCTGGGGGATATCGGGTTGATTAGAGCCATTGAGAAAACATACGCAGGAGGATCAAATCTTAGGGTCGAAGAGATACTTGATATCTCAAGTAGTTGGTCTCCCTACAGAACAGTTGCGACATGGTATCTTTGGAGAGTTGTTGACCCTGAACCGGTGAATTACTGATTACATAGAGTAGCCACGCGGTATGCCATCCATACCTGCGGGTTTCATGGCCTGATCTGAACCATCAGACTCTTCCATTATTACTGTCAATAGGGTGTGTACGAGCACCCTAAGATCTTCAATTTCTTTCCTTAGTTCAACTACTTCTTGCATCGGCATCCCATCCGAAACGACTAGCGTTCCGAAGCACTTTTCATCACTTCTGGCTAATAAACAAGACAGGCCAGACATGTCAAGTATGTCGTTTTCGCAGGTTTCAGTCTAGTACGGAGTCTGAATCAATCGTCTTCATCCTCGTACTCTTCGTCGTACTCTTCATCGTACTCTTCATCGTACTCGTCGTCCCTCCCCCCACTTGCGCGCATTGCCATAGCTATGCCGATTCCGACGGTGATTACTGCAACACCTCCGATAAGGGTATATGCCAGAGTAGAGTCACCAGAACTCACACCAGATACATCGGCTGAAGAGACTACCATCCCCTCTACAGGGTGTGCAAGATTCTGGAAGTCTCCCCCGTCAATCACGTAGAGCACAGGGACCCCGGGCAAGCTGGGTTCGAAGATCATGTCTACCATTACGCTGGTAGAGCCTGGCTCAAGGAATATCTCAACAGAATCGGATGGTGGTGACTGAGACCATGATTCGCCGCCGTTGTTCTGCCACAATGAAACATCAATCGAGCCACCACGCTTTCCGGGATTAGACCAGAATGTCTTCACAGTGACCCTCTCGCCTGGGAGTGGCCTGTCTGTCGGTTCGAAAACGATATTCGTCAGAGTCGGCAGGAATTCCATTATTCTGATATCGGCTCGCTTAGGATTATCCTCACTCCCAAGTCCGTTCACCTCATTTCCTGCACGATCCGTTGAAACCACCCAGAATAGTATGTAATCTCCTTCAACTAACTTCGTATTCACAAGGTATCCCATGTCCAGTTCGCCTTGGTACACATCGAATTGCTCCTGATCGAGTATAAGCGGTATAGAGCCGCTCCCCTCAGCGCCAAGTGGATCATTTCCTCGCTTGAAGACCCATGCGACTTCGAGATCTCCCTGCTGCATGCCAACTGAATCGCTGATCTGTAGAGTTACCTTCACCCTATTCAGCCGATCCGATTCTTCCACCGAAAAAGAGCTGTCAGGATACGCTGTCTGATCGAAGAGTATTGTTGGCGCGGATGAGTCGACTGTGATTGAGGTACCTGTATTCTCAGACGAGATTGCAGATCCTGGTGCGTTCATCACATTTGTCACGACATCCATGATAGGGTAAACCGGTGGCCTATTGGGAAGGGTGAGGTCCACGGTCCACGTACCGTCCAGGCCCAGCAAAGAGGCCTCGCTCACCCTCTCAGAGCCATAAACGAATGATACTTCCACCATGGTTTCATCCAGACCGGACGTGAATGGAGTCCCCGATCCTGCATGCAACAGCGTTCCATTGACTCTGAATGAATCTCCCTTCATGAGGTAGATGCCGGTCGCATCCGACTCCCCGATTGGAAGAGTGAGGTCCTCAGTCAGCGTGGGGACGGCTTCCAACATGTTGTCTAATTCCCATGAAAGGGAAGTTAACAGCGATGATTGAGCAATCATTTGCAGGTCATCTGTTATTCTGGCTCTTGGGCTGCAGTCCGAGTCGCCTGCATTCCAAGGATAGTCCCAATCGAGGATGAAATCAAACTCCACTGAGAGGATTGAGTCGGATTCCATAGGTGTAGCGCTTGCGTCTATGAGGTGTACGTAAGAATCCTCGGGCGTGGAGAGAATCTGCTCTGCTGGATTCCAAAACATCTTGCCGAGACCTGTTGGCCCATCATCACAAAGCATCACATCAATGCCGTCTAGTGTCGCGATACCGTTTGGTTCGTCTATTACCATTGTGAACGTGTGCTCCACCCCGGGTAACAGATAGCCGGATTTCCTATCAAGAGAGAATCCTGAACCCAGAATCTGCGTCTCGACATCCTCCGCGACGAGCATAGTCGCCCATGCTTCGGATGCTCCTGGGCCTCCTCCTGTACCTCCTGACTGGTATGTTCGTCCAGACCAGTCAGTACCTTCTATGTATAGGTAAACAGGGCTATTGAAGGGCACGCCTGTCAGATCAATTCCTGCGAAATTCTTCTGCTCCTCGCCGGAGAAACCTATCGATAGTGGGAGCGTCATTGAGCTATACTCCTCAGAGTCAGGGATTCCATCCCCATTTGCATCGTCCATCGCAGTACGCCAGTACCTCAGAGTGACGTCTGATGCCCTTGCATCGGCGTCAGACACAGTCACGTATACCGATAGCGGCATCTCTGGATCCACGATCTTCCCAGCTGCGTTCTGGAATCCGAGCGGGGTGAGTATCTGAATTGGTCCTGCTGCAGGTGGCTCCGAATCTACATGTGCCTGGATGATGGGTGGATCGATAGTCGAGTCCTCAGCGTTAACGATGGACACCATGGTTGGACCGATCGCCTCGAGCAGCGGTTGCAACGTGATTGAAGACATACCCGACGGGATCATCAAGTCTCCACTGAAGATTCCACCAGATTGCGGAGTCAGTGGCATTATGACGCCAGATAAGTCGACTGCTGGGGAGAAGTCTTCTGAATCTGGCCTCAAATCCTCTGAGCCTTGGAACCGTACGCTACCCTCGATGGAAATCATGTTACCAGGGTCAACGGGGAACGGGTACATCGAAGAGAATTGGTCGGAAAGCGTATTCCCGAGATGATTGATCACTGTGAAAGAGTCAATTTCCAAGTCATTCTCGTAAGCAGATCTTCCACCATTACCACTTGACGCCTCGGCAGACCATCGAGTCTCGCCGTTCAGATCAGTTGCGCTGGATGACCAAGATATCGATGAGATATCGTCTGGCCCCCATGAGGCGGATATCGACCAATTGACCTGTATTCTTTCAGCTCCGTCTTGATCTGTTACGAGTGTCGAGGCTGACTCGGAGGTTGCAAGATCAAATCCGGAAATCGAACCGGATTGGGCGAATGATACCGAGCCTTGGTCAGACCAGTCGCCATCGGAGGAATATGCGGTATATGTGGCGCTATCCCCGCTCTCCGTGCTTCCAGTCAATGTCACCGATGAAATCTGACTATTATCGAAGAGATGGCTGTGCTCGGTCACGAGATGGTATGATTCGGCCCTAGGTGCGAATGTATTGGGTGGTTCGAACGGGTGATTGGTTGTGATGTAGTCGTATTCCGCGCCACCGCCGATGGAGATCATGCCCTCCAGTGCGTTTACTGCGACATTGACATCCGTATTCGAGGAATTCGACTGAGCAGCCGTTATGGCACTTGTCACTACATTCTGGAGGCCGGATATATTCTCGTGGAGATAATAGGATATCCCCAAGCTCGCGATAGCTACAGTCTGGGATGATGTTGATGAAATTTGGAAATCGAGCTGCTTCCATTGCCTGCTTGTTGACGGGTCAGTAATACTCGGCTGGACGGAGTTGATCTCAGAAATCATGGCTCCGTTGAAGTGGATCAATGAAGGACCTGTTCCGGAACTGTAGGTGGATTGAGATGCCGTGCCCAAGGACACCACAACCGTTGAGTCGAAGGTTGGCGAGCCCACGGGAGATACTGCCATGAAGCCGGCTGCTGCCCAGGACGTCGCATCTACATTCGTATCTGCTGAGGTTCCAGAAGGCAATAGGACGGAGATAGTTCCTGGGTTGGATGGAGTGAGGGATACAGATTCGCTTCTTTGCATGGTCCCTCCTTCAATCAAGGACTGCCAGCCGAGATTGCCATAGCTGTTACCCATTGGAAAAGCCCAATCATTTGTACCATCAGAACCCAAATCTACAGTCGGGGATCGTGCCGGTTCTGCAAATTTAGCAGAGATGTTGAGTTGATTGATACTGCCAGTTGGGGATAGAGAAATGGTAGCACGATATCCTGGTTGAAGCCACGGGAATTCCACGAGTCCTCCTGTTACCCCCTGTGGCCCTATGACAGCGCCATTCGCGTCTTTGAAAGTGATTGTAACTCCCGAGTAGTCGCCTGATACTGATAATGCCCTTATGGGCCTTGAAGAGGTGAGGTATTCGGAATCAATTGTGCCGGCTATCCCTGTGCTGACAATGTAACCCCCATCTACGACTGTGCTCGGGCTAAATGACCAACCATTCGACGCCCCCGAAGAGGACGATAGTGTCCTGAAACCATCCAGCCTCACTGAATTGATCATAGGGGTCAGGCTGGAATTCACAGTTTCCAAGTGGACTTGAATCCTCACAGATGGATTTGTTGCAGCATCTATGCCTGCAAGAGATAGTGGCAATTCGCCCATGTCAAAGCCTTCTATGGGAATTAGAGACTCGGAATCTAGGATGGAAATTAGCACCCTGGTTCCCTCGGGAATCTCCGCATCCACATCGACATAGCCCATATTGAAACTTGATTGGTTTGATAGGTCCACTGATGGAGATGTCCATGAGCCGTTTGAACTGTAGTTGGGAATCAATATGCCGAAATCATCAACGTAGAATCCCTCATAAGTTTCAGAGCCACCATTCTGGCAGCATGTATCCGATGAGAATTGGAATCTGAATTGCATTTGTTCGCCAGACCACTGGTCCAAAGGTGCTTCTCTCTCAGACATCTTATCAAGTCCGCATTCACCATCGAACCACAGCTCCTCAGTGCCCCATGGGTTGTTCCAGGTCGAAGTTCTGACGCCATCATACCATCCCGTCATTGTGGGTTGAAAATGCTGCCATGACCCTCCGTTGACCCGGTACTGTAATTGTGCACCATCAGTGCTGTAAAGAGGATCCATGCAACTCCATTTCTCAAAATGGAGTGTTGCGCCTGAATCTGGAATATCATAGTTTGGCGAAAGGAGATATCCATTCTTGTTGTCAGAGTACGGCCCAGACAAATCTGTCCCGTAAAGATATGGGAAGCTTGCTGGTTCTTGTAGCGTGAGTGACGATCCCAAGTACCCATAATCCCACGTGTCAGAAGCCCCGGTAGTGCTCCAACCAGGAGCATGGACATTCTCCGGTGCAGTCGCATATGAGTTTTCAAACCCGAGGGATTGGTCTATGCTGCCGCCGAAAAGTTGGATATGATTCCAATCATCAAGACATCCGGTAGATAGGCAGTATCCGCCGGGTGCAACATAATGGTAGAATGTGCTGCCAGTCCCCAAATCATCAGACCAGTGTACAGCTGTGCCGGGTGTTACTAAAGACACGTCGGTCAAAAAGACGCCTTCAAAATTATCCTGAGGGCTCCCATATGTTACAGAGCCGTCAGTGTCCACGAGAATTCGAAGATATACGTTATTCAGATTGAGGAACTGTGCAGGGACAGTGAACTGTTGGATCACCAGACCCCCGCTCTGATCGCCAGTGGTGCCTGGTATCGCTCCAGTCCGGTCATCGCAATCAGTACTAGTCAAAGATGTCGAGGATGAAATATCGACCCATGTGGCATTGTTTGTGGACATTTCCACGCAATAGTTGTCGAACGAACTGCCTTCCAAGTCATACTCGATGTTGAGTCGTATCTTGGAGTTGGCCGAAGTGCCCTGTGTACTTATCTGGGTCTGGAGAGCACCATGAGCGTAGTTGGAATACGCACAGGTTGCTTGCGACGGTAGAGAGCAACCGTGGAGCCAGCCGCCGTCCATTCCACCGACGTTCTGGTAGGAGATGTTGTCAAGGAACCATCCTGGTTTCAAGTTTTGAGAAGACGGGTGAGTCCAGAGCCGGAATCTGAATTGTATCTTGTCGGCTTCATCTATTCCCGACAGGGTTGTGAGGTCTATATTCTCGGAAGTCCAACCGCTGTGCGAAGGAGATGCGAAGACCGGAAGGTCGCCGGATGGCTGCCCTGGGACTGCGGGTCCGTCTGAAGACAATGTGCTAGGGTAACCGCCTGCTGGTTCTATGAACGACCATGGGCCCCATGTGCCATTCATCATCCTGAATTCTAGCCAAGCGCCATCGCCGTCGCCAGAGGATGTACTGTCAACGTGATACCAGTGATCGAAGGATAGAGTGTAGCCAACTTGAAGATCGCTAACCGGGACATCCAGGGGAGGGAGATAGAGGGATGTGTCCACACCTGCCGGAACGGGATTTCCAGGCATGGTTCCTGCGATAACCTTCCCCTCAACCGGCGCTGCTGGAACTATCCCGTGTGGAAGGGTCCTCTCATTCAAGTAAACAGTGCCATTCATCGATTCAGGCAGTACTGAGAACCAGTAGTCGATATCTGGGTTGTGGCACAATGGGGTTGTCTGCTGTATCTCCGTTGGGCCGAGAGAGCCATCGTTATTCAGATCCTGACCGATATCCACGAGATGCCCGCCTTCACTGCATGTGGCTGCATCGGCAGCATCTGGACGATCTTCTATCAGCCAGTTGAAGAAGCCACCCAATCCGGGTGTAATCACTGCACCGCTCCCCGTGCCGCTTGGGACGATGGTAGGAGTTGACGTGTACCCTGAGCCAAGTGCGTCTATCAAGGCGATCACGATGGGGCCTGTAGAATTCAGTGTCAGAGCGATATCTGCCTGCCTTCCACTTGCACCGGTGTTGGCTAATGAGAGGGTGTGATCAGTTGTGTAATTGGAGCCATGAGAGGTCAAAGAAATGCCGGTTATGGCGCCAGTGCTATCAACCGAAGTAACCGTCAAATTGGCACCTGAACCAGGGCATTGCCTGCCACACTCTACGTTGAATACTGTCCCACTCTGATATCCGCTGCCACCTGAGATCAAGCTAGCAGATCCTATACCTCTGCCTGAGAGGTATGTGCCATTGAATCCAGAACCGCCACCGCCTGTTGCAGATAGGTTTCCATCGCCGTAGCCAGAACCAGGATCTGTGATATTCAATGAAGTGATGCTGTCGGGCATGCCCGAGGAAGGGCAGTACTCGTTCGAAGATTCAATCTCATCAGAATCGAGATTTCCATCTCCATCGATGTCATATCCATAAGATAGTTTTGTGGAGTCTTGATTGCTGCATGAAGTGCTTGAAGTGATATACTCTATCGAATAAACAGATAGAATTCCTGGAGATTGGTAGTACCCATTCGGCATTTCAATAGTGTAATTTCCTCCGTCGAAGTCTTCTATCTGGGATACGGTGAAATCATCTTCAAGTAGCAATTGACCGTCCGAGTTGACTGTTATGGCGCTGAGTAATGCTCCCTCATTGTGAGGGGAGTCTTGGTACCATGAGAGGAGGTTCTCAGAGGACTGTGCGACCTCCTCGTTCGATATCTCCATCCAGCTGTCCAATACAGTCGCATTTGTAGGGACGCGCAATGCCGTGAAATCCGAGCCGCCGTCGGAGGGCCTCACTGCATCTGGACCACGCCACTCTGAGAGGTCGGCTTGGGCTATCGGCACAAAAAGCATCAGGGCTGTGAGGAGGATCGCTCGGCGGGCATTCGTGTGTGACATGTCCTCCTGACACATAACAAGACTATCAAGTGTCCGAAAGAATACGAGTAATCCATGGAGCCACTGGGGGGAATTGAACCCCCGACCTTCGCCTTACCAAGGCGACGCTATACCCCTAAGCCACAGTGGCGACGGCCAGTGGAACTAGAGTGTTGATTTAATCGCTGCGTAAATCGATTTGAACAATCAACAGCCTCAAACACCATCGGTGTTCAGGCCGACCCATAAGCCGAGGTCGCATAGCCTGGTATTGCGCATGACTGGAAATCATGTGGGATTTTCCCTCCGGAGTTCAAATCTCCGTCTCGGCGCCAAATTGGCATCCTAACCCGCACCAGGATGCAGAATTTCCAAATGGTTGTATCGCGGCCCATTCACGTGGACGTTGATGTCGAGGGGCATAATTTGGCTTCTGGGCCTCTTACGCGGTTGTCCGATATAGATGCATTTACACAATTTGGAAATAGGTTTAGCGCGTTATCATCAATAGACGAGGTGCTAAGACAAATAAAATTCAATTTAATTGCGGCCAAGAGCAGTTTAACCTATACCCATGCAGCCCCACTTGTTCTTGCATTTGGAGCCCTTGTTCTTGGGTCATGGGATCTTGGAAGCGGCGAGTTATCAAGTGGGGGAGACTACAACAGAGGGGGGATATTTGGGTCCGAAAGTGGATTTTTGCATGTTACAGGGGGAGCATTGGTTCTTTCATTCCTTTCACTGTTCATTTCCGTAGCAGCATATGTACTCTTAATGGTAATATTTCCACTCATGCGAGAGAATCTACTCTACCTCATATTCGGAATACTTGCTGTTGAATATGGACATATAGCCAGTCATGCTTCTGACCCATACTTTCCAATGGGTTCAGACCTACCGACATGGGCAGGAGCCATAATTGGCAACGGAATCATACTCTTTGTCAGTCTTGGCGTAGTGAGAAGATCTGTAATGGAAACCCGAGACTTTCACGTGGAGGTTTCTCATATTCACCCAGATCCCCGCCGAATGCGTAGTGCGCAAGAAGATCACAGCCTTCTACTATGGAATATCTCCCTGTTCCTTTGGCTATTATTCCTCAACCTTAGTGCGTGGTCCGCATCTCATGCAGTGGCTCGTCCACCTCCTATCGTTGGCGATACAGGAGGATTCGTGGTCCTGCACATAATATCTGGGCTTGCATCATTTGCCTTACTCATACACATCTCTTGGTATCCTCAATTTATGATGGGCAGTTCGGGGGGAAGCATACAATCGAAGTTAGCGAGGATGGTTTCTGAAGGGATAGGGTCGGAAAAAATAGAGGTGGAAATCGGAACCTGTCCCGATTGTGGCGTGACAAGTTCTGCATCAAGAGAGGGCGATGGTTCGATCATTGTTTCTTGTAGGTCTGAAAATTGCGAGGGACGGGGAATCGTAGGGAAACAATGCGAGTATTGCGGTGTTGAGTACGCAGGATTGTTGGCATGCGGCTCATGTGGCGCCACTTCAAACGTCGAAGACCATTTTTCCACACAAGGAGAGCTGTGGTAGCCTCCAGAATTGACTCAAATGGAGTGAAAACTGTGGATGAAGAAACCGACTCATTCACTGATATTCTAAATCATGAAGACGAGATGAAATCTGCTCATAGCATATCGAAAACTTCAGCACTCCCCTATCTCATTACCGCAATATCGACCCTAGTCACAGGGCTATCCATAGCAATTCTAGCGATGTGGCTACTCAGCGAAGAAAATGCGATATTTGGAGGGCCACCTGCAACACTGTTAGCATGGCAAGATGACTATGAAGAGATGACTGGTATTGACAAGGTGAATGGAAATCTCGATGGTTCAGGAGTTACGATTTGCATAGTTGACTCGGGAGTGGACCTCTCACACCCAGGCATGGATGGGGTTACCATAAATGGGTGGTATGATGCGGTAAATGGAAAGATTGACCCCTATGACGATCAAGGCCACGGTACTGCAATGACGGGAATCATCGCATCCAAAGGGGGAGTAGGGGGCATTGCCAAAGGTTCGGAGCTTCTCATCGCCAAGGGGATTGATGGTTCCGGCTCTGGTACGGACGAGGGTATCGCTGAAGCGGTGGATTGGTGCTCTGTTCAAGGTGCTGACATAATCTCACTAAGTCTCGGTGGCGACCAAGGGCCAGGCCTTTCAGGTATTACTCTCGATGTTCTTGAAAACTCTGTGGAGGATGCGCTCGATGAGGGGGTATTTGTGGTTGCAGCAGCGGGTAACGACGGCACGGATGATGACGGGGATGTTGCTTCCCCGGGATCGGTCGAGGATGTGATATGTGTTGGTGGGGTCAATCGGAACGGAGATGTTTGGTCAGGTAGTTCAGAGGGAGATAATAATGGTCGTCTCTGGCCTAATCCAATTCTCCCAAGACAAGATCCTGACAAAAAGCCCGAGGTGATAGCTCCTGCATCTGAAGTACCAGTTTTACTCACGAATAGTGGGGGTTGGTACGGTTACTCGAGCGGTACTTCGGCTGCAACTGCTTGGGTATCAGGTATCCTTGCATTAGTAGTACAGAATGAGCCGGATCTAGCTCGATCAGGAGACAGGAGTGCAATAGAGGATATCAAAAATCGCATATCGCAGACATCCACACAGAAAGAAGGGGTAACGGGGCATGATGACCGGTTTGGTTATGGAATCGTGAATACCGTTGGTCTGATAGGAGACATCTCAAATGAAAGCACTTCAAATCAAGATTTTGAAAGATTAGTCTACGCTCAACAGCCAATGAGTACAACTAATGTCGCACCAGATAATTCAACGAAGGCAGACCTGAATCCCCGCTTCTGGGATTCCGTTATGGCGGAAATCCAGGAATTGAAAGCTTCTACACGTTTCTGAGCCTCAGTCGATGGATTACCTGGCTCAAAATCCCCTACATCCCCTGTCGGGACTTCTGGTTCAATCACCATTATGATGCCGTCCCTTTTCACTATCTCAAATGCTAGTTGGAGGCTGGCAGGACGTTGCACCTCTGGCACATCTATTATCACCATACCAGTGGGTGATGGCAGCGGTACAGGTGAAATGACACTGTTTTCTGGCGTCGCAGAAGCTGCATTCCATGCAGTCGTCTCAGCCACCACCTCGTTCCATGGGCGCGAAAGGACTGAAGTCCACGACTCAGCAGAATATCTGCGTATGAGCCGATCCAATATTACTCCGAACTTTCCGCCTTCTTCTATGATTCTAAATGAAGATGGCCGCTTGGAATCTGCAGCGGCCCATGCATCCAACAGCCACGCAGCAAGGTGTCCGATACCCCCTCCGACTAGAACTGCATTCTCGGGAGTGACCCTGGCAGCAATGTCTCGAATTCTTGACCTGGCATCTCGAGAAAGAAGTGGAAGGTCCATGTGCAGCATCTGTTGACCGATATTAGCTGCGATCTCTGGCTCGTCTACACTGAAGTCTTGATTCTGCTCAATCAAGGCGTGGAGAATTTCTTCTTCACCCCTCATCGGGAGGTTGCCGCCAGCGAGTGTCACAATACTTGGCTGACGACACTAGATATCAAACATGGCTATTTTCCATTGTATTGAAGAATGGTGTGCTCTCGCGTTGGAAACGATGACTTCCAAACCAGAAGGGCATGTAGACCTATTCTGCCCATCTTGCTCGTTGGAGACGGAGCATACCACATTAAGAGAGAAAGGAGCAGGGGGCGGGGTCGATCTTCTAGTCAGGTGTTCTGAATGCGATAATGTCCACACCGTAATCTTGAGGCCGCGTAAACTCGTCAAAATAGGAATGACACTCTCTGATGGCAGATCTTCGTCATTCGAAAGCATAGATTCGGATGATGATGAAGAAATACGTGTGGGGGATACCTTCGAGCATGATGGTTTTGAGTGGACGATAACTCGTCTTGAGGGGCGGGATGCTCGAAGTATGAAGAAGATGGTTGCAGGAAGCATTCGGAGAGGATGGGCTATCAGAGTTGACAGAGTGATTATCCCCTTGACCATGACTGATGGAGAAGTGAGTCGTTCATCATCCATGGAATGTAGTCCTGACACTATTTTCTCATGTGAGACTCATATTGAGGTCGAAGGTTCTACATGGGTGATTCGAGCCATACATACAGGTAAAGGTCGCACATTGAGGGGTCGTAGAGCAGCGGCCGATATCCGTAGAATGTATTTGCATGCGGAGTGATTTCATCTCCTGTTTGTCCACGGCATGATTATCGTTTTGGCCACGTGCCAAGCGATTCCGGGGTTCTCCCTGAGTCTTCTCATGCTGTATTCGTACCACTGCTTTCCATAGGGCAGGTATACTCGAGTCAGATGCCCATCAGAAGCAAGTCGCCTTCTTACGTCCCCCCTGACCCCTAGTAAGAACTGAAACTCGTATCCGCCGCCTTTCCCTGGTTTGGCCGCTGGTGCGGGGTTTCTTGGATCTGGTTTTTCAGGCATTATATCCCTAGATTGAAGAGATTGCAAAGCTGCGTTGATTATCGGATGGTCATGAGATGCGATACCCACATACATTCCAAGATCTAATGCTGTCTCGACGGCATCCTTTGTGGCGTTCACGATGTCCGAATAGCCCGTATATGCGATGTCTGACGATTCAAGATATATGCCTTTACAGATTCTGACGTCGGCGTATTCGCCCATCGTCTCAGATATACGCGAGAGATCTTCTTTTGTTCTGAATAATCTCCCTTGGAGGACTACCCCTACGTTGAGGTGTCCTTCCGAATACAGGTCCTCCATAATATTCAGAGTTGATTCGGTATGGGTGCTATCTTCCATATCAAGTCGGACGTATATCTGGTATTCATTCGCCTTGCGAACTATATTGGAAAGAGTCTTCAGAGCATATCCATAATCTAGGTCGAGGCCAAAGGCGGTTGGTTTCAAAGAAACATGGGCATCTAGGCCGGAACGGCTTATTGCCTCTATAAGTTGATTATATTCTTCAATGAATGGCTTAGTCCCTTCCAATGTGGAAATATCTTCTCCGAGGACGTCTACAGTGAATGAAGTGTTCTCAGATGACATCTCCCGCATGACTCTGAGAGCATCCTCCAACTCTGACCCAGCAACATAACGTCTGGAAATGAATCGTATGAATGCCCTAGGGGTAATCGGCATGAATGCCATGATGGCCCGGCCGAACAAGTTCATGATTCGGCTCATCCGAATAGGCACTTGACGATTACTCAATAGTCAAGAGTTGTTTACCACGAACCACATCTACATCGAAGGTGCCAAGTTTAGCGATAATGTAATTCCTAAGATCTGAATTCATAGACTTTCGATCTAGATGTGCTATCACTTGTGCCTTTGGACGAGCCACCCTCATGGACAGAATGGCTGCTCGGAGAACCTTGTCAAAATTATCGAGAGACGCATCCTCATCGGTATCAGGCAGCGAGTATGATGGAAGTATGTGCCCTACAAGTTCATTTGATCTGATTAGTATGTCTCTGTGTCGAGGTGCGTAGTGCCCACCCCCTATACATAGAATCCAACGTTTCCTCGGATCCGGCGCCTTACTGGAGAGGTTTTCAGTGATGATTTCAGCCCATATAGAGGCTAAGTTCGAGTCGGTCCATTCTTTGTCTGAGGATCCGATTTCAACATACATGGTCGGGAGGGACATTACTGGTCCGTGATGTGTCGCCTCCAATGTCAAATCGAATTTGGATAAATTAGGCTCCAGAGCACCTTTCCGGACTATAGCTCTGAGAAAAGAGGCCATGCGTGGGTTCGGGGGTACAAGCGTACCATACACTCCCCCTGATCTTCCTTCTTCGCCCATTTCTTGACCGGTTGGGACGCCTATCGGATGAACGGTCATAGCAGGGACTTCTGAACTCGAAACGTGCTTTGAGAGGACTATGATATCGTCGATATTCTTGTTGATCAAATCCATGTGTAACTTGCCAATGTTATCGCTTCTGACATGTATCTCATTGACAAGGAGCATGTGAACGTCTATTTTTGTGTTGATTAGCAAATCCCCCAGAGGAGAGGGGGCCGATTCCCACGTATGCGACTCAACCATGGCCTGGTGAAGTGTCAATGAAGCAGAATCTGCCTTGGACGCCAAAATTAGGGTCGTCATCAATATGGGCATGCTGTTTCGTGTATTAGTAATTAAGCGCAGGTTGAACTGCCTCCACCTCGACGCATGTGCATGCTGCCAGTCACGCCTCTGCGCGTACACGACCATCAGGATGCTTCCATAGTGGTGGGGACGGACGGGGGTTTGATTGGGTTGAACAAAAAGGGACAGGTTACAGATGTTCTCCGACCAATGTCGAATCCAATATCGTCATCGGTTCTTCTTGATGGGCACCTTATTGCATCATGGAACCTGTATGATGTTGATGCGGCATCGTACATGGGGCTAATCCCTACAAAATTCTTTGTTGATTTCAGAGGGACTTCTGAAATGAGTCGCGAAAGAGATGTGGGTGAAGGGCCTGAAGGCGCCACCTGGTGGAGGAAGCTCGAAGGAACGGTTGAGTCGATGGGCGGGGCAGAGAACCAATTCGTGTTCGCTATAACTGGCATGGGGATATACTCAATGGACTTCAAAACAGATGATGATGTAGCAAGTGTGAGTGAATTCTGGAGGGTTCATTACCCGACATGGTCTCTATCTTCCGGGTCGGAAATCCGGGATCGTATTGCATCGATATTGATTACCGAATCAGGAGTATTGTTGCTATCAGAGGGAGGGGAATGGATCTTATTATCTGCTGAAAAGGGTGATGAATTGGACAGAGGTTTTCTTAATCTCCGGAATCCGGTCTATCGTGCTGTGCACTCGAATGGATTTGGAACCATGGTCATGACGCGTGGCAGGGAGATCGCGCTAATGGATTGTAATCGGAGCCGGATTGACCGTATAAGAAAAATTCCTGGTCCCGTGCTTGACGCTCATGCTGATGGCAGGGAGTGGAAATGGACAGGATGGCGTCACGATGGCTCATTCAAGAATGGTCAATTGGTAATCCGAATGAGATCAGAAATAGGGGTTGGCATGCTAGGAGTGGACAGATGCATATGCAACGACGGCGCTATCGACCGATGGGAAGGTTATTCCTCTGAATCGGAAGTGGTGTAGCCACACTTTCCGCATGACCACCTGTCTGAGTGGCGAGCTAAGAAGATGCCCTCGCCACAAGAAGGGTGTGGACAAAAGGGTGCTTTTCTAACTAGCTTCCCTCCATCAATGGAGTACTTACTGTGCCTTGAATTTGGATTTGGTTTACCGTCTGACATGATATCTACTCCGTTGATTCCTCAGACTCAGATGGTGATTCTCCGAACAGGTCTTTGTGCCTTGCACTTACGTAGCCAGGTTCCATAGATGCAGACTCAGCACTCGAGTAAATTAGTGCAATGCCTTCTGTACGACCCTTTCCGAAAACGGTCCTAACATCCTTGATGTATGTGAGCTCCTTCTTCGCATTTGGCTCAGATTTTGCAGCCGCTTCCACCATCTCTTTTCTGGTCGGAGTTGCTTTCCCTTCATGATTCCAAACAAATCTCATCTCAACCCGATTAAGCAAAGGATTGTCTTTCCTATCAATGATTTCCATACGAATACCTCAGCGAATATTGACTTTCAGAGCATAGGCCCCGGAAGCAGTAACATTGAGTCGGCGTGCGACTTCAGATCTAGATGGGTCGAGTATGATGACGTACCCTTGCCAATCAGTTGTGACAGGGGCGTTTGGACAGGACATGCATTGAACTGGATCATTCTTTTTCTCGGGATCCGGGAGAATGCGATTGCACTCGCCGCAAGCGAATGGTTGCTTTGGCATGTTCACTCATCCCCCTCAATCCACTGATGTGCTCCAAGACCAGCCATCTTGCAGTTGAGTCCTATTTTGCTTGAACGAGGGTCGTTCTGATTAATCGCCTTGGATACAATTCTAGACCTTACATTCGTCCCAACTTCTATGAGTTTGCCAGATTTCGCACCCTCTATTCTTCTTTCAGCTGGATTCACATTAATCGGCTCATCCAGAATCTGCGACTTGTGAAGGAGTGCCTCTATGGGTCCTATCCTGACGAACGCCCCGTACTCAGATATCTCTGAGACTGCTCCATCAACTATCTCATTTGTCTCCATCGTGAACAGAAGAGCCCGAAACCTCACCCTCTGGTAGATAGCGCCATCACCGTGGATAATCTTCCCACGGCCAAGGGTCTCATGATCGAAAGTTAGCAATACATAGTTCTCATCTTCATCGAATTGTCCCTCAAATGCCTGGTGAGCGAGCTCATCAATGTGTTCCTCTAGCTTCCGCCCTCGACGGATATACTCTGCAGGGATACGAATGGTATCTTCCTTGGTAATTAGGGTGTACATAGTTCCACGTCCGCTTGTCGGGACGCTCCTCGGCCTAGGCCGCCGGAAGGTTCCCGTCCTTCACAGGCGCAGCCTCTGGAGAAGATCCCGATGTCCGGGCGGAACCGGCGGGGGCTATAAGCGCGATGGATATTATGTGGTTTCCGTTGTTATGTTGATGAGCATCAATCGTGACATAGGCCGATCGACTTGGGCGAACGTTCAAGATGGCTGCGAATCGGTTTGACACGTGGATATCAGGGGCGCTGGTTTTCGACCTAGTGCTAAAGCCGTGCTAGTTGTCATACTTCTTCAAGCGTCATTGATGCTGCCATTGACCGAGAGAAGTTTGGAATCAATCACTCCATTAGGGGATGAGAAGGCCATTTCGCCTCTTGAAAGCCCCCCGTGGTACAACTATCCTGAATTGCCTGTTTGGGAACAATTCGGGCAGAATCCAAATCGATTGCCGGTTACTGCAAGCCATGGCCCAGATGGTGGTTCAGTAGGCGGAGACCCAGGGGCTGCACAGAAACTTGACTCCATTACAAATCCCGTGCTTGACTGGACATATGGCTCATACTCTTTGGGCAATGATGCCCTGAGTACTCCAATCGCCAGTCTTGAAAATCAGATAACCGTAGAGGCTGGTGCGGAAGATCGCTGTGGCGGCGACTCTCTATTTGCATTCATTGTTCAACAAGACTCGAATGATCACTCTCACTTGAGAATCATCGAGGGAGAGGATGCTGAAATTGCATGGTCAGTCGATCTTGGCGCTGCAGAACTAGTCAAGAGCAGCCCAGTGTTGACGGATATCAATCAAGATGGTATGCTTGAGGTGTTGGTAGCATACGATGCGTCGGGTTCGTTAATTTTGAAGGCATATAGCCCACTCCTCGAGTGTGGGATTACTGGTTGGTCTCCAAGCGGCACGCACACAGACGAATTACTTTGGACGTGGTCTGACTCGGATCTTGCGATAAGTAGGCCGAGTCCCTCCCCCTCTGTCTCAATCTCCGGCCACCGGCCAACCACTCAGGTCCTTCTGGCTGACGTCGATACTGATGAATTGCATGAAGCGATTATCGCCGTCTGGAATGAGGCTGAAGAAAGAATTGAGGTCATTGCATTGAATCTCGAGATGTCTGCTCCATCGGACCCATTATGGACAGCCGTTCTAGATCAAGGTACTCACCCATCGGACCCGGCTTATGTTCAAACTGATTCGAACACGGGGTATGTCCTAATCACAACGACGGATTCATCCACGGGAGCAATATGGCTCTGGAAGTTAGATGGATCTAATGGAAACGAAGCCTGGTCTCCTAGAACAATGAGTAATACTGATGGCGACACCAATGTTCCACATCTCAGACTCCCTGGCCCCGTACTATCAAATTTAGACTCGGACTCTGCATTGGAAGTCATAGTCACCATACCAACAGATCTCGGTGGGACAGGAAATGCAGATGGAGCGGAATTCCGTGCTCTTGAGGTGACTGACGGCCAGACAGAACTGTGGTCCGTCAATGCAATTGACGGGTATGCAGATGCGCCGCCGCTTCCAGTGGATACAGATCATGACGGCATATTCGACCATCTCTGCTGGGTGACTTGGACCATGACCAGCGAAAGCTTCACTCAAGAACGATCAGGATTTACGGGATGTCATGACGTCAATCAAACAATTCCAGCACTCGAATGGTCTCGAAATCTCGATTTAGTCAATTCAGAAGGAGTGCTCAATGACGAGATTGCGGTGGCGCCGCCGGCAGTAATGGATATCAACAACAATGGTCCCCCCGAGTTAATTATTGCTTTTGGGAGGGGACTTCACGCATTCGATGGTGCTAGTGGTTCGCCGAGTGGTGCGGATTCTAATTGGTCTGAGCCGATAGAAGTCCCCCATAGAACTTGGTCAGAAGTGGTTTTTGCAGACATGAACGGGGATGCGACATATGATGCGGTCTTGGGAACTGTCTCAGTGTCTGAAGGGAATATAGACATCCGCCCACTTAACGATGGGAGGAGCATCATATTCGATCCGTCAGAACCCGATCCAGGAGAAGATATCTACATCACCGCGTTCTATGAAAACTCAGGCAACATGCCATCGGATGAAAGCGTAGATGCGATCCTATATGCAAATGGGATAGAGATTGCCAGACATCGTGCAGAACCTATGGACCCCACAGCCCCGACAGGAGAAGGCTCCGATGCATCATTTCAGGCCACGTGGTCAGGAGGACTTGGGAATCATGCATTCAGATTGGTTCTTGATCCCGATCGCAACCTTTCCCAGAGTCGGACAGACAATGACATTTTCGAGACAACACTGTCGATAGTTCCAGCGCACAATGCCTCAATACTAATTCCATCGGCCCCTACCAGAGTCGACCCGGGTGGCTCATCAGAAGTATCGCCCACAGTCATTTCAACAGGTCGTGATGAGGGTGTGTGGACACTCACAGTTGATGGCGATGGGCTTCCTGAAGGCTGGTCATGGACCGACCAAACCCCTGGGGGCCTCGAAGGTGTTCTGATAGAGTCGGGAACATACTGGAGTCCAGTCATCCACATATCAGCTCCAGAATCAGCTACAGGAGATGCAGAAGGACATCTCGCGTTGTCATTGACTCTAGATTCCGATACGCAGGTAGAGATTTCAGCCATACTACCTGTCGAAGCGAATCGAACACGCGGGCTGTCGGTCCTCGGGCCCGAAGGATTGCCCATGTCGCAAGGTTTCGGTTTTTCAGGCGGTAGTGCTGTGGCCTGGATATTGGTTGAAAATCTGGGTAATGCGGTTGAAGATCAGGTACTGCTTTCTTGGGCGTCTACGGAATGGGGCGATGATCTCAGACTACAAGACCCTTCGACTGAGGAAGAGATGATTGTTCTGAATCTTGAACCCTACTCGGAGACTGAAATACATGCAGTACTTGACGTGCCAGTTGGTGCCGCTCAGGGGGAAAATGTCTCCACCACATTACAACTATGCATAGGCCAGGGAGATGAGCAAACGTGTGACAGCATAGATCTGACGTTCACTTCCGCAATGATCGTAGTTGAACCACCCCATAGGAGAATGATTCCAGGCACGGCAAACTACACTGTGAAGGCCAAATTAGCAAGCGGGGTGACTAGTCTCAATTGGTCGCTTTCCGATATTGGGATGTCGGCACCCGGGTGGGAATGGACCTCTTCCAATGATGGGGACCTGTCTGTAGACGGGGATAGGATGGAAATTAGTGGGGCATCGGAAGCTATACTCGAGGGTGTTTTAGAAGTTCGACAAGTAGCCTTGTTGCAATACATACAACCCGGTTTCCACAAATATGAGGGGGAGTCATATGAAGAATCTGAAGCGCACATATCGTTCACACTAGAAATCCTACAAGAGCACAGAGCATCCCTGGAGTTGGCAGACCCACAGGACGGAGAAGATATGTCTATCGAAGTAGACACCCCCTACAATTCGATGCTCAGGATGCGTAATTCGGGCAATGGGGACGATCAGTACTCTCTTTCATGGGAAGCGTCTTTTGTAGATGGGGATGTAACTGAGGGCTTACTGGTAAGTTTGGCTTTAACTGAAGTTGCCCTTGGGCCTGGTGAACTCCAAGCGGTGCCGATTTCAATAACCATAGAAGAGGGAACTGAGGCACAGAGGCCCATTGAAGTTAAGATTTTCATGGAATCCAATATAGATCCTGAGGCTGGAGATTTCGTAACCTACCATATATCCGCACTTCAAGATAGGTCATGGGATTTACTCTCACTTACCTCCGATGGCAAAGAATCGGCGAATCGGCGCCTGCTAGCTGACCCAGGCGACATAGTAAACCTTGTTTTGTCAGTGAGGAACAGCGGTAATTATGCAGATAGTCTCAGCCTTGTTCCTACTGTTTCTGTAGATGGTTCTGAAATAGAAAATTGGATACAGGTGTACAACTCGATAACTCAAATCGACGTAGGAAATACATCGGAGATTAATGCCACATTATTCATACCCGGATCGTCAACAAATGGTACGATTGTAGTTGTTGATTTAGAAATTATAGCAGATAATGGCGATCTTATGGGTGTGACCTCGGTTGAATTCGAAATTACAAGGAGATCCGCATGGGGAGCTTCTTTCGGTGGGGCCGACCTCGAGATACCGGTCGGGGGTTCTGAACTGGCGATCGACCTTATTCAGCTCGGAAATGCTCCTTCAATTCCATATCTGACTACACAGGTTGTCGGCCAGAAGGGGTGGTCAGTCATTTCTCCGAATATTTCTGAGGAGATGTCCCCTGGAGAATTACGCAGAGTGATGCTAAATATTACCCCCCCATTAGACGCTGTACATAGCCTAACAGTGGACCTGGTATTGAGAATAAGAGATGCTGACGGGTCAGGTCTTACTGAAATCTCAATACCTGCAAGAGTGGAGGCTAGCAGATCATATTCGATTGTAAGCGTGGAAACTTGGCAAGTGGTGCCTGGGGGCGGCGGTTATCCTCTTGCTTGGGTTGAAAATACAGGTAATGCAGCCTCATCAATTAATTTGACCGTGATCGGTCTCCCAGAAGGATGGGCTGCCGAGGGCCCCTCATCAGTTACCGTTGCTGCAGGTGAACTTCGCGGGTTGCCAATATCGCTGACGCCCTCTCCGGAATGGGATGGGGGGGCCTTTGTTGTGAGGGTGGGTACGAACAATGAAGATAATACACAAGATGAGATGATGTTAGAAGTTGTTTCCTCTAACTCATCCTGGTCAAGAACACCCGTATTCAGCCTGACGATGGGCAGTTCTGCATTGCTAGAGATACACGGAACTGGACCCACATCGAATGTAGTCGACGTTGGTAGTGGAAGTGCATTGCAATGGGATCCCATGGGATTCTGGGTGTTGTCAGACAGTGTCGATGGCATGGGAAGCGTTTTGATTGATGGTTCTGATTCAATCCCATACAGAGTTCAACTAGTTCAGACAACTCCGCGTGCGATAACATGCAGCTTGGGTGGTTTCTACGGCTCGCTTGATGCAGGGTGCTTGATCGGCCCCGGTGGAGATACCCTGTCCCTCAAGGGGATGTTAATTGATGACAATGGGAGGATTGTAGATGATTTGAACGTCTTCCTGCAGGCTGATGAATCTGGATACCTGAACCTAAGTCACGACTCGTGGAGTCCAGAACCTGGCGTGAAGGCAGTATCTGTCCGAATATATGACGAGTTTGGGAGATTGGTGATGGTCAAACATACTGATATCTCGGTCAGATATTCTGATTACTGGAATCTTGCAATTATAGGCTTAGAGCTTGATCCTCCTGCCTATGATCCGGATAGTGAAACTCAGAGAATTCGAGTGCTAATCTCAAGAGAGGGGCTTCAATCCTACGACGGGCTAGACTGCAGAGTCGTCCTTCAGGCACCGGGCGTGGATGACAGGGTGCATATCATCGATGTTGCAGGCACCTATGCGCCCGAGCCCCTCATCGAAAGGCCTGGATCGCTGGATGATGGGATCGAGGTTAGTGTGAGGCTCTCGTGTTCATTCCCGTGGGATGGAGACTCAGATTCTTCAGATGATGTCTCTAGAATTATCCTCGCTGGCGCGGCTGGGTCGAGTACCCGATCAGAGGATTTCAGAACGGGCGCGATAGCAGCCATCCTCGTCATAGTTCTCGGTGGCGTGATTATCGCAAGCAGGCGTTCGAGATCTCAACAAAGAGATCTTGAGGAAATGGCAAAGAGGATACTAGAGGAAAGAGCCGCGCGCATGAAACCTGCAAAGGAGGTCGTCGCCCCTGTACGGCAAAGAATCGCAAAAGTAGCTGAAGAAATTGCGCCGCCCAGTCCGGGAGAAGTCGTGGACCGTGAAGTGAACAAAGTGCCTAACGATGTTAAGCCGGATGAAGACAACCTTGATGAATTTGAAAGACGGCTTAATCGACTAGGCCGATGAGGGATTTTCCATGAGCAAGTACATTCCGATATCAGGATTCCATACTTTCGACCCGATCCGTAATGATCCCGAGGGAGTCATCGATGCGATTCTCGCATCCATGGCTGGCGACCACAGAGATCTCAAGGGGATGGCCTCGGATGTCTCTGAGATAAGGGGCCTGGTTGAAGGAGTTCCGTCTCAAGTGGATAAGGCTACTCTCCTCTTCCTTTCATGCGTTGATTGGGAAGCAATCCAAGGCTCTGCTGCTGAGTCAATGGACAGTGGCAAGGGCTCCAAGGAAAAGTTGGGTAGATGGCCTACCGAGGATGGCAATGCGATAGCCTACCTGATCGAGAATAGCACTTCCAAAAAAACCACGCTGCATGAGTTACTTGCAAAGCTCACATTGGGTCTGAATCCCGAGTTTCTTGGGGAGGAGGGTTTTGATCTAGGTAAAATGGGTCTGGAGTTGTTGGGGTGGGTCACTGCTGATGAAGTGAAAGAACTCCGAAGGGAGATAACCCGCGGATTGTGGGCCGTCAAAGCTGATGAGCCGTTTGACGGAGGCGTCCAAGATGGTTTCAGGCACCTATCAGTCATACTCAATGGAGCAGAAAAACGAGGTCTTGGCCTCTTAATGAGGCGACATTCCTAGAATGTCTGGCCGGTTAGACGCTCGTACATAGACGCGTACAAAAATGCAGTTTCGTCGATAATTGGCTGTGGCAACTGAGGAATAGGCGGTTCATCTGATCCAGAATCTCGTGCTACTTTCAACTCAGCATGATGTCCGGTTGATATGTAGTGTTGGCGCACTGCTTCTTTCGAGAGTTGAACGATTCTGCCCTCCTCGAAGGCTTCTAAGTCCCACCATCTGTCTTCATCCAGAGTTCCGAATGAGTCAACAAGAACTGGAACTCTCCCTGGGCCCAAAGCGAACTCTTTCTTACCATCAACATGGATTAGCCCCCTCTTTCCAACCTCTTCTTGAATCAGATTATCAATCTCTAGAACGATTCCAAGAATATCGTCCAATTCTTCAGGACGTAGGTTGGATATCTCCAATGCCTCTTCCCTCTCCAAGTTTCGATCGAACGCCTCGAACTTAGTGGATACCTCCAGGAAGGGTTCAGGAAGCTTGACTCCCTCGTGTACTTGAGAAGAGTCTTGGAAGCCCAACTGCTCGGGTGTTAAATCTCCCCGCTTAAATCTCCTCCATGCCGTGCCTGCAAGGTAGTGCCGGCAAATCACTTCCAGTGGGACGAATACGTTTTCCCTACTCCTGTCAATTGCGCCTGGCTCCCTAACTACGTCGAATCGTCTTGCAATTAACCTATCAGGAGCATTCATCTCAATCACATGAGTATCGCATATGCCTCTCTGATTTACCAAATCAAACCAATAACACGAGGTTCTGTTAAGCGACTCTCCTTTTCTCGGAATTAGACTTGGTATAATCTGGTCAAACACAGAAATCTGATCAGTGTATCGAAATTCGATTAAATCTGAGTCATCTGTCGACCAAACTTGCTTAACTTTTCCACGATACAACATCTCTGACATGACCGGTGGCCCCCGTGGAAGGCGAATGAACATTGCCGGTATCTCGTGGCGTCGATGCAGCCGGATGTAGATTGTTTCCCAATCAGATGAGTCCTTGTGCTTCCATTGCCTCTGCGACTTTGAGGAAGCCGGCAATGTTTGCTCCAGCGACATAATTGCCTTCCATGCCGTACTTTGCCGCTGTGTCTGCAGCATTTCGATGGATATTGGCCATTATCTCCTCAAGCCTGCGATCTACTTCTTCCCTGGTCCAGTTCAACCTTAGGCTATTCTGACTCATCTCGAGGCCGGAAGTAGCAACTCCCCCTGCATTGGAAGCCTTTCCGGGTGCGAATAGTAGACCATTCTCATGGAAGCACTCCACGGCCTCGGGCGTGCAGGGCATGTTAGCGCCTTCCACTACTGCAATGCAACCATTATCGACAAGCATTCTGGCTTCTTCCCCATTAATCTCGTTCTGAGTGGCGCACGGTAGCGCGATATCTGCATCTACCCCCCAAAGGCCGTTTAGATTGGGCTCTGGCTTTGATTCTGTATAATCGCAACCAAAATGTTCTGCATACTCCTTAATCCGACCCCTTCTTACGTTCTTGAGGTCCATGACCCATCCAAGCTTCTCCCTATCTATCCCATTGGAATCGTGTATGAATCCTGAGCTGTCAGAGAGTGTGACTGGCTTCCCCCCTAAATCTAGAACCTTTTCAGCTGCAAACTGGGCGACATTTCCGGAACCGGATATTGCAACCTTAGCACCATCGAAAGACTTGTTTTTTGTTGCTAGCATCTCTCTTGCAAAGTAGACTGTACCATATCCTGTGGCTTCAGGCCGTATCAAGGAGCCCCCGTATGACAAGCCCTTACCAGTAAGCACGCCAGTAAACTCATTGGCCAATTTCCGGTACATTCCGAAGAGGAATCCGATCTCTCTTCCCCCGACACCTATATCTCCTGCTGGGACGTCGAGATTCGCACCGATATGCCTCCAAAGTTCCATCATGAAAGATTGGCAGAATCTCCTTACTTCACTATCTGACCTTCCTTTTGGATTGAAGTCTGAGCCGCCTTTCCCGCCACCCATTGGGAGACCTGTCAAGCTGTTCTTGAATACCTGCTCGAATGCAAGAAACTTGAGTATGGATTGATTCACGCTTGGGTGGAATCTAAGACCCCCTTTGTATGGCCCTATAGCACCATTCATCTGGATTCTAAAACCCCTGTTAACATGTAAATTTCCTTCATCGTCATACCAAGGTACTCTGAATTGAATTATCCTATCAGGCTCAACAATCGACTTGACCACTGGGAGATAATCGGGATGTTGATCGATTACTGGGCCGAGGCTGTCGAGCACCTCATCAACTGCCTGATGGAATTCAGGTTGATCAGGGTCTCTCGCGATTACGCCATCATAAACTTCCTTCATTTTCGGATGCATGTTCAAACACCTGTTGTCTAACGGTTCCTGATCTCGGGACCTACGCTGTCGCGGACTCAAACACCCCTTTTGAATAGTCCTCAAGAATAGGGATCTAAAGTTTACGACTTCAAATGTAAATCAAACAATTCGGAAACTCTGGATTCATTCCCAGGGACAGTCATGACATAGGCCGCGGCTTGGCTGACCTGCCGGCGCTTCAGAGCATCTGCTATAGGAGTATGATCTTTCAACCACCTGGTTCGACCATCATCCCCTAAAACGCGAATATCCACCTGACTCATTCTCGGCTCGGATAACAGGAGTTTCACGCTTGGTACGTCAACTGCGACATATCCTTGTTCCAAACCTGCCTTTGTGGCGATATCATCTTCGATAGATCGGCGGTGATCTGTATCTGTTGCTATCCTCACTAAACTGTCTATTTGCTCGTTACTCAAATCATCCCGCCTGTATGTCGATGCTACCTTGAACAATCTACGATACTTGAGTCTGGTCAGGATGTCTCTCGCATAGCCTCCTGCTGCATCGAGATCCGCCCATATCTCTGAGTCGACCTTCCTTTGCATCTCTTCTGCTCCAGGGAGTGAATCTTCACTCCGCTCGACTGCTCTGGAAAGCATTACCTCCGTGACTCTAGTCACCCTGTGGAAGTAGACTGCGCTATACATCAGTCCACGAGCCATGAGCATCCCCTCTAATGCAGCTAATCCACCTTCATCGACTGCGATATTCCCCCCACTTCTTCTTAGTGATCTAATGAGCCTTCTATGGTCTATCGATCCATGTCGGACTCCAGTAAAATGGGCGTCTCTGAGTAGGTAATCGATCTGATCACAATCTACAGGCCCATGGACCATATTCGCAAGAGTGACATCCTCGGAAACAAATTCAGAGCTGCCTTCATTCCAGTCGAAGAGGCTTCTTTCCGTACCTGATGCGTCGGGCCCCCTGATCAAACTGGAGACTTCCTTTGGATTCATGTCATGACGTTCGAGGATTTCAGGTATGGACGGTCGAGGGCCGACCGAAGATTTTTCTGAATCTGTGACAACATCGTATGATCCAGTGATTATCCCCTCTGTGATGCTCATGTGGTCTTTACCGCCTCTGCTATGCAGGATATGCTCTAGCGTGTGTGAGTAGGGGCCATGGCCAACGTCATGTAGCATACCTGCAACTTGGACAACCTCTTTCTCATGCTCATCCAGACCCATTGATTCAGACATCATTCCACCCACATGGGAAACGCCCAGAGAATGTTCGAAACGTGTATGGTGTGCCCCGGGAAATACGAGATGAGCAAGACCAAGTTGCTTGATATGGCTGAGTTTGTTTACCTCTGGGGTGGCAAGGAGTTCTTCCCTCACGCCGCCTATTGAAAAATCGCCGTGTATGGCGTCATTGATCACCTTCACATGTCATCGTACAATGTCTGACACTTCAATCCAATCATTAAACGGCCCACATATTGTTTTACATTTGTATTACAATTGTGATACATTGATATACCGGCTGTGGTTCTGGCTGAACACGATAGACATGCCCGCTCCGACTGCCCTCATCTCACTCAGGCTCTCAGAAGAGCAGATAATGAGTCTAGATCAGAGGGTTGGAACGGATGGTTTCAGAAACCGGTCAGATGTTGTTCGTGAATCAGTTCGCCGATTTCTAGCAACGACAGATATCTCCTCTCAGACGGTTGAGTTGAAGATAGGAGCAGATTTGTCCACAAGTCTAAATCGATTCTGTGCACTTAGAGGAGAGGATTTCGCAAGTGTCTTACAATCAGGGGCCAGATTATACATGCAGAGGGAGATTGCAGCGTCTAACGATCTTGACAGGGCTATTGAAGCCCGTATCGAGGATGTCACAAGTCACCAAGATGATGATTCGCTAACACCATGAGGTGGAGACAATGAGTGGGGATGGGATGCACTCGGATGTCGTGGGGGGGCGTGTAAATCGCCCCTCCACACCCACAAATTGTATGGATAACATAGTTCGGCGTGCTCTTGATGATTCTGAACTCCCGAAGTCTAATTCCGGGCCATGGCGCTCCGTCGATATGAGCAAATACTGTTGATGGAGCATCTTGTTCCAAGGCCAATCTTCTTGGTCGGCCGAATAAGCACGTCAGAATGTGAAGGGAACTTCCTCTGCACCATGGATGCGATATTTTGCCCATGAAGAGGCTCGTGATCAACAAAGGGAGTTCATGGAGGCTTCCGCTGAAACCCTTCTCGAAGGCCATACAATTATCGCGGAGGCACCGACGGGACTTGGGAAAACTGCAGCTGTTATTGCTGCTTCAGTCTATGCGTCAAGACACTCGGAAAGTGTTTCTAAAATTCTTTTTCTCACAGGGAGACAGAGTCAGCACAGAATAGTAGTTGATACGATCCTTAGCCTGAATAGCCGGCTTCCACCTGAAGTGCCTAAAGTCTCAGTTGTGGATTTAATTGGTCGAGAATCGATGTGTGGAAAGTTGGATATGCAGAGGCAATGCTATTGCGAGGAGGCTACATCCTCTCAAGCTTTAGGCTCTAGAAGATCAAGACTAAGACAATGGATTAGGGATCATCCGAGGCATGTAGAAGATACGATACAGAGAGGACGTGCAGAAGGCACTTGCCCATATCACTGCTCAATCGAAGCCGCTAGAGATGCTGAAATCATAGTGATGGATTATAATCACGTATTTGTGGAATCTGTAAGTCGCTCTTCGCTATCATCAATGTCTGTGGATCTCGATTCATCGATACTGATCGTAGATGAGGCGCATAATCTACCAGACAGGATAAGGATGGGGTTGGAACTCAGACTTACAAAGAAAATGGTGAATGCTGCTAGATTCGAAATGGAGGAGCATGAAGAGTCCTCAGAACGTGATGGTGCATCTGATGATGAGCTCCTGAAAATAGGGTCATCAATCGCATCTATGAGGAGGTTAGGGGACGAGATAGAGAGATGGATGTCGGCTGGAATAAAGAGGCTAGATGAGAATGAAGAGAAGGACATGCTCGTAAGTTCATCAGAACTCCTTCGAGTTTTCCGCTCTTCACTTTCATCTTCTCTAGATGGTGATGGATGGGAAAAAGGGATGTCTAGGCTGATGAAGATTCTAGCCGAGGTACGTGTGGAACAGAGTGATGAAGAAGAAGATACCGAGACATCTTGCAGCAGACTTTACTCATTTCTTGATATCTTATCCAGATTTGAATCGTCAGATGCCATGGCCTTGGTTTTGGATCTTCTTGCAGATGAAGGACGAGTTACAAGTTGCCTCTTGGACCCATCAGTAGTTTCGTCCGATTTAATATCTGGATGCGCAGGTTCGATATTGATGTCAGGAACATTGTATCCCACCTCAATGTATGTTGATACGCTAGGAATAGATCCTGATTCTTCTGTCGCGATGGCTTACTCATCTCCCTTTTCCCCCGACAGACGACCGGCGATTATTGCTTCTGATGTGACTACCCGATACGCAGAACGTGGAGAGATCAACACGAAAAAAATTCGGGACCACATTAGATCTGTTCTCGATTCTACGCCAGGAAACGTTGCAGTATTCACAACTAGCTATGGAATCTTGAACGATATCCTGGAAAATAGAAGCTGGGTGAACAAATCATTCAGGATAAAGGAAGAAGACCCGGAAATGAGGAAGAGCGATGTTTCCAGAGTCCTCAAAAGTTTAGAGGGCGGAAATGGTAAGAACGTACTTTTCGGAGTAATGGGCGGGCGTTTTTCTGAAGGCGTTGACTATTCAGGGGGCGTGCTCTCCGCAGCAGTCTGTGTTGGTTTGCCTTTGCCGCCCCCTTCATCACGACAGCGCGCTACCTTGGATTACATGTCTCAGAGATTTGGACGCGAGAAGGGATGGAGATATGCGGCTGGGCAGCCGGCTGTAAATTCGGTACTTCAAGCAATGGGACGGCCAATAAGGAAGGAAGAAGATAGGGCTATTCTTGTTATGCTCGAGAAACGTTTCGGCGATAGGACTTACTCCAGACTTCTCCCTGACAGCCTAGTAACTATTCCCTGTGCTGATTCGGATATGACTGGACGGTTATCAAAGAGGTTTTTCACAAGATATCCGTAACATTAAGTTCATGTCACCCCCTTCTGTGCTGACATCATGGAGTGGTTGGCAATCGATATCAATGTGACTTCCGAATCCGGCCTAGAGAATGGACTAACTGGGAAAGGTTTGGAAGTTACCGCAGAGGAATGCCATACATCATTCATGGCACAATCTGCGCTTCGAGAGGCCAGATGGTATCACGAAAATTCAATTCCTCTTACGATCGATTCCATGCCTCGGGAGAATGATGGTGCTCGATTGATAGAAGGGAAGGGGCTTTCCCTTAATCTAGATGGAATCGGAGACATAGAAGTTCTCCATAGAAAATCAAATTCGGGGATAGAGATTCTGGTTAAGGCCGAAGGAGAACATCTTGCATTGATGCGGCATCATGATGCGTCTGCCTTAGCGGCTGCCGTATTGAGCAGAGGGAAGCTGGGCCTTTCATTCGAATGATTCGTCAGACTTCTTCCTCGATGAGTTCCGCACTTCTTCCAGGGACATCCCTCAATTCATCTATTGCTCTTAGTACATCAGCCAACGCCGCCTTAGCACGGCTACGTTCAGAATCGCCAAGTTCGTGAGAGGAGTATCTTGCTTCCTCGAAAACGCGATCCAGTGAAACCAAGGCTTCCTCGCGTATGGGAAGCGCTCGACGAACGGCTGCTTCAAACTCCCTCACTGTTTCAAAATCTCTCCTGAGGAATCCTCTCTTCTGGAGAACTGAAACTAAGCTCTGATAACAATTGAAGATGGCTTCCCTAATTTCGTCTCCAGCTGCAAGAAGTTCTGCAGCATATCCGAAAATATTAGAGAATTCTTTGAGTCTCTTCGACCTTCTTCTCCTGACCAAGACCATTCCAACTAGCAATAGCATTGCAGATATCGCTACGATAGCTATGGCCTGGTCTGTGAATAAAGGCGCGTCTTCGACAAAGTAAGTGACATTAAGTCCGCCATGGGCGACTGTGAGCCAAATCCTGTCTTGTGGGTCAATGATTTCGGAGTCCGTCGAGAACTCGATGCCCAAATCACCCCAGATATTCTCTTCTGAGAATGCCGGAACTGGATCTTCTGTTGTGAATGAATAATCAGAAACCCCGTCGATGTCTGTTGATTTTGTGACGGAGAATAAAGTATTGTTACTGTTCGTCAGCATAGCCGTTATTGCAACCCCCTCTACAGGGGCACCGGTATCCTGCGCCGTGACTATCGTACGCCCTTCGATTAATCTGTTACCATCGACGATTATGAATGAAGATGGGTCGAACTGGAAGGTTACTTGGACGCGCATGAGTATGGTGTGATTCGAACTCCCCTCATTGAGGTATGATGAGACAGGGGGGGCGACCTCTATTGTCATCTCGAGATAGCCTGCGCGATAGTAATCAAGAGCAGGTGCTTCAATCACAAAATGCCCCGTGGATTCATCCCAT
>MDTB01121044.1_pt1 | contig 54251 bp, 58 predicted proteins | sample 811161 | NCBI WGS metagenome assembly MDTB01 (sample SAMN05326650, study PRJNA326480) | marine metagenome | isolation source: seawater | place: Mediterranean Sea | collected 2009 | reverse complement strand
TAAATAATTATTAGAAGAATTAATATCAAAGGGTATAGCTTTTTTAGTAATCTCATGAATTTCTATTTTAAATCATTTGTAAACTCACTTTTAATATTTAAAATAAATAGTGATTAAATCAAAGGCAAAAAATAATAAATTTTATATCTTTATTAATATCATTTTTTGTATAAATTTAATTTATGAAAGGTCTTTATTATCCTCACCCTTAAATGGAGAAAAAAGATTAATTAAAGTAGATTTATCTATTGATAAAATTTCAGATATTTACCTAAACCATTGGTATAAACTTTTAAAAATTATTTTAATGAACCATTTAAAATATATTTTAAAATCCTGACCACTTGTTTTTGGTTTTTTGCAACTGCAGACGCAGATGCATCAACTTCTTTGAGAGCATGTTGGTTTGCATCGTCATGCACAACAATAATTGATTTATTTAGTGCAGTAGCATAACCGGCATCAAATGCTGCATTCCACTGCTTATATTTATCTCCAAACTTAACAATAACTAAATCACAGTCTTTTATAGCTTTTTTTGTTTTTATCGAATTGATTTTTGCTCCTTTATTATCCCTCCAAAAATTATTTTCTTCTATGCCTAATATATCCACTCCACAATTATCAGAAGCTTCGTGATTTGTAACTGGCGAAGTAAACTGAATATTTAAATTTTCTTCTTTACATAAATCAATAATTTCATTTCTCCAGTCTGTATGAATCTCACCAGACAAATAAACATTCATAATTTATTCTTCCTTTCATAAAAATTTGAGTAAACATTATCAAAAGACTAATTTATGTAAAGCCTAACCTTGATTAAAAAAACTAGACCAAAGTTATCATTACTAGGGGCTATATGATAATTTTACTTTATTTTAAAAAAAAGAATATCATATAAGCGTGATGACAAAGCAAAATTACCTTGTGAAAATTTTAAATATTCTTTTTTTAGCTTTATTACTTATTATTGTTTGCCAAAAATCTGTTTCTGCAAATCAAGATGATTCTACTGATGTGTCAGGTCAATGTAGAAATGCTTTAGAATGGTATGACGGTCATCCTGGATATAAAGGAGAGTTTGTTAGAGTCTTGGATTATTGTAAAAAATATGCAAAAGATGTAAGTCCGGAGGGTTACGTAGCTAACCCAATTCTTTCTGATTTCGGTAGTATGAATGGTGTTAATACACGTCCAAGAGATAACATTCATCAAGGTATTGATATTATAGGGCCAAGAAATAACCCTGTAATTGCGATTGCAGATGGAATAGTATTGGAAACAACTGTTGAAGATTGCTGGGGAGCTACTATTATAATTGATCATGGCGAGTCAATTGATGGTAAAAATCTCATTACTATATATGGACATGTTGGACGGTTTCTAGTTAATGAGGGTGATACTGTTAAGAGGGGAGACAAAATCGCTGAACTCCCGATTAAAATTGAATATAGGTGCATGGCAAGAGTCCGCCATTTACATCTTCAGATTGGCCAAAGATATTGCAAAAAAGAAGAAAAAGATAATTGGGCATGTAAGTATTTCATTAAAGATTTTTATCGTTCACTAAACCCTCATAAATACTGGGCTGATGGTCCGAACAATATATCATGCTTTGACGAGAAAAGGTCGTTCAAAAAAGGAACAATTACCTATCCATTGCCCTGCAAAAGGATAAACTAGATAACAAATTTATATACTTGCTAGTAAGAATATGTAATAAAATCATTCTAATCTTTATTTCATCGTTTTTTTTGACTTTTCTTTTTATTTCGCATCTTATTAATTATTTCATTGTCTTCTTTATTAAAAATACAGATTCTGGTTCTCACTCCTCTTGTCCTTTCAAAGGAATTTTTTGGTAATTTGCATTCAAACATTTTACCATTCATGTTGACCATCTTTTTAGTAAAAGAGGTCTCACTTTTAAAAAGTAGAATAAAACTAATAAAAATAAATTTCAAAATCATTCTAAAATACAATTCTAACTTTAAAGATTGCAATAAATATATTAAACAACTAAATAAAATAAAGTATAATAACAATATTTCTAAAGATCTCTCTGATTCTTAAAAATTTCATTTTCCACCTAAATTCACTATTCCAAATTATTTAACAGTGACCGATTAGACTCGTTAGTCGTATAAAATCTTTTATTTTTTTTTTTCAAATTCTTTCTTCACATCTGTTTAATAAAGAAATGTTATTATCACACCTACTAGAAAATAACCAAGAAAATCAAAATAATATTCTAATTTTTTATCGTAAATAAAATCATTAAGATCCATATAAAAGTATCCGAATACTTCAAACAATATCAAAAAAGGAAGAAATATTTTTTTCCCTAATGGTTTCAACTTATAAAGTAAAAAAAGAATGTAATATAAATTATTGATTCATTTCCAATGTAATTTCTTAATATAAGAAAAAAGTTTAGAAAATATCCTAAAGTCCCTTTGAAAAAAAACAACAATTTGAGAAATTATTAAAGTCTTCATGTAAATATTTTAGTTTTAAAAGTTTTAAAAATACACTTATTTTTTACAAAACTAACGACTCTATTCGACAGTAACTGACTTTGCCAAATTTCTTGGCTGATCTATGTCAGTACCTCTAATTAAGGCAGTAAAGTACGCAATTAGTTGCACTGGTATACAATATAGGATTGGAGTGAACATCGCTACTGACTTTGGTATAATAATTTTTTTTATTTTTAAATTCCTCATTTTCTGTTCACCAGACCTATCAGTTATCACAAAAACCTTTCCACCACGGGCAAGAATTTCCTGAATATTTGAAATATTTTTTTCAAAAATAAAATTATCTGGACAAATAGCTATAACTGGCATTTTTTTATCAATAAGGGCAATAGGTCCGTGTTTCATCTCCCCTGATGCATAGCCTTCAGCGTGGATATAGGAAATTTCTTTTAGTTTAAGTGCTCCCTCCATTGCAATTGGAAAACATGATTCCCTACCGAGAAATAAGCAACTTCTAGCCTGAGATATTTCTTTTGCAACTCTTTTAATACTTTTGTCATCCTGCAGTATCTCAGTAATTTTTGATGGTACTTCTATTAACCCACTTGTCAATTTTTTTTCCTCTAGCGGACTTATAGTAGATTTTTTGCTAGCAATTGATATTGTCAAACATGCTAAAACAGCTAATTGAGCGGTTAGTGCCTTAGTTGAAGCAACACCAATTTCTGGTCCAACTGCAGTGAATAAATTATGATGCGATTCTCTAGAAATACTACTCTCTGCAACATTTACAATACTGAGAGTTTTCATTTTATATTTTTTAGCATATTTTAATGCCGCTAGAGTATCTGCTGTTTCACCAGATTGTGAAATAAATATACATAATTGATTTGGAAGATCTACCTGAGTTTTGTATCTAAACTCAGATGCTAGCTCGGCATCTGCCCTAATTTTAGTATATTGTTGTATCCAGTAAGTTGCAGTAAGACATGCATAATACGAAGTACCACATGCTATCAATTTAATATTATCAATTTTTTTCCAATTAAATTTAAAATCAGGAAGTTGAATTTTTTTCTTTATTGGATCAATAAATCTTGAAAGTGAATCTCCTAATACTGAAGGTTGTTCAAAAATTTCTTTTTGCATGAAATGATTAAAATTTCCTTTTCCAGAACTCTCATCTTTATATGAAGTTAATGTAATGTTTCGTTTCACAAATTTATTCTTTGAATTGTAGACACTATATGAATCATTTTTTATTTCTACCCAATCTCCTTCTTCTAAAAAACAAATTTTTTGTGTAAAAGGGGAAATAGCGATTGAGTCAGATCCAAGAAATAATTCATTTTTTGAAATTCCTAATGCTAGTGGACTTCCTCTTCTAGCTCCTATTAAAGTTTTATAATCTCTAAATAAAATTGCTAATGCAAACGCTCCTTCAAGTTTAGGGAGTGTTTTTTTGACCGCCTCTGAAGGTAAAAAACCTTTATCCAAAAGAATTGATAATTCGTGTGCTATAACTTCACTGTCTGTTTGTGATTTAAATATACAACCTTTGTTGAGTAAATTTTCTTTCAAATCCTGATAATTTTCAATAATACCATTGTGAACAATTGCAACAGAATTTGTTGAATGAGGATGAGCATTTTTTTTAGAGGGTATTCCGTGCGTAGCCCACCTAGTATGACCAATTCCAATATTACCTTTTATTTTTGTTTTTTTAAGAATATTTTTTAGATTTACTAATTTCCCCTCTGCTCTCTTAGTTATTATCATTTGGTCTGTATTTAATGCAATACCAGATGAATCATAACCCCTGTATTCAAGCTTTGTAAGTCCTGTTAAAATTTTTTTTAGTACATTATCAGTACTCACAATTCCAAATATGCCACACATTTTCTATTTATTTTTTTTAATAACTTTTGATTTTCTAAAAACAATAGTTTTTTTAGCTATATCTTCTTTCAGAACAGTTCCAGCCCCTATTACTGAATTATCACCAATATTTAAAGGAGCTATTAAAGATGTGTTAGAACCAATGAAACAGTCATTTCCTATGATAGTCTCATTTTTTTTCTTGCCATCAAAGTTACATGTAATACTTCCTGCCCCAATATTAGTTTGAGAACCAATTTCTGAATCTCCAATATAAGATAAGTGAGATAGTTTTGCACCCGATAAAATTTTTGATTCTTTTATTTCTACAAAATTTCCCACCCTTACATTTTCATGAATTAGCGTATCAGGTCTTATTCTAGCGAAGGGTCCAATCTCACAGTTTTTTTTTATATTTACACCCTCTAAATGTGAAAAACTTTTTATTTTTACATTTTGGGCAATTTGAACTCCTAGTCCAAAATAAATGTTTGGATATATAATACAATCCTTAGAAACTTTTGTATCGTAACTAAAAAAAACAGTTCCTGGATCTATTATTGTTACACCTTTTTTTCTTAATATATTTACTTTATTCCTCTGAAATATTTTTTCTACATTAGATAATTCCTCTCTATTATTTATTCCAAGAGTTTCTTCATACTTACAAATTTCGAAAGTTACCTTTTTTCCATCATTGTTAAAGATTTCAACCAAATCAGTTAAATAAAACTCATTCTTATTATTCTCATTGTTTATTTTCTTCAAATTAGAAAAAAGACTCCCGGTTTTAAAACTCATCACACCAGAATTACAGAGTTCTATTTTTTTTTCTTCATTGCTGGCCTCTGAAAACTCCACAATTTTTTTTACATTTTTACTTTTGTCAATGAGTAATCTCCCATAATGATTTGGAACATTTACCTTCATTGCCATTAGGCATAAATCTGATTTATCTAATAAAATATTTTTTGAAAGTTTTTTAAGTGTACTTTTCGTTACTAGAGGACTGTCTGCGTAGAGGACCAGTGTATTTTTTGAGCTTAATTTTACTTTTCCTTCACAACTTCTTACTGCGTTACCGGTTCCTTTTTGTTTCTCTTGTATTATAATTTTAATCTTAGGATAAAAGTCTTGAATTATTTGGCTAAAATGAAGCATATTTTTTGAGATTACAACTATAATTTCTTTAGGTAATAACCCTCTTGCAGTATTAATTACGTGGAATAAAATTGGTAAGTTTCCTATTTCATGCAAAACCTTAGGTTTTCGAGATTTAAGTCTTGTCCCTTTTCCTGCTGCTAAAATAATGACTGAAATTGACATCAAAATTTAAAAATATTCCTTGTTGATTATTTATCATATACTATTATTAAAAAAATTCTTCAAAAATGTTTGATAATAAAAAAATTAAATCTTTTTTTTTTGATTTAGATGGCACTTTACTGAAAAGTGGCCCAGACTTAATGACATCTGTAAATCATGTTCTTGAATTACATAAAATGGAACCAATAAATGACGAAAAAGTCATAGGTAATCTAGTAGGGGGTGGAGCCGCATTAATGCTTGAAAAAGCTTTTTTGCATTATAATAAAAAAATAAACAAAAAAGAAATGCCAGATCTAGTTGATGAATTTATTTTGTTTTATGAAAAAAACTGTTCTGTAAAATCATCATTATACAAGAACGTCCCTCAAACCCTAAGATATTTAGTGAAAAAAAAAATTAAACTTTGTATATGTACAAATAAAAGACAATATTTAGCTGAAAAGGTTTTAGAAGATTTTGATATTTCAAAAAACTTTTATTACATACTAGGTTCTCAAAAAAAATTTAAATTGAAACCTGATACGGAAATGCTTCAATTTCTTTCACAGAAAGTAAACTTACCCTATGAAAATATAGCGATGGTTGGTGATTCTAACAATGATATTGAACCAGCGCATAAGCTAGGAATGTTAAGTATTTTTGTTAATTATGGTTACGGTAAAATTGAAAAATTTAAACCTTCAGTTGAGATTGATAATTTTAAAAAAATTTTAGAGTTTATTTAGATCTTAATTTTTTCGGTAAAAAAATCATTAATTTCTGATAAAACTGCAAAAATTGAAATTAATGCTATTATTAAGGCCAAAAAACCAACCAGGAATATATATTTAGAGAAATCATTTTTCACAAAAGTCATAATTACATCAGATAGACAAAAAGTAAATATCTGCTTATTGTAATTTTTTTATTAGTTAATATTTAGATAATTTTAAATAATGTATACAAAGTTATGCCAATCAAAAAAGCAAGTCCAGAAATAGTTACATTAGGATCTAAACTAATTACAAGTGATAAAGTTATTTCAGTCATGACCGAGACAGTTTACGGTCTTTTGGCTAATGCCGAAAGTTGTGAAGCTGTAAAAAAGGTTTATCTCTTAAAGAAGAGACCGGAAATAAACCCACTTATTATTCATGTTGATTCAATTAGTATGGCAAAAAAATATGCAGTATTTAATGAAGACGTATTAAAATTAGCAAGAAATCTGTGGCCAGGTCCACTGACACTAGTGCTTAAGAGCAAAGAAAACTCGAACATTACACCTATTGCAATGGCAGGGTTAAATACAATAGCTTTAAGAATACCAGATTCAAAAGTTTTTTTGGAAATTATAAACAAATCAAAGAAACCTATTGCTGCTCCGAGTGCCAATAAAAGTGGTTATATCACTTCAACAAATGCCTCACATGTGTATGACTCATTTGGAGAAAAAGTTGACTTAATTATTGATTCTGGTCAGTCAAAATTTGGTTTAGAATCAACCATCCTTGATCTCACGAATAAGCCATACAACATATTACGAACGGGAATGTATGATAAAGAATTAATATATAAAAGAACTAAATTAAAAATTTTTAAAAATCGATCACATTTTAACGAAAAAAACCCGATTGCTCCTGGTTTATTAAAAAAACATTATTCACCTAAAACACCACTAAGGCTCAATGCAAATAAACCAAGAAAAGATGAAGTCTTTTTGGCCTTTGGTAATCAGAGAAAAATTAAATGCGGTTTTAATTTATCTGAGAATGCAGATCTTAATGAGGCTGCTTACAATTTATTTGATTTTCTTATCAGATCGGATCAATTGAAAAAAAAAAAATATCAGTAGCTCCAATACCAGATATTGGACTTGGCATCGTAATCAATGAAAGATTATTAAGAGCAAAAGGTGATTAAATGATGGACAAGTTACAAGCTATTGTATCTAAATTGAAAAATAAAGAATATACATTTAAAAAAGATGAAATAGACCCTTTTTGCACTGATTGGAGAGGAAAATACCATGGCCAAGCAAAATTAGTTATTTTTCCCCAAACACTAGATAACCTTATTTCAGTAGTAAAAAAATGTAATAAATACAGTATTAAAATTGTGCCTCAAGGTGGTAATACAAGTCTAGTAGGGGGAGCGGTTCCAATTAGGGATAACTATGAAGTTATTCTTAGTCTTAAAAAATTTGATAAAATAATGAAATTTGATCCAATAAATTCATCTATTCAATTAGAAGCAGGATGTATCCTAGAAAATATACAAAATTTTGTTCAAAAAAAAGGTTTTTACTTCCCACTTTCCATGGGCTCTAGAGGTATTTGTCAGATTGGGGGAAATATTTCAACTAATGCAGGTGGCCTTAATGTCATAAAATATGGAAATATTAGAAGCAATATACTCGGACTTGAGGCTGTAACTGGAGATGGCAATCTTTTCTCAGATCTAAAAGAAGTTAAAAAAAATAATACTGGTTATGATTTAAAGCATCTTTTAGTGGGCTCTGAGGGTACATTAGGAATTATAACAAAAGTAAATTTTAAACTTTTTCCGCTTCCAAGAGATAAAAGGGTTATATTCGTAAGTTTTAGGAATTTAAAAAATTTACTTATTTTTTTTTCAAAAATGAGAGATTTTTTTAATGAACTTATCTCAAGTTTTGAATTAATAAATTTTAATTCACTGGACTTAGTAATTAAAAGTCAAAAATTGAGTAAGTTGTTTAAAGATACAGAATATTATGCCTTAGTTGAACTCTCATCACTCACCCAAGATGAGAGTTGGACAAGTAATATTGAGGATATTCTTTATAAAATATCAGATTTATGTAACGAGATAATTATTTCTAAATCAATTCAAGAAAATAAAAATTTGTGGGATTATCGTGAAATGATTCCAATAGCAGAAAGAAAAATTCACAGTTGCATTAAACATGATATTTCTGTACCTCTTTCAAATATGGAAAAATTTATTTCTAGCACTGAAAAATCTATAAAAAGTCTTGATAAAAGTTTTGCAGTAATAAACTTCGGACATTTGGGAGATAACAATCTTCACTACAATGTTTACAGTAAAGAAAGCTCAAATAATGATAAACTTATTAAAATGTCAAAAAAAATAAGTGATATAGTCTTTGAGCACGTAGAAATGCTCGGGGGTAGTTTTAGTGCCGAACATGGTATAGGTCAGCAGAGAAGAAAGGAACTTCTTAAGTTTAAAGATCGTGATGAAGTAGCCAGAATGCAAAAAATAAAAAAAATTTTTGATCCTAATGGCATATTGAATCCAGGAAAGGTTTTTTAATTACTTTTACTTAAATAAACAGAGTTAGCTTTTTCACAATCTAGAATTAAATGTTTAGTGTATCCAAATAAACCCTTCAGATATAACCTAAACCACATTGAGTAAAGTTTTTCTTTTCGATATCTTTTTGCGAAACGCCATGCTCTTCCCGTTAATCTTCTGAATGCAATTTTCCTTATTTTATTGTCCAAGTCTTTATTATCTTTTAAAAATAATTCAAGTCCCTTTGACACTCTGTAAATTTGTTGAACCTTATTTTCTGAGATTTGTCCAGGAGCTTCGTATGGTAAGGTTGTAACATTTTGATTAAGTTTAATAAAAGATCCCTCTAAAGATAATCTAAGAGTTAATGAATATTCTTGACTATGCTTAATTCTTTCATCACACCCTCCAACTTTTTTACAATATTCAGTTTTGACAAGAAATTGAGATGGATTAAACATTGAGTTTCTTATTGCTAAGTAAATAGGCTCCTTAATTATTTCAATTTTCGTTAAATCTAAATTCTTATTTAAATTAGCTTCAGAAATATTTTTAATTTTTTCTTGTAATCCATATGACAGCACAGACTGTTTACTTTTTTTTAGTAGTTTTATTAATGAGACTGTAGATGTACTTGAAAGTACATCATCAGCATCCAAAAACTTTATATATTGTTTTGATGCCTCAAAAATACCTCTATTAGTTGCAGAAGCAGAACCACAGTTTTCCTGAGAAAAAATTCTACAATTTTTCCACTTTTTAGTATGTTTCTTTAGAATTTCATAGGAATCATCAGTTGATCCATCATTTATGAAGATATATTCTTTATCAAATTCCCCTTTTTGTTCTATTATTGATTTTAATACATGTTTTAAATATTTAGCTTTATTATAAACTGGGACGATGAACGTTACTCCAGACATTGTTACTTATTAACCCCAATTAACTCTCTTATGTATATCCTTTTACCAAAGGCTGACGCTTGAGTTGATTCAATTCTTTTTTCTTTTACTAAACCTATTTCATTACAAATCCATTCTTCACTTTTAATATCAACATCAATCAAACCTGTTCTAGTGTCAGCAACAAACTCAGATTTTCCTAATCCTTCAATCAAGATGCAATCCTTATAAATTCGTCCCTTGATTTTTATTTCAAAATCCTTTTTTTTTATGCTGTAACTTAAGTTAAATGTTGTGGATGGAATAAAATCTCTGAGTGGTGGTTGAAATCCTTTAGTAATAAAAAGTTGGCTTTTTGTTTGCCATGAATCGTTAACAAAATCTAAAGATGGAATTAAAACCTTTCTAATAGGCTCGTCAAAACTTGAGGAGTTTTTTAAAAATGCTTTTGTTCTCAGTAACCTGTTAGTAAATTTTTCTTTTTCTAAAGTAATGATATCCCCATTGGAGTAAACTTTGGAATATTCTATTACTTTCCCTTTAATAATTGTAGAAATATTTGTAACTGTAAGTCTTTTCAACTCAGTGTTACCTGTGTAATCAGAATATAGAGATATTTCATAATTCCAAACCATATTCTGAGTGTGCGGAAAAAAATTTTTTTCTTTTTTGCAACCCGCTACTAGAAAAACAATTATCAATAATTTAACTAAACTTAACAGTTTCATCTTTTTTCAAGGTGCCCAGGGGAGGAATTGAACCACCGACACAGCGATTTTCAGTCGCTTGCTCTACCAACTGAGCTACCTGGGCATTATATTTTTAGCTTCGAATATAATTAACAAAGTTTATAAACAAAAGGAAATTTTTTTATTAAATCTTTTTCCATCCAAGACCTTTTAACATCTTTACTAATTCGAACAAACAAAAACCTACAACATTATAATATGATCCCTTTAATTTTGATATTATCAAACATCCCATGCTTTGAATTGCATAACCTCCAGCTTTGTTAAGGCCATCTGTTTGTAAAGCTATATCGTGAAGTTCAGAATAAGATAACTTTTTAAAAAAAACTTCAGTTTTTATGGTTTTTTTTGAAATTTCCCCAGATGGAGATAAAACACATAAGCCACCAAAAACTATGTGTCTTCGCCCTGATAAATCTGATAAATATTTCTGAACTTTTGTAATTTCATCGGTTTTATCATAAGTCTTTTTACCTCTGACAACTATATTATCGCCAGCTACTATGAAGTTATCACTTTTAGGAATTCTTTTTTTTACAGCAATAGCCTTTTGAAAAGCTATTTCTTTGGCCCTTTTTATTACTGGGATAGCTTTAAAATCTGTTTCATCGATTTTGGGATCGATTATATTAGTCGGTTCTATTCCCACATTTCTTAGTAATTCCAATCTTCTTTGTGATGTAGAAGCTAATATTATATTAGATTTAAAGTGCAACTGTATTACTTAAATCTAAATGTGATTCTGCCCTTAGTGAGATCGTAGGGAGTCATTTCAACAGTGACTCTGTCGCCTGCTAAAACACGAATTCTAAACTTTCTCATTTTACCAGCAGTATGAGCAATAATTTCATGGTCATTGTCCAGTAAAACTCTAAACATTGCATTAGGAAGTAGTTCCTTAACTATTCCATTAAATTCCATTACTTCTTCTTTTGCCATATAACCTTAATAATTTTACACCAAACTATAACAATGATCAAATATAGTCAATTTTAATCGATTCTCTTAGAGATTGAAAGATAATGCGCATGAAGTCCCTCTTCATTTGCTAAAACCTTTGCCGAATCACCGATTTTTTTTATACTTTTTTTATCACATTTAACAACTGTTGTCCTTTTCATAAAATCTAGAACATTAAGGCCAGAAGAGAACTTTGCAGTTCTATCAGTTGGCAACACATGATTGGGTCCTGCAACATAATCTCCTATAGCCTCAGGAGTATACTTACCTATAAACATTGCTCCTGCATTAACAATTTTTTTTGTAAGATCCGATGGTCTTTTAACAGACAATTCGAGATGTTCAGGCGCTATTTGATTAATAAGATGATAAGAGTTGTATATATTATTTACCACAATAATAGCCCCATATTTATTCCAACTTTTTCTCGCAATGCTTCTTCTAGGCAAAGTCCTAAGCTCTAATTCAACATTTCTTGATACCTCCTCAGCAAATGTTCCTGAATCAGTGATTAAAATTGCTTGTGCCAATACATCATGCTCGGCTTGTGAAAGTAAATCAATCGCAATATGATTTGGATTATTGAACTGATCAGCAACAACTAAAATTTCTGAAGGACCTGCGACCATATCTATTCCCACTTTACCAAAAACTTGTTTTTTTGCTGATGCAACATACGCATTTCCTGGTCCAAAAATTTTATCAACTTTCTGTATTGATTTTGTTCCAAAAGCCAGTGCAGCAATAGCTTGAGCACCTCCAATTTTATATATCTCTTTAATATTCAGTATTTTTGCGACACTCAATACAGTGGGATTAATCAACCCACAAGGTGCCGGACAAACCATTACAATTCTGTTAACATTAGCAACGATTGCTGGAACTGCATTCATGATTACTGATGAAGGATAAGAGGCCTCTCCTCCCGGAACATACAAACCAACTGACTGAATTGGTGTCCATTTACAACCCAACTTTACACCCTGGTGGTCCGTGTAATATAAATCTTTTGGAAATTGTTTTTTATGAAAGTTTTTTATTCTTTTTATTGCTTGATTAAGAGCGTTTATTACTTTTTTGGGGGTACTTGAATACGCTTTATCAATCTCATTTTCTTTGACAATGAGTTCATTGAATTTTTTTACAAAGTAATTATCATAGGTGTGTGTAAATTTTATTAGGGATTCATCGGAATTTTTTTTTATATCAAGAATAATTTTTTTGACCAACACATCGATTTTGGTATCAGATTTGCCTCTCTTCAATAAAAGATTTTGAAAATCTTTTTTAAAACTATATTTACTTTGCAAAAGAATTTTAGACATATATCTTTTTTTCAAATTTCTTTATATATTTTTCTAATTCACCATGCATTACCTTTAATGCAATTTTATTAACAATTAACTTTGAGGTAATGTTAAATAGGGTCTCTTGTTCAACTAGATTATTTTCAGAAAGTGTTTTACCTGAAGATACTAAATCGACAATATAAGAACATATTCCGAGATTTGAAGCTATTTCAACGGCACCGTTTAATTTTATACATTCTGCTCTGATTCCTTTATTTGCAAAAAAATCTGTGACTGTATTCTTATATTTTGTAGCTACAGTGATACATCCATAATTTTTGTCTTTAAAATATTTTTCATTTATTTTTTTTGCCAGAACCAGTCTGCATCTCCCGATTCCTAAATCAAGCACCGAACATATCTCATCGTAATTAAATTCATTTAAAACATCGTCCCCGGCTATACCAATATGTGCAGCTCCTAGTGCAACAAATGTAGCAACGTCAAAGGCTCTTACACGAATAATATAAAAATTGCTAATATTTGTTTTAAAAATTAATTTTCTCGAATTTTTATTAAAAAAATCTTCCTCTGGTTTTATATTAATACTTTGAAATATTGGTAATAAATCTTTTAAAATTCTTCCTCTTGGTACTGCACAAATTATTTTTTTCATAGGTTGAACTTACATTCTTTTTATTTTTGCGCAACAAGTGGATAGTTTTTGTTCTAAGTTCTCATAACCCCTATCCAGGTGATAAATTCTATTAACAAGCGTTCTACCCTTAGCCATCATTCCAGCTATAATTAAACTTGATGAGGCTCTTAGGTCTGTAGCCATAACTTCGGCTCCATAGATCTTCTTTTGCCCTATAATTTTGACACGTGGGCCGACTTGAGTGATTTTTGCACCCATTCTTAAAAGTTCTTGAACATGCATGAATCTATTTTCAAAAATTGTTTCTGTTATTTCACTTTCACCATTTGAAATTGTAAATGCTGCTGTTAGTTGTGCTTGAAGATCTGTAGGAAATCCGGGGTATATTTCTGTTCTCAATTTTACAGGCCTCTTATTCATTGATTTAACAGTCACACGAGCCTGTTTGTAATTATTGGATGAACTTATATTAAGTTCATCTATTTCTCCGAAAATTTTTTTTAAATGCATAACAACTTCTCTATTTAAATTTTTCAATAAGATATTTCCTGAGCAACCCAAAACTGCTAGAGCAAAAGTTCCAGCCTCAATTCTGTCTGGCATAACTGTGTAACATATACCATGAAGTTTTTGAACACCCTTTATCTTAATTTTGTTTGTTCCATAGCCAGAAATCTTTGCTCCTGCTTTATTTAAGAATTTAGCTAAATCTGATATCTCAGGTTCTTGTGCTGCATTTTTTATCGTAGTATTGCCATTAGCCAATGTTGCCGACATAATTAGATTTTCAGTTGCTCCAACCGATGGGAAAGGCAACATGATATCTGCACCAATCAAACCACTTTTCACGTCACCAAAAACATATCCATCCCTAATTGAAAACTCAACTCCCATTTTTTCTAGTCCATCAAGATGAATATCCACAGGTCTAGCCCCAATTGCGCATCCACCGGGAAGTGAAACTTTTGCTTCACCATATCTTGCTAAAAGTGGACCAAGAACTAGGAAGGATGCTCTCATTTTTCTTACCAATTCATAAGGTGCTATTCTCTCTTTAGCATAAAAACTTTCAACCATAAGATCTTGACCTTTTTTATTTGTATAAACTTTAAGATGATTTAATAATTGGAGCATTGAATTAATGTCTGAAAGCAATGGAAGGTTATTAAGTTTAATCTTTCCATCTATTAGTAAGCATGATGCCAATATCGGTAATGCTGCATTTTTTGAACCACTAACAAAGGTTTTTCCTTCAAGTGGAGTCCCTCCAATAATTTCTATTTTATCCATAACTATAAATTATATTATTACAATTTAGGTAAAGTTATGCCAATTTGGTTCATGTATTTACCTTTGCGATCTGCGTATGATTTTTCACATTCTTGATCCCCATGAAAAAATAAAAATTGTGCTGCACCCTCGTTGGCATAAATTTTTGCAGGCAATGGAGTTGTATTTGAGAATTCTAGAGTTACATGCCCTTCCCACTCTGGCTCTAAAGGAGTAACGTTTACAATAATTCCACATCTAGCGTATGTTGATTTACCCACACAAACAACCAATACATTTCTTGGCACTCTAAAGTATTCCACCGTGCGCGCAAGAACAAAACTATTTGGGGGTATAATGCAATGATTGGCTTGTCGGTCTACAAAACTATTCTTTGTAAACGATTTTGGATCCACAGTTGCAGAATCTACATTGGTAAATATTTTGAAACTATCAGAAACTCTAGCATCGTAGCCATAAGATGAAAGTCCGTATGATAAAACACCTTTATTGTTGAGTTTTTCCTCAAATGGCTCAATCATTTTTTTATTCAAGGCCATTTCTCTTATCCATTTATCCGCCATGATTGCCATTTTTAAACCCTTTTTTTTCTCCTGGATAAATTTTCTCTTAAAAGTTTTGCTCTTTCAAAAAATTTATTATTAATTTTACTTTTTTTTTACCTTTTTCATTCTAAAAAACTACTTAAAATTCATTGTATTTTGTTGACTTACCTTTTGCCAGACGAATGGGATATTTTTTTTTATTTTTTTCAATTTTTTTTCTGCACGCATTTTCTAAGTTTATTTGAGCTAAATCACTAAACCTCAACAGATACAACATTATATCTGCAACCTCTTCGGAGATTTTCTCTTTCACTTTTATATCTTTATCGAGATCCGGTTCTTCTTCCATCCATTGAAATATTTCCAATAATTCTGATGCTTCAACAGATAAAGCCGATGCAATATTTTTAAGTGTATGAAATTTTTCCCAATCTCTTTCAGCACAAAATTTTCTTAAGATTCTTTGGATTTTTAATTCATCCATAAAACAAATCTATCATCATTTTAAATAATGTATATTTCATAAAGTAAAATTTTCTTTGATTGTTATTTTAAATAAAATATTTTACTCTTACTTAATTTTAATTTTAATTTGTAGTAATTAAAAGTTTTAATAATGAAATCAAAAAAATTACAAAATTGGAAAAAAGGCGAGGTTATTTATGATATAGGGGACAATCCACAATCAGCTTTTTTACTAAATTCTGGTCAAGTTATACTAGAATCATCAGAAGGTATAAAAGTGGGCACTATTAAAGAGAACGAAATTTTTGGCGAAAAGTCATGTATTTTAGGAATTAATAGATCTGTCAAAGCAATCAGTTATATTGATAGTTCTGCAATAGTAATTTCCCGAGAAGTTCTTTTAGAAGAAATGAGCAAAACACCCGTGATAATAAAAGCCATTCTCAGGTCAACTTACCTTAGGTTAGAAAGTGCTAATTTAATTAATGATAAAATTAAAGATCTTCAAAATCACCTTGAATAATTAATATGTCAAAAAAAGAAGATAATGAAAATTTAACTAAAGCAAAAAAATATTTTTCTAAAAAATTAGAATCTAAATACAAAATTGATAAATCTTTTGAAGAATCAAAATTTAGAAATTTAGATGATGAAAGTTTAAAGATAAGCAAAATTAAGGCTCGAATTGATGTACTTAGAAATAAAAACAATGATCAGAAAGATAAAAATTTTGAAATTCATGAGTCAAAGGATAAATTGGAGTCTGAACAATCGATTGCTCAATTACCTGATGATACTTTTAAAATTATCAAGTCAGAAAAAAACTTTGATGACCAAGGCAAGTATTTAGAAAATTATAAATTTGGAGATAAAAACAAAGATTATATTAAAATTTTTTCTTTAAGAAGTTTTGAGTTAAATTCAAAATTGGTACATTCAGGTACAATTATTAAGATTCCAAAATTCTTATTAATTAATCTTCTAAAGACACAGAATGTTAGATTGTTAAACAAATATGAAATTAGAAATTTTAAAGAACAAAAAAAAATTAGCACAAATGAAACAATAAGATTATCAGAAATAAAAAGATCACGACTTAATAATTCCAAAAAATTATCTGACTAAATGATTGTCTTTTTTTTTATTTTGCTCTTATAGTTAAATGGTATAATACATTCTTGGTAAGAATGAGTTTCCTGGTCAGTACAGGGTAAGAGCACCATTTATGAAAAAAAATCTAACTAAAACTATCCTATTAGCTTTTTTTCTGGGCCTTTTTTTTGGTATTTCGTTAAATATTCTTGAGCCATTTTTGGGTTTTTCATACCAAATCTTTATCGAATTAATGGATATTGGGGGGAAACTTTTTCTGACAGTCTTAAAAATGTTAGTAGTTCCAATTGTTTTTATTTCGGTGATTTGCGGCATCGGGAGTATTGGTGACTTTTCTAGCTTGGGAAGAATAGGAGTTAAAACAATCTTCATTTACCTATTTACAACCGGTATTGCAATATCATTATCAATTCTTGTTGCATCTTTCATACAACCAGGTCTAAATGAATCAATTATAAATACAAATGCTGAAATTTCAATTTCGGAGAAACCTTCATTAAAAGAGGTTTTAATAAATATAATTCCTACAAACCCTTTTAAATCCCTTTCAGAGGGGAATATGCTTCAAATTATTTTTTTCTCAATTATTCTTGGTTCAGCTATCTCTTTAAGTAACAAGAAAGGAAAAATCATAAAGGATTTTTTTGATAGTCTTAATTTTGTTGTACTTAAATCACTTGAAATATTAATGATTATTGCACCGATGGGAATCTTTTGTTTAATTGCAAAAACATTTTCAACTCAAGGACTAGAAGTGATTTTAGAGTTAGGAAAGTATTTCTTTACCGTTGTATTTTGTTTATTGCTTCATGTTCTTATAATTTATGGGTCTTTAGTCTTATACTTCGCAAAAATATCTCCATTTACTTTTTTTATTAGGTTAAAAGATGCACTAATCTTTTCATTTTCAACTTCAAGTAGTAGTGCAACAATTCCAGTTACTTTAAAATGTGTTACAAAGAATCTTAATGTTAGGTCAAAGATAGCGTCTTTTACTGTTCCACTTGGATCAACCATCAATATGGATGGTACAGCAATTATGCAAGGTGTTGCTACCGTTTTTATAGCAAATATATATGGCTATGATTTATTATTAAGTGACTTTATTTCAATAATTCTTACGGCCACCCTAGCTTCAGTAGGTACTGCAGGTGTTCCTGGTGTAGGTCTGATCATGTTGGGAATGGTATTAAATCAGGTAGGTTTGCCTCTCGAAGGGATTGCTTTAGTTATGGGAGTTGATAGAATTCTTGATATGCTAAGAACATCAACAAATGTAGCTGGGGATGGACTCGTAAGCCTAATCATAGATAAAACTGAGAAATAATAGTGCCTTGGTTTACCGTGGAATATGAGATTACTATTCTAGGAAAAGATATGTTAGTAGTAAATGCTCCTGATAAAGATACAGCTACACAAATAGCCGCAAGATTAATAAAGAAAAATAATAATATAGTAGAAGGAGGGTTTCAAATAACGACAATTAAAGAAAATTAATTAAATAAAATCTTTCGACCTTGTCTTTCACCAACTATTTGATTTTCTCTCATCACAATTTTTCCATTCACAATAGTCATAATCGGCCATCCTTTAAAGGATAAACCATCATAAGGCGTCCATGAGGATTTACAAATGATAAATTTATTTTCGATCATTTGTGTTCTGTTTAAATCAACAATAGTGAAATCGGCATCAAAACCCTGCTTAATCATACCCTTATTTTTTACACCAAATAATCTAGCAGGATTATAAGAGGTTAATCTAACAAAATCGTTAATTGATAATTTTTGTTGATTAACAAAGTCTAACATTACAGGAACTAAAGTTTGTACACCTGTCATACCCGAAGGACATTCAGGATATTTTCTTCTCTTTTCATCAACTGTATGTGGTGCATGGTCAGAACCTACAACGTCAATAACTTTATTTTTCACACCCTCCCACAAACCAACATTATGTTCCAAACTTCTTATTGGAGGATTCATTTGACTAAATGAACCTAGCTTGTTGTAACAATCAGGAGAATGAAAAAACAGATGCTGAGGGGTGACTTCAGATGATACATATTTTCTATTTTTACTAATAATCTCAATTTCATCTTTTGTAGAAATGTGTAAAATATGTATGTTTCTTGTGCATTCAGAAGCAATTTTTATCAGTCTTTTTGTACTTTTAACTGCAGTCTCAACATCTCTCCATAATGGATGGTCTTGAACTTTAGCTTTAACATCCTGAATTATATATTTTCTTTCCCTTAATCTAAATTCATCCTCAGAATGAACAGAAACTCGCCTTTGCCCGCTAGACAAAATCTTTCTGAGAGAATCATCGTCCTCGACTAATAGACTTCCGGTTGACGAACCCATGAATATTTTAACTCCACTACATCCAGGTAAGTTTTCAAGACTTTTTAAATTATAAAAATTTTCTTTTGAAGCTCCTATAAAAAAAGCATAATTACAAAAGGCTTTTTGCTTCGCAATATTAATTTTTTCTTCAAATGTTTTTTTACAAATAGTATTCGGGTTTGTATTTGGCATTTCAAAAATTGAAGTTATACCTCCGAGAATTGCTCCTTTTGTTCCTGACTCAATATCCTCTTTATGGGTCAGACCGGGTTCACGAAAATGCACTTGCGAGTCTATGCATCCTGGCAGAACTAATAGATTATGCAAGCTAACTGTTTCAACTGATTTTTGAGAATTTAAATCACCAATTGAAGAAATAATACCAGATTTTATTCCAATATCTGTTTTCTGGATATTATTTTCTCCAATATAAACATTCCCCCCCTTGAGAATTAAATCATATTTTTCCATAATTAAATCCTAATCTTGATTGCTTAGAATATAAAATGTGTCCTGCTTTTCAAGACCTTTGTCAAAATGCACTTGGTACCATACAGACAAGCATAACAAACGCCATACAAGTGTTATAAATTTTTTATTAGTGGTAGCTTTAAGACAAATACTTTTAATTTCTTGCGGTTCAAAAATTTTTTTTAAAAGTTTATTTTTTGGTAAGTATCTAGCCAATAAATCACATTTTCCTGGAATCCAACTATTTATTGGAACAGTGAATCCCACTTTTTTATGTAGAAAATCATAAAAAGGTATTTTTTCTTTTAAGAAAATACGTAATAAAAATTTACCCAAACCATTTCTTATCTTAAAATTATCTCTTACACCAAAGAAATTTTTAAATATTTCAATGTCTATTAATGGAGTTCTGCCCTCAAGACTATTGATCATCAAACATCTATCTAATTTGATTAAAAGATTATTTGGGAGCCATTCCTCACAATCAAAAAGCTGAAGGTTTTGAAGTGATGACATAGTTAATTTTTTATTTGTCAACTTGTGAAAATTTAAGTCAAAATCCCAATCTTTAAACTTTTTTTTAAATTTTTGGTGCTTGTCAAATTCACAACTGGGAAAAACTTCCTTTTTTAAAAAAAGTCTTTTAATTTTTCGATGTCGTCCGTATCCGGCAAAGATTTCATCACCTCCTTCACCTGAAAGTATTACTTTAACGTCTTTACTCGCAATTTGGGCTAATTTAAATGTTGGGACAATAGCGTAATCTAGAATTGGGTCATCGTTTGCTTTTAACACCCGAGGTAAAAGATTCCAAAAGTCAAGTTCATCAAAATTTACAAAATTTATTTCTGAATTACACTTCAAAGCGATTTGCTCCAACCTTTTTTTTTCATCGGATTGATTAGGACTATTAAATAAAATTGAGTAAGAAATAATTTTCTTTTTACATATTTTGGACATCAAATATAAAATGACTGTGGAGTCTATTCCTCCAGAAAAAAAAAGTCCAAAGGGCACATCACTCCTTTGATGTAACTCCACAGATTCAGAAAGTTTTTCTTCAAGTTTTTTTGAGTTTGTAATCTGATTTTTTTTATAGTTTTTGCTTTTATCAAAAACAATACTTTTTTCTATGCTTATTTCTGAATCAAAAACAATATTTTCTCCAGGCCTAAGTCTTAAAACTTTATTATAGATGGTATTTCTTCCACAGGTATATTGAAGTTGAAGCAACTCAATAATTTTTTTTTTCTTTAGTTTAATTTGTAAGTCTCTTGCTTTTAAAATTGGTTTAATTTCTGAAGAAAATATTAGTTCTTTATTATTATACGAATAATAGATAGGTTTTATGCCAAAAGGATCTCGTCCAAGAATAACCTTTTTTTTCTTTTTATCATAAATTGCAAAAGCATACATTCCTCTAAGTCTTTTAAATCCATTAATACCATATTTTGAATATACTGCTAAAATTGACTCACAATCGGAACCTGTTTTATAGTTGTAATTCAAGTTTTTTTTTCTTATTTCAATATCATTGTATATTTCACCATTTGAGATCAACACAAAATTGTCGTTTTCTATAGGTTGTTTGCCTCCACGTAAATCAATAATCGACAATCTTTTGTGGAGGAAGAGGACTTTTTCATTTTCATACATACCACTATCGTCAGGGCCACGGTGCAATAAAAGTTTGCAAGAATTTTCAAGCGTTTGTTTTTTAGCTTTAGTTATTTTAGAAGTAAATAAACCCATGATACCGCACATTAAAATGCTACCTTTTTAAAAAAGTTTAGATATTTTTTTAGAACAAGTTTCTCAGAAAACTGTTTATTGTAAGTGTCAAATCCGTTTTTTATTAGAAATTCTGACTTTTTATTATTATTTAATAATTCTTTTATACACAGAATTAGTTCATTCAAGTTTTCGTTTTTAAATTTCAACCCGTTGAACCCATGTTTTATTAAAAAGTTTGGACCTGAAGCATCGGATGAAATCACAGGAATTTTATTAAACCACCCTTCAAGTATTATATTTCCCAATGGTTCAATCTTTGAAGAACACAATAAAATGTCAGCATTTTCGTAAAAATACTCAATTTTGTCAGTCCAATCATAAATTTTAACTTTATCCGTTATGTTATCTTTTTTAGCAATTGATAAATATTTATTTTTTAAATCTCCTTTTCCAACTAACCATAAACAACAATCATCTAAATATTTCATGGATTTAACAAGAATTTCAAAATTTTTATTTTCGTGAAATCTACCAACTCCAAGTAATATTTTAGTTTTATTATTATTTCTTTTTTTCTTAAACCTCACCTCTTTTACAAAATTTGGAAGATATATAACTTTATTTTCATCCCATCCTTGAGAAACTATATACTCTTTAATAAGCGGAGTATTAGCAACTAAATAGTCACAATGTAAATAGTATTTGAGTTTATAATACCCACCCAGTCTTCCAATCTTAACTGCTTTGGTATCTAATAATCCGGCTAACATTAATGAGGCTCTATTCATCATAGTAAAAATTATATCAGGACTAAATCTGTTACAAATTTTTTTTTAGTTTATTATGTGTAATAAAGCTTAGATGATTAAAAAAACTGGCATTATTGACAATCACATTGTTATTTACGAATTTTTGATATCGTTTATTGTTTTTTCTAATTACTGTTTGAAGAGAAACTTCTTTTTTTTGGTTAAGAGATAAAGTTAATCTATCAAAAAAATTTTCTGCACCTCCATCTTTTGCGCTACCAAGCAAAGATAAGATTCTTATAGAATTTTTTTCCACATTTCCGCAATCTTATCCCATGAAAAATGAGTGTTATTTTTTAACATATACTTATGCATATTTAACCAGGATTTATCCTCAGTCAATAATTTAATTGCATAACTACTAAATTCTTGATCTGAACCTGCAACAAAACCAGTTTTTCCATGAATTACTCTTTCTCTCATACATCCTAAATCTTTTACTACGGATGGAATACCAAGAACTTGCGACTCAGCAACTGACATACAAAAAGTTTCATCAAAACTACCTTTATATAGAAAAATTCTTGATTGTTTTATTTCTTTTATTAGCTGATTTCTAGGTAAGGGATGTTTGAGGATAACGCCTTTGTGTTTAAGATTTTTAGCTCTGTCAAGAATTGGGTATGCTAGAATATTTTTTTTTTCCCCATGCTTTCCATAAGTTTGCATTCCAGTGAAAAGTTTTAGAGTGGCTTCTGGCACCGCAGGAAAAATTTCCTTCACCCAAATATCTAGCAACCATTCTAACCCTCTCAATGGATTTGACGTAAATATAGCAACTGGCTTGATATTCTTTAAATTTTCTCTTGAATTTAAGATAAAATCTTCAACACCGTAGGGTATTATTTCTTTTTGTTTTGATGGAGCCCAATTAGGATATGTTCTGAAATGATGACTTCCTGAAAAAACAATTGTTGCTGGGTTTAAAAATAGTTTACTTAAATATCTAAATTTCATTAGATAATTAGCAGGATTGTGTATCCAAAATATTCTTTTTTTGCATTCTTTTTTGAAGTTAAGAAATTTATCTCCTCTATTAATTACAATTATATCAAACTTTTGATCAAAAATACTTTTTTCTAATCTATACCAATTTACTCCATTAATTTTTCCAACATTCCTACAATTATTAAAAACTGAAATATTAAAACCTTTTCTAGCAAGGGACTCCACAAGAGAAATAAAAGCATTTTCGGCTCCACCTGTTGGTTGATCTAGTCGAGTAAGCGAATCAAATTCAATTCCGTCATCGATAAAAATTATTTTTTTCATTTTCTGTTTTCAGATTTTAAAAAGGATAAAAGCGGATATAAAGCTGCAATGATAGCAATTAAAAAACCATATTTTCCCTCCTTGTAACCCTTTCTTAAAATAAAACATTTCCAAAATCTAGAAAATATTCTTCTTAAATTCATAAGAAGGTTTTCCTCTAAATTTAAAAAAATAATATCATCACACCTAGCATCAGAATATTTATTTAACTTAATAAACATATCCGAAATGTCCTTACAATAAAAATGGTTTATTGGATTTTCAAGATCTTTACCCTTTTTACCTAAAAGAGAAAGCTTTGGATGAACCCTTTGTTTTCCCCATATTTTACAGCCTTTTTTAAATAGGCCTGGATAAGCTGATTTACCAAAATATGCTCCCCAACCATATTTGACAAGTCTTTTACCAACAAAATTATTAACTGGTACATTGTGATAACTATGAGATGTTTCATTTATAATTTTATTTATTTCTGTTTTTAATCCTTCAGTGACTCGTTCATCTGCATCGATCTCAAATATCCAATCATATTTACATTTTGATATGCCAAAATTTCTTCTCTCTCCTTCTTTCTTAAAAGATTTATGAAAAATATTATTTGTATAATTTTTTGAGATTATTTCAGTTTTATCATTACACGAGTCCAACACCAAAACTATTTCATCAGCAAAATCCAGTGTTTTCAAACAGCTTTCGATTTGCCTCTCTTCATTCTTTGCAGTTACTAAAGCAGACACCTTATTTTTTTTTTTCATTTATCCGTTTATAAAATTTTAATATTTCTTTTTCAACCGTAAGAACCTCTAAACTTTTCATTAAGGAATATTTATTCTTTGGTGAAAAACTTTCTACACCCATTAGTTCAGTTGGTGATTCGGGCGTTGTAATACCCAAAGTATTTTTTCCCCAAGGGTGATACTGATTGACATCACTCGGTCCAAATAGACCTACTGTTGGAATTTTTAGCGATGCTGAAAGGTGCATCAGACCAGAATCATTCCCAATAAATAAGTTACATTTTTTTAAAATGGTACAAATCTCTATTAATGACGGTTCTCCTATTAGATTTACAATCCTTTTTTTATCAAATAAATTTGAAATATATTCTCCGATATTTCTCTCAGATTTAGCTCCCAAAAGTACAAACCTACTAAAACGAAAAAATTTTTTTTTAGTTAATTTTTCAAAAAGTTTTACAAAATTCTCTTTTGGCCATTGCTTAGGAATCCAATTTGCCCCTGGGGCTACTGCGATGAAGTTTGTAAAATGATCTGTAATGAAATATTTTTTAAATCTGGGTATATTAATTTTTTTAATATCTATTTTTGGTTGTATGGTTTCACTATTAAAAAACTTAGAAATTGATACAACCTTATGAATTTTTTTTTTTTTATGTTTGTCAAAAAATGGACTAATAATTCTTTTTTTAGTAAACAGAAAATATGATATCCCAGTCCCTCTTAGATCGATGACTTCATCCCATATATTATTGAATATTTTTGTCCACAAGATAAACCAATGAAAGGACATTCTTCTTTTATTTAGGGGTATGACAACATCAATATTCTTAGAGTAAATGAAAATTTCAGCAGGCAAATTTCCGCATACAAAAGTAATGAGATTCATTACATTTTTTTTTTTATAATATTCTATTAAACCCGAGGTTAGAATTGAGTCACCCAACCTATTGGAAGAAATAATTAAAATTTTTTTCATTTTTTTACATATTAATGTTACATTACCATGGTTAAAATGATTTCTAAAAAAAAATTTTTTTTTCAAAAGAATAGTTCTTTTTTAAAAATTTCAGGAACTGATCATCAGAATTTTCTACAGGGACTAATAACCAATGATATTTATTTATTAAAAGACGATTTATGCTTATATTCTGGGCTATTAACACCCCAGGGTAAATTTTTATTTGATTTTTTCATATTTAATAAAAATAAAGAATTATTTCTTGAATGTAAGGCAACTGACATTAATCATTTATTGAGTAAACTTAATATATATAAATTAAGATCTGATGTTTTAATTGAAAGAAACTTCGAATTACAAAGTTTTCTGATAAGTAGATGTGATGAAAAAGAAATAAAAAACAACTTTAAAAGCCAAAACCTAAAAATATTTAATGATCCTAGGAGTGATTTTTTTTCTCTAAAAATGTTTAGCAGTTTAGAGGATTTTACAAGTATTAAAAAAAAATTGAATTTATCTTCATTAACATACGATCAATATAATTCTTCAAGATTAAAAAATACAATTCCCCAATCACCTGATGATTTTATTCCAAATAAGTCCTTTTTACTGGAAATGAGATTTGACGAACTAAATGGAGTTAGCTGGGATAAAGGTTGTTATATGGGACAAGAATTGACTGCAAGAACAAAATATAGAGGACGACTTAAAAAAATGCTTTATGGCTTTGAAATATTAAAAAATCAGATAAAAGAAAAAGAAATTTTTTTTAATGGTAATCATGTAGGAGAGATAAACAGTTTTGATAAAAATTTTGGTCTTGCAATCATAAAAAAAGATGAAGCAGAAAACTGTATATCTATGAACCTACATATGTATGTTGGTGATTGTATCATTAAACCCTTTATTCCGAAGTGGGCAAAAAAGAAATTACCCTAAACTAATTTTTACTTTTTGAGAAATTTTTTGTAATGATAAAAAAGGGTTGTTAGTATAATCGATTATTTGCTCAATTTGTTTAAACCCTTCCAATCCAAATCGACTCAGAAGAGTGTTCTTTAACCATTTCTTACCCTGACAATTTCTATTTTCATTAAAATTTTTTTGGTTTTTTAACCATACCCATCTTTCGCTTAGACACTTTTCGAGACTCTCAAATCCTTGATTAGTATTTGAGGAGAGACTTAAAATTTGTATTTCTTGTTCAGATTTTTTTATAAAAAATTTTTTTACACTTTCAATATCAGTGATTGTATTATTGGCTAAAGAACTTAAATCGCTTTTAGTCACACAAATTATGTCTGGGATTTCTATAATACCAGACTTGATAAATTGAAGAGAATCTCCACTTCCTGGTTGAACACAAAAAATCACTGTATCAACTATGTCTTGAACACCAACTTCAGATTGACCTACACCTACAGTTTCAATTATAATTACATCAAAGAATGATCTTAACACACTCATACATGGGAATGTCATTTCTGAGATACCTCCTAAAAAGTTTTTGGTAGCTAGAGATCTTACAAAAATATCATGATCAGAAGGATCAATCTCAAATCTTGCTCTATCTCCAAGAAGAGCTCCACCAGATTCTTTTGAAGATGGATCAACTGCTAAAATGCCTACTGATAATTTTTTTTTTCTAAGTACTTTTACTAGTTTGTTAATCATTGATGACTTTCCAACACCTGGAGGACCAGTTATACCAATAACATGAGCCTTTGGAGAGTTGAAAAATTTATCAAGCTTTTTAATTATATCTAACTTTGTAAAATTAACCTCTATTTGATCAAGAATAGAAGAAATTTCAATCTTCTTTCTTAGTGAATTATTTCTTCTTATCATAATCAATCATAATATTTCCGAAAATATTGTGTGTTTTTCTAATTGTAATTTACAGTAACTTATTAAAGTTAATCTATTATTTTTAATTTTTATATCATCCGAGTTCACAATAATATTATTTAGAAAGTCGTTAATGTGCCTTGAAATTTTTATTAATTCATTAAAGGAATTTTGGTAGGATGAGTTTAAATCTTGTGTATCAATAAAATCTGAAAATTTGCAAATGACTTTAAAAAGATTTACCTCTTCAGGGCTATCAAACATATTTTCATTAGGTAATTCACTGACAATATTCTTGTTTAAAATTAGAGAATGAAGCCTTTTGTAAGAATTTAAAAAATCAATAAATTTTTTGGTCTTAATTTTTTTGCTCAATATTGTATTTTTTTTTATAAAGATGTAAGGATTATACTCACATCCCACTGATACTGCATTTTGGATCTTTGTATCATACCCCATTTCCTTAAAATAAATACTTAATCTCGTTTCTATAAAATTAAGAATTTCTACTTTAGTTTCATTGTCATCAATCTTATAAAGACTTAGTGAGAGTTTTATATACTTTTTGATATCAATACTCAATTTATTCTCAATAAGAATCCTTATTAAACCTATAGTAGCTCTTCGAGTGGCAAATGGATCCTTTGATCCTGATGGTTTCTTTTTAGCTAAAAATGCACCTACCACATGATCGATTTTTTCAACTAGTGCCAAACATATTGAGAATTTACTTTTAGGTACACTGCTATCATCATTATTTGGCAAGTATTGTTCTGAAATAGCTCTACAATCACTTTTTTTATAACCTTCTTTCATAGCATAATAATATCCCACTTTTCCCTGCAGAGATGGAAATTCTTTTACCATAAGAGTGGTGAGATCAGATTTGGAGATTAAAATAATTTTTTCGGATGCAGGTGATAGTTTAAAGTTTATTTCTTTGCATAAAAATTTCGACAAACTAAGTAGTCTATTTACTTTTAGTTCTAAATTACCTAATCCTTCAAAATATGTGATATCTCTAAGAAGTTCAATCCTATTGCTAAGTTTTAACAATAAATCTTCATTTATAAAAAAGGATGTATCTTTTAATCTGGCCTCTAATACTTTTTTATGACCATTTCTAATTATTAAATTAGGATCTTTTTTATTATTTGCTATAAAAGCAAATATATTACTAAGTTCACCGTCCGAGTTATAAAAAGAAAAATATTTTTGTTTTTCTTTCAAGATTCTTTGAATAAATATTTTCGGCATATTAAAAAATTTTTCATCAAACCTAGACTCAAAAATCACCGGATTTTCGCAAAAGTTCGCACATTCAATTAACAAGTCATTATCCATATTGAATTTTATTTTATTTTTTTTTTCAATATTTTGGATTTGGCCTATTATTTTTTTAATTCTTGTTTTTCGATCTATGTATACAAATTTTCTTTCAAGTGTTTTCTTATAATTTAGGAAATTCTGAAATTTAAATTTATTTTTCTCATAACCCACATTACAATAGACTTCATCGGAAGATTTAATACCACAAAAGCTTAAGTCAATTTTTTTTTCATCGAAGAAACAAACAATATTTTTAATTGGTCTAATCCACTTTTCTGAGTAATTTGACCATTTCATTGACGTTTTCCATTTAAAATTATTTAAAAGATTAACAGTTAGCTCTCTGAAAATATTAAAGTTATTTATTGAGCGAACTTTTTTTTCAAAGAAAAAATATTCTTTTTCACCGACTATTTTTGTTTTAAGTAATTTTCTATTTTTTATTTTTTGCGAATTCATGAAGCCTAATACGGCTTTTTCTTTTGATCCAACAGATGGACCTCTAACCAACTGTGTCTCACCCTTACTAATGTTCGGAATCTCAGTTATTGAACAACCAATTCTCTTAGAATTTGAAAAAATATGCATTTCCTTAAAAGAAATCTTTTTCTTAGCTAAATGTTCGGAAAAAAAATCTGATAAAAAAATTTCACCGCTAATTTGAGATCTTGATGGTATTTCCTCTCCATAAATTTCAATAAAATATTCACTCATAATATTTTTCTATCCAAAGTTCACAACAACGTTTTGAAAGATTTCTTATTAATAAAATATATGATTGTCTTTCAGAGACAGATAAAGTGCCTCTCGCATCTAGGAGATTAAAAATATGACTAGCTTTTATACATTTATCGTATGCTGGACGTATTAGCTTTTTTTTTATCAAGAATAAGCAATCATTTTCGAGTTGTTTAAATTCCTCTTTAGAACCTAAAATACTTACATAGTCAAAATTATATTTTGAAAATTCTTTCTCATTTTCTAAAAATAAATCACCGTATGTAAGTCCATTATCATTCCACTTTATTTCGAAAATATTATCTACATTTTGCAAAAACATAGCTATTCTCTCTAATCCATATGTGAGTTCAAGAGAAACTGGTTTACATTCTATTCCGCCCATTTGTTGAAAATAAGTAAATTGGCTTATTTCTGTTCCATTACACTGTATTTCCCAACCTAGCCCAGCTGCTCCAAGAGTAGGACTTTCCCAATTATCTTCAATAAATTTAATATCATGTTCTAAAACATTGATATTTATATTTTCTAAACTTTTAAGATATAACTCTTGAGAATATTTCGGTGAGGGTTTTATCAAAACCTGCATCTGAAAATATTGTTGTAATCTGTTTGGATTTTCTCCGTACCTTCCGTCTCCAGGTCTTCGACAACATTGAGTGTAAACAGATTTATGCGGTCTACTTCCTAAACTGTTCAAGGAGGTTGCAGGATGAAATGTTGCTGCACCCATCTCTAAATCATACGACTGTAGAACAGCACATCCCTGTTTACTCCAAAAATTTTGCAAATTAAAGATTAAATCCTGGAATGTTATCATAAGCTGATGATCAAAAATCTTAATTGAAATTAATAAATCTAATCTAATATATATTATTAATGTTATACTAGCTTTAATACCCAAACTTTTCATTATCAACAAAAAAATTTTTTATGCAAAAATTAAAGTTAATAAGCAATACCTCAAATGTTGAGGCATTCTGGGCAGATACATTGATTTGGCTTCGAAGGGATTTCACAAAAGTAAATAATGTCATACTTGAAAACTTGAGCAACAGTGTTCCCTTAATTTCTCAACTTTCTAACTATATCTTTTCCGCAGGAGGTAAAAGAATACGTCCCCTTTTAACTTTGGCCTCATCAAAGCTTTGTGGTTACGTTGGTGAAAGGCACATCAACATGGCTGCAGCTATTGAATTTATTCATACAGCAACCCTACTTCATGATGATGTTATTGATGAAAGTAAAACAAGAAGAGGCAAAAAAAGCGCAAATACAGTTTGGGGTAATAAATCAAGTATTCTCGTTGGTGACTTTCTCTTAAGTAAAGCCTTTAAGCTAATGATTAAGGATGGATCTCATGAGTGTCTAGAAGTCTTGTCAGATACTTCAGTAAAAATATCTCAAGGTGAAATTTTACAATTAGATACTGAAAAAAATTTAAACACTACTGAAGCAATTTATCTAGATATAATTGAGTCAAAAACAGGCTCTCTTTTTAGTGCAGCTTGCCTTGTTAGTGGAAAAATTTCGAATGTAGCTGAAAGTTACGAAAATTCTTTGAGGGATTATGGTAAATTCCTTGGATTAGCTTTTCAAATTGTAGACGATACTCTCGATTATAGTTCTAATGACAGAATGTTAGGTAAAGATGTTGGAGATGATTTTAAAGAAAGTAAAGTGTCATTGCCAATCATTCTAGCCTACAAGAGATCTAGTAAAGTAGAAAAAAAATTCTGGGAAAAGGTTATCATTGAGGGTTCCAAAGACTTTAAAGACTTTGAAAGAGCAAAAGAAATATTATTCAACTATAATGTAATTCCCGATTGCTTAAATAAAGCAAGACATTTTGCCCTAATGGCTAAAGATTCATTAGGTGTTTTTGACAATTCAAAGGAAAAGAAAAGGCTTATCAATTTAGCAGATATTGTTCAAAATAGGCAGAATTAGCATTGGAATAAATATTGCAATTAATCTAACTATGAAATTTAGAGTTCTTAATAAAAGAGCATATTTAAAGGTTAAAATTTTAGAATTTATTTCTAAGCAATATGTTTATATTTTTATTATATGTTCATTAGGTTTGTATTTTATTTAAATAGTATTAAATATATTTAATACTGTATATGGACGAGCGAAATAAATTTTCTAAAAGAGTTAAACGATATGCTAACCTAGGCAGCTCTGCAGGTATGATTGCACTCAAATTTGCAAGTACTAAGCTACTCAAAAATAAGAATTTGAAAAATGCAGAGACTCTTTCGAATATGCTTGGTGGATTAAAAGGGCCCGTAATGAAAATAGCCCAACTTTTATCAACTGTCCCAGACTTATTACCACCTGAATATACTCAGGCCTTATCAAAATTACAATCTAATGCACCCCCAATGGGTTGGAATTTTGTTAGAAGAAGAATGAGAGCAGAACTTGGTAGTTTATGGCAATCAAAATTTAAAGAGTTTAGTAAAGAACCAACTGCAGCAGCATCATTAGGTCAAGTGCATCTGGCCACAATTGGTCAAGAAAATAAAGTCGCATGCAAACTTCAATATCCTGATATGGAGTCAATAGTTGAAGCGGATATAAATCAATTAAGAATTGCTTTTAAACTTTATAAACAAATTGATGCTAGCATTGAAACAAAAAATATTTTACAAGAAATTTCAGAAAGAGTAAGAGAGGAATTAGATTATAATAGAGAAAAAAAAAATTTGAATCTATACTCTAACTTATTTAAAAAAACAGATGAAGTTAGTGTTCCTAGAGTATATGAATACTTTTCTACAAAAAAACTCCTTACAATGAGTTGGCTAGATGGAAAAAAAATACTTCACTTTAAAGATCACTCACATGCCGTAAGGAAAAAAATTGCTCTTAATATGTTCAAGGCCTGGTATATCCCTTTTTATAAGGCGGGAATTATTCATGGTGACCCTCATCTAGGAAATTACTCAATTAGGAAGGACCTAGGGATAAATTTATTAGATTTTGGTTGCATTAGAGTCTTTAAACCGTCATTTGTAAAAGGTGTAATAGACCTTTATTTTGCAATATTAGAAAACAATGATGATTTAGCTGTTTCTGCATATGAGACATGGGGATTTAAAAATATAAACAAAGAATTAATATCAATTTTAAACATTTGGGCAAAATTTCTATATTCTCCACTTCTAGAGGACAAAATAAGAAAAATGCAAGATACAAATTCTACAGCATACGGCGCCCAAGCCGCCTCAAAAGTTCACAGGGAACTTAAAAAAATTGGCGGTGTCACACCCCCAAGAGAGTTTGTTTTCATGGATAGAGCGGCTATTGGACTTGGATCTGTTTTTCTTCATTTAAATGCTGAAATAAATTGGTACAGAGTCTTTCATTCATTAATTGAAAACTTTTCAATTAAAACTGTTGAAAATTTCCAGAAATCTGAACTTAAAAAAGCTAACATTAGCATTAAATTTTAATTTTATTTAAAATAAATTCTGATCGAGTTAAAAATAAGTCGAGTTTTGCCATTGTTTTATTCATCTCTAGCGACTCGTCATCTAACCAAACTTTAAAGACGTTTATGTAAATAATAAACAAACCATTCAGTGCAAATTTATCAAACAAAAAATTCTTTTTTGCCATAGAGAGTTCTAAAACAAGATCCAAAGAGAGAAAAAGTTGCTTAGCAACTGAATTTAGCATTTTTGGTCTAACTTTCAATAATTCAAATATACTTCTAAGACCCTTCTTATAAGGTTGCAATTTTTCAAATCTAATCATCACAACTTCGAAAATGTTGTCTTTAACTTCGTTTTTTCCTAATTCTTCATTACCTAATTCTTTTATAACTTGTTCGTCAATAAATGATGAAAAATAACTTAATAATGATTGCTTATTTTTGAAAAGTTCATTTAACCTTTTTGAGCTTATTTTCTCTTTACTAGATAAATCATCAAAATTAAAGTTGTTCCAACCAACATTATTGATATATTTGAAAGCAGTTATCAAAATTTTTTCTTTTGTTTCATTTTCTTTCATATCTAGTTTGTTATATTTAGTTTTATAGACTATTATAATCTCAGTTAAGTATAGGTAAACAAGATTTTAGTTTAATTTTAATAAATACAAATGGAAAAAAAAAATATTGAACAATTTATTTCTAAAATCCCAGATTACCCAAAAAAAGGAATTTTATTTTATGACATGTCAAATCTTATCTATGATGATAAAGCCTTTCAAACTTGTATAAAAATCATGCGAGAAAAAGTAAAAGACTATAGATTTAATAAAATTGCAGCAATTGATGCTAGAGGATTCATATTTGGAGCGGCACTCGCTATAAAAATGGGAATAGGAATAACAATAGTAAGAAAGAGAGGTAAGGTGCCTGGCAAAAAAATACAAGTTGATTACGACCTCGAATATGGAAAGGATACATTAGAATTAAATCCAGATTTATCAAAAAATTCCTTCTTATTAGTTGATGATCTTTTAGCAACAGGTGGGACTGCAAAAGCGGCATGTGAATTAATTTCAAATTCTGGTGGGAATGTTGTTTGCTTTATCTCCCTAATAGAATTATCATTCCTTAATGGAAATAAGAAATTAAAAATTCCCTGTGAATCTATTTTAAAATATAATGAATGACAAAAGATCATAAACTTTTTTTAAATTGGCTATTAAAATTTAGCTTGATTTTCTTTTTCTTTTTCCTTTTGTGGGATCAAGGAATCTTAGGTGAATTATTACTCTCAGACAGAAGCTTTATTACTTCAATAATATTTGTTTTATTTTTTGTAATTTGTGCCCACTGCGCGTTCAATACATACATAATTTCCTGTGAGTTAAACAAGGCACATATTATAAAAAAAAATCTACTCAAGGATGATGTAAAACTTAAGCTAATTGATGATAGACTTATTTTATCATCTAAGGGAGAAATGTCGGATGGATTAGTCTCACAGTATTTCAAAGATCTCATCAATCTAAGAAACAAAGGATCAACTAGTCATAGTCAAATTCTTGAGACTTACATCAAAAAAGCAAGTGGTGCATTTGAGTTTGGGTGGTTTAGCGCAGACATAATGCTTAAACTAGGGCTTATTGGTACGGTTATTGGATTTATAATAATGTTAGGTTCATTATCTGATATTACAACATTTGATGTATCTCTTCTTCAGGGAGTTTTAACAACTATGGGAAGTGGAATGGGTGTTGCATTATATACTACTTTATCTGCATTAATAACTGGAGTATTAATTGCTTTCCAATATTATAATCTAGAAAATGGATGTGAGGAGCTTTTCTCTGTTTTAAATCAAATTTCAGAAGTAAGTTTAGATCAAAGTTTATAAGATGGCGTATTCTGGAAGAAGATTAAAGACTGATCCATTCACTGATTTACTTTTCAATGTACTACTAGCTTTTACCCTTCTTATGTTTCTTGCAATTATATTTATGAATCCAATACCTAAAACTGGTGTGATAAATCCAAAAGCTGAGTACATAATAACAGTTAGTTGGAAGGATAATAGTCCAGATGATATAGATACATATGTACAAAGTCCAAATGGAGATTTAGTTTGGTTTAGAGGAACTGAAGCAGGTTTTGTACACTTAGATAGAGATGATCGTGGATTGCTAAATGATACCATTACAGTAAACGGAGAAAAAATCCAAAATCCCCTTAATCAAGAAGTTGTAACTCTCAGAGCAGTCGTACCAGGAGAGTATATAGTAAATGTACACTATTACGCTACCGAAACAAAACAACCAGTCGATGTTAATGTTAAAGTTGAGAAAGTAAACCCACAATTGGAAGTCATTTATTATGGAACAATTAATCTTACCAAAAAGGGAGAGGAAAGAACGGCGACAAGATTCAAGATTTCACAAGAAGGTACCGTTCTAGTAACAGGCAATTTATATAAAAAATTGGTGCCAGATACATAAAAATGTATAAAATAAAACTTTAACGAAGAAGGAAAATGGACTCAACAGTAATTTTTATAATTTTAGGATACGTTCTACTTGGATTCTTATTAATAGTATTTAATCTTAGAACAAAATTTCATTGGTTAATTAAAGCTCTGATGATATTTACAGTTACTTTTTTTTGTACTTTCACCTACACATCATTTAAAGATCTGCTGGGTTGGCCCACAAAAGACTTTGTTCCAGAAAGATTTAGACTTATTTCAGCTCAAATTTATGAACCCAATGTTGTTCTGAACTCTGAAGGAGTGATCTATTTATGGATAACTGATATGAACACTAAATCAGGGTTAAGCACACCTAGGTCATTTGAACTTGCTTACAACAAAGAAATTCATGAAAGAATATCAAAAGCGATGGTAAATATAAAAAATGGCATCCCGCAAATGGGCGAATTAAAAGAGGAAGAGGAAGAGTCAGGGGTCATCTCACAAGTTCTTGAGAAGAAAAAAACAATGAGCACTAGTATGAAAGTAAATTTTTTTGATATGCCAAGTCAACTTCTTCCTGAAAAATAATGAAAAAATTATTTTTATTAATAACCTCCTTATTACTTTCTAGCTCATGTTCTTTTAAGAAGGTAAACTATTTTCCACTTAATGAAAATATGACCTGGAACTATCATATTGATATAATTCCTGAAATAGAAAAAAAATCTGTTTATAAAAAAATTAGTAGTGTGCTTAAAACACAAAAAATTCTTAACCCTTTAACTAATGACGAAATTCAAGTTTTTCCAGTACGAAGAGAAAATAATACAATATATTACTATTATAACTCTAGTGAAGGTATATTAAGGGCTGGGAAACAATTCAATTCTGATAAATTAGATTTTGAGAAAGAAAAGAGGTATGTCTTAAAATATCCGATTGAAAAGGGTAATACATGGATTGGTGAAAGCAAGACTTTTCTTATACTTCGTCGCTATCCTTATTTTGACTACAAGGCAACAGCTAACTTTCAATTGAAAAATAGTATTATATCTGTCGATGAAGAAGTAAAAGTTCCAGCAGGAAAATTTGATAAATGTATTAAGGTGGAAGGTATTGGAAGTACTACCTTTTTTGGTGATAGTGAAATAGGAACTATCAAAATTAAAATAAGAACCAAAGAATGGTATGCCCCAAATATAGGCTTGGTTAAAGCCGTTAGAATAGAAGAGACAGACACAGATCTCTTTGGAACAACAAAGATGGTACAAGTTTTAGATGAATATAGTAAGTAGGTATGTTTATAGCATTTATAATTCCCTTAATACTTGTTGCCCTTTATATTGGTAAATTTTTATTCATACCGCTTTTTTTTTCATTTTTCATATTCATTTTACTTAGGTCATCAAGTGAAAAAATCAATGAAAGAATAACCTCTAAATCTAAGTTTGGTAACAATTTCTCATTCATGTTGGTATGTTCAATATTAGTTGTATTTTTTTATGTTTTAGGAGTTTTAATTGAAAAAAATATTGTAAATGTAATTTCTCAAAGTCAAATGTATCAAGCAAATTTTGATAAAGTGCTCAACTACATAGAGAGGCATAATTTTAAACCTCTAATGTCACTGTTCGAGAATATCCTTTCAAACATCAACTTTAATTCAATTTTTTCAAATATTTTAAGTATCCTTACAAATATAGCTGGCAACTTCTCGCTAATTTTAATTATTTTAATATTTTTTTTATTAGAAGAAAAATTTCTCATAGTGAAATTTAAAAAATTAAATCCAGAAAAATCATTTAAAAATATATTCGTTAAAATAAAAAATGAAATTTATAATTATTTTCAAATTAAGTTAATGACAAGTTTCCTAACTGGCATACTAAGTTTTATAATTCTTTTTTTATTTTCAAGTGATCTTTCTATTTTTTTTGGTATTCTCGCTTTTCTACTAAATTTTATACCTTTCATTGGTTCCTTAATTGCAGTTATTCTACCATTTATATTTTCGTTAATTCAAAAACTTGATTTGTTCAACTCATCAATTCTTTTTGCAATCTTATTAATATCTCAAATTTTTGTTGGTAATTTCATTGAACCCAAACTTATGGGCAAATCATTAAATCTAAGTCCATTGATAATGCTACTTACTTTAAGTGTGATGGGTAAGTTATGGGGGCTAAGTGGGATGTTTCTAAGTGTTCCAATCCTGGTAATACTTTTGATAATTTTTGGAAATTTTAAGAAAACTAGAAAAATAGCCGTGTTCATGTCAGAGAAAGGGAACATTAGTTAAGTTTTTTTCTTTATTCATTTTGTGCGTTAAATCAATAGATAAAATAAGGCCAAATCCAATGAAATACATTACCAATGACGAACCTCCATAAGAAACCAGTGGCAAAGGGATACCAACAACAGGTGTTAGACCCATAACCATAGCCATATTCAATGATCCAGCAATAAAAAAATTAGAGATTAATGTTATTCCTAATATTTTGGAGAAAAAATTTTTCTCGATGCTATTTGAAATTAAATAACCAGTAAAACAAATTAATAAGAATAATCCCACGATTGACAAAGTTCCAATAAAACCAAATTCCTCACCTAACATTGAAAAAATAAAGTCAGTTTTTTTTTCTGGCAAAAAATCAAGATGAGATTGCGTTCCCTTCAACCAACCTTTCCCCAAAAAGCCTCCGGAACCAATTGCAATTTCAGATTGAATAATATGATACCCTGTACCCAATGGATCCTTATATGGATTGAAGAATGTTAGTAATCTTTGCTTTTGATACTGATGCAGTGAATCCCAAATAAAAGGTGAAAGAATCAATCCAAAAACTATTGAGAAAACAAAAAATTTTATGTTTATACCCACAATAAAAAAAATTATGAAACTAATTATTAATAAAATTAAACCTGTACCTAGATCTGGTTGATTTAAAATTATCAAAAAAGGTATTAATATCAAAACTAATGGGAAGATTAGAAACAAATGATCTTTTGCAGTTTCTATTTTTTTCTCATCAAAAAACTTAGCTAAAGCCATAATTAAAAAAATTTTCATGATCTCAGATGGTTGAAGATTAAAGAAACCTAAGTCTATCCATCTACGCGCTCCCTTGCCTATGTAGCCGTAAAATGTTGCATAAATAAGTAATAAAATACCTAAAACATAGAAAACAAAAGCATATTTTTGCCATAAATTTATATTTACAAGTGCAACAATGAACATAATCGAAATTGCTAATAATAATTTTAACATTTGTGAATATGTAGAACGCATATCCTCTGCATGGGATGCGCTATATATCATAACTAGACCAACCAAAGAGAGAAAAATAACGGACAAAATTAAGGTCCAATGTAAATTTTTAATCTTGTATAATAATTCTTTTGTCATCAACTCTTACTTAATGCAAAATCTAGAATATCTCTTGCCATTGGTGCAGCAAACTTTGAACCGCTTCCGTGATGCTCTAAAACAACTGAAATTGAATATCGTGGCTTATTGAACGGGGCATAGCCAGAAAAAATGGAGTGGTCTCTCAATTTATAAGGTAATTCTTTGTTTTTTAAAACACCAGTTTCACGTTCAGATAGCGATATTCTTCTGACCTGGGATGTAGCAGTCTTCCCGGCCATGAAAATATTTTTATTTTTAAGTTTTGATGAAAAAGCCGTACCCCCAAACTTATTCACGACTTTAAACATAGAATCTCTAACGAATTTTAGATGCTTTTCATCAATTGGTAGTTTTTCAAAATTTTGTTTTTCTTTTAAGATTTTTGGTATAATGAATTTACCTGTTGCAATTCTTGATGTCATGATTGCAATCTGAAGAGGAGTTGAAAGTGTGAAACCCTGACCAATCACCGCATTATATGTTTCACCTAAATGCCAATTTTCACCTTTGTTATTTCTTTTCCACTTTTCATTTGGCATTAATCCTTTAAGTTCATTAGGTAAATCAACACCAGTTTTCTCCCCAATTGAAAATAGACTTGCATAATTTGATAACCTATTGATATCAATATTATTAGCAAGATTATAAAAATAGCAATCACAAGATTTATAGATTGCTTCTGCAAGATCAACCAAACCATGTCCTTTTCTTTTCCAACAATGAAATTTGTGATTTCCTAATCTCAGATGTCCGTTACAAAAAAACCTCAATTTTGGTTTAAAGTTTACATCCTCTAAAGCAAGAAGGGCAACAATTAGTTTGAAGGTTGATCCAGGCGAATACAGACCAGATATAGATTTATTTAAAAGTGGTTTCATCCCGTCATTTTTAAGAGACTTCCACGAAGCATTTTTAATTCCATAGCTAAACTCATTAATATCAAATGAAGGAGATGAGACTAAGGAAACAATTCCACCCGTGTTATTATCAATAACAACAACACTTCCACTTTTTTTATTAAGAGCCCTGAAACAGTACTCCTGGATATCTTTATTTAAAAAAGTATCTAAGTTTTTCCCTGGAATGCTTTTTTTAGCGTCTAATAGACTGATTACCTTTCCACTAGAGTTAGATTCAACTTTCTGGATACCTTCTTTACCTTGCAAAATTAAGTTGTATTTTTCTTCAACACCTGACTTACCAATTTTTAATTCATTTAATTTTGAATCATTTTTTTGGGAAGAAAAACCAACATAACCAATAACATGAGAAAAAGCATAACTATTCTTGTAGTCTCTAACTTTTCGCTTATTTATTGATAGATAAGGAAAATTGTATGAATAATATTCGAATATCTCTAATTCTTCCCAAGTTAAATTTCTTTTAACAATTACGAAGTCATCTAGGGATCTTTTTTTTAAATTCTTTTCAAGCAATGTAAGTTCATTTTTTGAAAGTGTAATAATCTTTCCTAGACTATTAAGGGTACCACTTAAAAACTTTTTATCTTCTTTAAGTATTGTAAGTTGATAATCTATCCTATTTGCAGCCAAGTTTTTTCCATTATTATCTCTAATAATACCTCTTTCCGGATAAAGTATTCTTATTTTAATCCTATTTGTCTCAGAAAGTTTACCAAATTTCGACTTATTTAGAATTTGGAGATAGTACAACTTAGAGATTATTAATAAACTAAACATTGACTTACATACGCCTAAAATAAGTGTGCGTTTCTGAAACCTTCTAAATTCCTCAATCTGCTTATTTAACATAGTATATAATTTTATTATTTAAATAATTAACAAAGTAAAAAACGAAGGGGAAGATTAATAAGACTATTGTGAGTGTATAAAAAAATTCAAATGTATTTATAATAGTATCAGGATTCAACATTCTAAAAATTGCTGATGATAAAATATTTAATATAAAAATGAAAACTAAAAACTTGACCCAAATCATTTTAAAACTTCTTCCTAACAAATTTGATAAATCCTTTTTTTGAATAAAAAGAATTATTGAAATCATCAAAGTCGTAAACCCAAATAAATAATTATTAAATAAATCAATTAAAATTCCAAAAGCTAGGATTACCAATGGCCTCAATAATTCCGGATTTATACATACCCAGCAATACAAAATAGTTAGACCAAACTGAGTATTTATTGAATACTTATTTAAAAAATAAAAAGGTATAGAATCAAAAAGTACAAATAATAAAGAACTCAGAATGGGTGCATAAATAACTAGCTTTTTTTTTACTTCTTCTTTACTCATAAAATAGATTTACTCAATTTCAGGATATTTTCTAAGTAAATCATAACCGAGTGTCATAACATATACCGAATCATTCTTCTTTGCATTTGGAATAACTCTTATCTTCTGATTAATCATCTTGATTCTACCTACAATAATCCCACTTTTAAAATAACCAGATGCACCTGTAGAAATCACTGATTCGCCATCAATGAAATCTGCATCACTACTCTTATGTTTAATTTTAAGATTTTCAAAATTTCCTTCAACAAAAAATTTTATTTTTGAGATTTCTGAAATAACTGGCAAACTAGAACGAGGATCACTTATTAATAGAACTTCTGAAATACTTTCCGCTACATCAATAACTCTTCCTAAAAAGCCATTTTCATTAAAAACTGGGGCATTATAGCTTATACCGTGCTTTAAACCCGAATCGATATATACATTTGAACTATAGATATCTGAGGGATCAAGAATAATTCTTGACACTAATTTTTTTGAAGGAGGAGGAGCTTGAACATTCAAAAGATTTTTTAATTGTTGATTTTCAACCCTGTAATGATGAAGTTCATTAAGATCTTCTTGAGATGCTATAAGTTTTTCCATGAGTATCTCGTTAGTAGATCTTAGATTGGTATAATTGTTAAGAGAATCAAAAAATAAATTTAAGTAATTATTAGGAATTGAAACAATTGAGTAAACTGGGCTTAAAGCCTCATGCATTTTCACTTTTATCTGTTTCTGTTTTTCATTTAAAAAAAAACTAATCATAATTAGAATTAGACTAGTTAATGCAACTAAAACCCTTTCAATAAATTCTAAATTGAGATGTGTTGGTTTAAGAAATCTAGAAAAATTTTTACTCTTCACAATTCAAAAATTAATCAAAAACTACTTGATAATACAGAACTCAATGACTTAAGATCCTCCGCACATTTACCCGTTCCTTGAACAACACAACTTAATGGGTCTTCTGCAATTGTTACTGGCAATCCCGTAGCATCACGAATAACCTGATCTAAGTCACCAAGCAATGATCCACCACCAGTTAAAACAATTCCTTTATCAACTATGTCTGCAGCAAGCTCAGGGTCAGAATTTTCAAGCGTATTTTTTACGGCTTCGATGATCGATGACACAGGTTCTGATAATGCATCGGCTATTTGTTTTTGATTTATAATGACTTCTTTCGGGACTCCCTTTAATAGATCTCTACCCTTTATATGAAGAACCTTACCATCTCCACCTTCTGGGGGCGCGGCAACGCCTATTGCTTTTTTAATTCTTTCTGCACTACTTTCTCCCACTAACAAATTGTGAGCGCGACGAATATAGTTAATTATTGCAGTATCCATAGCATCCCCGCCAACTCTTACCGAATGAGCGTGAACTATCCCACCTAAAGCTAGCAGTGCAACCTCTGTTGTTCCTCCTCCAATATCAACAACCATTGAACCAGATGGTTCAGTTACTGGCAAACCTGCTCCGAGGGCCGCCGCCATGGGTTCGTCAATTAAGTAAACTTTTCTTGCACCCGCTGCAGCTGCTGAGCCCTCGATAGCCCTTCTTTCAACAGATGTCGCTCCAGATGGAACGCAAACTACAACTACAGGGCTAAAGAAACTATTTTGAGAATGTGCTTTCCTAATAAAATGTTTAATCATTTCTTCAGCTACATCAAAATCAGCAATAACTCCATCTCGCATTGGTCTAATTGCAGTTATGTTCCCGGGGGTCCTGCCTAACATCGTTTTTGCTTCATGTCCTACTGCTAAAACTTTTGCTTTCCCGGGTTCTTTATCATTCGACAAAGCTACCACAGAAGGTTCGTTTAATACTATTCCCTTACCTTTTACGTAAATTAATGTATTAGCTGTACCTAAGTCTATGGCTATATCTTGTGAAAATAAACCAAAAAAATCAATCATAATACTTCCTTGAAATTCTTTATACTTATAACCCTGAATGATTTCAATTTAAAAATCTATTAAATAACATGTTTATTCATATTTCCTTTTAAAAATTTCATTGACCCCGATTGATATCTCTCTCTTTTATAAATTAGCTTATTAAGTGCATTAATGTAAGATTTTGCCGAGGCTACCATCGTATCAATATCCTGTCCCTGACCTTGAACAGAAAATCCATTTTCCTCGAGTCTTACTGTTACTTCTGCTTGCGCATCAACGCCCTTTGTAATTGCATTAACTTGATAAAGTGTAAGTTGGGCACTATGTTTAATAATTTTTTTTATTGATTTAAATATAGCGTCAATGGGTCCTTCTCCGTTAGAAGCAGATGTAAATAATTCTACATTAAATTCTAGTTTTATGTTAGCCTTTGCACTTTTCTTATTTCCACAAAATACCTCTAATTCCAAAAACTTTATTATTTTATTATTACTCACTAAAGCTTGATCATCCACAAGTGCTACTAAATCTTCTTCAAAAATTTGTTTTTTCTTGTCGGCAAGGTTTTTAAATTTTTTAAATAATAAATCTAAGTCAATCTTTCCAAATTTAAAACCCAACTCTTCAAGTTTTACCTTAAAGGCATGTCTTCCTGAATGTTTGCCAAGCACTAGTTCAGAAGATGATAGCCCAATTGATTCTGGTGTCATTATTTCGTAGGTATTCGAGTGTTTAAGCATTCCATCTTGATGTATTCCAGATTCATGCGCAAATGCATTTTTACCTACAATCGCCTTGTTAGGTTGCACATGAAAACCAGTCGCAGTTGAAACTAGATGAGAAACTTTTGAGATCTTTTTAGTTATTATATTTGTTTTATATGGCAAAAGATCTTTGCGTGTTTTAAGGCACATTACAATTTCCTCCATAGCAGCATTCCCTGCTCTCTCACCAATACCATTAATTGTGCATTCAACTTGTCTTGCTCCATTAACAATTGCGCTAAGGGAATTAGCCACAGCTAAACCTAGATCGTTATGGCAGTGGACAGAAATCACCGCTTTATCAATATTTGAAACATTATTCTTAATATTCTTTATCAGACTACCAAAGTCATTTGGTAGTGCATAACCTACAGTATCTGGTATGTTAATGGTTTTAGCTCCAGACTTAATTGCTAAGTCAATTGTCTTATATAAAAAACTAGGTTGACTTCTTGATGCATCTTCTGGGGACCATTCAACATCATCAGTATAGTTTCTTGATTTTGAAACACTTTTTTTAATAGATTCTAAAACATCTGTTCTCGACATCTTGAGTTTATATTTCATATGCAAATCGCTAGTTGAAAGAAATGTATGAATTCTAAATCTTTTACTTCTTCTCATAGCCTGATAAGCGGCTTCAATGTCTGAATCATTAGCTCTGGCTAAACCGCAAATTATAGAATTTCTTGTTTGTTCTGATATTTTTTTTACCGCTTCAAAATCACCTTTAGATGCATAAGGAAATCCCGCTTCAATGATATCTACCCTCATGCTATCCAAAGATAATGCAATCTCAACCTTGTCATCCACTGACAGTGATGCACCAGCGGATTGCTCACCATCTCGCAGTGTTGTATCAAAAATAAATATTCTTTCAGTCCCTTTTATCACAACTAATTTTTCTTTTGGTCAACTAATTTACCTGAAGTAATCCAAGGCATCATCTTTCTTAATTTGTCTCCAACATCTTCAATACTTCTTTGTTTTTGAATTCTTCTATCTGCTTTAAAGTTTAACTGACCTGACTTACACTCTAAAATCCAGTCTCTTACAAATTCGCCTGTTTGAATTTCTTTAAGAATTTTTCTCATTTCTTCTTTAGTTTTTTCATTAATAACTCGCTTTCCTCTGGTAAGATCACCATATTCGGCAGTATTTGATATAGAATATCGCATATTAGCAATACCCCCTTCATAAATTAAGTCTACAATTAACTTCACTTCATGTAAACATTCAAAATATGCCATTTCTGGAGAATAACCAGCTTCTACCAAAGTTTCATAACCTGCTTGGATCAAGGCGGTTAAGCCACCACATAATACTGCTTGTTCACCAAATAAATCTGTTTCACACTCTTCCTTAAATGAAGTCTGAATAATACCAGATCGCCCACCACCAATAGCCGATGCATAAGAAAGGCCAATTTCTAGCGCATTTCCTGATCGATCCTGATGTATTGCAAGCAGACAGGGTACTCCTCCTCCGGCTTGATACTGCGCTCTAACCGTATGCCCTGGACCTTTGGGAGCAATCATAAAAATATCAAGATCCTTACGTGGCTCGATTAATTGAAAGTGAATTGAAAGACCATGAGCAAACAAAAGAGCTGAGCCTTCTTTAAGATTATCTGCAAGTTCACTTTTATATAAGTCAGCTTGTAATTCATCAGGAACAAGGATCATACAAATATCAGCCCATTTAGCAGCCTCTACCACATTTAAAACTTCAAAATTTTCTGCCTGAGCCTTGGGTTTAGAATTCGATCCACTTCTTAGTCCTATAACAATATTTTTAGCACCACTATCTTTAAGGTTAAGTGCATGTGCATGACCTTGACTACCATAGCCTATAATCGCAATATTTTTTGACTTTATTAAATCTAAGTCAGAGTCTTTATCATAATAAACTTTCATTTTTTATCCTTTAACATTTATTTTTTAATATAATCTCTTCCTAACGACATTGAAACAAGCCCTGATCTCGTAACCTCAATTATCCCAGAAGATCTTATCTTTTTTAAAAATCTCGAAATTTCATATGGTGTTCCAATCATTTCTAAAATTAGTTCATTTTTAGAATCGTTTAGAATACTCGCATTATATTTATTAGCAATATCAAAAGTTTTTTTTCTATTTTTTTTCATATTTTCAAGCTTGATTAAAATTAATTCTTTACCTAGGAATGAATTTTCTTCGCTCAAATCAACAAGGTTATGTACAGGTATCAACTTAAGGAGTTGAGCTTTAATTTGATTAATTATGACTTTTGTTCCACTAGTTACGATTGTTATTCTTGACAAAAACTTATCTGAGTCTACCTCAGAAACTGATAAACTCTGAATGTTGTATCCTCTTCCTGAAAAAAGCCCCACGACTCTTGCTAAAACCCCTGGCTCATTATCAACCATTATAGAGAGAATATGATCATTAGAATTCTTATTCATAAATGTTATACAAGAACCATCCCGTCTTCAGTAACTGCTCCATCAACTTCGTCATCGGGGCCCAAAAGCATTTGGTCATGGGTTGAGCCAGATGGTATCATTGGGAAACAGTTTTCTTTTTTATCAACCCAAACGTCAAATATTACCGGTCTTTCGACTTTTATCATCTCTTTAATCATATCATCTAGATCTGAGGGTTTCTTTGCTCTTAATCCAACGGCACCAAATGATTCAGCAAGTTTCACAAAGTCAGGCAGAGAATCCATATAGGATTCCGATAATCTATTACCATGTTGCAATTCCTGCCACTGCCTTACCATACCCATATAATGATTATTAAGAATAAAAACTTTGACTGGTAGTCTATATTGAATAAGAGTAGACATTTCTTGAATATTCATCAATATAGAAGCCTCTCCTGCAACATCAATCACTAGATCTTTTGGGTGTGCGATTTGAACACCCATTGCTGCAGGTAAACCGTAACCCATGGTTCCCAATCCGCCAGAAGTCATCCAATGTCTAGGTTTATTAAAAGTTAGATACTGTGCTGCCCACATTTGGTGCTGACCTACTTCTGTAGTAAAAAAAGGATTCAAATGTTTGGTAAGTTCATCCAATCTTTTAACGGCAAACTGAGGTTTTATAATTTGACTATTTTGTTTAAATTTTAGACACTCTTTTTTTCTCCACTTAGATATAAGTTTGTACCAGTCAGAATACTTTTTGGGGTTGAAGTTAATTTTTTTCTCTTCTATGATTTTATTTATTTTAGATAAAATGACTTTCAAATCACCTTGTAAGGTTATATCAACATTAACGCTTTTATTAAATGATGAAGGATCAATATCAATATGAATTTTTTTTGACTTTGGTGAAAATCCTGAAACCTTTCCAGTTATTCTATCGTCAAAACGAGCACCAATACATATCAATAAATCACATTTATGCATTGCTTGATTGGCCTCAAAAGTTCCATGCATACCAAGCATTCCTAAAAAATTTTCGTTTGAAGTAGGTGCTGCGCCAAGTCCCATAAGTGTTTGAGTGAAAGGGAAACCAGTTTTTTTTATTAGTTTCAACAACTCAAATGAGGCTCTTTTGCCAGAATTTATTATACCACCACCAATATAAAGCATGGGTCTTGATGATGTTCTAATCATTTGCAGCACATTTGTAAGTGAATCATTATTTTTTACCACCTTAGGTTTATATATCAGGTGTTTTAACAATGATTTTTTACCATTGTACTTAGTTTTAAATGTCTGAATGTCCTTCGGTATGTCTATTAAAACCGGGCCAGGTCTCCCCTTGGATGCAATATTAAATCCTGAATGAATAGTTTCTGGTAACTTTTTAATTTCTTTAACTAGAAAATTATGTTTTGTGCATGGGCGGGTGATCCCAACAATATCTGCCTCTTGGAATGCATCATTGCCAATCATGTGGGTTGGCACCTGACCAGAAATACATACAATTGGAATGGAGTCCATCATCGCATCAGCTAATCCTGTCACAGTATTAGTGGCTCCAGGACCAGAGGTTACGAGAACCACTCCTGTTTTGCCGGTTGACCTAGAATATCCTTCGGCAGCATGAACGGCAGCCTGTTCATGTCTAACAAGAATATGTCTTATGAAGTTTTGTTTAAAAAGTTCATCGTAAATTGGTAATACTGCACCTCCTGGATATCCAAAAATAACCTTAACATTTTCTTGAATCAAACATTGTATAACTAATTCAGCACCAGTAAAAAATTTTTTCATTATTATAAAATAAACTAATTATGTTACATAAACATCTAAAATAAAAAATAATTTTTGCAAGTACTTATCCCAAAGAACTCAATTGCTTCATCAAATAAAAATCGATGGGCAACTAGTGGTTGATTTTTAAACCAAGTAATTTGTCTCTTAGCATAACGTCTTGTATCTCTTTGACTTAAGAAAATTGCTTCATCAAGTGATATTCTGTTACCTAAATAATTTATTAAATACTTTAAACCAATCATTTTAAAAATAGGATGCGTTTTATTAATCTTTTTTTGTTTAAATAATCTTACCTCATCCAATGCACCGCATTTAATCATTTTTAAAAATCTACAATCTATTTTACTATAAAGTTTTTGTTTGTCTGGGGTGATCACGATATAGTAATAATTTTTTTTCTCCTTTGATTTCTCATTTTCATTTTTTTTTTTCCAAAAATTGAGAGTCTTTCCTGTAGATTTTTTGACCTCCAAAGCTCTTATTATCCTGTAGGTATCTTTTGAATTTAGAGTTTTATATGAAAATTCATCACATAGTCTCAATTCATCAAAAAGATATTTTAATCCGTATTTATGATAAAGTTCGGTAATTTCATTTTTAATACTTACTTTGATTTGAGGTACATAAGACGGTTGTTTTTCTAATGCACCAAGATATAAACCAGTTCCACCAACTATAATTGGTAATTTTTTTTTGCTTATGGCATTAGATATTTCCTGTTTAATGATGGAATTCCACCATCCTAAATTAGGAAAATCAGGCATTTCGATATTGCCAAAAAGTCTATTTTCAGTATTAACAAAATCAGCATCCTTGGGTCTATTATTAAGTATTTTAAAATCTTTATAAAATTGCATGCTATCAGCGTTGATAATTATAGCTGGTATCTTGTTGGCAATATGTAAAGCTAACTCTGTCTTCTGTGATGCTGTTGGTCCTCCAATCAATAGAAAAGAGTACTTCAAATTTTATTCAATGTTTAGAGGAACAAATCTTGGAAAACCGTTTTGATAAATCTGTACTAACACAGACTCAATTTTTTGTTTTCTAGCTTTTACAAATATTTCTTTAGCTTGGGTAGCAGTCTTAATAGTTTCTTGAGATATTTGTGATATTACATCACCAACTCTTAAGCCCAGATCATATGCGGGTGAGTCATTCTTTACTCCTGTTATTATAGTTCCAGTAATTCCTGGAGCTAAATTATATTGAGATCTTAATTCCTCAGAAATGTCTTTTAATCTTAGGCCAACATTTTCAATTTCAACCTCAACATCAGATACTTCTTGGTTATTTTTATCATTTTCTGCTTTTTGTACGCCATCAAATTTTTCTCTATCTGCTAATTTCACATTTATTTTTGTAAGTTTCTTATTTCTCCATACTTCAATTTTTGCAGAACTAGCCACTGCAGCTTCAGCTACCATTCTTTGCAAAGCTTTGACATTTTTAACTTTCTTACCGTTAAAGTTGATGATTACATCGCCTGCCTTTATTCCTGCTTTCTGGGCAGGTTCACCTTCATTAACCATGGAAATTAAAACGCCATCTTTATCTTTCATACCAAGACTCTTTGCAATATCTGGTGTGACTTCTTGAATCCTTACACCTAACCAACCTCGTTGGGTTTTACCATATTTTTTTAACTGACTGATTATAGGTTTTGCTAAATTAGCGGGTATAGAAAATCCAATACCTACGCTCCCTCCAGTAGGCGAAAATATTGCCGAGTTGATACCTACTACTTTGCCATCTAAATTAAAAAGTGGGCCTCCAGAATTACCTTTATTAATAGATGCATCGGTTTGTATAAAACTGTCGTACGGACCAGAGTTTATATCTCTGTTAAATGCAGAAATTATACCCGATGTTACTGTACCACCTAAGCCGAATGGATTTCCAATTGCAATGACAGAATGTCCAACCCTAGCTTTGTCCGAATCTGCAAATTCGACATGAGGAAGCGACTTTTCAGGTTCAACTTTTAAGAGTGCTAAATCAGTAAGTTTATCTTGACCAATGAGTTTAGCTTTGAGTTCGGTCTCATCTTGAAATTTAACTTTAATCTCGTTGGCTTGGGCAATCACGTGTTGGTTTGTTACAATGTAACCAGAGCTTTCGATAACAAAACCTGAACCTAATGCCTGTGAGTCTTGCCTGTTTCTCGGGGGGGGTTGCCCTGGTCCAAATCCAGGAGGTAAATTACGAAAAAACTCTCTAAATTGAGGTGGCAAATTTTCCAATGGGAGTTGACTCTGAGGTTGTTGTTTTACCTCTTGCGTTGTAAAAACATTAACAACAGCAGGAGATAATTTTTCAACTAAGTTAGCAAAATCTTGAGAATCCGGATGACTCAATGCCGGAGATGAATAAATTAGAGGTAAAGATAAACATAAAATGATTGATCTTAGAATATTCTTTGCTTTAGTTACCATTTCTTCCTCTGGAGTCTTTAAAAAACTCTAAAAATTGGCTATCTGGAGATAATATCATTGTAGTTCCTTCCTCACCTAAAACATTTCTGTAAGCTTGCATGGATCTATAAAAAGAATAGAAGTCAGAATCTTTTTCGAAAGCGTTAGCGTAAATTGATATCGATTTTGATTCTCCCTCACCTCTTAAGATTTCGCTTTTTCTAGTAGCTTCAGCTAACAGAACTGTTCTATCTTTTTCTGCCTCAGCACGAATAATTTGAGCAGCCTCAGCCCCCTTAGCTCTAAATTCCTTAGCTTCCCTGACTCGTTCACTAATCATCCTTTCAAATATAGCTTGACTATTTGCCTCAGGGAGATCAGCCCTTCTAATTCTTACATCAACAACTTCAATACCAAACCTTTGAGCAGCATTATTCACCTCTATCTTAATACGATTCATAATATTGGATCTTTCAGAAGATAGTAACTCGTCTAATGTGACTGTACCTACAACTCTTCTTAATGAAGAAATAACATTGGCGTTAAGTCTATTTCTTACATTTTGTTCAGTTGTTACGGTCTTATAAAACTCTAAAGGATCAATAATTTTGAATCTTGCAAACGAATCTATAAGCATCCTTTTCTTGTCTACAGCTATCACCTCTTCAACAGGCAAATTATATTCTAAGATTCTTTTATCATATCTAACAACATTTTGTATTAATGGAATTTTAAAGTTTAATCCAGAATCTTGAATAACTCTTTTAGGCTCACCAAACTGAAGAACTAAACCCTGTTGTCTCTCATTCATTGTAAAAAGACTAGCAACTGCAAGAAAAGTAGCTAATACAATGATCGTAAAAAATAGTATGCTAGTTAGTCTCATCAGCTGCTCCGATATTTTGTGATCTTTTTTTTAACTCAGGAAGAGGTAAATAGGGTACAACACCACCTCCAACATCATTGTCCACAATAACTTTTTCGATTTTTCCAAGGGTTTTTTCAAGTGTTTCTAGGTAAATTCTTTGTCTAGTTACATCTTTAGAATCTTTGTAGGAATCATAAACTGATAAAAATCTTTCGGCTTCACCTTCGGCTTTTGACACAACTTCCTTTTTATATGCCTCTGCTTCCTGAATCATCTTTTCTGCAGCTCCTCTTGCTTTAGGTATAATATCATTTCTGTAGGATTGAGCTTCATTAATTAATTTTTGTTCATCCGTTTTTGCTCTTTGTACATCTCTAAAAGAATCGATTACCATTTCCGGTGGGTCAGCCTTTTGCAATTGAACTTGAGTAACTAAAACACCAGATTGATAATAATCCATAACTTCCTGGATTTTGCTTTTAGCGTCTTCTTCCACTATTGATTTGCCTTCAGATAGTATTGGGTTGATTGGAGTCTGACCGATTTTTTCTCTCATAACACTTTCACCAATACTTTTAATAGTAGTTTCAGGGTTCCTAAGATTGAATAAGTAATTTTTAGCATCGTTTATAATCCAAAATATTGTAAAATTTAGATCAACAATATTTTCGTCGCCGGTAAGCATTAAAGCTTCTTCTGGAACTTGTCTTGTTTGAGAATTTTGACTAAATTGAGACTGAGATGTTCTAAATCCAATTTCAATTCTATTTACTTTAGTTACTCTTGGTTTAAAAACTTTTTCAATGGGGTATGGCAAATGATAATGCAATCCAGGTTCTGAAGTTCTGACGTATTCTCCGAATCTCGTCACAACCCCCTGTTCATCTGTATTAACTCTGTAAAAACCACTTCCAACCCAAATCAAGGCAGCAATCACAAAGAAAATAATTATGTTAACTGGGGAGTTTTTTGGGAATAAAGATTTGAGCTTCCTTTGCAAATCTTTAATAAAATCGTCGTAATCCCCAGAATTAAATGACTTATTGTTACCACCTGATCCATTTTTCTTACCTCTACCTGCTCCCCAAGGACTCTGATTATCACCATTATTCGGTGTCCAAGACATTTATAAAACTCCTAAAAATAATTTATGTTTCAATTGTATATAAGAATTGTTTTAATCATGCAAAGTAATTATTTGAATTAAATGAAAAATATTAAAAATATTGTTGTTGTAAGTTCAGGCAAAGGGGGCGTTGGCAAATCGACTATTGCAACTAATCTCGCAATCGCTCTCTGTAAGAAACAACTAAAAGTTGGTCTTCTAGATGCTGATATTTATGGTCCATCAATCCCAACTCTATTGAACATTCATAAGAAACCTGAAATTAGCAAAAATAAAAAAATACTTCCCTTCCAAAAATTTGATATAAAATCTATATCAATTGGCAATTTAATTCCTAAAGATAAGCCCGTAATATGGAGAGGTGCTATGGTTGTGAGGGCTCTTAATCAACTTATAAAAGATGTTGATTGGGGAATATTGGATATACTTATTATTGATTTACCGCCAGGAACAGGAGATGTTCAACTTTCGTTATCACAAAGTATTCGGATTAGTGGTGCAATTGTTGTTTCCACACCTCAAGAAGTCGCTCTAGTTGATGTGAGAAGAGCAATTAATATGTTTAAAAGAGTGAATGTAAACATTATTGGTATAATTGAGAATATGAGTTACTTTATGAGTGAAGGGAAAAAAGTTTTTGTATTTGGTAAAAATAGAGTCAAAAAGGAATCAAGCACCCAAAAAATTAGGCTTTTGGCTCAAATACCTTTATCACAAGACATTTCAGAATATTCTGATAAGGGCATCCCTTTCTTAATCAAAGAATCAAATGAATCTGAATTAAATGTAATCTTTGATAAGCTTTGCGACGAAGTGATTTTAAGTTTGAACAAGTCCAATGAAGGTCAAACAGATGATGTAAAAATTGAAATAGAAGATTAATATTAGATTTCTAAAATTTTATTAATTTCTTTTTTTTCTCTTTGAGAAATTTTTGTGCTAACATTCTTTACTCCACTAAGTAATTTTCTGACATAAATTAATCCATCTTCAGAAAATGACATGCCATCTAATCGGTGTTTAACAAATGCATCATATGTATATGGAACCCATTTTTTCATAATTTTGAGAATTAATTCAGCATAGACTCTTATCTCATATTGAGCGTGCTTATCAAATCTTAATGATAGAAAGTGCATTAGATTGTGTAAGTCAATTTTCCAATACCATTGAGTATATGTGTTTAATGGTAATACCATTCTAGCTAATTCCCTTGCAATACCATCGCTTTCTTCATTAATCATTCTACCGTCTTTATCTTCATTTAGCAGAAGCTTATACATTTCAAAATTTTTTTTTGAACTCAATTTAAGTAGTTTCTTTATTTGCTCACTATTTTTTACCTCACTATCTCTTCCCTGATTATTTACTTTTGATTGAGATTTAATATTAGATTTTTTAGGTATGTAGAACTCATTATCTAACACAGAATATCTTGCCGAATACTCATTAACATTTGCCGTCCTATGCCTAATCCATTGACGTGCAACAAAAATAGGTAACTTGACATGAAGCTTTATCTCGTTCATTTCAAAAGGTGTTGAGTGACGGTGGCTCAATAAATAATTTATTAAATTTTTATCCTGACTGATCTTTTTTGTCCCTTTTCCATAAGATACTCTGGCAGCTTGAACTATCGATGAATCATCACCCATATAATCGATTACTCTAACAAAACCATGATCAAGTACCGAAAACTTTTTGTACAGAATATTTTCTAAACTTTTTACAGTTACCCGCCTTGTTTGAAACTCCTTTTTTCTTATGTTTTGAATTTCCTTTTCAATATTTGTGTTTTTTTTTTTCATATGTGTTTATTTCATTTATACTAATAAAAACAAAAAGAATATTCTTTAATTTTTTTTTTTTCTTTATATTATAAAATTGCTGATATTCAGCTATGGCAATAAATGTTTGAAGATAGAACCGAGGCGGACCCGGGGGCGGTACCCGGCGCCTCCACCAAATTCTGGGGGCGAAATAGGATCGACGTGCGTGGAATTTTCAAAACTTTGCTCGGTGTTGTTCCGTCGTTATCGGACTAAAACAAAATAAGTGCCAACGATAATGAAATGGTACTCGCTGCTTAAATATAAGCAAGCGCGGCAGTGAGACGCCGGGCAACAGAAGTCTCATCGGCAAGGGCGGGCAATTGTTCGCCCTTGTTTGTTTTAGGCACAGTCATAAAGGGTTTCAGAG
>MDTB01126709.1_pt1 | contig 54320 bp, 37 predicted proteins | sample 811161 | NCBI WGS metagenome assembly MDTB01 (sample SAMN05326650, study PRJNA326480) | marine metagenome | isolation source: seawater | place: Mediterranean Sea | collected 2009 | reverse complement strand
TCCTGTCCCCGCAACCAATTTTTCTTTTATTATTGTTTTCTAAAGCCCCCTTCATTCTGGGGCTGAACCAAGGTTTGGTTGTTTCTGTTTGTAGTTCATCCTGCAATTTCGTCATCTGTATTCTGCCATGCGCCGTAATCGGTAATTTTCAAAGTTTAGGAATCCGTAAGCACGTGGTTGGACAAACCGCATTTTTCGGTGGTAGTCTCAGTTAATTCCATCAGTCCTGTCGAATCGCCACATCCTCACGATCTCTTTTTACCTGGTGAAGATGCGATTATGGATCATATTGGCCTCCTTTGGTTTTCGTCTTTCGGGCGAATGTATGACGTTTCTGATGCAATGGTTGTTCCAATGGCGAGAGACTTACCCGGCCAAGCCAGGGTAAAATCGAGTAAGGGGGCTGAGTATTTCATATACTCGTAGATTGAAGGTCAGCTTGAATGCGTCATACTTGCACTTGGGTTTCTCCATCGTGGGGGTAGATTCAATCTTAAAGACCACTCGCTTGTCAGTTATGGTCCGGGTATTTCGGGAAAAGCCACCGCAAGAATCAGCAAACCGTTAGCCGCAGAGAAGCTGTATCTCAACAAAGACATTCATTTCGCAACTTTTTCAGACATTCTGGAACCTCAAATCAAACGTTTCCTTCCCCCAAATGCAGTCAACATTACCCTTTATCGCCAAAGGAATGGACACTTTGCGCATTACAAAATTTCAGAAGAAGATTTCATCAACTTGCTAAACGTTTTGAGGGAAAAAGATAAATGGGAAAAGGGCAAAGCAGTGAGCAAGAAAACCATGGCAAAACAATTTCAAAAACTTGGATGGGATTCTCTTGAAAACGGCATTTCATACAGCAGCCCCATCCAACCCAATGGGGCCATGACTACTTATTATTTCGATGCAAAGGCTGACATTGCCCATGAGAACACAGGCTATTGGCAATGAAGCCTCGTACTCCTTTTAACCGTCAAAATGTATTTCACTGGACTGTTCAACGAGTGAACAAACTCAACTGAGCCCACTCGGTGGGTATAAAAAAACCAGCAACCGCCGAAACAGTGCTGGGTGAGTAAATTAAAACTAAGTCTGGTAAGATTTAGCGTCCTTCCATGATGTTTGTCGGTAATCCGTGTTCCCAACCTCTTGGCTGACTCCATGGTCGTGCTGAGGTATTGTCAGGGTCAGGAGTTGAGCACCCAGTGTTGAGGGCTAGGGCAATAACACCCAGAACAAAGCTTAGAAGTAAAAAGTGTTTCATTCTGTTGACTCTATTGACACCAATCTAAGATATCTCAGTAAAGCACCTCGTCACCCACCTTGATGTCGGCTTGCAACCAACCAGGCATTACATTAGCTACGGATCGATCGTTTTCAACCGATGAAATCTGAACTTTACCAACTAACTTGCCACCACGACTGACCATTAGTTCTCCGTTCTCTCGGACGCCGTCCTGCTCCCCCACATTGATGACAACAAATCCCCAATCAGTATCGACTGAGAGAATGGAACCTTCAATGCCGTCGCGCATGACGACTTTCTGGTTAGGGCCAACAAATCGGCTCAATTCATATTTAATCTGGTCGAGCTGGCGAATGAGAACTTCTTTTTCAGAGCTGATTGCTGCGATTTCTTCGTGAGCATCATTCAATCGATCTTTCATGGTGATCACAAATTGAGGTGTGACGCCTAACCCCACCCATGCTTGAATGTCGCGTTGAGCCTCTATCAGCTCAGATTTGGTGGAGGTCAATTCAGAATCCAGCTCATCGCCGCGAGCTTTTTGCATGGCTCCAAACTGCATCGCACCTTTCAATTTGTCGTTCGCATCGGTAAGATCACCGCGTAACGTTTCTGCTTCTTCTTCAGCATTACGCTGTGCAGTTTCAGCCTGACGCTGCGCATCTTCAGCGCTGTATCGGGCATCGTTAGCCGCGGATAGATCTGACTCCAACGTCGAAATTTTGGGGGCGACTTGCAATTGAGCAATGCCCAATGCACCAAGTCCGAGTAAAATAACCAATATCAAGCCTGCTCTCAGCATAATCAAAAAAATTTAAGGTTTTGAGTGGCGACAGATTAGAGGAAAATTTATCCCCCTGTCAACTGTCGCTTGAATATCTTTGTTCGTTTCTCTGTAATCTTTATTAACTTAAAATGCGTTTACCCTCACTGAGGAATATTCCCTGGAAATTCATCTTCAGTGCATCAGCGTTGGCGGCTTTGCTCAAAGCTTCTTCCTCAGTGACCAAACGGTCTTTCACGAGAGCTAACAAGGCCTGATTGAAATTCTGCATACCATCCTCACCCCCTGTCTCAATGGCTGTCCCCAGTTTCTCCAAGCGATTTTCTTCGATGAGCTTACGAACGGTGCCGGTATTGATCAGCACCTCAATGGCTGGAATCACTCCACCACCAATACGGCCTACCATCCTCTGACAAACAACTGCTTTCAAAGTACCAGCCAATTGGCGACGAATCTGGTCTCTCTCTTCTGATTTAAAAAAGTCAAGAATGCGTGTCACTGATTGGGCCGCGTTAGTTGTATGCAGGGTGGAAAGTACAAGATGCCCGGTGTCTGCAGCACTCATTGCTGCAGAAAAACTGGTCGCATCTCTCATTTCACCAATCATGATTACATCTGGATCCTGCCGAAGAACGTGCTTCAAGCCGGCAGCAAAACTAAGTGAATCCAAGCCAACTTCTCTTTGCTCGATAACCGATTTATCGTCTGTAAAAACAAATTCGATTGGGTCTTCAAGAGTAACGATATGCTTGCGACTTGATTCATTGATATGCTGAATCATGGCCGCGAGTGTGGTTGACTTCCCACAACCAGTCGTTCCAGAAACAAGCACAATCCCACGGGGGGTCTCAGCAATTTCCTTGAGAATCGGAACCAGGCCCAAATCTTCGAAGCTGGGAATGTCTGTTTTCACATAACGCATGGCCAGTGCAAAAGAGCCACGCTGCTGAAAACAGTTTGTCCGAAAACGACCTACTTTCTCGGAGTAGTAGGAAAAATCAATTTCACGCTCGTTTTGAAGCACATCCTTGAGGTGAACAGGGATGATCTGTTCAAGAACGTTTTCCATCCATTCAGCGGTTGGTTTAGGAGCCTCAACATCGACCAAATTCCCATCAATTCGGAAGGTGATGGGACTGCCAACTTTGATATGAACATCTGACGCACCGCCTTCAATGGCAATGCGTAGAATACGATTGAATAATTCCATAAATCCCTGATTGAGGGCACCTGCCCCCCATTTACTGCGACATGCGATGCACGCGCGCCAATGACTCTACCTGAGATTGCGCTTCGGGATCCAAGCCCACGAACAAGATGGAGATGACGAAACCGCTATGGCGACTGCCACTGGAACCAACGACGATACCATTGCAATGAATGGGCTCGTTGTTGCGGGGAGATTTGAGATCAATGGTTAACTCAGACCATACTGGAAGTTCTTGATTAGAAAGAAACTCAACACCATTGGATCGAACATTAACTGCCTCTGGAGGCAAAGTGAATTCAATTTCATTTGAACGGACCGTCAACGGTTCGAACATACCCGATTTATCCAATTTTGTTGTTTTCATACGACTAAGTTTAGTAATCTAACACGAAAATCCTTTTAGTCAATCCAAAGCCAGACAAGAAGCTCAAGAATCGGCGAAATCGACAACATGAACAGACAAAAACTACCATTCAATGACGGCAGCACCCCAAGTTAGGCCTGCACCAAAAACGACCATAAGTATCAAATCCCCACGCTCAATCACCCCATTCTCCACGGCTTGATCCAACGCAATGGCAACAGAAGCAGCAGATGTGTTGCCAAATTTATCCACATTAATATAAACTTGTTCTTTTTTTGCACCCAAGCGATCACCAACCGCAGAGATAATTCTTAAATTAGCTTGGTGCGGGATGATGCACTTAATTTGAGTAATGTTCAACTGACACCGCTCCAGAGCCTTAAGAGCAGCACGATGCATGGCTGTTACAGCACTTTTGTAAGTTTCCTTACCATCCATCCGCAAATAATGCAGACGATTATCTAGCGAATCCGAGCTTGCTGGACATCGACTACCTCCGCCAGGCATGGATAATAAACCCGCCTTGCCACCGTCCGCCCCCATGCAGGCGGTAAGTAAGCCGTGAGATTGTTCACGATTCTGCAAAATAGCTGCTCCAGCCCCATCCCCAAAGAGCACACAAGTGTTCCGGTCTTTCCAATCAATGATGGAGGACAGTTTCTCGGCACCAATCACGAGGACTGTATTGTAAGTTCGCGACATGATAAACTGCTGAGCAATTTCCAAGGCATAAATAAAACCAGAGCATGCAGCTTCCAGATCAAATGCGGCGGCGTTTACCGCACCAATGTTGTGTTGAACCAAACAAGCAGTACTTGGGAATGGCATATCAGGGGTAATGGTTGCTACAATTACCAAATCGATGCCCCCCCCGGTAACACCTGCCTTGCTCATCGCTTTTCGGGCCGCCTCCGTTGCAAGGTCGGATGTGAATTGATCATCAGAAGCAATTCGACGTTCCTTGATTCCCGTGCGGGTCGTGATCCATTCGTCGCTGGTTTCAACCATCTCCTCTAAGTCAGCATTGGTCAAACGCCGCTCGGGAACATATGAACCAACACCAACGATGGAACAAGTCCTCCCCTTGAAATCATGTTCAGCTCTCGGGTTGACGAATGCCACGTCTTTTGGAAGCGAATCTGTCATTGTGATGATTTTAAAGTTACAGAGTTAGAGACTTTTAATTGTTCGTTCGCAACCGCAATTGCATCTGTCATTTGATCATTGATATGGTGTTCGAATGCCTGTGCTGTCATGCGAATCGCATTCTTGAACGCCAGAGAACCAGCGGAACCATGAGCGATAAAGACGTTACCATTCAAGCCAAGGAGAGGTGCACCACCATAAGCGTCAGGGTCCATACGACCCTTGATGGTCTTGAAGGCCCCCTTAGCCATCATCGCACCAAGTTTTCGCACGGTGGTGGAGGTTAACTCGCGCTTCAACCAGGAGAACATACCGTGAGCAAGGCTTTCACAAGTCTTCAAGACTATATTCCCAATAAAACCGTCGCAAACAACCACGTCCACCCTGTTCGAAAACAGGTCATGCCCTTCGACATTGCCAATAAAATTCAGATCCAATTTCCTGCACAACTTGAACGCCTCAAGGGTCAGCTCATTGCCCTTGACATCCTCCGTCCCCACACTTAGCACACCTACACGAGGGTCTTTGAGCTTGAGGACTTCTCGGGCATAAACCGACCCCATGACCGCATAATGAGCGAGGTGAAGAGGCTTGGAGTCAACGTTTGCGCCTGCATCGAGCATGACAAATTCATTTTCAGGGGCAGGGATAACCGTTGCGATGCCAGCTCTTTCCAACCCTGGAAGTCGACGCAGTTTAACAGTGGACACAGCAACCACCCCACCAGTGTTACCCGGGGAGAGAAAAGCATCGACTTCAGCACTCTTTAACAGATCGACACCTTTGGCGATGGAGCAATTCTTTTTGCGCCTGACAGCGTCAACTGGCTTGTCAGCCATAGTCAACACTTCTTCAGCATGTAGAAATGATATACGTCTATCGCGATCACCCATGGCCTCCAGCTCGCGCTTTATCTCATCTTCCTTACCCACCAGAACGGCGGATTCTACGGAAGGCAGGGAGTCGAGCGCCTGGATGACACCATCAAGTATCACGCCGCAGCCATGGTCTCCCCCCATGACGTCGACCGCGATTCGCATCGATAGATAGAAATTAAGTTAAAAGGAGACTGGTTTATGGCCGCAAGGGCTGGTCATTCGAAAGACTCGATAGTCACCACCTGCCTACCTTTGTAATACCCACAGCTGGGACAGACACGATGTGGCACATACGGAGCAGCACACTGAGGACAAACGCTCATTTGCGGCAGTTTCAACACACTATTGGAAGCACGTCGTTTACGTTGCGCGCTTCGTGAAGGTTTTCTTTTTGGGACACCCATATTTCAGTCTTTATCTTTTTCCAAGTTCAAATGATCCAGCGCAATCCAAGGCGAGGGATCTTTAAGCTCCTCAGCATCATGAGGTTCAACGGTTTCAACAACCTTGGACCCAAAGCCTTTGCAGGCTTGCCCGCAAACCGGATGCTGCGGCAGAACAAGCAGAATATCTTCTCGCAATACCTCGGTCAAGTCAACCATATCATTATTTACAGGTAAACTCTCTTCTCCCTCAAGGGCAACGAACCCGCTCCAGCCAGATATGACGACCGGAAGCTCGAAGTTTTTAAGGCATCGGGAGCATTCGCAAGAGAAGGTCTGGCTTATCTCGCCTTGAACCAGAAGATTGGTTTCGTGCTTCTCAACAGTCAACCGATAATCGAGAGAACTGAGGGGGCAGATAAGATCATCAATCGAATCCAAATCAAGATCATCGATGGGAATACTTCCTTGATATGCTTGTCCTTCCTGCTCCAGATGTTGAATGTTAACGGTAAAAGGCATAAGTGGTTTATTCTATTGGGTAGAGGATTCGTTGCTCAAACCATGACGTTCCGCCATTGTGCGATAAATGGGCTCAGGTACGAATTCCCTGATGTCTCCGCCCAACTTTGAGACTTCTTTGACCATTCTTGAGCTTAAGAAAGTATATTTGTCTTTTGGCATCATGAAAATGGTCTCAATCGAAGAATTTAAATGGCGGTTCATCAAAGCCAATTGAAACTCAAATTCGAAATCCGATATCGCGCGAAGCCCGCGTATGATGGCCTGAGCCCCCTGCTCTATCGCGTAGTCCACCAACAACCCTTCAAATCGATCAACGGATACGCGTTCCATCTCAGCCAGAGACTCGGACGCAAGTTGACACCGCTCTTCCATGGTGAACATGGGGTTTTTGCTGTCATTTTTAGCCACCGCGACAATCACTTTGTCAAAAAGCTTTTCTGCTCGCTGGATGACATCAAGGTGGCCATTGGTCAAGGGATCAAAACTGCCCGGATAGATTGCCAATTTCATCGGCACAAACTACTACAACAAAGCAAAAATGCCCAAAAAAATCATTCTGATCGCAAAAAATGCCTTAAATGACGATTTTGACTTGTCAAAGGCCATGGCAATTCGTTGAATACGCCCCTTGTCGCGAGACAACAGGTGGCTGAATAGCTCAGTCGGTAGAGCAGCGGACTGAAAATCCGCGTGTCCCCAGTTCGAATCTGGGTTCAGCCACCATTTTCCTTATCTCTAATTTAAAGGGAATGCCTGAAAGCTTTATCGCCTCGATGAGGATCTGGTTATTCGAGAATCGGCCTCTACAACAGAGACACCGTTCATCATGTATCTTCTATTGGATATTTTTCATAAAACCCAAAACGCCCAGCAGATCCACAATTTCTTGATCGCTCCTGCCTTGTAATAATCCCTCCGGCATGACCGATAACTTTGAGGCCTGACGGTCCACGATCGCAGATTTCACGATTCGGTGCTCATTGCCCTCGATATCCATCATCTGAAGCTGTTCCTCTCCCTCCTCGATAATTAACCCCGATAAGACCGCTCCCAATTCTGTTTCGATGGCAACCATTTCAAATGCAGGATCCATTGTTCTGGATGGGTAAAGAATATGTTCCAGGGCTTGCTCTATTGAATATTTCCTGGCTAGGTGTGTGAGATCGGGGCCAAATGCCCTGCCCTTCCCGTTTAATTGATGACAAGTCGCGCATTGGAGGGATGGATCTTCAAAAAAAAGTTGCTCTCCAAGGGCAAACCGAGGGCGGAGTTTGAGGATGTCCTCTATCTTGATCTGTTCAGGGTAGATGATTTTTTTTTCAAAATACCTGCTTAAAATTTCCCGAGACAACGAGGACTCAATATCATTGTATACATCTCTGGCTGAGTTTTTCTGGGCTGTAGATAACCAGTCATGGTCCAAGGCATACGCAAGCCCGAGTGCTCCTTGAGAATTTTCCAGTAGTTTTTCCAGATCGCGTTCCATTTCTGACAATGCCTCCTGAGCCAGGATAGTTTTAATCTGCCTCAAGACCCAATCCTTCGAGTTAGTTGTCTTACCCTTGTTTACTGGCATGGAGCTGATCCAGTCAAAAATATGATTCAGACCATCGATATCCACCCTGGTTCGTCCCAGGTGCGGCATTTGACCTGATCCGGATTTAGCCATGCGGTAATATAAAACGGAGCTAAACGGATCGCCAGGAGCGATTACTTTGGCATCCCTTAAATCAAAATTACCGCGCAAGGGCGCTGCTTCAATCAGTGATGCGTCCTGTGTGTGCTTTTCGAAATACATTAACGCGTTCACCATTCCTCCGGCATTCTCACGATGGCAATGTGCACAATTTGCGTGGAGATACGATTTGGCTTTGTATTCCAGTTCAGTCATGGCTTTTCTTTGCTTGAAAGCTCCGGGTTTTCTACCAACGACCAGCTCCCGCTGGTTTAATGCTTTCCACGAACTCTTGACTGCGACGGGTGCACGCGGGGTCCCCTGCAGCTGAAGTGAGTTCCACCCCAATGCAAATCCACTCCATGAATTATGGCAACGGAGACAATCTGAGCGTGATGAGAATTTCCAATAGTCGATATCGCCTGAATTGACCAGTGAACCAGCCATCATCTCTTTCTCCGCCCCGGTGACAATCTGCCCTTCTTTTTGAATCAAATGTCCGTCCTTACCTTCGGCGTCCCATGCGTATGCATAAGCATTCCATGATTGACCGTCGTAATGGAGCATTTGCGTCTCTATGGGGAGAACACTCTTTTCCCCTGCCCCATCAACGGGCCAGCAAAGAGTTTTCAGAATAACCGCGTTAGCTGGAAATACCGAATGCCTACCTTTCACTTCAATCCCACTGAAGTTGGGCAGCGCAATCCACCGTCTGGCAATGGCCCCGTTTTCCCAGCCTTGCATTTCGATCTCGTAAGAATGAACACCCGCAGCCATTTGCTGCTTGGCGATATTTTCAAAAAGCCCGGTATGGCTCAGTTTTGTCGGAAACGGCAAATGCGCTTCATCCTCGGCGCAAGGCAGTAATTCAAATAGCCCCCCCGCATAGTCTACAATATAGAGTTCACCTTCATGATCTTCACCAAAGGTGATGATCTTCAGTGAAGTATCCACCAGTTCCTGTTGCCAGGTCACGCGGTCTCCTTCTGTTTTTAATCCCCAGATTTTCCCCGTCTCCCAATCCCCGTAGACGTAGGCGCCCCTGAGTTCAGGAATTCGTTTTCCTCGGTAGACATAACCTCCGGTAATCGATGCGGCTTCAGAATGTGGATGATCAATAATAGGAGGTTTGAAATCTTCCCCCCCCTTTTTCAAACCCGGCTGAACTGCATGATTCCCCTCCATGATGGACCATCCATAGTTCCCTCCTTTTTCAACTCGAAAAATCAACTCCCAAAGCTCCCACCCCACATCGCCCACCCACAACTGCCCCAGCTCTGCATCGAAACTCATCTTGAAAGGGTTTCGAAATCCAAAGGCCCAGATTTCAGGACGAGTATTCTTCGTTTTGACGAAAGGATTATCATCAGGGATGCCATATGAAAGTCCCTCATCCTTGCGATCGACATCAATCCTGAGAATGGAGGCAAGCAGATCAGAATTATCCTGCCCCGTTTTCAATATATCCGGTGGACTGGGCCCCGAGGCATCACCCGTTGAGATGTACAGATAACCGTCATGGCCAAATTTAAGGCAACCCCCATTATGCCCCCCACCCTTCCAGGTCATGAGTCTCTTTTCCGATTCCGCGACAATTCGGGGAGGATATGTGTCGGTGACTTCAAAGCTCGAAACTCGAGTACCGTCAGGTTCGGCTCCTCCTACCACGTAACAGAGGAATACTTGCCGGTTTGTCGCAAAGTTTGGATGGAAGGCAAGCCCATACACGCTTGAAAATTTGGAGGTAATGGATTTGAGATGAATCACCTCGTGTTTTTCTGCAACTGATTTCCGTTGGGAGAACGCGTAAATGGCACCGCGCAATTCCACCATCCACATCAAATCACTTCCGGGCATGGCGACTAGCTCGACAGGGTTCTCAAATTTCAGTTTCGGATGCACTCTCTCGATTTGATAAGCGCCTTCAGGACCGGGCCGTCCCTTGACCTTGGAGGTTATCCATGGGGCGCGGACTGAATCGGCAGCTGAGGAATTCCAAACAAATAAGCCGACCACTAAAAAAATCATTACTCCCTTCGGGAGCAAGGTGAATTGCATTTTGCTTACTGGCAAATGGGGCCCGAGAAAATTCATGTATGACTGGATACCAGCGGTAGTTTAATTTGGCAATGAGATTGGGAAAAGGTCTATCCTGCTTCCACCATGATGTGGCAAGGCCGTTGACCATTAAACCTCCATACCGGACATCAGGAATGGAATCTTGACACGCGATTGAAATCTGAGCAGGCATCACGGTCATTACCGGCATGTGGTTTGCGCACTGGCCCTGCTGAGTTGATTCACTTGCTGCAGACTTTTTTCATGTTCCATGGTTTCACGGTAAAATTGCTCTAAAGCATCCCACATGGCTCGATATGCGGAGGGAAACCAACTGCTCCATTCTTTCCATTATCATTTTAGAGTGCGTAGAAATTCTGACCATTGTTGCAAGCAGGTATGGAATGACTCAACTATATTGGAAGATTGAAGACCGTGGCTGATCAAGGTTTGGAGCAAGCATTCTACTGACATTTTGTATCCAATCCAATCTCTTGCATTCGGAGTGTTCATGAGATGGCAAATATTGAATAAGGTCCTAGGTCGTACCTGATTTGATTTTTATCCAAAGCAATGGATGTCCGGCTTGTTTGGATCCATCTTCAATACCTCGACCAATCACATCGTGCATCATGAAAATCGAAAGGGAAATTATGGCATTTATTTCAATATTTGGGATCGCCCCATGGCTACAAACTTGCCTGATCATGAAAAAAGTTTTGTTCAAGTCACCTCAAATCCCAAATCAAAAAGCGAAGCAAATTCGGCCGCTCTGCCTGATAAGAAACAATGATTGACCTTTCAAATCCTTGAACTGCCTGATAATTTGGAGTGACCAATAGCATTGTAACCGTCTAGATCGACCATGCGCCTCCTTGACAGGTATTTAACGAAAGAATTGATAATCCCACTGAGCTACTGCCTGACGGGGTTCCTCATCTTTTGGATTGCCTTCGACTGGCTTGGTACAGCAGAGGACTTTCAAGATGCCAATATGGGTTTCGGAGATATCCTGACATACTATTGGATTAAAATACCTGAATTCCTTTCTACGATTCTCCCCATTACTCTGCTGCTGGCATTACTTTACACCTTGACGCACTTGGCCAAGCATAACGAATTAATCGCTATGCGGGCGGCTGGGGTCAGCTGGTGGCGGCTTTGCACCCCTTATTTCACAACTGGTATCATTCTCAGCTTGGTCCTGTTTGTAATCAACGAGAAGTGGGGCGCAAGGAGTGCGGAAGCGTCGTCCAAACTTATGGACCAGTATCGTGAAGGGACCTCAAACCCCATTGATCACGCCTGGCATGATCAGGCATTTTTTCAGAATTTGCGTGATAAGAGAGAATGGATTATTGGAAGGTATAATACCGAAACTCATGAAATGCTGCATCCATATGTCAGTTATGAAGACGGTGACTCCAATGAATTCCGCATCGAGGCAAAATCGGCAAAGTGGGAAGATTCAGTCTGGACTTTCTACGATGTAGATGAGATTTATTTTGAATTTGAGGGCGGTGTCAAAGCCGCCAAAAACCGTCATTACGAAGTCCTTCCGAAACCAGAATTCAAAGAAACTCCGCAGCAATTTCAAAGCGAACTTAAAATCGCACAATTAAGCAGTGCCAGAATGGCCAAACAAGCCCAGTTATCCTTGGCTGATATTCGTCATTATTATCAATTGCACCCTGATGTATCTCCCGAAATGAGACCAAAAATCAACACCCAATTTCACGGGCGAATCGCATGGCCATGGACCTGCTTGATTGTTGTGCTTATCGCCATTCCGTTTGGTGCACCTTCCGGTCGCCGCAACGTATTTGCGGGTGTTGCGATGAGTATTTTCTTCTGTTTCGCTTACTTCATATTGATGCGTCTTGGTTTGGCATTGGGAACACGAGGCACATTCCCTCCGTGGCTGGCTGCATGGTTGCCCAATATCATTTTTGGTGGTGGCGCGATTTGGTTTATTCGTGGTATTCGCTGATAGCTGAATGGAACCTGCAGAAAAAACAATCAACAGCAAGGGGCCAGTCGCATCCTTTCGAGGCATGCTTGCAGGAAAGGCTCCATTGACAGCTCTGGCTCCGATGCAGGCTGTGTCATCACGGGAGTTTTGGCAGGTCATGCAACAATATGGTGGTCCAGACCTGTATTTCACCGAGTATTTCCGGGTCCATTCCACATCAAGACTCAATAAATTCATACTAAGATCGATCGACCAGAATCCTACGGGGAAACCTGTCATCGCTCAAATGATAGGCAACGACATTCCAGCCCTTATTCGAACTGCGAAAGAATTGGAGCAACATCCTGTCGCTGGCATTGACCTGAATCTCGGTTGCCCTGCTCCAATTGTTTACAAAAAATGTGCGGGTGGAGGATTACTGAGAGATCCGTTGAGAACCCATCGGATTCTGGGGGCGTTGCGTGATGCTATTGAAATCCCTTTTTCAGTCAAAACGCGCCTGGGTTTTGAAAGCACGGACAACTATGAGGATCTGCTGGATATTTTTTCCCAGCATGATCTGGATCTCTTGACGGTTCACGGCAGAACCGTCAAACAAATGTATCGTTCTGCGGTGGATTACAAGGCGATTCAAAAAGCGGCTAAAACAGTTTCCTTTCCGTTATTGGCAAATGGCAATGTATACTCGGCTGAACATGCTGCAGAGGTTTTGAACACAACTCAAAGCGCTGGTTGGATGATAGGCCGAGGGGCCATCAGAAACCCCTGGATTTTCTGTCAAATACGATCAATGCTGAAGGGAGAGGCAGTTGAATTGCCAACCGGAAGGGATGTACTAGGCTACATTGAAAATCTTTTTGAAACATTGATCATTGACCCGTATGAAGAAAAGTCGCACGTCATGCGTTTAAAAAAATATATGAATTTTATTGCGCTTGGCATTGAGGCCGATGGGATATTCCTGAATGCGATTCGTCGAACCAGCAGCAAAAAAGAATTCCTTTCTGTTTGCCGTGACCACTTAGATCACACCAGATTAATGCCTCTTGAACCTTACTCCATTCCAGTAAAACCTTGCGATATACTTGCAGGCGCCCATCGCTAGCCCTTTCACTAGAAGACCGAGAAAGTTTCATGGAAGACAAGGAAAAGACATTTATGACGGAGAGTTCATTGCATTTCACCTTACTCATACCAGCTTACAACGAGGAGGAACGCATCGCAGGAACCTTGAAAGAATATGCGGAATACTTTCGCAGTCAATTCTCAGGCGACATCAAAATCCTGGTAATTCTCAACGGATGTCAGGATGCCACTTTGGAGGTAGTACGCAGTTGCGCGAAGCAATACTCGGAAATCGAGGCTTTGGAGTTCAAGGCGCCCATCGGAAAAGGGGGAGCTCTTATCGAAGGCCTCAAACTAGCCCCTCAAACCGACATCATCGGCTACACCGATGCCGATGGCGCCACTCCCCCAGAAGCAATGCTCACATTGCTTCGAAAATGTTACGAAAACGATGGAGTGATTGGCTCACGCTGGTTACCTGATTCAAAACTGCATCAGGCACAAACAATCACTCGCCGTTTCGTGAGCAGAGTCTTCCATCGTATCGTTCAATGCCTGTTCAGATTGGGGTTCAAAGATACTCAATGCCCGGCAAAGGTTTTCAAAAAGGAACCCATCATCAAAATCCACGATGGATTGATGATTGCAGATCTGGCATTCGACGTGAACTTACTTTACCTCCTGAAACGCGAAGGATTCGAAGTCATTGAAGTAGGTACAGACTGGACCGACAAGCTCGGCTCCAAGGTCACTCAAACCCTGTTTCGATCTTCATTGACCATGTTATTTTCGGTCGTGCGCTTGAGACTTATTTACTCTCCGTTGCGTCGATTGATGCCTTGGTTCAGGCCGCTGGAAGCATGGATTTACAAAAAGCTCCGGGCGCCTTTCTTGACCACGCTAAAAACCAGATAAATAATGCAACCCGTTTCTGACAGATCCTGTAAAACAATGGAATACAGGCCGTTGAAACGAATCTCCGATCAAAATATTCCCTGAGCTATCCTTTTTGATGAAAGATCGTCATTTGATACTGAGCGTGCATACGGAGCGAAGGGTCCTCAGGCTCGATAAAAGGCACAAATCAAACGTGCATTTTTGCTTACGTTTTTCGTTCAAATGTGTATAAATCGGCCGTCGATGAAGTATTATCTTGAATTTGAAAAACCGGTTGCGGAATTGCAGCGAAAGCTGGATGAACTCAAACGCCATGAGGAGTCCAGTGGACTTGCGATCAGTTTTCAGGATGAAATCTCCCAGATTGAAAGGAAGATACAAGAAACGAGACAGCAGATTTTTTCCAATTTGAACGCGCATCAACGTGTTCAATTGGCTCGTCATCCAAAAAGACCCTACACGCTGGATTACATCCAACAGATTTTTACAGATTTTTCTGAATTGCACGGTGACAGGCTCTATGCTGATGATCGAGCCATGGTAGGCGGATTTGCCACCCTGGAGGACCAGAAGATCATGGTCGTTGGAACCCAGAAAGGCCGTGACACAAAGGAAAACATCCTGCGGAATTTTGGTTCTGCTCACCCTGAAGGTTATCGCAAGGCACTGCGCTTGATGAAAATGGCGGACAAGTTCAAACTCCCCATCGTCACCTTTATAGATACAGCCGGGGCATATCCGGGCATCGGAGCAGAGGAACGCCACATTGCCGAAGCCATTGCGGTCAATCTGCGCGAAATGATGCTATTGGAAGTCCCCGTCGTCGCAGTGGTTATTGGTGAAGGAGGATCGGGCGGAGCGCTGGGTATTGGAGTCGCCGATAAAGTGATGATTCTGGAAAACGCCTATTATTCTGTCATCAGTCCCGAGGGATGCGCTGCCATTCTCTGGAAAAACAGCTCAGCTATCCCAAAAGCTGCCGAATCATTGCGGATCACTGCTGATCAGCTGCTATCCTTGAAATTGGTGGATGATATTATTCCTGAACCTCTTGGGGGAGCACAAAATGACATCAATATAGTTTCGGACTCCATGCGATCTGCCATTCAAGGCTCACTCAAGGAGCTTCTCGGAATGAGCAAGCAAAAGCGCCTGAAACATCGCTACTCCAGATTCCGCTCTTTCGGTAGATTTGTTGAAGGTTGAGTGGGTCACCGCCCCGAAACCAGGGATAATCCAAACATTCCATATTCATCACTTTTCCATGAAAAAAAGCATTTTGAACCGACGATCATTCCTGAGCAGAGCTGCCAGCGGAACCTTGGTAGTCATGGCCAACAAACTCATTTCACCGACTGATCTGAATGCCGTCGCTCCCTTCAACCGTCCAGGCAAAGCCAATCTTAAATTAGGCCTCGCCGCATACTCATTACGAGATTACTTCAGTGATGCAAGCCACGCTCGCGAAACCCCTGCCCCCGAATCACAACAAATTGATATGTTTCAATTCATCGACTATTGTGCCGATCTTGGTTGTGAGGGGGCAGAGTTAACCAGTTATTACTTTCCAGAACACTTGAATGATGCCTATCTCCTGGAAATTAAAAGGCACGCTTTCATGCGGGGAGTGGCAATCAGTGGCACGGCAGTCGGCAACCAATTCACTGATTTACCTGGTTCGACCAGAACTGAGCAGATTGCTCATGTCAATAAGTGGATCGACCGGGCCGCCATCATGGGAGCACCGCACGTCCGCGTGTTTGCCGGCAATGCACCCGCCCAGGGTTCATGGAAAGAAGCCGTTGCCCGCTGTATTGAAGGATTGAAACGCTGTTGTGATCACGCGGCAACGAGAGGTGTCTTTTTGGGCATTGAAAACCATGGTGGCATCGTGGCAGAAGCAGACCCTCTGATCGAGATCGTGGAAAGCATCGACAGCCCATGGCTAGGCATCAATCTCGATACAGGAAATTTTCACACGAAGGATCCGTACGGCGATATTGCAAAGTGTGCTCCTTATGCTGTCAACGTCCAGTTGAAGGTCGAGATCGCACCTCGCGGCAAATCCAAGAGCCCATCAGATCTATCTCGATTGGCTCACATCTTGCAAGGAGCCAATTACCAGGGTTTTGTTGTTCTGGAATATGAGGCTGCAGAGGATCCCTGGAAAGCCATTCCGATGCATGTTGACGCGCTCAAACCTTTGCTCAGCTGAGCAACTGCTCGAGCTGCCATTATCTCTTATTTAACACAATTATATTTGGACGGTTCGCAACTTTTCACCCAAGTCCATGGCTGTACTATGGTTGAAAAAGAAGTGCGTTGGTCTCTTGATTACTAACACATCTCATTCATGAATTCCCCCTCCATGACTCCTGCTGCAGGCGATTGCCGGGTGGCATATGTTGGAGATTGGGCCCGATTTGAAATCAGGCCCAATGATTCTCAGCACACACCCAAGACACACACCGCATTCCTCAGGACTAATTTAGGTAGAGCCGATGTCTTGCGGAAAGAAATCATGCAACGCACCTCTGGTGAGAACGCATTGGCTCTTTTTTCCTGGCAGGATATTCCAATGGAGTGGCAACAGGATTGCTGGAGCATTGAGCTTCCATTGGCACAGGTGGGATATTTCCGGGCAAAACCTTATCTCCTGAATTCGGATCACCATCAAATTTGGCCAGAGGGTTCAGATTCTGGTGTCTCCGTGCATCCGAATTTCACCCGCAGTGCCAATACAATCTATTGTGCCTGGATCAGACTGTTTGGTGATTCAAAATTCTTGTCCAACACCATTTCCCAGCGCTCCAACCCACATCACCAACCACTGGATGAAAAGGGCTATTCTGTCATTCCTCCATCGGGTAAAATCCGCGACCTCATCAAGGAACTGCCACATATTGTCGATACTCTGGGTTGTCAAATCATCCACTTACTCCCTATTAACCCCACACCTACCACTTACGCTAGATTTGGTCGATTTGGCAGCCCTTATGCCGCTCAGAACCTGATGGCTGTGGATCCAGCATTGGTGGAGTTTGATCAATCCTCAACCGGTATTGATCAGTTTCAGGAATTAACCGAAGCCGTGCATGCGAAGGGTGCACGCGTGTTCATTGATCTGGTGGCAAACCACACCGGCTGGGGTGCCGATATTCATGAGAATCACCCTGATTGGTATGAACGTGAGCCCTCCGGTCAATTTATCAGCCCGGGTGCGTGGGGGAATATCTGGGGTGATTTGGTAGAACTCAATCAATCCAATCCTGATATTTGGAAATACCTTGCGGATGTCTTTCTCGTCTGGTGTCGAAGGGGAGTTGACGGGTTTCGCTGTGATGCAGGATACATGGTGCCACTTGAAGCCTGGCAATTCATTATTTCACGGGTCCGTGAAGAATATCCTGATACCATCTTTCTCCTCGAGGGGCTCGGAGGCGCCTGGGAGGCAACCGAGAACCTGCTAACAGATGGCGGTATGCAATGGGCTTACTCGGAGTTGTTTCAGGAATTCAATGGACCTTCCCTGCATCGTTATCTGGATCATTGCATAAAGCAGAGTCCACGTGTGGGCACCTTGGTGCATTACAGTGAAACGCATGACAATAATCGTCTTGCACACAGAGGACGCACCTGGTCGCTGCTACGCAACCGACTGTCGGCCCTGACAAGCGTCAATGGTGGCTTCGCATTCACTTGCGGTGTCGAATGGTTGGCATCAGAAAAAATAATTGTACATGAATGCACTGGAATGAATTGGGGCGCCGAAGACAATATTGTACATGAGCTTGCCAGGTTAAACAGATTACTGACTACCCACCCGTGCTTCTTCGACGAAGCAATCCTTAAAGGACTCGATGCAGGAAGTGACTACATCTACCTGATGGAAAGAACCTCTTCAGATGCTTCCAGAAGATTGTGGATTCTGGTCAATACCCATGAATCGCAGGAAATCACAGCCAAACTGGATCCTGGGCTCTTCCATACCGCAAAGCATCCACCATCGATTGAACTGCTGGGACAGGAAAATCTTCTGGAATGGGATATCACCCCTGAAACCTGGGCCCTGACTTTACCTGCCTGCACCGTATTATGCCTTTCATACGAAAAAGGCGTTCAACCGGAATCCGGCGATGAATATCGCACAAAGCGGAGTCAATCTGCCATGGCGCTGCAATGCCTTGGCCAGATCCTGCCTGTTGAAAAAATCCCATTCACTCCATGGCAGGATTTAGCCAGAAGCGTTGAGGAATCACTCTCTCAATGGCTGGCATCTATCTCGAGGTTGAGGTCAGGCTCGGATGAATCTGCCACTGATTCCAATTCAAGGGCAAAGGATCCATCTGCGTATTTGAATGTGGTTGAATGGTCCACTGAAGATCGTGCTCGCTTGACCCCCGTGCCGAAACACCACTGGATCCTCATCCGAGAGCCCCACCCTTTCAGTGTCCGATTGACCCATGACTGCAGCAATCAATCAGTGAACCTCAAATCGGTTCCGCGAAAACATGATCACGTGGCAGTTTACTGGGCTGAGCAGGCAGGTAAACTTCAATTGGAAATACAATCCTACGGGACCTCTATCCACACCCATAAAGAGGGTCTGATTGTTTTTGATCACCGCACAGTCAACGCACTGGCCAAAGGCCAGGATCAGATGACCCTTTTAACCAATGGACGTGGTGCCATGGCACGGGTGCATGCTGGGATAGATGAAATTCATTCAAAATATGACTGCCTTCTTGGAGCAAATCTTCATGCGACATTGCCAGTAGACCGCCATGTATTGATCAAACGCATTCGGATTTGGGTGAATGCCAATGGATTCATCACACCGCTGAATCGCATGGCGCTCCTGAATTTCAATGCCGGCGCACCGGCACGATGGCGATTCTTCGCCCCAGCGGGCAATGGGCGCTCAGTCGAAATTGAACTGGTCATGGACATGCTCAAGGATACCAATACGACCCTCATTCGTTTGATCCGGCCGAAGGATCGCTGCTCCAGCGGCGAAGAACTCCCGGAAGAGTATCCCGTCCGCTTGACAGTGCGCTTTGACATTGAAGATCGGAATTTTCATTGTGAAACACAGAGAAACGAGAGCGCAGAACATCATTTCAATCAACATATCCGCCAAACCGACTCACCAGCAGGATTTCATTTTTCTCCCGCATCAGAAAGACAACTCAGCGTCTGGACCGATAACGGACAATATCATTCGGCTCCTGAATGGACCCAGGGAATCCCGCATCCCGTTGAACAAAGTCGGGGACAAACAGGACATGGAGACGCATTCAGCCCCGGATGGTTTGAGATCCCCATGGGAACCGGTGAGACGGTCCATCTCGTTGCCACAGCCGAGCTGAAAGATCCGGACCAGCATTCTATCGCACATTTTGTAGACGCACGCCTTCAGCATCATGAAACACTCTTGGCCAAGGCCAATTTGGACGGCAATGATCGATGGGGGCGTCAACTATTGAAGGCACTTGATGCCTTTGTGGTGAAACGGGATGACGGCAGGACCGTGATCGCCGGGTATCCATGGTTTCTGGACTGGGGACGCGACTCGTTGATCGTGGCACGCGGCATGCTAAGTGGCGGAATGATCGATGAGGTCGTCAAATTGTTGAAAGTATTTGGCCGATTTGAATCACACGGTACACTTCCAAATACTATTCACGGAGCCAATGCCAGCAATCGCGACACTTCCGATGCCCCGCTTTGGTACGGCGTTTTAAGTGAAGAAACGGCAGTAATCAAGGGTGATTCTTTTTATCAAATGGAGGTAGATGACGGAGGCAAGACGATTCAAGAGGTGCTCTTCCGTATTGCCAATGGCATACTGAGTGGCACCCCCAACGGCATTCATATGGATCAGGAAAGTGGACTGGTCTGGAGCCCGAGTCATTTTACCTGGATGGATACCAACTATCCTGCAGGCACCCCGAGAGAGGGATATCCCATTGAAATCCAGGCTTTGTGGATACGATTGCTCCAGCTGTTGAACACACTTTATTCAGCAAACGAGGAAGCTTCCATACCTTACTACATGAAACCTTTGAAAGGCACATGGCAGGATTGCCTTAAGCTGGCGAAACGCTCCTTTGATCAGTTGTTCTGGATTGAAGAGAAAGGTTGGCCTGCAGATGTACTCTTGGCATCAGAAGGCACCCCTGCAAAGAAAGCGCTGCGCGATCAGGCATTGAGGAGCAATTGCCTGTGGGCTGTAAGCCTGGGGTGCATGGATGGCGAGAAAGCCCGTTCAACGGTAAGTGCAGCGCGGAAATGCCTCGTCATTCCGGGGGCCTTGAGATCATTGGCGCCAATCCCGGTGATTCCACATTTACCCATCTATGGTAAAAATGGAGACCTTCTGAACGATCCCACTTTTCCATACTGGGGGCGTTATGAAGGAGAGGAGGACACTCGCCGCAAGCCAGCCTATCATAATGGGACTGCATGGCTCTGGACCTTCCCCACCTTCTGTGAGGCTTTGGCAGAAGCTTGGAAAACTGATCCCAAGGCCAAAGATGCGGCTCTCGATTATCTGGCTTCCATGTCTCACTTTTGGATTGAGGGATGCTCCGGTCAGTTACCGGAGGTCGTGGATGGTGACGCTCCCCACCAACAGCGTGGTTGCGATGCACAGGCATGGAGTGTTTCGGAGGCCCTGCGTGTTTGGACCAAAATTAATCGTGCACAAAAAATTACCTTAAAAACAAAATGAAGTCATGGGCCCGGCTGATTCCAGCTTGTCCCTGAGCTAATTCCTGATACGCTACGCCGCCTTGTGAGTTTTCAAAAAGAAATCCAACGTAGACGCACTTTTGCTATTATTTCGCATCCGGATGCCGGTAAGACCACGCTGACAGAGAAACTCTTACTATATGGTGGAGCGGTTCATCTGGCAGGGTCCGTTACTGCTCGCAAGCACCAGCGGGCCTCCACATCAGATTGGATGGAGCTTGAACGAAAACGTGGCATCTCGATCAGTTCCACCGTGCTGCAGTTTGAATACGATGATTTTGCCATTAATCTCCTGGATACCCCAGGACACAAAGACTTTTCCGAAGATACCTATCGCGTACTGACCGCTGTGGATGGAGTCGTCATGGTCATTGATGCCGCTAAAGGAATCGAGGCTCAAACGCGCAAACTATTTGAGATATGTCGGCGCAGGGGCATTCCAATTTTCACCTACATGAACAAATGCGATCGCCCCACCAAAGACCCATTGGAATTGCTGGATGAACTTGAGCGCGTGCTGGGCATTGGTTCCTTTCCCATCAATTGGCCAATCGGCACCGGAGTAGATTTCAAGGGGGTATTTGATCGTCTGGCAAAAGAGGTGCATTTATTTGAGCGCACGGCAGGCGGTTTGTATCGAGCACCTGAATCGGTCGGTGATCTGGATGCCCCCATCATCAAGGATCAATTAAACACCGAAATGCATGAAAAATTGAAGGAGGAGGTTGAAATGCTCAATCTGGCGGGCGAATCCTTTGACATGGAATCGGTTTACAACGGAACAATGACTCCGGTTTTCTTCGGAAGCGCCATGAACAATTTTGGGGTTGAATTGCTTCTCAAAGGCTTTTTGAAATACTCTCCCCCTCCTGCCCCAAGATACTCAGGTGAGAAAGTCATCTCTACCGATCATGAAACCTTCTCTGCATTCGTATTCAAGATTCAGGCCAATATGGACCCTCGGCATCGGGATCGCATTGCATTCGTTCGGATTTGCTCCGGTAAATTTGAGCGTGATATGACTGTAGTGCACCCTCGCTCTGGGAAAAAAATTCGTCTCGCGAGTTCTCACAAACTCTTTGGCAATGAACGGGAAACTGTCGATAGTGCTTACGCAGGCGACATCGTCGGTCTCGTCGGGCTTTCTGATTTTGGCATTGGTGATACACTGACAACCGACACTAATATCCAATTCAAGGAGATACCCATATTTACGCCTGAAACCTTTGCTTACCTGCACAACCCAAATACAGCAAAATACAAGCAGTTCAGACAGGGCCTGGACCAATTGTTGCAGGAAGGGGTTATTCAGGTCATGCGCATTCGAGATTCGATCACTCGCATCCCGCTTCTGGCTGCCGTTGGACAACTCCAGTTTGAGGTCGTCCAATATCGACTTGAAACTGAGTATGGCGCTGAATCCCGATTAGAAAAGGCTCCGTGGTCCGTCATAAAGTGGCTACCTGCAGGTATGGAGGAATCTGAATTAGATGCACTTCAACTACCAACGGGAACAAAAATCGCCTACGACTCTAACGACAATCCGGTTGCATTATTTGACTCTGACTGGGCCGCAAGTTACTTCAGTGAGACCAATGGAGGTCTGGAATTGTCCACCCTCCCTCCTGCAAGTAAGGCAATCCTGACGCGTCATATTGATTGAAAAGCGTTGCCTACGATTTCATGAACGCATTCATTGCTGTTTGACAAACAAGCGATAATAGCGCGAAGGGCGACAAGGAAGAAAGCCCTCCAGAAACTCTTTGGATGTTTGGCGCCAATTTCAACGTTAAAACCCTTCATTAGAAAATAGAAGCTACACCCCAGCGTGTTAACGACAGATCAACGACCAAGCGGGAATCGGGATGTGCTTGAAAGTCTTTTTCCTGTCATTGGCATCCGCATTTGGAGACGCGTGCGGTCACTGGAATGCCGGTAGGCTAGCACCAAGTTAATCTGATATCGTCAACAATCCATCCAGCCAAAAAACCTGGATCATGGGGTTTCAGAGGATTGGCAGGAAAAAGGTAAGAAATTACGTCTGTTGAGTCGTCTTTTCAATTGATGATCTTGCCGCAACTGTCCTTTTGCAAAGTCAAATATCCCCATGCTTGGACCTTTCTATTGCACTCTCTGTTACAAGCAACCTTAAGGGCTGTGGATTATGAAATCCCGTCCGTCTTGGATCGCGCAGCATCGAGAAGTTTCATCCACTCTCCCATATAGTAACCGTGATCATGATACGTTCGCCCGCTGACCATGTTACCGTCCACCACGCAGGCTTCATCAACAAACGTCCCACCACACACTTCAAGATCAAACTTGCATTTAGGAACAGTCGCCATTTTGCGGCCTTTGACACAATCGGCATAAGCAGGGATTTCTACCCCGTGACAGACGCTGGCTATGGGCTTGTTTTTTTCAAAAAAGTGTTTGGTCACACGCACAAGATCTTTGTCATACCGAATATATTCAGGCGCTCGTCCACCACTGAAAAAGATACCCAGATAATCATCTGGATTGATATCCTTGAATGCGATGTCTGACTGAATGGTATAACCTTCCCATTCACGAGTGATGGTCCAGCCGGGTTTGACTTCATGCATGACCATGTTGTAACGATGGACCTCCGGGCCAGCCACTACAGGTTTGTATCCCCCCTCGATCAAACGATGATAAGGATATAGAGTGTCCACAGTTTCACTTGCGTCACCAATAACAATCAGAACTTTTTGCTGCATGCGTCAACTATAGCGAATTCACGCATGATTCCAAGTATCGTCTTGCTCGATTGATTTCCCGCGTCGTTTCGAAAGCCTCAGGCAGAATCGGAATCCCGCGGGGTACCGGGTGCATGAATATTTCGGTCCACCCCCGGTATTGAATGGATTTTAAAGCCTTCAGGATGGGGGTGAAATCCAATGACCCGCGCCCAGGCATCTGGAGCAGTTCTCGCGGCTTGGACAGTTTGGTCATGCACCCCATCCCGTATTGCCAGGCATAAAACATCGAGATACTCGGTCCCAGATCTCGAATCAGATCACTCAGCGCATCGGCTCCCAGCCCCAAAGTCTCCAGATGATAAGGTGCCAGAGCCACTCCCAGAGGTTGATCCTCGGCAAATTCAGCCAGCCAGCGCAGGGAGTCAGGTGTATGAATCAAATTGTTGGCATGATTCTCGATAGCCAGAGTGACGTCATGATTTGCTGCGATCTCAAGATGGGGCTTGAGTTTTTCTACAAAGCTACGGACGGCTTGTTTGAGTGGTTGCCCCTCGAGCCCTGCAGGGCCTTTCCCCCCGGTAACGATCAATGGGCATTTCAACTTACCCGCCAGCTGCATTTCTTTATCAACACCAAAGGGACCCAGATCGTAGCGCGTGAGGCATCCGGTGGTCACTTGATGCTGATTCAATCGGGATAGAAACGCATCCCACCCCATCGCTTCCGCCTGCTCACGCTGGTTGCCATGACTCATGGGCCATAGATCAATGGCAGTGGCACCGCCACGCCGAACCTCCGGAAGAATAACATCCAGCGATAATTGACCATACATGCTTGAAGCCAGGCAATAACGAAGCTGGAATTGACCGGGCTGGCTCGATGCTTGCGCATGCAGCAATCCTAGCGTCGAGGCCACCCCTGCACTCATACAGGACAAAAAAGATCTTCGGTCCTGAAGCCGATCAAAGGCCAACACACTATTTCTGGATCTCGCACTTGGCATGGATAAATGTTAGCGGATTTCCCTGTAAACTAAAGCCAAAATCCAGGCCATGAAACGTAGTTCTATTGCGAAATTCCTTGTTATCCAGCCCATTCATTCCTTTGATAGCCTGCCTATGGTTTCGCTTCCATCAAACACAATGCTGCTCTCCGCCACAGATCTGGTTTTGGCCTATGATTATTTACGTCTTCTGGATGGCGTTACAGTGGCGATCAGTGCGGGCGAAAAGGTCGGATTGGTCGGCCGGAATGGTTGCGGTAAAACCAGTCTTTTAAAAATCCTCGCAAATCAATCGCAAGCCGACGGAGGAGATGTTTCCCGCCGAAAAGGATTACGCATCGGTTATCTTCCCCAGGAGTTCGAACTGGATGAGGTCTCATCAGTCCGCCAAAACATTCTTTCGGGCGCAGCCGATGTCACAAACTGGATCTCTTGCTATGAATCGGGTAAGGGCTCCAGCGCTGAACAGGCGGAATGGCTTGCAAAAATCGAACTTGCCGATGGCTGGAACCTGGAATCGCGTGCGAAAACCATCGCCACATCACTTTCCGCTCCCCCAATGGAATCCCGTGTTGACTCCTTATCAGGAGGTGAGAAACGTCGCGTCGCACTTTGCCGTGCCCTGGTTGCACAACCCGACCTTATTTTGCTGGATGAACCGACGAACCATCTGGACGCCGCTACGATTAATTGGTTGGAGGATTACCTGAAGTCTTTCTCAGGCGCAGTCATGTTTGTCACGCATGACCGTTATTTTCTGGATACGATCGCCACTCGTGTCGTGGAAATCGATCAGGGCCGTGCATTTTCTCATCCGGGTAACTACACCGCTTTTCTGGAATCCAAAGCCATTCGTCAGCAAATTGCAGACCAGGGGGAGCGTCGGCGTCAACGCTTCCTGCGCGAGGAACTGGAATGGGTGAAGGCCGGAGTCCGCGCTCGAAGGACCAAGGCCAAGCATCGACTCGATACCTATTACGAAATCAAAGGTCTGGAGGCTCCCCCCGAAGAAAGGGAAATGGACGTCCTGATCCCCCCACCTTCCAGTATGGGAAATGTCGGAGTGGAACTGGAAGGGGCAAGTGTGAAGGTGGGTGAGGGAAATCAGGAACGTTGGTTATTCCGGAATCTGGATCTATCCCTGACGCCGGGGCGTTGTATCGGCGTGGTGGGCAAGAATGGTGTCGGCAAAACGACGCTTCTCAAGGTTTGCATGGGACTCATGGAACCTGACGAAGGCAGCGCAACCATCGGTAAGAAAATTCAAATCAACTACATTGATCAATCTCGCATGCAACTCAAGGGGACAGGAACGGTGCTTGAGGAAATCTCGGATGGGGATGAGTCCGTCATGTTCGGAACGCGGCAGCTCAGTGCCAGAGGTTACCTGCGACGATTTCAATTTCCCGATCATCGAGCCAATGAACCAGTAGCACAACTTTCCGGAGGAGAACGCGCCAGGTTGATGCTGGCAAAAGTATTAAAACGAGGCGGTAATTTTCTCATTCTGGACGAACCCACCAATGACCTGGATTTACAAAGTCTCCGCATGCTCGAAGAAGCGCTGGCAGATTTCGATGGAAGTGTGATTGTTGTGAGCCATGATCGATATTTTTTGGATCGTATCTGTGATCAGATCATTTCATTCGAACCAGACGGCGTTTTTGTCCAACCCGGAAACTACTCCTACTACCTTGAAAAACGCAAAGAACGTGAAGCCCGCAAACAATCAGCATTTCAAACAACTGACAAGCCAAGGGTTGCAGAAAAAGTAAAGCGCTCAAAAAAAGATCGTCCTCGGCGTTTGAGTTACATGGAGAAACGTGAACTCGAAGGCATGGAAGAGAACATCCTGGTGGCCGAATCCAAGGTAGAAGCATTGGAAGCAAAACTGAACGATCCAAGCTTTTATGTCGATCGCGCGCATGAAGCTGCCGAGGTAACCAAGGAGTTGGAAAAGCAGAAAAAGGAGGTCACTGCTTTATACGCTCGCTGGGAGGAACTTACTCAAATTGAAACCGGTAAAGGGTAAGTTCAGTATGGAGTGAGATGAATAAGCAGCGACTTCTGACCCTTAACTTTTGCCTGCACACACTCAAGTTCTAGAGAGTGGTCAGGTATTTGATCAACTCGATCCTTTGCCGTCCATTCAAACCATCCATCAACCCCTCGGGCATCATGGAATGCACAGCAAGCTGGCGACGGTTGATCATGGATTTGGCAACGGTCAGGGTATCGGTGAGCGTCTTTATCACGACGGAGGTATTGGTTTCACTGATCAGCAAACCGGTAATCATTTCCCCGTCGATCTGCTCTATTTCCGTGACTTGATAATTCTGCCCAATGACAGCGTTGGGATCGATCATGCTTTCAATGAAATACCTGCTTCCGCTGGAACCGGCCGCTGTTAAATCCGGCCCAATCGCCACGCCTGTTCCAGCGACTTGATGGCAGCTGCTGCAGAGTAGCTGAAAATGCTTTTTCCCTTCATCCGCACTGTAGGCCCACAATGGAGCTTCTCGATAGGTCGCATCCAATGATTCAATGAGCTGCGCTTTTTCTTCCGATGCCACACCGGCTTGCCCCCAAATCCTGGTGATCCTTTCACTGACTGCATTCGAGTTCAGTTTCTGCAATTGACGCAGGTAATAGGCTGTCAGGAGATCACGTTCAAGCTTCCCTGCGATCACTGCATCCAGGAGAGGCACGGCCAGCGAAGATCGGGTGGTCATCGTATTCAATGCGGCGACCTTATCCTTTCCTTCAAACCGATCCAGTCGTGCAAGGAGCGCATCTGCACTCTCTGGATGATCGAAGCGTGCCAGCAAATTAATCGCGCTGGATTGGAAAGCAGGTTCATCCAGTAGTCCAATGCCAATCGAAATCAGGGCTTCATCCCCTGCCAGATTGAGAATCTCCAGAGCATGGCGACGCGCGTTTTCGGATTTCGTGGTATCGGCAAGTAATAAACGCATTTTTGGCAACACTTTCCGGTCACCAAAAATCGCTGCCAGTTTTTCAGCAGGCAATCGAATTGAATCATCAGAATTTTCATACAGCCGGTTCGAAATAAAATCCCACTGGCGCGGCATGGGAACACGTCGCTCATATCGCAAGGCAAGATAGATAGCATTCAACAAACCCCCTCGATCGGAGGCAGCTGTTTTTTGAAGATGAGTGATGGATTCCTCCAATCCCTTACCCTTTAATTTGGCGGCATACCATACGATCAAAGGTTCGAGAACCGGCATGATGGGTTGTTCTGACTCAATGAGCTGGAACGCACGTTCCAGATTGGCGGGCATCTTTTGAGCGAGAGCAAACCAAATCATGGACGGTAAATTACGATCTGCTGCGTCTTCGGTATGCCTGGCCAAAGCTTCGATGATTTTCCAGCCATTCTCTTCTGAAAGTTTGATTGATGCGGCAGCAAGCCTCAACCTTACAAACGCCGACGGATCATCAAGAGCCATCAAGACTAGCTGACTCGCCGCGATGGGAACGACTTGTTCCTGACTACTCATGAACTCGATTGCGTTGGCGCGCACGTATTCCGATTCATCCCTGAGATAGGTAAGCCAATCGTTACCTTGAACCGCCCCAATGACGCAGAGCGACCAGAGGGCACGCAATCGCCGGTTCTCATTGGCATGCTCCACGGACATGTTACGGAGCACTTCTAATGCATCCGATGAAATTTCGCCTTTAAGAGAGCGCTCCTGCAGGAGCCGTCGAGCAGTGCGAGCGAACCAGGCATTTTGATGTAATTGCAGCCAGGCTAATTCACGATCCGACTTGCGCGACAAATTCACAAGTATCGGTTCATAGGTCGCTTCGTATTGAATGCGATACATACGCCCGGTTCCTCTCTCCCATTGTTCGGTATTTGGATTATGACAATGCTGAGTGTCATACCAGTCATTGATATAGACAGCACCGTCCGGCCCGTATTTCAGATCGATTGCGATATAGCGAGGATCTGCAACCATCAACATATCCTTTCCGGCATGCACTGTATTGTAACCGGATCCATCGCGCTCATTCACCTGAACGTTCAACTGATGCCCATGCAGATTATGCGTGTAGAGTTGATTTCGATAAGCAGCAGGCCAATTATTGCCCTGGTAAAGCATGGTTCCGATATGCGAGTGGCCGCCATAGATACGCCGACTTCCCGGAGCCCCTGCCCCCCCTTCCCCATGACCATACCTGGCAGAGGCCAGCAGGTAGGTTCGCAAATAGTCATGACCCGACGGCGGATTCGGCTCAATATAATCCGGATAATTGGTATTGGACTGGTTCCAATAATATCCTCCGCGAATGACATGAGTCGTCGATCCCTTGCCCCAATAGCTGCGACAGTGCGTCATGAACCATTGACCATGCCGATCGTAATCAAGTCCCCACTGGTTACTCCCCCCATGCGCATAAACTTCAAATGTATGCCTAATGGGGTGATATCGCCAAACACCTGCACGCATTTCAGTGCGCTGCGCATCATTGGAGTCAGGTTTACCGATTCTGGAATAGTTGAACACTCCCTGGTTGCCGTAAAGCCAGCCATCAGGTCCCCACAAAAAGCTATTCAGGGTCTCGTGCGTGTCCTGGTAGCCAAAGCCATCCAGCAGCACCTGAGGAGGCCCATCAGGCTGATCGTCCTGATTTTCATCCGGAATGAACAACAACTGAGGCGCTGCGCCCAGCCAGACTCCACCGAAACCCACTTCGATCCCACTGACAAGATTCAAACCCTCTGCAAAAATTTTACGATCCTCGAAAGAGCCATCCCCATCAAAATCTTCAAAAATTAAAATACGATCCTTGCCCTGTCCCTCTGGTTGCTTTTCAGGATAACTGAAGGCTTCGACTACCCATATTCGACCCAATTCATCAAAAGTGAAGGCGATAGGCTGCAGGACGTCCGGCTCGCTCGCGATCTGATCTGCCCTAAACCCCTCTGGAAGAAACATCTGTTGAAGCGTAGGGTGATCCGATTGAATTGGATTAGGTTGCAAATGCTTCAGTATCTCGACATCATCCAAACGTGCCGGACGCGTTACGGCACCCGAAACAACCCACTGTCCGTGATAGAAAGGGATGAAAAACACACCCAATAAGCACTTCCAAATTCTCATGAACCATTACTAGAACAACCCGCACCGCTTGTCAAAAGATCGGCGTCTGGTCTGCTCATGCACAAACAACTTCTCAAGCCCTGGTAGAAATTGCTGGGTGATCGTTTAATGTAGAGGATTCACAGATCCAATGTATTGTATTGCAACGCATATGAAATTGGTTCACGTCATCAAAAATGGAAAATACGGAACCACAAGGCCAAGATACGGGGCAGAACAACAAGTCAAAAATGAAAAACAAGTTGTCACTGATTTGGGTTTCCAATCTTTTCATCGGAATCATCATCGGTCTTTCTGCTGGGATTCTGGGCTTTATTGCACTGAGTAGCATCCTTTCTTTTTTTTCAGTACCCAAACCTGCAATCGTATATCGAGATGCGAAGGAATGGAGTCTGATGGGATATTTACTGGCGTTTTATCCGATTGCTTGCATGGCAATGGGAGCAACCGCAGGAGGGTATTTCTTTGGGAAGCCAAAAGGAAAGAAGCCGGACTAATCATGAATTGATTGAACCAACAAAGATGACTGGAAATCACCTCTTGTTAGGTTTTGCCTGTCGAGCGTGGAGTCAATCAGGCTTGCCCCGTATGGCGACAGCATGTGCTGGGCATTGAAGCGATGAATATTACTTGTGAAAACTCAGTAAAAATTGTGGTTGAACAATATTTGGATATTAATGTGGTTCCAGATAGTCCAGTTCTACCCTCATTCGAAGGTATTCAGGGCATCAGCCGCACCATTTAATGCAATCATCATGAAAGAGAAGGTAAGGGCAAACTGTGTATCGAACTTAAAACTTGTTGTTGCTAAAAACTACGAGAATGGAAGCCGGGAAGCCGGGGATTACATGGCTAAGAAAGTAAGGATGCAATCTGAACTTATCTTATGCGCTGCCACCGGAAACAGTCCAACTGGGGCTTACAAGGTGTTTGTCAGCGAGATCCTTTCGAGGAACAATCCTCCTGAAAAAATCCACCTTTTGAAACTGGATGAGTGGGGTGGTCTTGATATGGATGATCCAGCAGCGTGCGAAGATTATCTCCAGCAAAAACTAGTTCGACCGCTTCAGATACCCGCAACGCGATACGTATCTTTTCAAAGCAATTCGAGAGTTCCAGTAGCGGAATGCCAACGTGTTCAAGACTGGCTGGCGATCCATGGCCCGATTGATCTCTGTGTTCTTGGTCTGGGATTGAACGGTCATTTGGGGTTCAATGAACCGGCTGATGAATTAATCGCTGCGCCACACGTCGCCAAACTGACAGATCAATCACTGACTCATTCAATGTTGTCAACAACAAGAAAATGTCCCGATCATGGTCTGACGCTCGGGATGCGTGATATTTTGGCTTCCAGATCAATCCTGTTGCTTGTGTTCGGTGCGAGCAAGGCCAAACAACTCAAACGGCTCGTCACAGGTGGGATATCCTCCCTGTTTCCTGCTTCTTTTCTTTCCCTTCACAACGATGTACACTGCATTTGTGACGAAGCCGCTGCCGCTTTATTGCCTCAAGGTGTTTTCCAGAGGAACAAGGGATAAGGATATTCTGGAGCCTCAGGAGAAATGTTGCGAAATTCTGATCGCGCAACATTCAGGGATTTCTAATATCCAGATCGTGGGAATGCGTATCGGTTCGCAAGGTTTCCCATTCAAGCACGAGTTGAATACTGCAATTTAACAAAGAGCAGACAGGCTTTCAATACTCTGATATTGAATCCAAGCTAAGGCACCTTGAAAACCGAAATCAATTGCCAAGGACAAGCTCTTTTGATTAATTGAAATGATTCCTTGCCATGAACTCTACCAATAAGAAAACACGCCGTAAATTCCTTCATGATACAGCCTTGCTCACTGCCGGGATCACCAGTAGTGGAATAGCCACGGGATGCACCAGCATCGTGCGCTCGGATCCAAACCGAAAGTTAAACCTCGGCATTATTGGGCCGGGAGGACGTGGCACCTCGAACATGGGAGGACTTGGTTCCGAAAATTTCATTGCTTTTGCCGATGTGGATGATCGTCGGGCACAACCCGTTTACGCAAAGTATCCTGACGTTCCACGTTACCGTGATTTCCGTGAAATGCTGGATAAGGAAAGATCGCTGGACGCTGTCGTCGTGAGCACACCCGACCACACTCACGCGGTTGCCTCAATACAAGCCATGCAGCGCGGGCTTCATGTTTACTGCGAAAAACCTCTTGCGCATTCGATCTATGAATTGCGACGTATGAAGGAAGAAGCGCGCAAAGCCGGCGTAGTCACACAAATGGGTGTACAAGGTCACGCCATGGAGGGAACGCGGCGCGCAATCGACACCATTCATTCTGGCGCGATCGGGGAAGTAAGAGAATTGCATGTGTGGACAGATCGTCCAAACGGCTGGTGGCCGCAAGGAGAAAAGCGTCCTTCTAGCACACACGCGATTCCCGATACGTTGGATTGGGACCTGTGGCTGGGGCCGGCCCCGTTTCGACCTTACCACCCGACTTATGTTCCGTTCAAGTGGCGAGGTAGGTGGGACTTCGGCACGGGAGCCATCGGAGACATGGGTGTGCATAATCTAGACACCGCTTTCTGGGCGTTGGAGTTAGGCATACCAGATCAAGCCAAGGTAATCGATGCCGATCAAGGGACCGCCGATTGCCCCCCGCTATGGAGTATCATCCAAATGAACTACCCTGCACGAGTAAATCGTCCAGCTGTCAAACTTACATTTTATGATGGTAAGAAACTGCCTCCGGCGGATTTATTCTACGGCGAGGAAATCCCATCGAATGGTTCTTTGATCATTGGCAGCAAGGGCACGTTGTTAACGCGCACATGGCATGGAGGGGAGAACGAAGACGACATGTTCCTGTTGTTGCCTAAAAAGACATTCATTGATTACCAAACAATTTCACCGTCCGTTCCCCGCGTCAAAGATCATCATTTCGAATGGATTCAAGCATGCAAGGGACTCACGAAGACCGAAGCTAATTTCGACTACGCTGCCACCCTCACCGAGGGTTTACTCGTGGGACAACTGGCGTTGCGTACGGGCCAATCCATTGCATGGGATCCGCAACGAATGAAAGCAATCAATTGTCCGGAGGCGGAATCGCTCATCAAGCCAAGGTTTCGAAGAGGTTGGGAGATTTGAATGATGAAAGAAACAGTTAAAGTTGGAATCATTGGGTCACAATTCATATCGACTATTCATGCGGAGTCCCTGATGCGCTGTCAGTCGGCTGAAATGCTGGCTGTCGCGTCACCTTCAGTTGGGAATGCGAAATCATTTGCAGCGAAACATGATATTCCTCATCACTTTATTGACTACCGTGAACTGCTTGCGATGGCAGAGATTGATATGGTGGTGATCGGGATTCCTAACCATGTACACTGCGAGGCCGTTGTTGCTGCAGCAGAAGCAGGCAAACACATAGTCATCGAAAAACCGCTTTGTTTGAACATGGAAGAGGCAGATCTGATGGTCGAGGCAGCAAAGAAAGCAAATGTGAAGTTAATGTATGCCGAAGAGCTGTGCTTCGCACCGAAGTATGTTCGACTAAAACAACTGCTGGACTCCGGGGCCCTTGGTAAACCGACTTTAATCAAGCAGTCAGAGAAACATGATGGTCCGCATGCCCCACATTTCTGGGACGTAGAGCAAAGTGGCGGTGGCGTGGTGATGGATATGGGTTGTCACGCCATTGAGTTCTTTCGCTGGATGCTTGGGCGCCCGCCTGTAAAATCAGTTTTCGCACAAATGAGCACTCAAGTTCACACGGATAAGACCGTCGGTGAAGACAACGCATTGCTCATCTTAGAATTCGAGGACGGAACAATTGGACTTGCTGAAGAGAGTTGGACGAAACTTGGGGGTATGGACGATCGCGCCGAGGTTCATGGTTCCGAGGGCGTCGCCTATGCGGATTTGTTGCACGGCAACTCAATCGAAACCTACAGTCAGGGTGGATACGACTATGCAGTTGAGAAAGCTGGCACAACGAAGGGCTGGTCGTTCACGATCTATGAAGAAGCATATAACTACGGATTCCATCAGGAAATGGCACATTTTGTTGATTGCGTGCAGAATGACAAGCAACCGATCGTTACTGGCGAAGATGCTCGGGAGGTCATGAAAATTATTTTTGCGGCTTACGAATCAGCTCGAACAGGCAGGAAGGTGTCATTGCCTTTTGAAACGGACGCGAAAAAACCGATCGATCTTTGGAAACCAAATCGTTGAGTAAGGTAGTGCAGTAAGGCGGATGTGAGAGCAGTAAGCCTTTGATTACGACATTTCCAATTAGTATCCAGGACAAGGAAAACCTCCGAATTGCTCTTGATATGCTGTCTATTTACTTCGCCTGATAAAATTGATCACACTGGTTATCATCTGAGCCGATGAGTGTTCAAGGTGTGCGGCATGTCCGCTGTCCGGAATGATAACCCATGATCTATCTGGATTGTCGATTTCCCCAAAAAAGAGTGCAAGACTTTCAATTGGCGCTACGGGATCGTGAACACCATTTATCAGAAGCGTTGGAACCGTAATTTTTTGAGGTTCAAGCTGGGTCCATTCGCTTAGCTTGTTCCAATCCACCAGTATTGGATCAAGATTCAGAGTAGATGATACATATGCATCTATGACCTTTTGTTCGGTGGAATTTTCCATGAAATCAGATGACGCCCATTCAACTGAGTTAGGTTCCTGGATGGGTTCCTCTGCAGTGCTTTTCACACCGCCCTCAATTTTGTTATATCGATTGGCATAGGTGTGTTCAATAGGGTGTCCATAAAGGATAAGTTCCCTGACAAGCTCTGGCCTCTTTTGGACAACAAAATGCGAAACTAATGACCCATAAGAATAACCGAATAGAGTTGGTTTAATCGTGTGTGAATGCCGTTGAATCACCCATTCAAGCAGCCCAACAACATCACTGAATGCTTTTTCAGGATTGATCCATCCAGAGGCATCTCTTGAAGTATTCCCAAAACCTCTCATGTCCATGGCGTATACTTGAAAACCTTTTTGGAGGAATGCATCCATCACTGAAACATTTCCCGACTCAACTTGAAGATCAAAGTTAGGCAAAGCACTAATGGTTTTGCCATGAATAAGAACAATGACTTCCTTAGCTAAATCATGTTTTTTTTCGTAAACAGCAAATGTGTGATTATTAATTTTTATCCTGTGTTCAATCATTGGGTTATGAGTCAAGGGTGTTTCACCACTAATTAGGCTAGTGCGCAGAAAAATAAAAATACTTATTATGATGAGTCTCATTTTAATTTTACTTGATAAACCCTGTAAAAGGTGGATCTAAAAACTGACTACCCTCCGATACTATGTTTTGCTTATTGTTCGGGCAAGTGGTTAGAATTACCTTGTCCCCACCAACAATGAGGTTGCTATATGTTTTTTTTAACCAATGGCACCTCACTACCAATGCGAAGCGGTTTTTAAAATTCAATCCTATGAAAAGTGGGTGTAAAAATTGATATTAGCCTGAGAGTTGCCTCAGCTTGCGGGGGATTGCCAGAACAACACCCTGGACAAATGGTCAAATAATGCACATTTAAGAGTTTGTTTGAGATTTAGAAAAACCATTCAACAGTGAGATCATATTCTTCCTGACACGATCGAGAGAGAAATATCTCTCGAGAAAAGAAGTTGAACTTGGATGAAATATTAGCTCAATCACCCGGGGAAAAGCGTGTTCGGCGCCTTGCCTTTGTCTCAGATCGCCTGCGCTTTGATTCCAGAATGCGGCGTTTAGCCTTGGGTGGGCGAATCCCCTTTTGTCGCCGCTTTTTCTCCCTTTCCTGTTTTTCGGAATCACGCCGTTCTTTTTTTCGTTGAAGAATCATTTCAGCAAGCAATGCTCGTGCTCGCTGACGATTACCAGATTGACTGCGTCCTTGCTGAACCGAGACTTGTAAGCCTGTGGGAAGATGCCTCAAGGTGACACGAGTGGAAACTTTGTTCACGTGCTGCCCTCCAGGTCCGGCAGATCGACTGAAGATCTCCTCCAGTTCGGACTCATCAAGGACGTTTTTGAATGGACGACTCGTGCTCATTTCCGTTCGAAATTGACAACTACTTACCAAGAAATCAACTTCATTTGCATAACGACATGAACATGGTGAGGACAAAAAATAAACCCGTCGGAACCATTCCGACGGGTTTGAGATTTAAACGAAAGAGTCGAATTTACTCTGAGACTGTTTCTACAGGAACAGATTGACCGGACTCATCATGCAGACCATGGTGTTTGAATTCATACTCGTGAGAAGCAATTGAATTCAAACGATACTTCTTAACCAATTGATCTTGTTCCAGATCGACTTCATCACCAGGTTTTTTCCCGATAAGGATATTGGCTAACGGGGAAAGGTAACTGATGATACCATCTTCAGGTTCAGAGTCCCAAGCTCCCAGAATGGTGTAAGTTTCTTCTTTCTGATTTGTAAGATCTGTTACTTTGACTAAGGTCCCGGGGTTGACCACATCCGTTTGAACCGCAGAAAAATCAGTGCCACGAGCACGTGTAAGATCCGCTTCGAGTTCTGATTTCCGCTTCATGAGAAGTTTCTGCATTTCTTTAGCAGCCTTGTACTCGTGATTCTCTCGCAAGTCACCATAACTACGCGCAATGGCAATCTCCTTCGAATTTTCAGGAATCTTCTTCTGAACGAGCTGGCTGTATTCGCCTCGTCGGCGAAGTAGACTGTCCCAAGAAACAAGCAATCCTCGATCTTCGGAAGCAGATTGCTCGCCAGAGATGAGGGTTTGAATAGCTGGATAACATTTGACGATGCGTCCAAGTAGCGACCGCTTGTCCATGTCGTCAAAACATGAACTGAATTGCAGGGCACGGGTTAGATCTTTGACCACTTCCAAATCAGCCGTCTCGATCAATTCAGGGATCAATTCTTGATCTCCCATGATAAAATCATTCAAACGACTGGTTTTCTTTTCGTTAAACTGGTCACGCTCCATCGCTGTGATCATGGCACGGAAAACTTCCGGACCAAGAATGTCAGCAAAGGCATCCGATCTGTTTTTCCCCAACCAGAGCAACATCTCGCTGCTTGCTTGATGTTGATTGACGAGTCGTAAAAGGGTTTCCTTGGCACCTTCATGGCGGTCTTCATCGATGAGGAGATTTACGATTTCTCCAACCAATTTCATCTGAGCATTGTTCAACAAATCGTGAAAATCCTCTTCCCACTTTTCTTCGTGGTGCATTTTGTAGGATCTCAGGGTCCGCTTGTTGCGCGTTGCAGCCAAGGCATCCATGAATGCCGGTAAATCTTCAACCAGATCCCAGACAGCGATGTCTTCAATCTGACCTTCAGCAGCCTCGATTCGCAGCCCCTCCCGCAAGTCATTGCGGGTAAAAATAGCGTCGAGTACCAATTCGGGCTGATTCTTAATATAATTTGGAATTTCGCCGTCCAGAAGTTGCATGGACTCCTCAAATGCCTCGGTGACATTTTCCAGATCATCCTGACTTTTCAATACTTCATTTGCGACAGCAAGTTTTGCTTTGAGCCCACGAGCTACTCGGAGATCTCCCAGAAGCCGCTCCTGAAGGGAGGTAACCTCTTCGTTGAATTCGATGGGATTTGACTTTTTGACCGGCACGCGAAAATGGCCATCTTTTTTAAGTTCCTTGCGAACGGCTTCCCACCACTTGCGCCAGTCTTCTTCAATGACTTCTGGCACCAGGGCAGCCTGAATCTGGGCGACAGTGGCTTTGCCACCATGACTTTTCAAGACCAGCTTGATTAAATCCATATGACTGACAGCAGCCATTTGCTTCAGTCCATCCAAATCAGTAGCCACCTTGACCAGAACATGGTCCTTGGCCAATGGTGTTAGTGATTTGGCTGAAAAACCAAGGTCCATTGAATGTCCGGTTTTATCCGGAAAATCAATTAAAAACCGTGAAAACACGGTGTCCACAGTAGTGATTTTGCCCAGCCCCCAAGTGCGATGGGTGCAATACCCACTTTCTGTCAGTTGCTCCAAGGCATCCAGATCCTTAGATCTGATCTTCCCTTCGGAGGCCAACTTTTCAAATTCCTCTCTCATAGTCCTCGTAAATAGCTCGCTTCAAACGTCGAAATGACATTATTACTCAGCCGTGCAACAAAAACCAAGACAAATTGCGGCTCGAATACTTTTCGAATGGGAAGCAGGCAATCAATTCGCGGAGTCCCTTCTGCGCGAACAGCTCTCTCAATCAAGTCTAAAGCCCATTGACCGCCATATGGTGCAGGAAATGGTCTTTGGAGTGATCCGTAACATGATCCTGCTGGATAAGTGGATTGATGAAAAAGCAACCCGCCCGCCAGGAAAAACACGCGCGCGCACCATATTGAGGCTTGGGCTTTATCAAATTGCATTCATGGATCGTATCCCTGAGCATGCCGCGGTTCATGAGACAGTAGCAACTGCCCGAGATCTCCGCCTGCACTCACAATCAGGATTCATCAATGCGATTTTGCGTGGATTCCTGAGAGAAAAAGAAAATTTCCTGAAACGACTTGAGGACTGGAAAACAACGCAGGCGAATATTGCCTACTCGCATCCAAATTGGCTTTTCAAGAAATGGAAAAAGCAATTTGGTGACATCGAGGCAAATAAGCTACTTCAGTGGAACAATCAAATCCCCTCATCCTATGCGCGATGGAATCCATTGTGTGGAAACCTCGAAGAGCTCGAACTCGCGTGGAATGAAGAAGGAGTAGTTCGCAAAGAGGTTCATTTCCCTTGGAGCGAAGACGCTAAAATATATCGAATCGTTTCATTTCCAAGGCAGCCTGATCAATTGGAGAGCTTTAAAAAAGGACTGTTCTACTTGCAGGATCCAAGTACCTTACTGGCGGTAAATCTCATCAATGCAAAGCCAGATGAATCCATCCTGGATTCCTGTGCAGCACCGGGTGGGAAAACCTGCGCCATGGCGGTAACGATGAAAAACACCGGAACCATCGTAGCGGCAGATCCTGATCAAGGTCGATTGAGGCGCCTTTGTGAAAACACGGAACGTCTCGCCGTCTCAAACACCACCGTAACACTCAATGTAAGCAAGGCTACGCATGATCTACCCTCGTCCTTTGATGCCATCTTGATAGACGCTCCCTGCTCTAACAGTGGCGTCATGCGACGCCGATTGGATGTTCGATGGCGCTTGTCCGTGCAAGAGATCAAGAGCATCACTGAACAACAAGTGGCTATTCTCAAGGAAAACGCAAACCTATTAAAACCAGGGGGGCGGCTCGTTTACAGCACGTGCAGTCTGGAACCGGAAGAAAACCATCAAATCGTGGCGCAGTTTCTTGAAGAAAATACCTCTTTCCAAATGGTCGAAGAAAAGCAATTAACGCCCTTTGAACACTGTGTGGACGGTGCCTATGCAGCCAAGCTCCTACTCAATCAACCTCAATAAGTTGTCCAGAAGCCCAAAGACAAAGTCGTTTCATGATCTCAAGATTGTCATCTTTTTCGACTAGATTCCCACCAAGGCCTCTGCCTGCCAGAACAGAATTAATAATCCATCCAGAGTCGGTAACCACAACCAATCTACCTTTACCAAAGCCAGCGGCGGCCAAAAGGGCACCTTCCGCATCTCGCATGCCGTTCAGGGGAGGCTGATTGAGATCATTTTTAACAATCCAGTGCTCCACGTTTTTGGATTCGGTGAGTTGAATCTGATTTCCGGTGTAATACGCCCACTTCAGTCCACCTAGAACAGGGGTGTCTCTCGGGATATTCAAACCTTTGGCATCCGTGTAATTCTCCGCCCATTGCATTCCAAAGTTATTGAGGAATTGATTGACCTTTTTGGTTTCCAAGTTGTGATTTTCCTGATTTCCCATGATAATGACACCCCCTCCATTACGAATGAATTGAAGCAATTCTTTACGGTCTGGTGCATCAAGCTTGGCTGGAGGTGGGTTGCCATTGACAGGATGAGCACTTGGATTGGAGATCAGGACTAAGTCCACATCCTTTAGTTTTTCTCTGGAAAGACGTGCCGCATGCACCCGAACATCAAAGTCAGCACTCAATTGTTTGATTACTGCGCTGTAATTACCATCAGGAAGGTAGCGTTCTTCTCCTTCAGCGTTGTAATAACGACTGTAAAGCAATACCGGTTTACTACCCCCTCCCCTGAGCTCAAAACAGGAGAGGAACAGGATAGCGCTGCACAAGGAAATTGAGATTTGAACCCTCAGGACGCGTGAGATCATGGCATCAGAGTGCCCAAAACATATTTATGAATCCAGTAAATTCAAATTTCACGGAAACACTTGATTACGCATGGATTACTCTCCGGCTTCCTTACAAATTCCATTCCATCAGACAATTTCGCACATCCTTTACAAACATATCAAGATGCACCCATGTTCCCATGATTCCGAATAAATGAGTCTTTGATCAAATCAAGAGTATGTGCCAACAGCCTCTTCAGGTCAGCATGCTTTTGAGGTACTTACCTGTATGACTGAGCTCCACCTGAGAAATATCTTCGGGAGTTCCCTCTGCGACGATTTCTCCTCCGCCAGATCCACCTTCAGGACCAAGATCAATCACCCAGTCAGCTGTTTTAATGACATCTAAATTGTGTTCAATAACAACCAAGGTATTGCCAGCCTGTCGCAATCGATTCATGACACTCAGCAAGGTGGCTACATCATGAAAGTGCAGGCCGGTGGTGGGTTCATCGAATATGTAAAGCGTCCTCCCCGAGGTTCGCTTGCCCAACTCGGCAGCCAGTTTCACACGCTGGGCTTCACCTCCACTCAAAGTGGTAGCAGATTGACCTAGACGCAAATACCCAAGCCCGACTTCTGACAGCGTCAAACAGGGTTCACATATCTTCGGAACGGCTCGGAAAAAGGTAGCTGCTTCATCGATAGTCATGTCCAGCACATCAGCAATAGTTCTGCCCTTATAATTGATTTCAAGCGTTTCACGATTATAGCGCTTTCCGCAGCAGGCCTCGCAGGTCACGTAAACCGCAGGAAGAAAATGCATCTCAATCTTGATCAAGCCATCACCCTGACATTTCTCGCAACGCCCCCCTTTGACATTGAAGCTGAATCGACTCGATTCGTAACCCCTGATACGCGAAGAGGGCAAGCGAGCAAATAAGTCTCGAATGTGATTAAAAATACCAGTGTAGGTTGCAGGGTTACTTCGAGGGGTACGACCAATCGGGCTTTGATTCATCACAATGATTTTAGAAAATTTCTCGTCACCGTAAATCGCTTGGTGTTTCCCCGGGCGATCTTTGGCTCCATACCATTTTCGCATCAGGGTTTTTCTGAGAATGCCATCAATCAGCGTACTTTTACCTGAACCACTTACACCCGTCACACAGGTCAGCAACCCCAGAGGAATCCTGACATCAATGTTCTTCAAATTGTTCTCAGTCGCCCCCTTGATCGTCAGATAACCCTTGTCAGGAGTTGGAATGATTCGATTCGAAGGAACGTCAATCGAAAACACGCCTGAAAGATATTTCCCTGTGAAGGATCTCTCGGAGCCCAGTATATCATCCACCGTGCCGCACGCCACAACGTCGCCTCCGTTAACCCCTGCTCCGGGGCCCATGTCCACCACGTAATCTGCCCTCCGGATGGTGTCCTCATCATGCTCGACAACCAACACTGAATTCCCAAGATCCCTCAGACGAATCAGTGTTTCCAATAATCGATCATTGTCACGCTGATGCAATCCAATGCTAGGCTCATCCAGAATATACAGCACACCAACCAATCCACCCCCGATTTGGGTTGCCAAGCGAATTCGCTGCGCTTCCCCTCCGCTCAAAGTTCCGCTTTCACGGTCCAGACTCAGGTAGCCAAGCCCTACTTCATTGAGGAATTTCAATCGTGTCAAAATCTCCTGCACAAGGTCTCCTGCAATCTTGTATTGAAATTCATCCAACTTAAGATGCTCAAAAAACTCCTGCAACTGTTCAATGGTCAGATGACAGATATCCATGATCGATAGACCCGGAATATCTGGAAATGCCAGTTTTTTGAATTTGGATTTTTCGAAAAGAGAGAGATCACCCAAAGTAGCAGAAAGGATCTCAGGACGTAATCTCAGGCCATGACAGGACTCACAGGCAATTGGGCTCATGTAAGCCTTCAAGCGATTTCGGGAGGACTCGCTTTCGCTTTCTTCAAATTGCCTCTCCAGCATGGGGATCAAGCCTTCGAAGGCGCGCTTATGCACCCGCCTTGTCGCCCCTGTCCCAGTCTGAAAAGAAATCAGCTCCTCGCCTGAACCATAAAGCAATGTTTCCTTAAAAGCAGCCTTCAGATTCTTAAAGGGCGCATCCATGCTCTGCTTATAATGAGAGGAAAGCCCCTTTATCATGGCGTCATAGAGAGCTATTTGAGCCTTAGGCACTTTATAGAATGGCAGAACGGCTCCCTGCTTGAGTGTTTTCTTCGTATCGGGAATGATCAACTCAGGATCAAACTCCATCTGTTGTCCCAGCCCATGACAAGCCTCGCACGCACCCGATAGAGAATTAAATGAGAAATGCTTGGCTTCAAGCCGCTCGTAAGTGCGTCCTGTTTCTGGACTGTAGAGGCGATTGGAGCGAGTCGACTCTTCCCAAAGCGCTCGGGCACGATCCTCCGGCTTTTGATAAAGCAATTGCACTATCCCGTCTCCCCAGCGCAATGCCGTTTCAATTGAATCCGCTAATCGAACTCTTACCTTGTCCTGCACTACCAGTCGATCCACAACAACTTCAAGCGATTCGGAAACACCCGCTTCCAATACATCGGGAGACAAGGCGCCCAATTCATGAAAGGCTCCATCAATGCGAACTCTCACAAACCCCTCACGTGCCAGACGTTCCAAACTCGGCTTGAGAGTCTCAGTCTTTTGAATATTAATCGGCGCAAGCACCATCACCCGGGTGCGCTCCGATAGCTTCATGACTTCATCCACAATGTCGGTGGTTGTTTGATGATAAATCGGATTCCCCGTGTCCGGACAATAAGGCTGTGCGACGTTTGCGAAAAGCAAGCGCAAGTAGTCGTAAATCTCAGTGGTCGTGGCAATGGTCGATCGAGGGTTGGCTGCAGAACCTCTTTGCTCAATGGCAATGGCCGGAGAAAGGCCTTCAATGAAATCAACGTCAGGTTTCTGCATTTGATCCAGAAACTGACGGGCATACGAGGAAAGGGATTCAACATACTTACGCCTCCCTTCGGCAAAGATGGTATCGAATGCCAGAGACGATTTCCCCGACCCGCTCAAACCGGTAAAAACGACCAAGCGATTGCGGGGAACGTTCAGTGAAACATTCTTAAGGTTATGCTCCCTGGCTCCTCCGATACGTATCCATTCCTGCCCCATATCTTTGAATTTGTAATTCTAACTAAAGGTCAAGATTAGCGCTTCCATTTGAGCCGGACAAACAAAATAGGAGTATCAATGAGCCATGGTTTGGTTCCCTGACAGTAGAAACGCTCTACTGGCGGCTCGGAAAGGTCATATCAGCTTATTGCCAATCTCCGCAAACAAAGCCAAGCGCCGATACCCAAGCGCATCATTCAGGTTCCCAAAGTGATTCCAACTGAGTATTGATATCATCATTTTTAAGGTTCCGAAGTTCGCGTAAAAGACTCGCTGAGAGATCCTTTTTTGGAATAAGTCCTCTTTCAACACCACTGATCAGATGTGTCGCATAGGGCGCTCGAGATGCCAGAACAATCAAGGCCTTCTGTTTTTAATTTCCTGTCAATTCACGGTAAAATTTCAGTAACGGGGGGGGGAGCTTCAGTTTGATTAAACCGAACCAGATGTCGGATCGTTTCGGAACGCACCGCAGGGTCCGCTATCAATTTCAATAATACACCGGGCAATTGGGGATCATTGGTCTGAACCAGAGCATTCAACGCGTTGACAAGCTCAGAAGCAGGCGCACCTTGGCTCTTGAGCACAATTCGTAATGTATCCAGTGCCGCTTCACTTCCAAACTTTAATGAGAGCGAACGCACCAAGACTCGCACTTCGCCATTTGAACTTTTACCCAGTTTTGATTCCAGGCAGCCCCAACCTTCCGGCATGTCCGCCTCACTCCGCCCTTGCAAGGCCTGACTGATGCCTCGCAGCACGTCCAACTTAAAAGATGTACCTGACTTTGATTCAGGAGTGTGACCAGGGCACCTGTCGTCATTCGACGTTCTATGTATTGCCTGAGGATGGAAATCCCAGTTGATTTCAACAGTGCCAAGTCCTGACCTTGATCAGCGCCGACAGCCGGTTCCATTGCATACCAATAGTCGATATGCGAAATTTTGAATACAAACAACGGACTCATTAGATAGAAGAAACAAATTATTCACTGATCCCGTACAATGTGTCTACTGGTCTATGAAGGTTTAATGATCCTGAGGTATTCCCACAATTTGATCACTACATCGCTCACGAGTTGAACCAACCTTTCGTATTGATTTATGGCTTGAAAAAGACAAATGCAATTCGTCATCAGGACAAGCAGAATGTCACATGGAGGGGTAAGATTTTATGGGAAGGGACTCGATAGTTTTGATAGAATTATTCATGGACCTGCAGCCATTGGTTCAAGGATATAAAAAATATTCATTTCAGAATGTTCAAATTCCATGAATGATTCCCCCAAAGGTAAAGGACTGAGAAGCTTAGACCAGGACACAGGGTTCGAGAGAGCCGAACCTGCTCGCAACTCAAATCCGCGTAGATCAGGATGCCAACTGAGTCGATGCGTTCGTTTGTCCATATGACCGATAGTCAAGCGAATGGACGGGCCAAGGACTGGCTGATTCAGCTCGATACGCTGATCCACGGAGCTTGGATCAAAAATCTGTGTATCAATCTGAAACACATGCGGTTCGTAACCAAAATGAGGTGTTGTTATTGTATGGATGATATGCGCGGTTCCGCCAGCTTCCAATGAAACAATACCGCTTGTGACCTGAGACCCTGCAAACTCTGTTGCGCCATTGGGATTAGATGAAGCAACCAGCTCAGAACCTGATGGCACGATATGCTGCAGGAAGAAATTACGCACGGTTGAGGGGCCCGCGTTGTGCACTTTGATGGAAAACACATTGGGGATTTTCCATGATGAAGGATTTGCTAAAGGCATGACCTCCAGACTTAGATCAGCTGCCATTCGAAGTTGGAATGAATCAGGAGAAATTGACAATCCAGCCGGATTGATGACTGTCACTTGCCCAGATGGGGCATTGGATGGGACAATTATTTCGATCAATCCATCCGATTGAACTGAAAAGGGAACTGCCAATTCACCAATCAAAACGGTTTTCACTTCGGAAAAGCCCATACCCATGACCTGAAGAATCGTTCCAATGGGTCCGGCAACAGGAGTCATTCCCTGAATAAAAGGAAGTACACCAAATACATGCTGTGTCGCCAGAGATCCTGCGGGAGTCGTTACCGACACTGTGCCAGTGAGGGCATCGGAAGAAACGGTGGCCACTATTTCATTCAAGCTGACAGACAGGATTTCAGCTTCCTTCCCGCCAATGCGGACCTTGGAGGCTCCCGTAAAGTTGGCACCTTGGATCATCAGTTCACTTCCAGGGATTGCCTTCAAGGGTTCGAAGGAATCAATGCTAGCAGGCAAATAGAATAACGACTCCGTCTCTGAGTCTCCCGATGGTGATTCCACGCGCAAGGAGCCAGTCATTCCATCCGCAGGCACAGTGATCAGGATCTGTGAATCCGCCACAATCTGAAAAGCCGCTTCCTTGTCTCCGAGCAACACACTGGAAACACCATTGAAATGATTACCAGTTAATGTGACCCGAGTTCCTACCTGACCTGAAGTAGGAGAAAAAGACGTAATAGTTGGCGTGGGTTTCTGAATGACAAATACGCTGTCTGACACAAATTCACCAAACGCTGTTTTGATCGTGATGAAACCGGTCTCCGCATCCATAGGCACCAGAGCCGTCAGCTGCGTCTCTGCGGCAGCTTCGAAAGAAGCCTCCCATTCCCCGAACAAAACCGATTCAACATTCGCAAAATGCTGTCCCTGAAATTGCACCTGCGCACCAGGCAAGCCTGATGATGGTGCAAAAGATTCAATGACAGGCCCAGCTCCTTTAACCGTCAATACAATGTCAGATGTATAAGCATCCAATGCGGTGACCAAGCGGATGAAGCCAGATGTTACGCCTGCAGGAATGGAAAGGCTCAACTGAGTATTTGCAACAACCTGAAAATGGACAACAGCGCCATTCAGGGAAATTTCCTTCACATCACTCAGGTTGACCCCTTCCACGATGATGGTGTCACCTGCCTGCCCCTTCGAAGGATTCAAGCCGGTGATGAAAGGTCCTGCTCCCGATACAAGAAAGTCCATCTCACTTTCACCTTGCCCTTCTGGTGCGGTGATTTTGACAGGGCCGGAATCTGCGCCTGCGGGCACACGAACAATGATTTGTGTATCAGCAACTGCACTGAATAAACCCTCTTTATCGCCGGTAAAAAGCACTTGAGTAGCATTTGACAATTGCGCACCTCGTATGACAATGAGTTCACCTGGAGGAGCCATCACTGGGTCAAAATCAAGAATGAATGGTTCAGGCCCAATCACTTGAAATTCAGCATCGGATTCGACTTGCCCCGCCAAGGAAACAACCCTGATCACTCCTGTCGATGCATCTGAAGGAACAGTAACTGCAAGCTGAGTCTCCCCAACCGTCTGAAAGACTGCTAGATTTCCTCCTACCCATACTTGTAAAAGTCCGGAAAAATTAGCTCCTCGCAACGTAATCACATCGCCTGCTTTTCCGTAGCCAGGCTCGAAAAAAATAATACGTGGTGCAACTTGAAAGAAATCATTGCTCGCAGCGAAACCTCGACTGGTATTGACCGTCAGAGGTCCGGTTGTGGCATCGGAGGGGACAACAGCTCGGATTTGTGTGTCGCTGATCACCTCGAACGATGCCGAGCCCACCCCAAACAATATGGAATCAGCTGTTTGAAAGCCTGTTCCAGTCAAGGTGACAATCGTTCCGGGCTCCCCTTCGACTGGAAAAAAATGAGTGAGTCGAGGCAGTGACAATTGGGCGGACAACGAATAACCGAGAAGACAGACAGCCAACAAGAAGACCTTGAAAAAGAACCTCGGGCCTTTGGACCAGCAAACAGATTGGGTTGGATTGAAATAATGCATCACATGGCAGACTGATTCCCCCTGCATCCATGCTGCCGTTCTATCTAAATAATGCTTGAGGCTACAGGCTAAGGTTCAATGTCAACTTTTGCATTTTCAAGGAATTCGCGGAAGCATTGCAACTCTACCTCACCATAAATCGTGTGCTCCTTGGGGTACTCCTGCCATTTGAAATTGAATCCCTGTCGTTGCAACAATCCCATTTGATCTTTGACGGGACCAGATGGAATCAGGGGATCCTGAGTACCGTGCGTCATCAAAAACCTCTGCTGCTTTGCATGCGAGCTTTGATCTGCAACCAACGCGTCAGCCCGGTGAATGAATCCTGACACACCGATACAGCCTGCAAGCTGATGCGGATACCGAAACCCAGTTTCAAGCGTCATGACACATCCTTGCGAAAAACCGAATACAAACAAGTGATCTGCACTGACGGATTCCTGAGATCTGAATGTGTCCAGAGTCTGAAACAATAGATCGCGACTTCGACAGATACCGGGCTCACGGTCTCCCTCAATATCAAACCATGAGTAACCGGTGAAGTAAGGATCGGGTGCATTGATCAGCAAATAATTCAGCCAAGGCAAGCGCATCTGATCAGGCATCCATCGATAGCCCTCCATGCTGTCGCCCAAACCGTGTAGCACAGCCATCCAATAAGGAGAATCCCCGTTGGCAGCCTTGATGATGGATGAATCCAAAGACATACGAGACTTTCTAAGGTTTGAACGAATGAGATTCCATCTAAAATTGAGTCACACGAATTTCAGATCGCCTGAAAACTGACACTAAAGTTCCTTAAACCTCTCTTTACAATCCATTTAGAACAATCAGTCCTCGGTTCATAAAGAATATCACTATTAAAAAATGAAGGAATCGACACAATCTAAACGCTCTGTTGCAATCATGTGTTGATTAAAGGATGCCAGAGAGCAAGCCCTGCCCTCCTTTACCGTTGAAGAGACCTCGAGACATCTTCAATGCTCTGATCTGTGTATTCTATTGAATGAATGGCATTGACGGGTTTTGCGAGATTATCACAACATGTCGGCCATGTTTCGCGCCAACACTTATTTTCGAAATTTCATATTGAGATGCTTCTCGCTCACTCTGAGCTTCGCTTCGCTTATGGCACAAAATTTTGCAGGCGATATGGCCCTTTCAAAAGTCTTGATCGAAGGAGAGGAGTGGGAGTTGGTGCAAGACGGTTTCCAGATGACCGATGGAGCATGTGCAGATAAGCAAGGCGCTTTTTATTTTTCCGGTCGACGCGGGAACCAGAGTGCCATCTACAAATTAGATGCAAGCGACCAGTTGGAAATATACATTCAAGGCGCGGAGGGAGTGAGTGGGCTAGCGTTCGGGCCTGACGGGAGACTGTATGGCTGCAGATGGGGAAAAAATGAAGTTTTTGTTTTTGAAGGGAATGGAAGCATGGCCACCCTGGCGAATGAATCGCATGCCAATGATCTGGTCGTTACTCAGCATTCGGAACTTTTCTTCACGGCTGAAAAGGGGCTCTTCTTTCTTGATGTAAACAGTAAAAAGCGGAAGGTGACAGATCGCATCACGGGGCCAAATGGAATTTGCCTGTCACCGGATATGGGAATCTTAACTGTTTCCGAATACGGAGGCGACAAGGTTTGGGCTTTTGCAACTCAGGTCGGATTGGGGGCATCTCATGGCGATGCCTACATGACCATGCGTCGTCCATCCGATGGCTCGGCATGCCTTGGTGATGGCATGACCGTTGACACCGCCGGCCGGTTTTACATTGCATCGGCCATTGGTCTGCAAATGTTTGATGCGACGGGAAGAATCAGCGGTATCATAGCGAAACCATCCTCTGCAGATATGAGCAATGTTGCCTTTTCCGGTCCTGAACGAAAACACCTTTATGTCACTTGTCGAAATGCCATTTACAAACGACTCACCAAGGCAAAAGGTGTCTGGCATTTTTAATTGGGTGATTACCCACCTGCCTATTCACTCATCAATATTCAACTTCGCAAAAGCGAGCAAAAAACTGACATCTATTCTGATTTATTTCAGATTCCAATGCCCCTTTCATGAGTGATTTACCTTTGTATTTGATCCTGCCGGCCATTGCGGCCGTCGTTTACGCCGCTGCAGCCTTGTTTTTCAAGGAAGCTTTCCGGCGAGGAGCAGGTACACTCCATACCTTTGTTGTCACCAGTTGGGTAATGGCGCTCTTTTTCGGGCCCTTCATCTTCTGGGAGAAAGGGGAAATGCAATGGCATTTAATCCATTATCCATTGATTACCGGGGCTGCTTTCTTCATCGGTCACTGGATCACTTTTGCAGCGATACGCATCGGGGATGTCTCGCTGGTGACACCTGTCATGGGCACAAAATCGGTATTTGTCGCATTCTTTGCATGGTTTATCTTTGGCATCCATATTCCAGGAGGCATGTGGTTTGCGGCAATGCTGACCGCCATTGCAATTTATATCCTGGGTAAAACGGACCTTAAATCTACGAATCGAAGAATGCCTTTGGCCACAGGCTTGACGATCTGCAGCTCTGCCTCCTTTGGCGTTTGCGATGCACTGGTGCAGGAATGGGCTCCGGTTTTTGGTGTGAAAGCCTTCCTCAGTATCCTGTTCATCACAGTGGCCTTGCTGGCAACATGCCTTGTGCCGTTTTTCGAGAAACCTCTCAAAAAGTTAGATCGAAAAACAATAGCATGGCTGTTGGGGGGGGCAATTCTAACAGGCCAACAGGCGATATTCATCTCTCTGGCCGTGTCACTCTACCATAATGCAACGGGAGTGAACGTGGTCTACAGCTCCCGAGGTTTGTGGGCCATTGTCTTGGTCTGGCTGACAGCCAAGCTTATTAATAAACGCACTGAGGAATCCGATCCCCGCAAACTCATGATGCGTTTCACTGGAGCTTTACTAATGTTCATTGCCATCGTGCTGGCGGTGCTGACCAGTCATTGATAAAGGCACTTAACGCTAAGCAAAAATCGAAGTAATGGGCTTACCTTTGTCAGCTACGGTGAAAGGCCTTCCAGAGGGCGCATAAATGATCTCATCCTGAGGTAATCCAAGTGCGTGAGCAATGGTAGCATTGAAATCAGGTATCGAAACAGGGTTGGATTCGACATCTGTACCCTGAGCATTGGTTGCACCATGGACAGTGCCCCCTTTTACTCCACCACCTGCCAGCATACAGCTGAAGGCTTTCGGATAATGATCACGCCCATTGTTTTGATTAATCTTTGGTGTACGTCCAAACTCGGTCGCAAGTACGACCAGTGTCTCCTCAAGAAGGCCACGGCTTGCCAGATCCTGTATCAAGGCGCTCATTGCTTGATCCAGAATTTCAGCCCTCTGTGGCACCCGTTCGAAATTATTTTGATGTGTGTCCCATCCCCCAAGGCTGACATCCACAAAACGAACATCTCTTTCAATCAATCGTCTTGCAAGCAAACACCCTTTACCAAAAGCTTCTTCCCCATATGCAGCCCGAGTCTTCTCAGATTCCAGACTTAGATCAAAGGCAGCCAGGTCCTGACTCTTCATAAGCTTGATCGCGTGTTCATAAGCATCTGAATAGGCCCTGACATTTTTCAACTGATAGGATTCCTCAAATCGACGATTAAATTTATCCACCATGGAGAGACGGTTTTGAAAAGAATCCTCATCGACGCCTTTGGGGCGACCGCTGTTTTGAAGGCCGCGATCAGGGTTCCCGATAGGCAAAGGAGCATATTTGGCCTCCATGAAACCACTCCCTGGATGCCGACTGTCTCCACCGACTTTGATGTATCCGGGAAGATTAGGGTTCATCACTCCACCTAAGCGCACCGCCCAGGCTCCCATTGCAGGATGACGAATGGTGCCACGCTGATTATACCCGGTCCAAACGAAATACCGTCCTCGTTCATGAGCGCCTTGATTGGATTTCATGGAACGGATAACAGCCGTGTGATGCATCAATCCTGCCATCCGAGGTAAATACTCGCTCACCTGAATCCCACAATGCGGTGCAATCAGAGATGATACAGGACCACGCACTTCCTCATTTGTTTTGGGATCAAGTGTATCCAAATGACTCATCCCCCCATTCATGTACAAGTATATCACTTTAGTCGCTGCCCCACGACGTGACACCTCCGTGACCGGTTTGCTTGCGGCTGCGAGGTTCTGTTGAAAAGTCAAAGGTGCAAGTCCCACTCCCAATAGAGATTTTGCTAGATAACCCGCAAAAGCCCTTCGATTGCATCCATCTGTGTTGAGTAATTCTGGTTTCATATGCGGAAAAGAGGGTTCGAGTGTCTTACTGGATTTATTGGATAAATGAAAATTCTCGGGCGTTCAACAGCATCCATGCCACCTTTTGCATATATGAATCACCCTCTTGATTCCATTCCGACATGAGCCATTCTTTTTCCTCAGTACGAGGCTCACGAGTCATGAAGCCCAGAAAAAGCAAATCAAGTTTTTCTTCCTTTGTGCGAGTATGCCTGAGTGCAGACGCCAGCTCAGATCGGCCGTTCTTGAGATATTCAAGCATGGGACCATTCAACAACATCAATGCCTGCGGCACATTTGCCTCATCATTTGAATTGTCAATGGTTTCACGGTCTGATTGACCGAAGGATCTCAAAAAATGCCCTTCAGGTGCCGGAGATTGTAATTTGGAAGCACGCACCCATTGGGACGACATCCCTTTCCAGCGAGGATCATTTGTTTTGCGTGCAGGCAGCTGAGCAAGCATGGACTCTGCTTTGATTACTTTGAGCGATTCTTTGGCTTGATTGAGATCTGAACGTAATTTTGAGACCTTTTGTGGACCCTTGCGCTTCGCTCGCTGGGTATGAACCAAGCGACGCTGCATTTGGGTCACTTTGCTTTGTGCTGAACGCATGGAATCCTCGATTTTCTTTTCTTTTTCAATGGTCGAGAGGATTTCGTTCAGGGGCTTTTCTTTGAGGAAACGTGCCATTTCATAGTTCCGATCCACCCGAACGGATCCAGGACGTTCATCCAGATCAGGAACAATCAGGGCCATCACTGAGTCCCAGATTTGCTCTGCACGCATCCGTTGCAAGGGCCTCCCATGAAAGAGAAATGGCTCCAGAGGGTCTCTTTCATCTGGCAAAGCGGCACGCTGGTAAGTCTTTGTACTGCAAAGAATAGCCTGATACACTCTCAAATCGAAACCGATTTCTACCATGGTGTCGGCTAAAAATTTAATAAGTTCAGGATGGCTCGCTTCCACACCGTCGCGCATGTCATCCACAGGTTCGATCAACCCAACCCCCATCATTCGTCTCCAATAACGATTGGCAACGACTGTCGGAAACCGGGGGTTCGCGGGAGAGGTCAACCATTCGGCGTAGGCCTGGCGCAAGGAAGCGTCGGATTTGCCATCAACTGAATGACCAAACATTGGATGAGGTGTCACTTTAGATTTTGGTTTTGAATCCTGATACTGATAATCATCAGGTAACTTCAGAGCAGTCTTGCTTTCAAAGACTCGGTATTTCAAGGGACGTACCATCCGTCGAGCTGCCGCTTTGAGGGCTGGATCAATATCATTGCGTATCTTATTGTTTCCGAGACCACGAAATTTTCGATTCATTTTCGAATCGGTTGTTTTCACCCCGTAGATGTAAGCAGCTTGCTCGTAGTATTGTTTTTGCGTCCAGCTGTCATCAGGATGATCATGGCATTGCGCGCAACCGACTTGCGTCCCAAGGAATACTTGAAAGGTATTGGCCATGTGATCCAGTTCCATGCCTGCATCACGAAAATAAAATCCAGTTGCTCCATCGTCCCATAAATATCCTTTGGAATTAATGAGCTGACCAACGAACTCATCATAGGGCATATTCCCTCGAAAGGCATTACGAACCCATTCAATATAAGGTTGCCCCGGCAAGTTCCTCATGCGTGACTTGATTCTCAGCAGATCAGCCCAGTGATTATACTCATGGCTCACATGCCCTTCCGATTCGAGAAGCCGATTGATGAGCTGATCCCGTTTTTGAGGGTCCGAGGAATCAATATAAGATTGGGCCTCTTCAATACTGGGGATACGTCCAATTAAATCGAGATAAAGTCGACGAAGAAGGGTTGATTCAGCCACCAGAGGTGCAGGCTCAATCTGCTCCTCTGAAAGCCGTTCCTGAATGAACGCATCGATCTGCTGGCTGCGTGCTTGAATATCCTGATAGGTCCAATGGCGTTTTCCCGCATGCATGGCTGGCGACATCACAGCCAAGAAAAAGAAAGCAATTACAAGCGCTGTTGAACGGGTGACACTTGTCAATACAGAACGGCCTTGCCGCCTGTCCTTAAACAAACATAAAAGAACTTTTGCAGTCATAGTGGAGCGCATATTGACAGACTGGAAATATGGGTGATGATAAGATGATTGCCAAGCCAGAAGTCTCACAGTTTAATGGGAGGTGAAATATGACGAATGCATCCGACTTTCAGCTATTGACCAGAAAACTGCATCACCTGGTGACTGCCGGCATCATCGCTGGGCTACTGAGCGGGGCGATACTCCATGCTCAAGAGCAGTCCAAAAGCAAACCACAACTCTCCAAAGCCACTCTTGAAATCCTTGAAGGCCAGGTAGGACAAGCCATTCTTGAGGCCCCGGAAGCCCAAGTTTCAGAAGAAACTCTGCTGAACAGCGAGAAAAAGAAAAAAATAGAGACTGGAGGAATTCTCAAGGAATGGTTTGCGCCCTTCGAAAAAAAGCAAACCAATTACGACCAACCTCAAAAACCTGCAGGCAGGGTTAAGCGAAAACCGCTTTGGAGCTGGTTTAATCCAACCGCCCCAATGTCCAAATCAGAACTCCAAGCTGAACCGATCGATTGGAAAGGCTCTAGAAAGATCCCCCAGAGATTCGGTAACCGAGAAAAACAGGAACCTGAGGGCTGGGCTTTTTTCTTCATAAGATATTGAACAGTGAATATTTTGAGGAGATCACATCAAAGAGCTGAATCATGGAAGGAAGCGTCTTTTCTTGACTCGCTGAAGAAGGGTGATTGTTACCATTCATGGTAAAACGGCTGGCTCTGCATCCTTTGTGAATTGGATGTCTTTCAAAGCGTTACTTCGTCAGCCAGACGAGGTGCTTCAAACAACGGCGGGGTGCCATTCGAGCATTCCCCAGAATTACAGTGGTTTTTCTTTCCTGCGTGATCCCATCGACCATGAACCTAAAAAGTTCGACATCTGAGCTTACTGCCCGGCAAAGCAATCAACTCATTTGCCTGCGGACAGTGTCTTG
>MDTB01225934.1_pt1 | contig 54326 bp, 41 predicted proteins | sample 811161 | NCBI WGS metagenome assembly MDTB01 (sample SAMN05326650, study PRJNA326480) | marine metagenome | isolation source: seawater | place: Mediterranean Sea | collected 2009 | reverse complement strand
GTAGGACCATGATATCTTTCTACCAGTAAGGGCCATATTGCTTGGCCCAAGTTGGTTTTAGAAATATACAAAAGCAGCCAATCAATACTAAATTAAAATTATGCAAGAAATACAAAGTCGGACTGATGTAACTGTCGAGCAATTTCATAATTATATTGTTAAAGAGGGTCAACCTGTTGTCCTGAAAGGACTCACAAAAGACTGGCCCTCTGTTGGTAGGAGGAGCCGATCGTCAGAGGCCCTGTCCGAATATGTAATACGGATGTGTAATGATCACCCTGTGACAGTACTTGTTGCGAGTGGGTCTGAGGGTGGGCGCTTTTTTTATACAGAGGATTTACAAGGCCTTAATTTCAAAAGAGCTAGTGCTACATTACCGGCCGCCATTAAGCGTTTGCTCGAGCTAAATGAATTATCAGAACGACCTTCTCTATCGATTCAGGCCATTTCAGTCAGAGATGTCTGCCCCGACTTTGAGGAGAATAATCCCCAATTTCTTCTTGCTGATGTTGCACCAACACTCTGGGTGGGAAATCAAGGAATCGTTGCCCCTCATTTTGATATACATAATAATCTTGCATGTGTGGTTGGAGGACGTCGGCGCTTCAGCTTATTCCCGCCTAGTCAGATAAATAATCTTTATCCTGGTCCGGCTTTATTTACGCCTGCTGGAGTACCCGTGAGTATGGTAGATTTAGCAGATCCAGATTTTACAAGATTTCCACGCTTTCGTGACGCTCTTCAACATTCTCAAGAAGCCGTGTTAGAGCCAGGAGACGCAATTTATATTCCCTCGCTGTGGTGGCATGGAGTAAGGTCTCTCGATCCTTTTAATATGCTTGTCAATTATTGGTGGGGAGGCATGTCCGGTAATCGAGTATCACCTTATGAGAGCTTGTTACATAGCATGATGAGTATTAAGAACCTTGATGTTGAAATTCGACAAGCCTGGAAGACGTTCTTTGATTATTATGTGTTTGGATCTGATTTTGATCTTGACGGTCACCTGCCGGCCAACCTCCAGGACCTTGTATCCACCATGAGCTTTGATCAAACGACGCGCTTACAGCGAATGCTTTCCAATCGGCTGATTAATGCTGAGAACGGTATGCAAAAAAACAGCGTCATATGACTGAAAAGGGAATTCAGGCGATGGCTTTGCAATATTTGTCTATAAAGTGCTGATGCTTCGGAAGTTGCGTAACTCGATTTATTGCTTGGCTTTCAATATTATTCAAGAAAAAGGTTAGCTCTGCATCAGCCATCATATTGACGATCGGGTGGTAGTGCGCTGGCATCAATCCTTGTCCTAGCATAACCTGTGCCCATGAATTCTCTGCAAAAAGGTCGCGATCTTTTTCAAATATTCGCCCGGATTCTCGAAATAACTCAAGCCTATGACGGAGGGTTTCTGGAATCGCCATCGACCTACAGTGATTCCAGAAGTTAGTATCGGTTCTCTTAGTCAAGTGGTAATGAAGCACAATAAAGTCACGGATAAAAAGGAACTCCTCCCGCATTTGATGATTGAATTCATCTTTATCAGCTACTTTTATTCCGTCAAACGGAAACATCTGTAGTAGCCTTATTATTCCTTTTTGTACCATATGAATGCTGGTGGACTCCAAGGGTTCAACAAAGCCAGCGGCTAATCCCAGTGCGATGCAGTTCTTATTCCAGTGGAGTTTTCTTTGACCAGTACGGAACTTGATTAAGCGGGGTTTGGTAAGGGCGTTACCATCTACACTTGAAAGGAGAACAGATTCTGCATCTGCGTCAGTGATATAACTGCTACAATATACCAAGCCATTACCGACCCGAGACTGCAACGGTATTCTCCACTGCCATCCGGCATCTTTTGCAATTGAGCGCGTGTAGGGCACAGGTTCTGAAGTAGCGGACGTTTGTATTGCAATCGCCCGATCGCATGGCAACCAATTCGACCAGTCATCGTATTCCGTGTTGAGTGTTTTATCGATAATGAGACTGGCGAAGCCGCTGCAGTCAACGAAAAGATCACCCTCAATTCTTTGACCTGAGTCAAGCCTGACAGCGGATATAAATCCGGAAACCTCGTCAGTAACAACATTAATAATCTTTCCTTCGAGTCTCCTTACATTACTTTCCTCTGCTATTTTCCGCATAAAGTTAGCATATAGCCCAGCATCAAAGTGATAGGCGTAGTTGAGTTTCTCGTTATTCACCGATACTGCAAAGCGATCGGACTTGGCGGCCATAAGTTCGGTGCAGTAATTTCCGTAGTCACCACTCAATCCAAGCTTTCTTGCCTTTAGCCAGAAGTGATGGAAGCCGGCAGCCCAACATCCTTTCCCCGTTACACCAAAAGAGTGAATATATTTATCGCCGAGCGCTCCCCAGTTCTCAAATGAAATGCCTAGCTTAAAGGATCCGTGAACAGCGGACATAAATTCTTGTTCATTTATCTTTAATAGATGATGGAGAACCAGCATGGTGGGAATTGTTGCTTCGCCGACTCCAATGGTGCCTATCTCATCTGATTCGATTAGGGTTATCTGAAGGTTATCACCTAATAACTTTGCTATTGAAGCGGCTGCAAGCCAGCCGGCAGTGCCTCCTCCTACAACGACAACTTTTTTAACGGGCTTGTTTTTCACGCACACCTCATTTTAACGTTTGTCTTCAGGCTAAATTCCTCGAGAGGTTTAGTTTTATCCGTTCAGCGCTTTTAAAATCAATTGGATTCAAGATTCCTCGAGCTTGCTGAGGAATGTGATCAAATTTTCCATCGGCCGCCTCAAAAACATAGTGGTCAAATAAATCGCGCCATACTTGTCGCTGATCCTCCGGCAGTTCTCTCAATGCAAGGATTGCATGCTGAAGAGCACCCAACGGCGAGCCGAGGTATTCTGGTGAATTTCTCCACCAATAATTTATAAGAATATTCATAGTGTCCAATGCTTCAACATGGTGCCACCACATGCTCGGGATAAATATGGCATCACCTGGTTCTAATTGCACATATTGGGCAGTTTCCAGAGCATTTTTAAACTTAGGGAAGGTAATATAGTCTGGATTTGCAAAGTCAACCATGCTTACGGGTTGCCCAGCAGGAGTAAAATCTAGTGGGCCAATATATAGATTTTTAATTTGTTCTGGCGGAAACAGTATAAATTTCCTCTTGCCCGCAACGGAACAAGCGATGTTACTTGCGAAGTCAAAGTGGGCGGCTATTCGACTTTGGTTTCCAAGCCATATGCTAACGAGCGGTTTTTTTTTCATAAGGTGTAAATTGTTCTCTTTTCGAAAACCGGGCAACCAATGGTCAACATTTGTTGATGAAACATAAAGCATCTGGGGTTTGTGGAGCGACTGATTACTGATAATTCTTTTTAGTGCATCACTAAGTGACATTCTGATTGAGCTAAAATTAAACCCGTCCATTGCACTATTATAAAAAATTCGACCTGATGTCTCTGGAGAACCTACGCATGCAGTTACCGATCGATTAACATCGAACTTTTGCAGATAATTAGCGCCAGCGCGCGCTCCTTGATGGTTTTCCCTCACAAATGGCCATTGAGAAACGAGACCTCTTAAAACTAAAGGTTTTTTCGATAGCATCAAGTCCTCAGGTATATGATCGGCAGTTGCTCCAGCAAATTCCTCGACTTTTTCATTTACATTAAGCATCGACGTGAACCTCAATTAGCGACCTCTTTTTCTGAGACAAACTGTTTGTTTTTTGCTCTTATTAAAAAATTTTTCTTTTCAACCAATGTGCTGATTCTTGAATAGGACGCTAAACACATGTAAATAGAGTGTAAAAAATTATTACTATGCAGGGAGGATAGTGATTCCCCATCCAGTTTATGGAGCTTATCTTCATTCAGTGCATAGAATCCGGTTAATTTCCTCTGTGAACCGTCTTCTAGGCCCACTTCTACATTACAGGATTCCAAAAGCTCGAGTTCGAGAAGTGCACTAGCGAAATCTTTGTTATGCTGATGACCTTTATGTATGGCTTCTAGTTTCTTAACAACATCTTGCAGGTACTTACTGGGCTCTCCAGAATCCTGAAATAAACGAATTCCTTTATTTTTAGTGACTCTAGCACTATCCATGTCAATCGAGACAACAGGCCTTTTTTCGCCCTCAATCGAGGATTGAAAGCTGATAAAAAACGGAGATCGCTCCATCATCATCGGCAGGTAGTTGGCACCCCAGCCGTGAGATTCTAGGAATAAATTTTCATCTTGTTCAAGCCCAAGGAGCGCTGTTGGATAAAACGACCCGGTCTCAGGGTCTTTGGCAAAAAATATAGGGAAATGGTGCTGAACAGCCCTGAATTCTGGAGGAAAAACCATAACATGCATCATTCCGTCACCCATTGCATAGCTCTTTTCTGCGATTACACAATGGTCTAGATGCTCAGTGCTGGTCAATAGTCTATAGTCTGGCAACTTCTGTTCCTAAATCTGTCGTTGTTGCATATGAACCGAGCATATCCTAAATGGTATGCATTCCTTGTGAGTAAATTTTATTAATTAGCTCTCGATTTGTCGGCAGGATTGAGCAGAGCTTTCTGCTTTGTTGATTATTGTTTTCAAAGCACTGACTGGCAACGCCGCTCCAACGTTGCTTTGCGGTTTTTGTTGAACGTAAGGATTGAGTATTGAATCCCATACCATAGAGGACGTACTGATAGCTTGCAGCGGGAAACATTTCATTCGCATATATATTGTCTTCGTGCCAGGGTGGGTGAAATTTCCAATGTGCTAGGGAGTCAGCGAGGCTTTCCGGAATGGTACTAGCATCCTTATTTTCCCTCCAATAAATACTATCCTCACGATCGGTCAAAACATAATGCAGCTTGAGGAAGTCGATGATAGAATCCCACCTACGTCTAAAATTTTTATTAAAACGCTTTGCTACGATATCCATATGATTACGATCATTTGGGAGCTGATCCGCAATTACAGATGCCGAAAGTTCTACCAAAACTAAAGCCGATGCTTCTAGAGGTTCAATAAAACCAGCTGACATACCTATGGCCACACAATTTCGATGCCAAAAAACCGTGCGGTGTCCTGGCTGAAAGGTGATCTTTTTTGGTGATATCGAATCGAGGTTGATATTCGTCGAAGTCTCACCTATGTACTCAAGAAGCTCATCATATGCCTTTTCGTCGGACGTATGAGAGCTTGAGTAAACATAGCCCGCACCACGCCTGGTTTGCAGACCTATGTCCCAGATCCACCCAGCTTTTTGCGCGGTTGAGCGTGTGCATGATTCTATCGGATGGTTCTCATCCTCGTAGGACACCTGTGCGGCCAGAGCGGAATCATTGAAGAGGTACTGATGTTTGTCTAAGAGGGGTATCCCGAAGTGGTTTCCAAGGAGCATAGATTGCATTCCACTACAATCTATGAAGAGGTCGCCGGTGATCTCATTCGTTGAAGTAGTTAACGACTTGATATCACCGTTTTCTTTGTTGTTCACCGAAATCACATGTTCACTTATATGGACAACTCCCAGTGCCTCTGTAGCATGATGCCGAAGCAAGTCGGCAAATTTACCTGCGTCTAAGTGATAACCGTAGTTAAGATGACCAGCATACTCAGGAGTGGAGATCTGTTTTGGAGCGAGGTGTCGTGCAAAAATAGGGAGTTGGGGGCAGACGGCCTCCGCAAATGGTATATCTGTTTTAAGGTCTTGCCACGGTCTAACAAGATTTGTTTTAGCGAAATTGTTAGGGAGCGTGAAAGGGTGCGCGTAGCTCTGCTCGTGCTTATTGGTCCAGCTAAAAAATTGTGTACCCTGCTTGAAACTAGCGCTACATTTTCTGAAGAAGTCGGTTTCTTTAACTCCTATCCGCTTGAGTGTAGTTCGCATCGAGGGCCAGGTCCCTTCGCCTACACCAATAGTACTGACATTGGGAGATTCTATGAGTGTAACGTTGACTACCATACTTTCTTGGTCAAGCATATGTTCTGACGCTATTATTGAAGCAGTGAGCCAGCCCGCCGTTCCACCACCAAGAATAATGATCTTTCTAATTTCTGTCTGCATTTGCATAAGGAATAAGTATTTTATTTTTTTTACGTTTTAGTTTTAAGGTTAGATGTTTGCCAAATACTCTGTCCATCGATTAAGCCTCAACGCAAAAGACCGCCAGAGTAGTGGCGGTCTTTTTTATTCAATCAATTTACACTAAAATTTATAAGTCATACCGAAATCATACCTTGCACCAGTTTGACCCATCTGAAGTACCTGATGGATCTCCCTCCCGTAGACTCGATAGGTTGATTCTCCAACGTTGATCCCCGCAAAGAATATCGTGATGTTATCCGAATACTTATAGTTGGCGCTCAAATCGATTTGACCATAACTTCTTACGTTGGTGGGGTTTTGATTTGTCCCCTGCTCCTGTCCGATTCCATTTAAGAAACCATCTCGCCAATTGTAAGCTATTCGAGCCTCTAACTTATCTTTGTCATAAAATGCAACAAGATTTGCAGAGTCACTGAGTCCGTTTAACACAAATTGAGATACTTCATTGACATCCACATTGTTATCATAAGCAACGTTAGCGTTGACAAGTGTAGCATTTACAATCATCCCGAAGCCGGTATCACCAAAGTTGTGTTGTATATTCAATTCTATACCATCTACCTTGGCATCCTCTTGGTTACTATCTGATTGAATTTGCCAACTAATTGGCGCTCCCTGTCCCGCGACACCTCGGAGCCTGGTTTCACCATTTTCAGTATATACTGCAGCGCCAGCATTCTGGTAAGCAACCGTACCTTCAATGTTATAATCCTCAAGAATTCGGGAAGTTATCGAAACAGGACCGGTATTCGTCCCCTCCGCGTTTAACTCAGCCTCTACCGCCTTGTAGACATCACTCTGTTCGAGATCAGGCACACCACCGAAAAGCTCTTCATACCGGAAGCTAGTTCCAATAAAGTCTTCCACATCTTTCTGAAAGTAAGTTAAAGATACATAGCTTGCATCGTCATAGTACCACTCCGTAGATAGATCCAGATTTGTGGACAGCATTGGTTGAAGGCCCGGATTTCCGCCGACTGCGCGGGCTCCAATCGGTGTGTCTATGGGGTAGTTGACGCCACTCTTTACTATCCCCCCCCTTATGCTACCCCAACCTGGACGAGTGATGGTCTTACTCGCTGACAAACGCATCACAAAATCGCCTTGAATCGTTATGTCCATGTCAAGGCTGGGTAATGTCTTATCATAGGCGCCAGTAAATGGATATCTCTGCTGTTCACCTTCCTTGTAATAAACCTCGTTCGCACCTACTGTATACACCTCAGTAACTATCGGAGCTAGGGCTGTAGAGAGCACATCTGTCTGTTCATGGCGAATGCCAGCTTGGATATTGAGTGGGAACGTACCGTACTGAGGTATCATTAATTCAGTACTGTGGTTGACTTGGATGTAAGCCGACTCCGTGGTTTCCTCTGTGAACCGATCGATATCCCAGTCAGTGCTCGGGCAGTATCCATCGCCGCAATCCCCAATGTTTTCACCGTAATTTAAACCCTCATTAACATAGATTTGGCGTGCGACAGCTTTTATGTCATCGGCATCAGCTACAAAAAAATCGGTAGTTCTTGCCGTATTGTCACTTCCATCAATCTGGTCAAACTGATCCGACATTGAAGCTCTGACCAATATATCGTCAAGCTGGCCAAGGTCGCCAACACCACCCCATGTATCAAGCTGGACATTTGATAAATTACCTTGGTTCTCAACTGCCGTTGATTCTATGCCGAAGTCTATTGATGTTACGTCTGAAAGTTCAAAGGTACCTTTGAATCGGGTTTGCTCGATATCCATCCTCGCGATTTCGTTACCAATCACACTACCAGATACCTTCATGTCGCTGGCGTAGAGTGGTCTTGCGGGTGCCGTTAACGGACCGTCTCCATCAGGATCACGCCCACTATCCATGCCAATCGTTATCACTGGAAGTTCAGAGCGATAATCGACTTGTGTTAACACGCGGTTATAACTTGATATATTGAGGTTTGTGCTCGTACCAACTAATGGATCCAGCGCACCTTTTTCAGCAGAAGAGTCATGATAATCTAGTACAAATCTCAGGTTATCACGCGCTTGCCAGGCAACATTCAGTCCTACAGAGTTATTTTCGTTTTTGTTACCATCTGACCCTAATGCCATAGCGTTGTCTGATGGAGGGCTGACCTCTGCATAAATCATTGGTGAGGCGTGGGAACCAAAGGTCTCCCACGTGCTGTTAACAGTATTAGCATTATGATTGAACCAACCACCAAAGCTATTATACACCTGAGATAACTCAAATTCTGAATACGTATAATCGAGAGTTGCGTCTACTGTTTCGATAGGAGCCCACTGAAGTGTTAATTGCCCATTTAGCCTTGTACTTGCGTACTCTCTGAGCGTATAGTTCGCAGCGCGAGGAGTCGACATCCAGATATCCGAATCAGTGCTTGGACGATTAATTTGCTGCACGTTATCTGGTGCATTTGACCCTGTAGTAACGGAAGCTCGGTTAGTGAACCATCCAGAGGTATTGTAACTGTTGACTCCGTTCTCCCTCTCTGAATAACTGGTTGTTAATGCAATACCGACTGTATCCTCAGCAAAGGTCTTGGTAAAGATGCCAGACGCCTCAGGTGTTATTGCATTCCCGCGCCCTGCGGATGGATCATTTTTGGCCTTAATAGTAAAGGTCGCTGTTTCCCCCGGAGCATCAAGTGGACGGGTCGTGGAAATATTTACCAGTGATCCGATCCCTCCAGTTGGGACGTCCGCACGACCTGTTTTATAAACCTGAACGCCTGAAATACCCTCTGCCGCAATGTTTCCGAAGTCAAAAGAGCGGCTGTCTCTATTATGGGTGGGTAGCTGTCTACCATTGAACGTAACGAGGTTATATTCCGGGCCAAACCCCCTAACCGTAATTGAACTTCCTTCACCGCGTTCTCGAGCGATTGACACGCCGGTAATCCTTTGAAGGGCTTCTGCGAGGTTAGTATCAGGAAATTTACCAATGTCCTCTGCAGTAATTGCGTCCACAACACCCATCGAGTCACGTTTTATGTCCATGGAGCGCTTTAAGCTCCCGCGTATACCCTCAACTACTATTTCCTCTAGCTCGTCTTGCGATAAACTGGTGGATGACATGCCCGCTACAACTAGTGCGATACTGCTGGATAGAGTTGTTTTTCTAAATGACATTTTTCCCCCTACTATTTCTGTCTTAGCGAGCCCCGCTGTCATGTTTTCTTTATAATTCTGAATACCACAAGCCACCATGATAACATATCATTATTGATCGAATCGATAGGGAAGATATGCGATAAAAGGTTATTTTTTTGAGTCCAAGGAGGCACAAAATGTTAAGGTCGATGAGAAAGGTGTCGACATCATAAACTGATGAGAGAAAATATCCTCTTTGCTAAAAAGATGTCGCAACTCGCAGGGTTAATAGTTCAAACTTTTTTCAAGTGGGGTGGACAGTGTTCGAAAAGTAAAAAAGCTGTTTGGCAATTGTTTGATCGTGATCAAGGTTTGTGGATCTCTTGTATCATGTGGTCCAAAGGTTTAAAAGAGTTTTGATGACTGCAAGCGAGAACCCGCTCAGGCGTTTCAGATGATGAGGAACACCCAAGAAATGTTGAAAGTAAATTCAGATATATTTGAAACTAAAGCAGGCCTCCATGTTGGTCTGTTATCTATTAAAATATACTTCCTCTTTGTAGTGTTTTGTCTTGCTTCATGCGGAGGCGGTAGCGATACATCCCCCGCTGAAAAGGTAACTTCGCCCATTGTTGCGCCCCAGCCGGAGCAAGCCTCTCCTGAGCCAGTGCCTATCCCAGAGCCCGAACCGGCACCAAGTCCTAAAATTCTGAGCGTGTTTCAGAATGGAACGATCGGAGGAGAGTGGGATAACACTTTTCGCGCTGTAGATTCGGGTAATGATTGGCAACGTTGCATAGATGACGGCGGTGCGGGATGTCCAAATATAAGTTGGGAGTTAGTTCCAGATTCCGAGCGTGGTGAAGTGATTGAAATTCGTCATGGATCTTCGGGAGATATGGCACTTTTTTTAATCGAAACAGATAATCCAAAAGACTTATCAGAGTTCGCGGGTGGCGTGATTAAGTTTGATGTGCGAGCTGTCTCTGGAGATAGCAGTATTACGATGAAAATTGAGTGCGTATGGCCATGCGAGTCGGAAGAACAGGATGTTGGATTGGTTGGAGAAAATGGATGGGAAACCGTTCAGATACCCATTGATAATTTAGCTACTCCTGGCCGCTTAGACCTCTCCCAAGTAGATACCGGGGTTGTAATTTGGGCAAAAGGAACCCGCAACACTGTTTTTCAACTTGATAATGTTTTTTGGGAAGCTTCCCCTAATTCCACCAGCGAAGTGGGCGGCTCAATAGGAGAACCTGCTGTCTGGGAAAATCCAAATTACACTGGTGCTTTTAGCCCGAATTCATATTCAGGTTATGACTTAGTTTGGTCTGACGAATTTTCGGGTACAGACTTAAACGAGAGTGACTGGAGCTTTGAGATTGGAACTCGAGGCGACGGGTGGGGCAATAACGAGTTACAGTATTATCGTCGCGATAATGCTAAAGTGATCGATGGGTTGTTGGTAATAGAGGCGAGAAGAGAAGATTATGACGACCGCCAGTACACGTCTTCCCGAATAGTTACGAATGGAAAGAAAAGCTTCCGATACGCTCGTATTGATATACGTGCTGTAATGCCTTATGGACAAGGAATGTGGCCGGCTATTTGGATGTTAGGCAACAGTTTTTCAACCTTAGGATGGCCCTATAGCGGTGAGATAGACATCATGGAGATGGTCGGAGGTGATGGAAGGGAGAGGACTGTTGTTGGGACTGCGCATTGGAATAGAGGCGGAGCCGCGGCTGCTTATTCACCAACCAGTAATGCGCCATATAATGGTGGGCCAAGTAATGATTATCTTTTGCCCGGTGGAGAGTCTTTGGCTACGTCTTTCCATGTCTTTAGTTTGATTTGGACTCGAGAATCGATTAAGTGGGAAATTGATGGTTTTCAGTATAATGAGATGCCGATTGATGATAGTGCGGATTTGGCTCCGTTTAGAAATGAGTTCTTTTTTATAATAAATGTGGCAGTCGGCGGAAATTGGCCTGGATCTCCGGACCAGACAACTCGCTTTCCGCAACAAATGTTAGTCGATTATATCCGGGTATTTCAGGAGCAGTAGGACTCTTAAAAAGGCTTAAGCAAAAAATTGACCTGCAACAACAGCGTGTCATTCAGATTACCGCTCGACCTCAGGGCATACTTTTTTGTGGTTCTGGGTTGAAAGATATTCCGTGAAATCACCTCAGCATGATGGCTCAACAGTGGGAGCTCGGCCAGATTCCAAAATGGTGTGTTCGAAGTCTGAGATCAGTGGGTCCTTGTAGCCATCACATAAGGCGCCATCGATAAAGGTGAATAGTGCATCTACTTATTGGTCCCAAAACAGATGTCTGCTACGATCAGCATTTAATATAGATAAAGTGGTTTCTCGTTGATAAATATGAAATGTGTGTTTTGAAAAATAATCATGCATTTGTTAATCCCACAATAAAAATCTATGATCTGCCTCACAGCAACATCTATATCATATGCAGTCACACATGTTTTTAAATACTTTGCTAACAAAACTACGGGCGCTCTCCAGCCACATTCAATCTGAATCACTTCTGTGACCGGGTCTAGGGGATTATCGTTCATTTAGTTCATCAGCACTAAGCTCGATGGCCGAACTTCATTTAAATGTCCGATACTTTTTTTGCGCTCGTTGTATGCGTTGGATCCTTGGGTCCAAGGATTGAAGCAGATAAATATTTATATATTCACGTGATTGACGAGAGTCCATACTCTATTTTCTAAATCTAAGCTATTTCGTATCGATAACGTATTGGCAAATGTGAACCTGATTACTGTTGCTATCTTACTGGTCATAGTTGTTGTGGACTGATAAATTATAGCGTCTTTTCGAACAAATGAAATATTGTCTAGGACGAATATTATGCTTGATGTTATCTCTGCCGAGGCCTTTAAAAGTCGCTTTGGTTGGCCATTACTCAAAAGGCGGGCTGACTATCAATTCTTGTTACTACAAATCTTAGGGTGGACCACCCTGACTGTGATCAGTTTTTTAAGTTTGACATTATGGTACAAACAAGACCAGCTCCAAATGAATTACACTCTTCATACCTTGGTGCAATCTATGCTGGGTGTGCTGGTGTCTTGGCCTTTGAGGGGATTGTTCAAGGGACTGTGGGATGAAAAAGCTGTGAAGCGACTTTTTGGGATATCTTTAGGTATCATTTTGGCATCTGCTTTATGGACCGTCTCGCGGATCATAAGTTTTATGGCGATGACGGAGGAGCGGGAAGTTTGGCTGGATTTTGGTGGCTGGATTTGGGGATCTATTATCATTTTTATTGGATGGACGTCCCTCTACCATGGAATTAAGTACTATCAACTATGGCTTGCAGAGCGTGAAGAGCTTGGAGAGTTGGTAGCGAAAAATAGAGAGATTCAGCTCCATAGGTCGAGAGCTGAGCTGGTGGCGAGAAATGCTCAGCTAAAAATGTTGCGATATCAACTCAATCCTCATTTTTTGTTCAACACGCTTAATGCCGTATCAGCACTTATCACGATGAATGATGCAAACCGTGCGAATTCTATGATTGTGCAATTGAGCAACTTTCTACGATATTCTTTAGATAATGATCCGGAGCAATTGGTGGCCTTAGAGGATGAAATTCGGGCTGTAGACCTCTACTTAAACATAGAGAAAACTCGGTTTGGTGAACGACTTCGCATCGAGATGGATGTTGATCCAGCATCTAGATCAGTCTATGTGCCAAGCTTGATTCTGCAACCCTTAATTGAAAATTCTGTAAAGTATGCAATCGCTCCGCAGGAAAAAGGTGGTAAGGTTTCTATCGTAACTCGTCTGGAAGAATCATATTGTGCTATCCAGGTGAGCGACAGTGGCAATGGCGGGGCTGAGTTAGAGGCCGGCCGTCTGTTTTCAGAAAATTCAGAGTCTCGTCTTGGAGTTGGTTTGCGCAATACCATTGATAGATTAGAAAACTTTTATGGGAGAGATTACGTTTTCAAAGTTACGTCTAGTGATTCTGGCGGTCTTTCCATTATCCTGAGGATTCCTCTAACCTCTGATGTTAATGCACCCCAAGCCGTGGCGAGTATTACGTCCGATACTTTGGAGCGGTGTTAATAGGAATGATGTCGACAATAATCGTAGACGACGAACCACTGGCCGTGGAGCTCTTAATAAATATATTAAATCAAATCAACGATATAGAAGTAATTTGCCAATGTAACAATGGTAGAGAAGCCGTCCAGAAAATTGCTGAAACTCGACCTGATTTGATATTTCTTGATATTGAAATGCCAAAAATGACTGGGTTTGACGTGATTAAGGCTCTCAGTAAGAAATCTATCCCTATGATTATTTTTGTGACAGCGTTTGATCGCTATGCAGTAAACGCTTTCGATGTAGATGCGGTTGATTATGTTTTAAAGCCGTTGGATCCTAATCGAATTACTCTCGCAGTCGAAAGAGCGCGTTCCCGATGGCTCAAAAATAATCTGGAAAACAGTGCTATCGATGAAGATGACTGTAAAAGAAAAGATGATGTTCCAGAACGCTTTGAACCAACAGATCGTGAGAAAAATCAAGCTAGAACACTCATCTTGAGGGACAAGCTTGTTATTAAGGATGCCGGAGTTGTAAATGTTGTAGCCGTTTCCGATATCGACTGGATTGATGCGGCTGGGGATTACATGTGCGTGCATGCTTTGGGCAGAACTTATATCCTCAGAAGCACAATGAAGCAACTGATGGAAAAGCTTGATCGCAATCTTTTTGTAAGGGTCCATCGCTCAACGGTAGTGAATATTACTAGGGTGGTTACAATACGAGCACACCAAAAAGGCGGGAGCACGCTCGTTTTGGAGAACGGGGAGTCTCTCCGAGTAAGCAGGAACTATAGGCAGTACGTTTCGAATCTATTTTCTCACCGCTAATTTTTGATTTTTTTATGCATCAGCCGAGGAGGCCATCTAGATCACTCGAGATTTGTAGATTCTCGCACTGGCAATATATTATCTCTGGATTTATGATACCGCCCAATTGCAGTTCAGTCATTCCAAAAAACTGAGATACTTCGCGGAAGGAGAATTTAGAGAGATTAAAAATGATAAAGTCAACACGTTATAGCGGGTTTAAAAAAATTTCAGGACGAGTGATTGTTGCCCTTATTCTCTTCTTTTCCATAAATTCTGTTCATGCGAACTACAATCCGGAAATGGTGGAGCAACGTCTAGAAAAACTAATCTCATCAATGACTCTTGAGCAAAAAGTTGGGCAGATGGTCCAGGGCAATATCACGCATGTGACTCCTGACGATGTGTCTCGTTATTTCCTCGGCTCTGTGCTCAATGGAGGTGGTTCTTGGCCGAATGGGCGCAAGGAATCATCGATTTATGATTGGCTTACTGCAGCAGACAATTATTTCCAAGCTTCTTTAGACACGAGGTATGGTAGCGCTGGGATCCCAATAATATGGGGAACTGATGCTGTGCATGGCCACAATAATGTCAAGGGAGCAACCCTCTTCCCGCACAATGTAGCACTGGGGGCAGCGAGGAATGTTGAATTAGTTCGTGAGATTGGAGAAGCAACGGCGCGTGAAGTGTCCGTCACCGGTTTAGATTGGGTTTTCGCCCCGACTATTGCGGTTTCGATAGATCGTCGCTGGGGCCGGGCTTACGAGAGCTACAGCGATGATCCTGAGCTCGTCGGCAGTTACGCCTCGGCAATGGTATTAGGCTTGCAAGGAAGTTTGGGACAGCTGTCCGAACCCGGCAGAGTTATCGCTACCGCAAAACATTTTATCGGTGATGGCGGAACCATTAGGGGTGTTGATCAGGGCGATACACGTCTCGGCTTAGATGCGTTACTGAAGATACATGGTCTCGGATATAAAAAAGCGATTGAGGCAAATGCTCAGACGATAATGGCCTCGTTCAATAGCTGGAATGGTAAAAAGATTCACGGTAGCAAGCAATTGCTCACTGATGTTCTAAAGACAGATATGGACTTTGATGGATTTGTGGTGGGTGATTGGGATGGTCATGGCCAAGTAGATGGCTGCAAGAATACAAGCTGTCCGCAAGCAATCTTGGCGGGAATCGACATGTTCATGGTGCCTAAGCAGTGGAAAAAATTTATCGCGAACACATTAAGGCAAGTTCGCGGTGGGGAGATTCCCATTTCCAGAATTGATGATGCTGTTAGGAGAATTCTGCGTGTAAAAATAAGAGCTGGTTTGTTTTCAAAGGGGTTGCCCTCACAGAGGGTATTGGCTGGAGATCTGGCGCTCGTGGGATCTCAAGAACATCGGGCTCTCGCGCGGAGGGCTGTCAGAGAATCATTAGTGCTTCTGAAAAACAATGCTGGAATCTTACCCCTCCGAGGAAAACTGAGGATATTGGTAGGGGGTGATGGAGCCCACAGCGTTGCGAAACAATCCGGCGGTTGGACACTAAGCTGGCAAGGGAACAAGAATATTCCAACAGATTTTCCGGGCGCCACATCTATATTCGAGGGTCTTAAAAAAGCGGTGGAGGATATAGACGGTTCCGCTGAATTAGCAACAAATGATAGCTGGCGTGATGGTTTTAATCCAGATGTTGCTGTTTTGGTGTTTGGAGAAGATCCTTATGCTGAGGGTGTGGGTGATCGTGAGGACTTATTATTTTGCGATTCGCACACTGATAACCTTAGGCTTTTATCGCGGCTGAGGGAGAGGGGTGTTCCCGTTGTATCAGTGATGTTAACCGGAAGACCATTAGTGGTGAATGCTCAGATTAATCAGTCTGACGCTTTTGTTGTTGCATGGTTGCCTGGGAGCGAGGGTGATGGTATCGCTGATGTTTTGGTTGCAGACAAGTCTGGTCGCCCACGATTTGATTTTACAGGAACTTTACCTTTCAGTTGGCCGGATGCTGAGACACCAGAGAGAGATACCGATCTACCAGCGGAATTGATGATATTTAAGAGGGGATATGGAAAGAGTTATAGCGATAAAGAGTATTTAAAAGCTGATTTAACGGAACTCGCCTGTGCACCGAAAGAGTTAAAGCCGTTAGTGATTTTTAGCGGGACAACGCGAAAACCATTCACAGCTTATGTGGCGGACTCATTAGATGATATCGTCTCTGTTTCAGGCGCAAGCACAGCTTCGCTGTCTCAGTCTTTGTCAGTCATGACGCTTGACGGAGACGTTCAGGAGGATTCAAGGTTGGTAACTTGGAATGGTGAAAGTGACATTGGAAGTGAATTTTTCTGGAGATCATCCTCAGTTCTTGATTGGAGAGACTTCCTAGATCAGGATGCGGCCTTATCTATGACCTTCAAGGTCATTAAGCATCCTGAGGGAGCTGTTACTCAGGAAATAGATTGTGGAGTTTCATGTAATTCTGAACTTGAGATGGCTCCATTTTTTAAGACTGTCCCAGAAGACCAATGGGTGCGAGCTGCGACACCACTGAGATGTTTTGCAAAGGCTGGGGCAGATCTAAGCCAAGTAAGGAGTCCTTTTATTTTAAGGACCAAAAAAGCATTTTCACTCGTTATCAAAGACTTGAGGGTGGTAACGGATTTGCCGAAAAGTGCTCTCATACGATGCGATTGATAAGTTGAGCTCGATCTCGCTCATTATATTCCGAAGAAGACTTTTGCATTTTTGCTGGTTATATTGATGATTTCGCAAACTGATTCATGTCTTTGGGTTGCAATTTGTTTTGCAACCCAAGGAAGAAATGACGGTTCGTTCCGTTTATTTTTCGGTTTAAATATCATATTTTGAGGAAGAAGGTATGGCGCGTCGGTTTCAATCATGAGGCGATTTAAGGGTATGTCGGCCACAAGAGCCTGCAAATCAGAACCTCGACGTGAGTCACATATCCATCCGGTTATACCAATATAAAGATCCATGTCGAGGTAGTTGTGAAGAGTTGCTCGGTCTCCAGTGAAGCAGTGAATTACCGCCTTTGAAAAATGATCTCGATAATCTCTCAAGATTTCGATTTGCCGTTTCGCAGCGTCTCTCTCATGCAAAAATAGTGGTAAACCTGTGTTCTTGGCAAGTTCTATATGCCCCTCAAAGGACACTTGCTGCGCTTTTGGGGTCGCCAGGTTTCTATAAAAATCTAATCCTGTTTCGCCAATAGCAACGACTGCCTCGTCACCTGCGAGGTCAGATAATTTTTCAGATGTAGTTATATTGAACTGCTCAGCATTGTGTGGGTGGATACCGACAGTCGCGTGAAGCATATTCGGGAAATCATCAGAAAAAAAATTGCAAATATCGATAGTTACTTTTGACTCGAACAGTGACGTTCCTGTGAGAATTAATTTTTCAACACCAGCGTCAAGGGCATTTTGAAGCACTGCACTCCTGTCATCCTCAAACCGATGACTTGATAGATTAACACCGATGTCGATTAACATAAAAATTCTCTTTGAAGTCAGAGTAAAAATTCAATTTCATATGGCTCTAGCATCCGTCTTTTAGACCCTAGTTTGTTGGAATAAATGGCTGAGTACATCAACACGCTTTTCACGTAGCCTCTCGTTTCGTGGAAAGGGATAAGTTCAATCCATAAGTCATAAGTTAGTTTGCCACTGCTTCTTAAAAGCCAAGCACTGACACGTTCAGGCCCTGCATTATAAGAGGCGAGTGCTAATATTCTATTTTTATCAAAATGTTCTAATAGACTTTTGAAATAACCAGATCCGATAAGTAAATTTTTCTCTTTATCTAGGAGTTGTCGGCTGTTTCTGTAAGGAATATTGAGTGACTTAGCCGTTGATTTTGCTGTCCTTGGCATGATTTGTAGCAGACCCATCGCACCAGCTTTTGATCTCGCACCGAGTTCAAAAGCGCTCTCTTGTCGGGCTATGGCAAATAGCAAATGTGGTTGAACGTTGGAATTCTTTGCGACCGAGTGAATTGAAGGCTCAAATGCCAAAGGAAACCGGATGTCTAAATCATCCCAGTATTTAGCAGATGCCAAAGCCGTGATCGCGCGGCTATGCCACTCCCACTGATGAGCAAGTTGGGCAACAGCTATCCATTGCTCTCTATCGAAGTCGCCTGTCCCAGAATTCCACTCACGATTTGCTTCTACTTTACTGCCATGGAAATGTAATTCTCGAGCTCGTTTTAGAGCGTCAATTGACCTAACTTGATCCAAAATTGTTTTATCTGTAGGTGCTGGATTATGATTTAAGTTATATTCTTGACGCAACGTGTCGCTGGTTATAAAGCCATAAAAATCACGTTCCCGTGCGAGTTGTATTTTTAGTTTTAGTGCGTCCTTTGTATCAATATTATTATTATTTTCTAGACTTTGAATTTGCCAATATCGCCAGACACTTTTTTCCTGAAGTCGAAATGGTAAATGACTGATCCATTTTTCCACATCAGGCCAGTTTTGCTCTCCTAAAGCGTAGCGAATCCTCCATTCGATAAGATCTCCTTCAAAGTCAGTGTTGATCAGTTCGGTATATTTACCAAGAACTCTATCTGCGTCTTTGATTGCATCGTTTTTAATAAACGATTTCACAAGTTTTGAGATGAACTTATGAGAATCGCTTTTAGCGACTGCACTGCGATGATCCCAGTTAAACCAAAGATCATGCGCTCTCATAGGACTATGGTTAGCGAGATGACCAAGGGACTGTGCGATTAATGCGGCTAACTTTTTGTCGGAAGTTAGCACTTTGAAAGCGTCATGTATGTGGTTTGGGTCGCGTTTGATTTTTAAAAAAGATTCAGCAAGATCCTTTATTTTTGCATCTGTAATAAATTGTTTTGCATAATTTGCTAGGGAGTAATTATTATTTAGAAGCGAGTAATTAACACGTCTCCAAGCATGCGCGGAAGTGATTACTTCGTGTTTAATGAGAATGCGAAACAGCGGATCGCATTGGCGAGGTTGAGAGTGCCCGACGGTCCAGAGTGTGATACCACCTTTGAGAGCTTCCTCTTGACTGTGCCGATGATATAGTGCTTCAAAATATTGACATTGGCGAGAAATACTCGCTTCCTCGGGAGCATAGTACTTGAGATAGTTAGTCCACTGAGACCTCCGAGCCAAATAGTCTAACCATTTTGAACGCAGTCGGTATGCCAAGACGGAGTGTTTGTGGGTTTTTAGAAAATAAGAGACCCTTTCTCGGTTTGGTATGCTCATTTTTGCTAGAAGTTCTTTGTAGGTCAGGTACGGATATAGAGGATAGTCCTTTAGATCCCGCTTAATTATTCGTAATTTTCGCCAGTCACCGCGTTCCGCTAACTTTTGTGCTTCTATATAAATTGCTCTGTCTCTTGAAAGCTGACTGTCATCATAATTCGTTTCTTTTCGAGTTTGAGACTGGTTGTAAATATTTGCAATTGCCAGTGAGTTCAACTCAATGGATATGAGTATGAAAAATAAAATGACCTTAACTATTGTGACTCTCGGTGTTGGTATAATGAAGATGTGAGACAATTTGCATCCTTAATCTAGAAAAGAGGAATTGATTATGTTGACCGCTTGCTTCCAAAGCTTAAAACATGCTTTGTTGGCGAACAAGTATCAAAACCAGTTCTTGAAGCGCATTCTTTGCAAGCTTGCAGACGTCGTGTTGTTGATTTCTTCTACAATTAGACTGCTCAATTGCCTGGGATTAAAAAAAAATCAAAATAATAATTCGAGTTTTGCTTTTCTCAAGTGTATGTTACGTAACGAAACATTGGTGAAATATGGCGGATTGGATACTAGTTTTATTGATCGTGACGGCGGCATTAACTCCTCTTTTTACATTACGAAGTTCAAGTCGACAGAATCACATCGTGAAATTGCGGGGAAGAGCTCGAGCCCTTGGGCTACATGTTGAGCTCAATCGTCGACCAGATGCTTTGGAGCATGAGAGTAGTTTGGAATTTATTTGCTACAAACTTTATTGGGAAATTGACCGATCTCGAAATAACTGGGTGCTCCATTGTAATAGTAATCGCGGTCAACAGTCCTCTATTAAGGGGTGGAATTGGTTTAATGGGGTAATAGACCTTGGTTTAACTGAAGTTCTAGAGTCAGTCATTCTCCAAGCTCCAGATTCTCTAGTCGCCATTGTGTGTGATGAAGTTGGTATTGGTATTATTTGGGGAGAAAAAGAGACAATTGATGTTGTTGATTCTTTGCATGAAATGCTTAAATTAATGCGGAACACGCTTGAGAAAAAGTAATCTAAAACTTGACCAAAGGGGGTACAAACGCGTATACATCGCAGCTGTCGCGTTAATGAAAAATCGAGATACAGACCAAACCGAAACAGCGCAGATGCAGATAATAGCTGTTTTAAACCAGTGATGGTGTGGTATGGGTAGACATCAAGGCAGGCAAAAATGCGAAAATCTTTAGTAATCGTGGAGTCGCCAGCAAAGGCCAAAACGATTAACAAATATTTGGGAGAAGGCTTCATTGTGAAGTCCAGTGTTGGACACATTCGAGATCTTCCATCTGGGGCCACACGCAGTAGTATAGACGCTAAGGAGCGAGCTCGGCTCGCTGCTATAACGCGAAAAATGACTGTAGAGGAGAAGCGTCGACACAGAGAGACGAAGGCTAGGCAACAGCTTTATAACAGCATGGGCATTAATCCAGATAATGGGTGGAGCGCTCGATATGATACTTTGCCCGGTAAAGAAAAAGTAGTTGGGGAGTTGAGAAGCCTTGCAAAAAAGGCAGACGTTGTGTATCTAGCTACGGATATGGATCGAGAAGGGGAAGCCATTGCTTGGCACTTGACTCAGGTGATTGGTGGCGACGCCAGCCGGTTCAAGCGAGTGGTGTTCAACGAAATTACTGAAAATGCAATTCAACAAGCGTTCGCAGTCCCCGGTAAGCTTAATATCGATCGTGTAGATGCCCAACAGGCGAGACGTTTCTTGGATAGAATAGTGGGTTTCATGGTCTCTCCGCTACTTTGGGAAAAAGTGGGTCGAGGATTATCAGCGGGAAGAGTGCAATCTGTAGCCGTTAAAATGCTCGTTGAGCGTGAGAGAGAGATTAGGGCGTTTGAGCCTGAGGAATTCTGGACTGTTAGTGCGGACGTGCTTTGTGGAGACGTCTCGGAATTAACAATAGAACTTAAGACACAATGTGGGATTGAGTTCCGTCCCCTGGACAAACCTCAAACTGATGAAGCCTGCGCTCGTTTACAGAATGCACACTTTGGCGTTACAAACCGAGACGACAAACCAACATCTTCTAAGCCGGGACCACCATTCATCACTTCCACGATGCAGCAAGCAGCGAGCACTCGGCTTCGTTTTGGAGTGAAGAGGACTATGTCGCTCGCACAGCGGCTTTATGAGGCAGGGTACATTACTTACATGCGAACAGATTCCACTCACATTAGCCAAGATGCTATTGGTGCATGCAGACGGTTTATAGAAAAGAATTATCCGAAGCGATATCTTTCAAAGAAAACCAATGTATACGGTAGCAAATCATCTTCTCAAGATGCTCACGAATGTATAAGACCATCCAATGTTAATGTGATGCCCTCCTCACTCGTCGGAGTTGACAGTGATGCGGGAAGGCTATATGAGATTATCTGGCAGCAGTTTATTGCGTGTCAGATGTCACCAGCAGAATTTTTGTCGACCACGTTGCACTTTTTTGCGGATGATTTTGGATTAGTGGCTAGAGGTAGGATAACTCGCTTTGATGGATATTTGGCTGTAATTCCAAATCATCGGAAGGGTGAAAAAGACGTTGAATTGCCTGACCTGAAAGTTGGTGACAGGGTTGACCTTCTAGGACTTAATCCGAAGCAGCACTTTACAAAACCTCCACCGCGCTATTCGGAGGCCGCTTTAGTGAAGGAATTAGAAAAACGAGCTGTGGGAAGACCTTCGACATATGCGTCAATTATTTCAACGATTCAAGAGAGAGGTTATGTGAGAGTTGCGAATCGGCGTTTGTTTGCCGAAAAGATCGGAGATATTGTTACGGATAGATTGTCTGAAAGTTTCGTTGACTTAATGGACTATGGTTTTACCGCTACTATGGAAGAAAGATTAGATCAGGTCGCCTCAGGCTTGTTAAATTGGAAACAGTTGTTGGACAATTTTTATTCTGACTTTTGTAAACAACTCGAGATTGCAAAAGATGGTAAAGAGAGTATGCGTCCCAATATGCCCTCAATTACAGATATTATCTGTGCCAAAGCCGGTTGTGGACGACCGATGTCGATAAGAACTGCTGGTACTGGAGTGTTTTTGGGATGTTCTGGCTATGGACTGCCACCTAAAGAGCGATGCAAATCGACTATGAATTTAACACCTGGCGATGAAGCGATAAATATTGAAGAGGACGATGAAGCAGAATCTAAGAGTTTATTGAGACGTAAGAGATGTGCAATATGTAATACCTCAATGGATAGCTATCTTGTTGATGTAGGGCGGAAGCTCCACGTTTGCGGGAATAACCCAGATTGTGAGGGTTTTCAAGTCGAACTAGGACAATATGTCATAAAAGGTTATGAGGGACCCGTGATAGATTGTGATAAGTGTCAAAGTCAAATGCAACTCAAGACAGGACGCTTTGGTAAATACTTCGGTTGCACGGGAATGTTAGATAATGGCCAACCTTGTAAAAATACGCGAAAATTGTTGCGAAGCGGGCAAATAGCGCCCCCGAAGACTGATCCGATTTCGATGCCAGAACTAAAGTGTGAAAAGGTTGAGGATCATTATGTCCTACGAGACGGTGCGTCTGGATTATTCTTGGCGGCAAGCCAGTTCCCGCGACATCGAGAGACTAGGGCCCCAACGGTTGCTGAGCTCCAACCTTATCAGTCAGTGATCGACCCTAAATATCAGTTTTTGTTGACTGCACCAACAGTAGATCCAAACGGTTTCCCTACTGTGATTCGTTACAGTCGCAAGACAAAAGAGCAGTATGTTAGAAGTGAAAAAAATGGTAAGGCCGTTGGTTGGAGTGCCTACTATTCGGGAGGCAGGTGGGAGGAGAGAGCAGTTGGTGCAAAGTAAATTGTCATGTATCGTACAAGAGGTTTTTTTGACGGAGTGACGAACCACTTTTGTCGATGTATAGTAGAGTAAATTTTGATTTAATGTTGGAACTACTGTAATTGGAGAGCCTCTAATGGCACTGAGAGAATTCGAGTTAGTTGTGCAGGGGAATGGAGATATCGCACTCAAGCATGCTACGGATCAGAGAACACTTGTGACGATGAAATTTGCCCCAGATGTTTTAGCATATCTTGGAGAAAGACATGTGGATGTTGCTAAATCGATGGTGGATGCTGGTTTAAGGAAAGTGATAGATCTTCAAGAAAAGCAGGCAATTCCGGTAGCAATGGCAATGCGTAAGAGCGAAGTTTTACACTAAAGCAGATAACGTGACTAATTTTATAAATTATGGTCATTTATGGCACAGCACGGCTATAAGCCGAGTCTAACGATTCCAACCGCAATACCTTCGATTACAAAGTCCTGATCACTAAGGTCTACGCAAATTGGCTTGTACATTTTATTTTCAGGTAACAACGTAATTGTATGCGGGCGGTTACTTTTTTCTAGCCTCTTCACTGTTACATCGCCATCCACTCTTGCCACTACAATTTGTTTATTTTCCGCTGTGGGTTGCTGATGCACAGCGAGCAAGTCACCGTTGAGTAAGCCTATCTCACTCATACTGTGCCCTTGAACTCGCAAAAAATAATCTGCGTTTGGATGGAAAGTGTTAGGTGCTATTTCCTTGTAATCTTCGATATGTTGTTCCGCTAGGATTGGCTCTCCAGCGGCAACCCGGCCTATGATTGGCGTTCCCATCCTTTTCTCAATAACACTAATCCCTCTAGATGCTCCAGGTATCATCTTAATCGCTCCTTTCTTCGCGAGAGCTTTTAGGTGATCCTCAGCTGCATTTGCTGATTTAAAACCCAATCTTTGGGCTATTTCAGCTCGCGTCGGCGGGAATCCTGTCTCCTCCAGATTTTCGCGTATTAAGTCATATATTTGCTGCTGCCGAGCGGTGAGCTTTCGCATTCTTCTTAGCCCTTGTTGATACTGGATTGCTGTTATTATGTACAGTGTTAATTTGGCTTGTCAACCTCGTTCATAGTGTTGTTATATATAAAATGGTACTGAGAGTTTTATTTGGTCAAAAACTCAAATTCCAGTATTGTTAACGGTAACTAAGTCGCGTGAAATTTTGAGAAGTTGAACAAAGGCTATGGTTGGAATTAATATTTTAACTTTAACAAGTGTGCCTTAATCTTTTGATTAGCTAAGGGCGCTGTCAAATGTTGGCTTTATATATGACTAAAAGACGGCTCAGGGTGTTTTGCAAAAAAATCACCTTAAAGCTCATTTTAAGTGCTAAGTGCTAAGTGCTAAGGGTTTCTGTTATCGATGAATAGTGTTAAATAAAGCCAAAAAATATAACTTAATGTGAAATAGGAAATAGGAAATAGGAAATAGGAAATAGTGAGGTGATATGTCCCTATCAAAAAGCCAGCTGATGATTGACCTTGCTGGCATCGATCTGCAATGTGAGGAGCGCGAACTACTATCTAACTCAAATGTAGGTGGGGTGATTTTGTTTGCGAGAAATTTTATTAATCAAAAACAGATTTGTGATTTAGTAAGACAGATTCGAGATATTAAGCCTAACCTCCTTATCGCGGTGGACCAAGAGGGTGGGAGGGTACAGCGATTTAACCAGGGCTTTACTAGATTGCCCGCTATGCAAAGGATAGGAGATTTAGTTCATGAGGAGAAAAAGCAGGGAATGGTTCTATGTCATGAGATAGGATGGTTAATGGCATCGGAGATTTTGGCATGTGGTATCGATATAAGCTTTGCGCCGGTTGTCGATGTTGATAGAAGATTGAGTAAGGTCATTGGAGATAGGGCTTTTTCCGATGATCCTGATGTTGTCGTTTTAGCAACAGATGCTTATATCAACGGAATGCATGAGGCAGGGATGGCTGTTACTGCAAAGCATTTTCCGGGTCACGGTGGTGTAGAGGCGGATAGTCATTATGAGGTTCCGATAGACCAACGAACGCTAGCGGAGCTTCAGTCCCGGGATCTAAAACCATATGAGAGCTTGGCTACAAAGTTTGATGCAGTTATGCCGGCGCATATTACGTTTCCGAAGATAGATTCAAAGTCTGTTGGATTCTCTTCTTATTGGTTAAATAAAGTATTGCGAGGGAATTACGGCTTCAAAGGATTAATCTTTAGTGATGACCTGTCAATGGCGGCCGCAAATGTTGCCGGAACCTATCAAGATAAGGCTCGATTAGCCTTGATGGCGGGTTGCGATATGATTTTGGTATGTAATTGTCTGCAAGGTGCCTCAGAGGTTGTTGATTATCTTGAGTCACTTGGTGGTATTGAACAGCGACAATGTAATTCCATGATGGCAAGAAGGGTTCCGTCTTGGTCTAATCTTAAGGAATCCAATCGATACTTAAGAATTGTTCAGACGCTTAGGGATCTGTTCGGTTAGTCTTTTTTTGAACAGCATCTAAATTTTCTTACTAACATACAGAACGCCTGACACGTTGGAGATTGTAATGGATAATTTTAGTGAAGGCCTCAATTCGCTGGTTGGAAGGCACTATCTTTGGGTCCTAGAGTTGTTTATTGTTGTATTCGCAGTTCTTTTAGCAGGATATTTTGTCAACCTATTAGTGGATAGATTTTCTTTAAAGGCTTCAAAAACTGCGACCGTTTGGGATGATGCGCTAATTGAAGCTTGCCGTAAGCCAATTGTCTGGTTGATATGGATTCTGGGAGTGAATTTTGCGGCCAGTATCGCGGCGAGAAAGATAGAGTCTGATTGGTTGCTAATTATTGAACCTATTAACCGTCTTGCAGTGATATTTTTGGGAGCCTTATTTTTAAATAACTTCATAAAACGCGCTGAAAGTAACTTGATTGACCCTAGATTTACTCTCAAGCCAATGGACACAACGACAGTTCGTGCTGTTGCTAGATTATTGAGAACCGCAGTGTTGATCACTTCATTTTTAATTGCAATGCAACTCTTTGGTTATAGTATATCTGGACTTCTAGCTTTTGGAGGCATAGGAGGGATAGCTGTCGGCTTTGCTGCAAAGGATCTATTAGCAAACTTTTTTGGCGGCTTGATGATATACCTTGACAGGCCCTTTTCTGTCGGTGATTGGGTTCGTTCTCCAGACCAGGAGATTGAGGGTACTGTAGAAGATATAGGTTGGCGACTGACTAGAATTCGTACTTTTGATAAAAGACCTCTCTATATTCCAAATTGTGTTTTCGCTAATATTTCAGTGGAAAATCCCTCGAGGATGAGTCACAGACGCATATTTGAAACAATCGGTATTCGTTATTCCGACATTGATAGAATGAATCCAATTGTCGAAAAGGTACGCTCCATGTTGAAAAGTCACGGAGATATTGATTCCAGCGAAACCTTGATTGTAAATTTTAATCAGTTTTCACCTAGCTCGATTGACTTTTTTGTCTACAGTTTTACAAAGACTACTGACTGGATTAAGTTTCACCAAGTCAAACAGGAGATATTACTCAATATTTCAGACATTATAATCTCTGAGGGTGCCGAGGTTGCCTTCCCGACCACAACTATAGATCTGTCTGAAGAGGGCTCATCACATGCTGTTTCGCCGCTGAGTATCGGAGCGGTAGGTGCTCCTCAGAGCACTTAATTACAACATAGTATGAGTAAAAGTGAAGTTCCCATATCAATTGATTTTTTTTATATCGTTTTTTGGGATTCTTCTAGGGTTCAGTGGTTTGCCAAACCGATTAAAATCAATCGACGATTTTGTCTTAGATCGATATCTGGGGAATTGGTATGAAATTGCTAGATTCGACTATTCCTTTCACTTAGGATTTTATGATGTCAGAGCAAGTTATTTAATGAAAGAATACGGAGGTATTGAAGTGAGAAATCTTGGCACGTTGCCCTAAGGTAAAGTCAAAGATGCCACTGGCAAAGCTTACTTCGTCGGGTCAAAACAACTTAGTCATTTGAGGGGTCTTCTTTTGGATTTTTTCATGGTAGTTCTAAAAGTGCTTTGTCGATGAAGACTACCAGACTGCATTCGTTGTGAGTGGAAATTGAGCTTCGTTGTGGCTGTTATTGCGCGATCATTTTATATTAGGACCTGTTAAAGACCACTTTATTGAGCTAACTACCACTCTCTGGGACTTAGCACCGACACCCTAATCTGGGGTTATACAACAGCGAGAGCATTGCCTCTATGCCGGAATTAGCTCTAGTCACGATCAGTGCTAGGGATAGGCATCTCTTCAGAATTCAATAGCAACGGCTGATGATTGTTGATCGTCAGAATAATCCCGATTTTCGGATGATCAAGATAGTAAACTTCAGAAGACTTTAATCTTTGGGATTGATCAATAGTCCACAATTCAGAGACCATTTGATTATTGGACGCAGTATTTTGATTTTCATTTTTAACCACGCTTTGCTGGGCTCCATTCGTTGACTGAAAAAACCCAATGGTTTCTGGGATTGACATCAAAACATTTGCCCCAGTTTTTGTGATATTGTTGGGGTAAAGTTGTGTATTGGGTAAGCTTGAGTCTTGCACAGACGATGCCGCTTGTAATGATCCTTGAGGCATACTTTGTAACATTGGAAAGTTCACATTTAATCGTGCACCGAAATTTGTGTCGGTTTCACTGAACCATAAACTACTCTCGAAGTGTAAAAATCTAGATTTATAGAACCGCAGACTACCCTCCAGTTCGAAGCGACTGTTCGTGCTTGATCCAGCTTCAACGATTATCCATGGACCACTTTTCGCAGTGGCTATGGGAAATCGCCAAGCGTCATGAAATAGCACGCTGTATTTAGGGAGACGACGTAACACGATGGTCGTGTCATTTAAGTTACGGAATTGTTTTTGCAGTTTAATATAAGGGAGCTCAAATTTAGGATAATTCCGACCAATCCGATCAACTTCGCCAAGGGAGGAAGCAACATGATCTAACATATCTATATTCGTTTGAACACCGAGCCCTTCGTTATTTGACTTTGATTTAATATCAATTCTGCGTAACTCAGAGACCTCTCTATCGCTACTAAATTCGATTCGCTTCGCTAAATCTAGTACATCAATTGTGATCTCTGGAGGTATTAATTTAATCCAGTTATGAGGATAATTTAGTTCGAAGTTCGTGGGAGGACGCTCATCATCGTCTCTCATGTTGTGTTTGAATATCACAACCTCGGCCTGATACCAATTCTCGGGTTCCCACTGATTTTCTTTCTGATCTCCACTAATGGCGTACTCAATAAGTATCAACCAAATAAAGCCGAAGAAGAGTGGTCGTTTTGTCTTGGTAAGGTATTTAAATCTCATATTTTAATATCTGATTTATTGAATCCTAATGTCTGTGAGCCTTGATTGCATCAACACTTGGTTTCAACCATCAAATGATCCATGATGATTTTGATTTGTGAAATCCGCATATCCGGGTTCTTCATCGGAAAATCAAAACTTAGCTGATCGTTACTTTTTAGGCGAAACTTAGTTGGGTTGTTTTGAACCAACTCTATAATTTTCATTGGATTAACTGGGGTCTTTTTACTGAAACAGAGTCTTCCGCTGACTGGCCCCGCCTCTATTTTTGTTATACCCAAACTCTCCCCAATTTGTCGAAGCTCTGCCATTTGAAATAGCATTTTAGCTGATTCTGGAAGCAATCCGAATCGATCTATCATTTCTACTTGAAGATCAAATAAATCTTGTTTACTCCGACAATTGGCTATACGTTTGTACAAAGTTAGTCGCATATTTACGTCAGGCAAATAGGAGTCAGGTATCAATGCCGTAAGGTGTAAATTGACATCTACAACCTCTTTAAGGACGTCAATTGGTGTCGGCTCTTTTCCAAGCTGGATTGCTTTTACTGCGCTATCCAACATTTCGTGGTAGAGTGTAAATCCCAAATTTGTTATGTGGCCACTCTGCTCATCACCAAGTAATTCGCCTGCACCCCGAATTTCTAGATCATTTGTTGCTAGAGTGAATCCAGAGCCTAAGTAATCCGATACTGATATCGCTTCCAATCGTTTGTTTGCATCAGAATTCAAAATTTTATCCACAGGTATCATTAAATATGCGTAGGCTTGATGGTGAGATCGGCCCACTCTCCCACGGAGTTGGTGAAGTTGGGCAAGTCCAAATTTGTCTGCTCGATTGATAATTATCGTGTTTGCGCTTGGCACATCAATACCAGTTTCGATTATTGTGGTACACACTAGCACGTTAAAACGTTTATGGTAAAATTCCGACATTACTCGTTCTAAATCTCGTTCTCGCATTTGACCATGGGCTACTTTTAAAATTGCTTCTGGAACCAGCTCAGATAAACTACGGGCGACTCTTTCGATGCTTTTTACATCATTGTGTAGGAAGTAAATTTGCCCGCCACGCATTATTTCGCGCATGATTGCCTCCTGCACAATTCGGGAATCATCTTTTCGAACAAAAGTTTTTACTGACAACCTTTTAGCGGGTGGGGTTGCAATTATGGATAAATCTCTGAGTCGATTCATAGACATGTTGAGCGTCCTAGGAATAGGCGTAGCAGTGAGAGTAAGAATGTCTACGCGGCTTCTTAGAGACTTTATTTTTTCTTTTTGGCGAACTCCAAATCGATGCTCCTCATCGATTACTAGCAAGCCAAGTTTGGAAAATTGAAAATCTAGATGGAGTAATTTGTGAGTAGTAATTAAGATGTCGACGGAACCAGATTCTAGTGCAATAGAAATTTTTTTCTGTTGCGCCTTTGTTTTAAATCTCGAGAGCGATTCAATTCTGATAGGCCAGTTTGAAAACCGGTCTCGAAAATTTTCTGTGTGTTGCTGAGCTAGTAGAGTGGTAGGTACTAAAATTATAGCCTGCTTACCACTGCTGACTACCGTGAACGCGGCTCGCATTGCAACTTCAGTTTTTCCGAATCCCACGTCACCACAGATTAGCCTGTCCATTGGTTGGGTACTTAACAAATCTTGCCTCACTGCTCGAATCGCCTCATTTTGATCTGCGGTCTCCTCAAAGGGAAATTCTCGAGAAAACTTGTTGTAATCATTGACATCGTCCTCGCATGCATACCCAGTTTGAGACGCACGACGAGAGTAGATATCCAGTAACTCTACCGCAGTGTCTCGAATCTGTTTCGCTGCTTTTTCCTTTGCCTTTTCCCATTTATCACTACCCAGTCGGCTGAGCGTAACGGAGGCATGATTACTGGCTCCGAACCTACTTATCAAATGTAGAGATGTAACCGGCACATATAATTTTGCATTCTCAGCATAAGAAAGTTCCAGAAATTCTTGAGTACTGTTGTCTACAGGCAGTGTTTTTAGGCCGCAGTATTTGCCAATTCCATGCTCTATGTGTACAACAGGAGTACCTTGTTGAAGCTCCGCTAAGGATTTAAAAACTTGTTCAGGAGTGGTTGAGATTTTTGAGCGCCGGCGTCGTTGCATCACTTGCTTGCCGAAGAGTTCTCCCTCGGCAACTATGCATAAGTTTTTTTCTGCCCAAAAAAAACCTCGCTCGAGTTCGCATACTGTAATTGCAAACTTGCATGAGGATTCCGTAAATTTTTTCCAGTTTTCGTGAACCTCTAGCGTTATGCCAGATTCGTTGAGCAAATCAATCAAGATTTCTCTTCGTCCAGTTGAGTCAGCACAAAAGAGGACCCTCAGTGACTGATTATTAATTTCGTTGAGAAATGTGTTAAGTGCCAAAAACGATATTTTAGCTGTTTCATCAACACTAATATCGGGCAAATTATGAATTCGAAAATCATGGTTTTCATCCGACTTGGGTTCTGCAGTTCCGGACAAATAAACTGTATGAAACGCCCCTATCTTTTGAAATAGTTCATTAACGGAGATGAAAACCTCATCCGGTGGAAGTAATGGTCGCTGATTGTCGATTTTGAAATCGTCATATCGGTTCGTAATTTTTTCCCAGAAGTGTTTAGAAGCATTTTCGATTCCAGCGAGGCTGAATATATTTGTATCAGGTGGCAGATAATCAAAAATTGTAGACATATTTTCGAAAAAAAACTTCAAAAAATATTCTATTCCTTGCGGCGCAATACCATTGATAATGTCTCGGTAAATCGGAGTTTCGCTGGGACTTTTGGGAAACGTTACACACCATCGATTAAGAAAGCGATTTATAGAGTCCTTGTCCATTGGAAATTCTTTCGCAGGTAAAATACTCAGCTTATTGACTTTTTTGATCGTCCTTTGAGAATCTGTATCAAACAGCCGCAAGGACTCTATTTCGTCATGGACCAAGTCAATACGGAATGGTGTTTCGGCACCCATTGGAAAGACGTCGATAATCGATCCCCGGGACGCATACTCACCGCAGTTAAATACAGTATCCGTCCTTCGGTACCCTACATGTTCCAGTTGTAGCAGAAATTTTTCACGCTCACAGATGTCCCCGACTTGATGAATGAAAGTGCGTGAAGAGACAAAGTCAGTTGGAATCAATCTGTGCATCATAGATTGAACTGATATTACAAGAATTCCATTGGACACCGAGCATAATTGAGATAATGTGGCAAGTCGCTCTGAGATGATGTCTTGATGAGGTGAAAAAATATCGTATGGAAGTGTTTCCCAATCAGGGAGACGATAGCTTGGAAGATTATGTCCGTCAGTAAAAAAACCAATTGAGTTCGCGTAAGAATCCACCTCGTTCGCGGAATTAGCAACTACGACAGTGAGGCCGGAAGAGTTTTGAGCATACTCAGCGATTGCCAGTGCCGTTCCTGATCCTGATGGTTTCCCCAAATTTGCGTTGGCAGATACTATATTGCCAAAAGAAAAATTAAATTTTGTCATTTACTTTAGATCCAACCCTTGCTTTGCAAACATCTGTTGCCTCTTCTCTATCTCTACATCGTTTAATTCGGTACTTTATTTGTACAATCCGAAAGCCATAAAAAAAACATAAACCATAAAACATATAGCAATAAACTTAGCTGATGCTTGGTGTAAATATGTTAAATTTAATCTTAAGGATATTTTGTCCTGTGGGTTTCTGATTTTAGCTTCTTAAACTTCTGTTCTAGACTGATTAGATATTTATTGTGGTCCAAGCTCAATAAAATCCATGAATAAGTTACTGAATAGACCGCAAGGATGATCGGTTCTGTCTTTTTCCAATTTGGTTTAGGCTAATTTTTCCACTGAGAAAAAAAACTTTATTTTTTCTCGTCGCCACTGGAATCATTTGATACACCCTATTACAATACGGTCCCGATGTCATGATAGACGAGCCTCCGCTCAGATTGCGCCTTTTGGCTTGTCATTTTGTACTTCCACTGAAGTTTTCCGCCGATAGTTTGTCAGGACTCGTTGCCTGATTCATGAATTATATTTTGAGCGTGGTTTGAATGATAAAAATCCGTCGTGGGATCGATCTTCCAATTTTAGGTGCTCCTGAGCAAGTTATTGAGGATGCTCCCAGTGTCACTCAGGTAGCTCTGATGGGGGCTGATTATAATGGTTTGAAACCCACTATGGCGGTGAAGGTTGGTGATAATGTTAGATTAGGACAATTGTTGTTTACTGACAAAAAGAATCCTTTGGTGTGCTACACGGCTCCAGGGTCGGGCCGCGTAGTAGCGATAAACAGAGGTGAGCGTAGAGTTTTTAGGTCGATAGTAATCGACCTCCAGGGAGAGTCAGAAGTGACTTTCGAAACTTTTAGTGATCATGAGATAGAGGCGTCATCTCGTGCGGATATCGTAAATAACCTACTTAAATCCGGAGCTTGGGTTGCGCTTAGAGCTCGGCCCTTTTCAAAGGTGCCTGATCCGAGGTCACAACCGTCCTCGATATTCGTCACCGCGATAGATAGTAATCCTCTGGCCGCGGATCCTCGCGGAATTATCGCTGCAAAATCGGAACGGTTTGAGTGTGGATTAAGGGTCTTGAAACGACTTACTGATGGTGCTGTTACTTTATGCACTGCACCGGATTCTGGGATTAAAGGGTCCTGCATAACTGGCGTACGAGAAGTTTCATTTAGCGGACCCCATCCCGCGGGTTTGGTTGGGACTCACATTCATTTCGTCGATCCTGTTAGTGCGCAGAAAACTGTATGGCACATTGGATATCAAGATGTTATTGCTATCGGTGGTCTATTTAAAAGCGGGCGCATCGATGTGAGTAGAGTAATCGCGTTGGGAGGACCTCAGGTAAAACGACCTAGATTATTGTCTACACGTCTTGGCGCACACGTAAAGCAGCTCGTAGCTAGGGAGCTTCTTTATGATGAAAATAGATTAATTTCGGGTTCAGTATTATCGGGTCGAAGAGCAGACCAAGATTTAGCATATTTAGGACGATATCATATCCAGATCTCGGTTATCCGTGAAGGGAGGGAGCGTCAGTTCCTACACTACTTGAGAGGTGGCGCAAACAGTCACTCCGTGTTGCCAATATTTTTGTCGTCTTTGCGAAAGAAATTACACTCCATGACTTCAAGTACGAATGGAAGTGAGCGAGCAATGGTCCCAATCGGCGCCTACGAGGCAGTTAACCCGCTTGACATCCTTCCAACGCAATTATTGCGAGCACTCATTGTGGGTGACACTGAAATGGCTCAGAAGCTTGGTTGTCTGGAATTAGATGAAGAGGATGTGGGCCTCTATACCTATGTGTGCGTAGGAAAATATGAATACGGCGTGATCTTAAGAGAAAACTTGAATCGAATCGAAGCCGAGGGTTAGACATTGTTAAGACAAAAACTAGATAAGTATGAACCACATTTCCAACGGGGAGGAAAATGGTCTCGCTATTATGCTCTGTATGAAGCGGTCGATACGGCACTTTACAAGCCAGCAGACGTGACAAAGAATAGCTCTCATGTGCGAGATGGTGTCGACTTAAAGCGGGTAATGATAACTGTTTGGGTAGCTACATTTCCAGCGATGTTCTTTGGAATGTGGAATGTAGGTTATCAGGCAAATATTATAATTGCGGAAACAGGTCTCTCTGCTCAAGATGGTTTGCGCGGACTCTTCATTGCTTTGTTTGCTGGTTATGATCCAACAAGCATCTGGGACAACTTTATACATGGTGCGGCCTACTTTCTGCCTATCTACTTTGTAACGTTCGTGACTGGCGGATTCTGGGAAGTTCTGTTTGCTAGCGTCAGAAATCATGAGGTAAACGAGGGTTTTTTCGTCTCATCAATACTTTTCTCATTATGTTGCCCACCAGATCTCCCATTGTGGATGGTCGCTCTTGGAATAAGTTTTGGGATTGTGGTCGGTAAAGAGGTTTTTGGGGGAACTGGCAAAAACTTTCTCAACCCAGCGCTGACAGGGAGAGCGTTCTTGTATTTTGCATATCCAGCTTACATGAGCGGTGATGCGGTTTGGACTGCAGTCGATGGATACACTGGAGCGACGATGTTGTCAGTGGCGGCGTCTGATGGGGTGAACGGCCTAGTCAACATAGCAAGTTGGTCTGACGCGTTCTTTGGGTTCATACATGGATCAATTGGTGAGACCTCAACACTTGCCATTCTCTTAGGGGGATCGCTCCTGTTATATATGCGTATCGCATCATGGCGAATAGTTGCTGGTATTCTTTTGGGTTCAGCCGGATTTGTATTACTCCTAAACAACATTGATTCAACAAATCCCATGGTGTCATTGCCGTTTTATTGGCACTGGGTGATTGGAGGATTCGCATTTGGTACCTTTTTTATGGCGACTGATCCCGTCTCAGCGTCAATGACAGATATTGGTAAGTTTTACTATGGAGTGTTGATCGGGATCATGACTATTATGATTCGCGTGCTTAATCCGGCATTTCCGGAAGGGATCATGCTCGCAATACTCTTTGGAAATCTTTTTGCTCCTTTGATAGACCACTTCGTGGTCCAGTCGAATATCGCTAGAAGGATGTCTCGTGGACAATGACTCTGTAAAGAAAACCTTTGTTGTGGCTCTTTGTCTCTGCCTCGTGTGTGCCGTTGTGGTTTCTGCGTCGGCAATAATGTTGCGTCCTGCACAGGCGTTCAACAAGGCTCTAGATCTGAAAGCCAATATTCTTCAGTCAGCCGGTCTGTATCAGCCGGGAGTAAGTATTGAGAAACAGTTTGAGCGTATTTCTGTTCGACTAGTCGACTTACGAACGGGCCAGTTTAGCAACGATGTTGATGTTGACACTTATGACCAGAGAAAAGCTTCGAAGGACCCAACTATGTCAGTGGCGTTGAAACCTGACTCGGATCCCGCGAAGTTGCGAAGGCGACCGCACTATGCGTCAGTATATCTTGTGGAAGGCAAAAATGGGATAGAAAAGCTAGTCTTGCCGGTAAGAGGTTATGGGCTCTGGTCTACGCTCTATGGTTTTCTTGCGTTGGAGGGAGATCTTGAAACTGTGGCGGGTATTGGCTTTTATGAGCATGCTGAAACGCCTGGTCTGGGAGGAGAGGTTGACAATTTTGCTTGGAAGGCGAGCTGGATCGGGAAGCGCGCGTTTGAAGGAAATGAGCGTGTGATTACTGTCATAAAAGGGAAAGTGGATCGGCAACGACCAGAGGCTGCATACCAGATAGATGGTTTAGCGGGTGCCACGATAACAACCAGAGGGATTGATAATTTGGTTAAATATTGGTTGGGTGAGAGTGGGTTTGCACCTTTTATCAGAAACTTGCAGATTCGAAATGCTTAAAATGTCTAGTGCTAAAAAAACTCTTTTAGAGCCTCTTATCTCAAATAATCCGATAGCACTGCAGATTTTGGGTATCTGTTCGGCATTAGCGGTAACGTCTAGCATGAGGATCGCCTTTGTAATGTGCATAGCATTGACCATTGTTTGCGCTTTTTCGAATTTGTTCGTTTCAATAATCAGAAATCATATTCCAAATAGCATACGAATTATCGTTCAGATGACAATTATTGCTTCTCTGGTAATTTTGGTAGATCAAGTTTTAAAAGCAATTGCTTATGACACGAGTAAGCAGCTCTCAGTTTTTGTGGGCCTTATTATTACTAATTGCATTGTTATGGGTCGTGCGGAGGCATTTGCAATGAAGAATCCTCCAGCTGCAAGTTTCCTGGATGGTGTGGGGAATGGACTCGGATATAGTTTGGTATTGATGCTTGTCGCTTTTTTAAGAGAATTTTTTGGCGCGGGATCTGTATGGGGGCATCAGGTGCTCACTCCCTCCACGGAGGGCGGTTGGTATGTAGTGAATGGTTTAATGTTAATGCCTCCCAGCGCTTTCTTTCTCATCGGGTTTATTATCTGGGGACTGCGAGTCTGGAAAAAGGATCAAGTAGAAAAAAAAGAATTTACTATTTCAAATAATAGTAGGTCGGAAGGGGCACTCTGATGGACCATTACCTCAGTTTGCTGGCAAGTTCAATCTTTATCGATAATATTGCACTGAGTCTATTCTTGGGAATGTGCACATTCATAGCGTTATCAAAAAAAATCAATGCGGCATTGGGGTTAGGACTAGCCGTTATTGTTGTGCAGACTGTCACAGTTCCAGTAAATAATATTCTTCTCAATTATTTCATTGGTGAGGGTGCACTCGGTTGGATAGGACTTCCTGATGTTGACTTAAGTTTTTTGATGTATTTGTGTTTCATAGGCGTAATCGCAGCTATGGTTCAGGTGCTAGAAATGGTTCTGGATAAATATGTACCCGTTCTCTATGGAGCGCTAGGAGTTTTTTTGCCCTTGATTACGGTGAATTGCGCAATACTTGGTGGGTCCCTACTGATGGCGGAGCGAGGTTACAATTTTTCAGAGAGTATTGTTTATGGCTTTGGGTCTGGAGTCTCTTGGGCATTAGCGATAGCTGTGCTCGCTGGTGTCCGAGAAAAATTAAAGTATAGCGACATCCCGGAGGGGCTCCAAGGACTTGGTATTGTGTTTATAACGGTCGGTTTGATATCTATGGGATTTATGTCATTCGGCGGAATAGCGCTTTGATAAGGGAGAATATTAATTTGATGAGTTTTGAAATTGCGCTGGGTGTGGTGATGTTCACCACCATAATTATGGCTCTTGTTGGGATTATTCTGGTTGCGCGAAGCCAGTTGGTGTCCTCTGGAAATGTAAATATTGAGATCAACGGAGAGAAAACAATCACAGTGGCTGCCGGTGATAAGCTTTTGCAGACCCTGTCAAATGCAGGTTTGTTCCTGCCATCCGCATGCGGCGGCGGTGGTAGTTGTGCTCAATGCAAATGCATCATCACTGATGGTGGTGGGTCTATGCTTCCGACGGAAGAGGGACACTTTAATCGTAGGCAAGCAGGCGAGGGATGGAGGTTGTCTTGTCAGACTCCTGTCAAGCAGGATATGAAAGTTCTCGTGCCTGATGACGTATTTGGAGTTAAGAGGTGGCAATGCATAGTCGAGTCAAACGCGAATGTAGCCACTTTTATTAAGGAACTAACCCTGCGCTTACCAAAGGGAGAAAACGTGAACTTCAGAGCGGGTGGGTATGTACAGTTGGAGTGTCCTCCACACCATATTAAATACTCAGATTTTGATATCGAAGAGCAATATCGGTCCGATTGGGAACGCTTTAATTTTTTCAGACACGAATCTACTGTAGATGAGCCTGTTATTCGTGCTTACTCAATGGCTAATTATCCTGATGAACACGGTATTGTTAAATTCAACATACGTATCGCAACCCCACCGCCGGGCTCTGAAGGCATAGTGCCAGGCCAAATGTCATCTTATATTTTTAGTCTTAAACCCGGAGATACCGTCACCGTCTTTGGTCCATTTGGAGAATTTTTTGCTAAAGATACAAATGCTGAAATGATTTTTGTAGGTGGAGGTGCTGGGATGGCGCCTATGCGTTCTCATATTTTTGATCAATTAAAGCGAATTAAGACAGATAGAAAAATCAGTTTTTGGTATGGTGCTAGGTCACTAAGAGAATGTTTTTATGACGGGGAATATGACAAACTTGCAATAGAAAACCCCAACTTTGAATGGCACTTGGCATTGTCCGATCCTCAACCTGAGGATGCTTGGAAGGGTTCGACTGGTTTTATTCATAACGTTTTATACGAGCAATACCTCAAAAATCATGATGCTCCGGAAGACTGCGAATATTATATGTGTGGCCCCCCAATGATGAATGCAGCGGTTGTTAAGTTGCTACAAGATTTGGGTGTTGAAAATGAGAACATTTTCTTGGACGATTTCGGTGGTTAGTGTTGAGCTACTCAACTTTGCTATTCGGGCCAACGAGAATGTTCGTTACTTAACGCATTTAGTAGCGGTTATTCTGTTAGCTGGGTGTGATTCAAAGCCTGAGATCATTAAAATAAGTGGTGAAGAGCTCGGTACTCAGTACCGCATTACCGTTGTTGCAGATCAACCTGCGCCAGATGATCTATCTGATCTAATAGCGGCGTTGATCGGTTCGGTCGATAAATCCATGTCTACTTATAGGAGTGATTCCGAACTAAGCCTTTTCAATCGATCCGCTATTAACAAGTCTATGAGAATATCTGAAGATTTCGCAAACGTCTTGGCTTTAAGCAATGAGGTTTGGGAAGCATCTGGTTTTCTTTTTGATCCTACGGTGGGCCCATTGGTTGACCTTTGGGGTTTTGGTCCCAGGGTATTTGCTGATGATCGTGTTCCCCCTGCGCAGGAGATTCAAAGTGCTCTTTCTAAGATGGGTTTTGGCGCGGTCTTGCTCAACTTAGATGACCAAGACTATTTGCTCTCGAAAAGCCAAAATGTGCGTATTGATTTATCTGGGATAGCAAAAGGGTATGCCGTTGATCTAGTGGCCAATAAATTAGAAATGCTTGCTTTGACCGACTATCTAGTTGAGATTGGTGGCGAAGTTCGCGTGAGCGGTAATAATCCGATCGGGAAACCCTGGCGTGTAGCTATCGAAATCCCCCAAATGACTGGCGGTGTCCAACATGTCTTGGAATTGCAAGATCGCGCACTTGCCACATCTGGAGATTATCGAAATTTTTTTGAGTTTGAGGGAAAGCGATATTCGCACCTAATCGACCCCCGAGATGGTTATCCTGTTGAGCACTCAACTGTCTCCTCGACAGTTATTATGGACAGTTGTGCGAAGGCCGATGCTTGGTCTACCGCATTTCTAATTATGGGTCAAAAGCAGGCGATGACAATCGCTAATCAAAGAGGGATTGCCGTTTACATTATTACTAGGAGTGCAAATGGGTTTAAAGCATTCAAAAGCCTTGAAATGGAGTCGCTTCTAGCTTTGGTAGATTGATATCCGTTTATTTGAAGGAGCATGTGCAGGAGATAATAGCTTGACTGAGATTTTTCTAAGCATATTTGTTTTTCTTTTATTGTTTTGTGGGATGGCGGTGGGGTTCATCTTTTCGGGGAAACCGATAAGTGGATCATGCGGGGGTGTTGGAAACGCGCTTGGAGAGCCGGGGAATCACTGTGAATTGTGTGGTGGTGATGTGAAAAAGTGTGAATCATCAATGAGAGAGAATGAGCCATGATTCCTTCAAGTATCGAACTCGACTCAATATGTTAACTAAAAATATCATACATATTTACTATCCATTTTTGCTGTACTATACACGTATTCTATTTTGGGTTAACTGGTCATGTTTAGGACTGTGTATTTTTTCGTCGGTTTGCGTTACATCCAAAGCATTCGACGCAATGGGTACATAACATTCACCTCTTTTTTCTCTATCATTGCAATGATTTTAGGCGTGACAGCGCTCATAACTGTACTTTCGGTCATGAATGGTTTCGATCAAGAGATCAAAGGCCGTTTACTCCAAGTGATACCTCATATAACGGTGCAACCACCACAGCGCTTTAGTGAGATCGAGTATCGCGCTGTTTTACAACGGCTTGTTGATGTGGACGGCGTAGAGACGGTGGTTCCTATGGCGCAGAGTGATGTTATGTTATCGTTCGAGAGTCGACAGATCGGAGTAAGATTACGTGGAGTAGACCCAAAAGAAAAATTTGCCTTTGATTTTCAGGATAACATTGTCTTTGGTGGCCTTGAAAATTTAAAAGAGAAAGAGTTCCAAATTCTTGTGGGTAGTCAAGTGGCTCGTAAATTGGGTTTATTTGTCGGAGACACAGTTCAAATCATCCTTCCACAGATCAACATAACTCCCATTGGCATTTTCCCTCGCTTTAAATCATCTGTGGTTGCAGGAATTTATCAAGTCGGTGCTCAAGTGGATGCGTCTTCGTCGCTCATGTACAGAAAAGATTTACTTGCTTTGCTCCATCAAAATGACAGGTTCAGTGGTTTACAAATACATCTCTCAGAACCATTTACTGTTGCCTCTCAAATCAAAACTATGGCACCTTTTTTTTCTGAAGGCACAGTTTGGCGCACCTGGCAAGATGAGATGGGAAGCTTTTTTCACGCGATGAAGATGGAGAAGAGAGTTATGAGCTTTTTATTGAGTGTTATAATCGCGGTGGCCGCGTTCAATATTGTTGCTAGCTTGACTTTAATGGTGTCGACAAAAAGATTAGATATTGCAGTTTTGCGAGCTTTTGGGGCGAGTCCGACGACAATTATGAAAATCTTTTTGGTTCAGGGAACTCTGGTCGGGTCAGTCGGTATTTTGTTGGGAATCTTTTTGGGATGTCTTCTTTCTCACAACATAGGAGCGTTGCTGGCTAATTTGGAGATCCTACTGGATATGCACTTATTTGACCCGTCTGTGTACCTAATAAATGTTTTACCCTCAAAGATCCTTATCTCGGACGTAGTGCTCATTGCCTTTGTAGCGTTTGTGCTCTGTATCCTAGCATCACTTTATCCAGCATGGCAGGCAAGTAGGATTGTTCCTTCAGAGGCTTTGCGACATGAGCTCTAACATAGTTTTAAAGGCGATGGGACTCTCTAAATCTTACTCTCAGGGATCTGAGGAGATCTCAGTGCTCAAAGACTTTAATTTGGAAGTTATGGAGGGAGACAAAGTTGCGATCATGGGTGCATCGGGTTCGGGTAAAACGACACTACTTAATTTGTGCGGTGGTCTCGATCGACCCACGTCCGGTGTGGTTAGAGTTTGCGGAGTTGCTTGGGGAGATTTAGATCCGTCAGCGCAAGCTTCATGGCGTAATAAACACGTTGGATTTGTCTATCAGTTTCATCATCTCCTGGCTGAATTTAGTGCTCTTGAAAATGTGGCGATACCAGCGTTGATTGGAAAAGCCGCAGTCGTTGACGCTAGAAATCTAGCTTTAGATCTTTTGCATAGGGTAGGCTTAGAACATAGGCTAGATCACATACCATCTTCTTTGTCCGGTGGAGAGAGACAGCGCGTGGCAATTGCGAGAGCGTTGGTTACTCATCCATCGGTGGTGCTGATGGATGAGCCTACTGGAAATTTGGACATTACTAACACCGAGGCTATTATGGATCTTCTTGCCGAGGTCAGTGATGATATGAAGGTTTCTTTTGTGGTAGTGACGCATGACATAGCAGTTGCTAAGCACATGGATCGTATTATTCAGCTTGATTGCCTGGATGTTAGCGATGGAGAGAAGATTGTTTAGGCCTTTACCTATCTATATTGGGTTGCGTTATACCTTTTCTGGCAGTTCCAAAGATAGTTTGGTGTCATTTATATCATTTTTAGCTATTACTGGATTAGTTATTGGGGTGGCTCTGTTAATACTCGTTACATCGGTAATGAATGGATTTGAGCGTGAATTAAGGCAAAAGATCTTAAATGTAGTACCTCATTTAGTTTTAGTTAATAAATCGGGTGATTTTAATTGGAGGTCTCATGTTAGCGAACTTAGTGACTTCGATAACATAATAGAAGTTAGTCCCTATACCGAATCTAGTGGATTACTTTATTCAGGCGGCAATACACAAGCCGTGAGATTTTTGGGAATTAGTGAAACGCATATCCCTTTAAGTTTTTCGGAACTCTTATATGAGAGTAATCTGTCGGTTCCGTTAAATGACGAGATACTTTTGTCACGACCAATTGCAGACAGTTTGGGCGTTTCTGAGGGAGATTTTGTACGATTTATTTTCCCCAGAAATGCATTTAAAGGAGTAGGTCTTAACTACCTAAAGGTAGCTGGAATATTTTCAACGCATACCGAATTGGACCAAGTTCTTGCCATAGGAAATCTAGAGCAGGTGGCCAGAGTACTTGGATTGCAAGAGACGATAACTGGATTGAGAATTCAAATTGTTGATCCTTTCATGGCAAGAGATCTCGGGTTTGAGTTACTTAGGTCGCTCCCAAAGGGTTATGGATTTCAGGATTGGTTTCAGACCCACGGTAATCTTTACCAAGCTATCCAATTGTCAAGAAACATGGTCGGACTTTTGGTGTTTTTGATTGTTGCAATTGCTGCGTTTAATATCATATCAATGCTGATGATGACGGTCATCAATAAGCGTAGAGAAATCGCGATCCTACAGACTTTGGGAGTCGCCCGGGCATCTATTACCTGTATCTTTTTGGCCCAAGGTACCCTTATAAGCGTACTGGGGATTGGCCTTGGTATTTTAACAGGCTGCTTAAGTGCAATATATCTTTCAGATTTGATCCACCTTTTTGAGAATTTTGCCCAGGAGAGGTTTTTAGATACTAGCGTTTACCCTATAGACTACGTTCCGGTGGATCTTAGAGCTCTGGATATTTTGACTATTGGTTTAGTGGCCGCAGTGTTAAATGCTGGTGCGTGTTTATATCCTGCATTGAGGGCCAATGGAGTTGCGCCGGCAGAAGAGCTTCGGTATTAATCAATTATTGCGTTATTTTCTTTAGCAGTTTTTCTTTCCATTTTCCGGCGTTCCCAATTTTCAATCACTTTAAAACGCCAAAACCGAAGTACTAAAAAATAGCCGAGGGTGCCGCAGATCAGACCGGTGATAATGCCTCCTATCATAAGTGGAATTAATATTTTGTTTCCGACGATAAAAAACCATTCCCAGCTAGCAATAATCGTAAAGTCGATTGGCTCGGCACCTGTGAGAAATGAACCTAGCTGGTAGGTTAAGTAAAAGATTGGTGGTATCGTGATTGGATTACTGAGCCAGACAATGGCTGCCGCTATAGGTAAATTTGCACGAGTCCACAAAGAAATTGAAATAACGACTATGGTTTGTCCGGGAATGGGCAAGAAGGCTATAAAAATACCAATAAATACGGCAATAGACACGGAGTGACGATTTACTTGTAGCAGATTTGGATCATTTGCTAGCGACCATAGCCATTTGACTTTCGACTTTTTTGTTGCCTCATTAACCCTCGGAAGGAGCCAGCGTAAAATTCTTTTTGGCATTATTTTTGTACCTTTTTATCTCAACATATACTCTTTTTACAAATCGATTACTCCAAAGGAAAACCTAATTTTTCTCCGGAATTAAAAAACACTTCGTGGAAGAGTAGTCGCTTCTTCACAAGGGCGCCACCGACATAGCTTTTTAACGAACCATTTTTAGCAATTATTCGATGACAAGGAATAAAAATAGGTAATGGATTTTTACTGTTGGCGACTCCTACAGCTCTCTGTGCCCTCAGCTTTTTCATAGCGTCGCTCTGCCAAGTGTAAGAGCGAGTCTCACCATAAGGGATCTTCTTAATGATGTTCCAGGCTTCCTTTTGAAATTTAGTTCCTTGTGGTGACAAGGGAAGACTAAATTCTTGTCGTTTCCCATTAAAATACTCGAGCAACTGCAAGCTTGCCTGCTGTATAATTAGCAAATCTTTTGTGGCTGGATCTTTATTTTGAATGTCGGGATTTGAAGCTCGTTGACCTGCGAATTGCAACTGAGTTAGCTTACCCTCAATAGACGTTAGGGTTAATGGACCTAGCGGCGAGCCAATTTCAATCTGCATGCAACGGAATCATGTATTTCTTGGTAAACTTAGATTTTACCTGAGGCAACGGAACTGTGGTTAATAGTACATTCATATTACTACTGTTATCTTATCTTTGATATGAAAGAAGAAAAAGGTTCAGCTTTAATACTTTGTGAATTAAGTAAACTTTATGAGAATGGTTTTCAGGCCTTAAGTGGTATAAACCTAGAAGTAGAGTCAGGTGACTTTTTTGCATTGTTGGGGCCAAATGGCGCAGGCAAATCAACCATAATCGGCATTATATGCTCGTTGATTCGAAAGACTAGTGGAATCGTTGGGATTTTTGGTTATGACACTGATGTTAATTTCTCGAGTGCAAAAAAGTTGATAGGGATTGTCCCTCAGGAATTTAATTTTAATCAGTTTGAAAAGCCAATCGATATACTTGTCACACAAGCGGGTTACTATGGAATTACGAGGAGCGTCGCATTAAAAAGAGCTAAAAAATATTTATCATTGCTTGGTTTATGGGAGAAACGAGGAGTGTCCTCTAGGATGCTCTCAGGTGGCATGAAACGTAGGCTGATGATAGCGCGCGCGCTCATCCATAACCCAAGGTTATTAATACTTGATGAGCCTACTGCAGGGGTTGATATTGAATTGCGGCGATCGATGTGGGGATTTCTGCAAGATATCAATGAGGCCGGTACGACGATTATTCTCACGACACATTATCTTGAGGAAGCAGAAAATCTTTGTCGCAACGTTGCTATTATTGACCATGGTCGGATAGTGCAGAATACCAGTGTGAAGTCGTTGGTGCGACAACTGCAGGTTCAAACTTTTACTGTCGATTTAAAGGACAAATTATCATTCGTACCCAGTGTAAGAGGTTATCCAATACGTAAAGTAGATGATCATGTGATCGAAGTTGATGTGTTAAGTCACCAAACAATAAATTCATTAATTGTGGGTCTGAGTGATCAATCAATAGAAGTGGTAAGCATGAGCACCAAAACTAATCGTCTTGAGGAGTTGTTTTTGAAAATTATTGAGAAGAATATGGAAAATAAGATATGAGTCGATATGAAATATGGATTGCATTTGTGACCATAGTGACCAGGGAGGTTAGAAGGTTTCTGCGAATTTGGCCTCAAACAATTATTCCGCCGGTTGTTACTATGGCGCTTTTTTTTCTGATCTTTGGAAGTGTTATTGGCTCAAGAATTGGGTCCATGCAGGGACTTCCTTATAGTCAGTTTGTTGCGCCAGGATTAATTATGTTATCGGTCATCACAAACTCATACGGTAATGTTGTGTCATCATTCTATGGCTCGAAATTTCAACGTAATATCGAAGAACTGATGGTCTCTCCGACTCCTAATATTATTATTTTAACCGGATATATTGTGGGTGGAATGGCGAGGGGTCTATTAGTAGGCTTGATAGTATCTTTGGTTTCTCTTTTTTTTACAGACCTCTCTATTTTTAGTCCAATGATTGCGCTGGCCATTATTCTACTGACATCCATAATGTTTTCGGCTGCAGGATTTCTAAATGCTATTTATGCGGATAGCTTTGATGACATTTCTGTGATACCCAATTTCGTGCTGACACCACTAATATATTTAGGTGGCGTTTTTTACTCCACTGGCCTCCTGAGCGAATTTTGGGCCAATGTTTCTTTGATTAATCCAATACTCTATATGGTGAATACATTCAGGTTTGGATTTTCAGGCGTGACCGATATAGACATCTTTTGGGCGTTTACAATGGTCACCTTGTTCACTGTGGTACTGTTTATGGTTTCTTTAAAATTATTGCGTGATAGTCCGAGGCTTCGAAGTTAGTGAATATGTACAAGGTTACGCACTTAGGAAAACAGATTAGACATGACAGTGATATTGACGCTTCAATTTTAAATCCAATAGCTCGTGCAGATGCGAGAAGATCACTGCTGATGGATTATGTTCCGTTCTCAGGCACTGATTTTTGGACTGCATATGAATTAGCTTGGTTGGATCAAGATGGTATGCCCAAATTAGCCATTGCCGATATTAGTGTCCCATGTGAAAGCAAAAATATAATTGAGTCTAAATCAATGAAATTGTATCTGAACAGTTTTTATAAAAAAAAAATTGAGAATCGTCAGGCGGTCGCTGAAAAAATTCAATTTGAGCTTTCTGAGGCAATTGGGGGCGTCGTTACTGTGAAACTTTTCACGCTAGATGCCTTTAGGAAAGAACATCCTATTAAAACACAAGAAGGGATTTGCCTTGATAATCAGAGAGTTGAGCCGATAATTTTCGGGCCTGCCCCGAAAATATTAAGAACAATGGGACATAAGCAAATTAGTGAAACATTGTTTTCTCATTTACTTCGTACAATTTGCCCAGTTACTTCCCAGCCCGATTGGGCATCTATTTATGTGATGTATCGAGGACATTCAATTGATCGCGACGCTCTTTTTCGCTACATAATTTCATATAGAGAGCATAGTGATTTTCATGAGCATTGTGTTGAACGAATCTTCTGTGACATCCTGAATTACTGCAACCCTACTGAGCTCACAGTTTGGGCGCGTTTCTTGCGGCGGGGTGGCTTGGACATCAATCCTTATAGAACGAATTCCGGAACATATCCTCCAAGAATTCGTGAGACAAGGCAGTAAGAAATTAATGATAATATTTGCTCAAGGTAAGTTTAGGGGTTATGTTGCTTTTGGATAACGTTTTATTTAGAGCCCCACTACTTATTGCGTAACAAAAAAGGATAATTTCGGAGAGGTGGCCGAGTGGTTGAAGGCGCACGCCTGGAAAGTGTGTATACGTTAAGCGCGTATCGAGGGTTCGAATCCCTCTCTCTCCGCCAAATTACACTTCACTGACCTTCACAAAGGTCTACTGAGTGTTTCTGTAGCATTGTTTTATGGATACTTTTTTCTTCATAAGTAGCTGTAATCTTCTGTACAACCCTGTAAAATTTATTTCATGTTGGATACCAAGTTGGATACCACAGTGGAGTCGAGCAGAATAGGGCATTTAACTTGCTGATATTGCTATTTTTTTATAGCTAGTTCGCCGGACTCTCTCACCACCATTCTTTATAAATTTTTCTGATATCATTATGTAGATAAAATATTTTTTGATAAATTCTAGAATTGGTTCCCGTTTTCGTTGCGAAGTGGATATTCATGGAAACCAACAATCGCTTTAAAATAGCACAATTAATGTCCGTTGGTTTTACCATAAGCGACGTTGTTAGTCGGTTTAAGGTTACGGAAAGAACCATACGTCACTGAAGGAAAAATCACGAATTTAATGCTGAGATGACTCGTTTAAAAGACAATTGGTCGGTTTTAATCCGCAAGCTTCTTAATCAGCTTTCAATAGCCAGCTTGAATTGGGCTCTTAATTACATTAACGATACCAGTGGTAATGCAAATATAAAGGTCAAAACCTTCTCAAAGCCCGTTCGGTCATGAAGACCGTGTCAGCGATGAAGAGGATATTGAATCGTTTCAAGCCTTATTGTCAAAACTAGACAGACTAGCCGATCTAAAAACAATGAATAGTTGCAAAGCTTTAGTAGTTTGATTAGGCATCCAACAAATAATAATAAGATACTTCTCGTCATCAGCCCCAGTTGGACATAATTGTCTGCGAGAGTGTTTTCGTTCATCGTTTACCTCAAAGAGGAATCAGTTAATATAATCATGAGTGCTTGCGGAGGGAACTAAATTAGTTGCTTACTAATCGATCCAATGTTTTTCAACCAATGCTTTTAGGTGCGGGAACTGCTCATCGGTATCTTGGTAAGTCTCTCGTAGTTGAGCTAATTCCAACTTGAGTTGCTTGATAATGCCAGCGTACTTTGGATTACTGTATTCATTAACATTCTCATGCGGGTCCTTGCTCAGGTCATAGAGTTCCCAAGCCGGTGGCGCCTCCATCTGGGTTTGCTCAAGTTCTTTGGGCCATTTTCCCCCGTCACCTTCAACAAAGTGTTGCCCATAGAAAAATATAAGCTTGTACTTGTCCGTGCGAATTCCAAAGTGGGCCGGATTATAGTGGTGAGACATATTCATCCAGTAACGATAATAGGTGCTATTGCGCCAGTTGTCTGGAGTTTTGCCCTCAAATACCGCGGAGAAGTCTCGTCCTTGCATTTGAGAGGGGGCGTCGACACCAATCATACCTAGCATAGTCGAAGCAAAGTCGGTGTTATTGACCATTAGCTCGGATTGCTTAGGAGCCTTATTTTTACCGGGATATTTTACAATTAACGGCATATGAAGTGATTCTTCATACATCCAACGCTTGTCAATTAAGTCATGTTCGCCAAGGAAGAAGCCCTGATCGCTGGTGTAAATAACGATGGTATCATCGGCAAGACCGGCATCATCGAGATAGTCGAGCACTCGCTTAATATTATCATCAACACCCTTAACACAGCGCAGGTAACGCTTTAAGTAGGTCTGATAAGTTTGGCGGGTAAACTCTTTATCCGAGAGGTTTGGGTCAATCTCAAGGTCTTTACCGAGATTGCGAACATCCCCCTTTTTTTGTAGCTTGGCGTGTAGGTCTGCTAGATCAGATGCCATATTGCGGTATTTGTTCCGGCGCGATAATGAGGTGCCGATAGTATCGCGTAGGCTATCATTAACACCGCGAGTACCGTCAGACCCCCACTCATCTTGATTCCACAGGTTATCTGGTTCGGGAATATCAACGTCGGCAAGGTAGTCATCATAGCGAGGCGCATTTTCAAACATATCATGAGGCGCTTTAAAATGATGGAATAATGCAAAGGGCTTATCAGATTTACGATTTTTAAGCCAAGCTAGGGCACGATCCGTGATCACATCGCTGGAGTGCCCCACCGTTTTATCGACATTTTTTGGCCAAGGCTTTTCTCCTTGTACGCGAAGGTCTGGGTCAAAATAAGTACCCTGTCCACGTAATACTTCATAATAGTCAAAAGCGCTGGGTTCATTTTTTAAGTGCCACTTGCCAATAATAGCTGTCTCATAGCCAGCTTTTTTGAGTTCTTTAGGCAGATATTGACGTTCTGATGGCAAGTTACCGTGCAGGTCTAAAACACCATTTACATGGCCATATTGACCCGTGAGAATCGTTGCACGTGAGGGCGAGCATATTGCATTAGTGCAATGAGCGCGACGGAATATTGTGCCTTCTGAAGCTAATTTGTCCAGGGTTGGAGTAGGGTTCAGTCCTGCAAGGCGTGAACTGTAAACCCCGATGCCCTGTGTCGTATGGTCATCGGACATGATGAACAGAATATTTTTAGGGGTTTTACTGCTACTGAACCATTCCTCAACATCCTCTCGATCAGTGTGCTCAGCAGACTCAACCAAGTCATATTTATAATCGGTACATCCAATAAAGAGGGCACAAGAAACTGTAAGAATAAGTGGTTTTATAATAGGTCGTCTCTCTTTTTAAGCAATGTGTAACAGTTAAAAATTATTTTCTTCCGTTTTATTTAGTTATTAGCTTTCTAACATCACTTTTATCACGGCTTCTAAGGAACTTTTGAGCATGTATTAATCTTTGGTAGCGCTCCTATTGCTTTTTAATGCCGAAGACTAGAGGGATTACATGTTTATTTGTGATACTTAACATTAACATCATTTCTAAAAATCTCACAAGATTTTAGAAGTGTCAAAGCATGAGGAGAAATCTTGTAGTGTCATAACTATTAAGGTTTAGGGGTGAGATACCTACTTTACGGAATTACGCACACAAAACCTTAATTATCTAGTTGTCCGATGCTTTCGGCGCTTAACTGTTCTCTCCGACTTCTTTGGATACCTACCCACTTACCCAGATTTAAATCTGATGTGGTTTTGTAACTAAAAGGATGTTCCGTCAGTAAAAGTGGCTTTTACGAAAAGAAGATAGTGAGACGAAAGGAAACTTAAATAGCTCATTGTTGTCGCATAATGTCACGAGCGCGCACTGTTGCTGTGGTTGTCCGTTGATCCTACATCTTTAACTTAGTCGCGAGTAATATGATGATAATCCCTTTTGTTTTTGACTGATTTTCAACCAAGTAATTCAACTGTCATAAAATTAGGGTTTCGCGGCGGTGATGATTGATCCAGCCGACCTAGTCTTTAATAATTTTCACAGATAAGCCCCGTTTGAGCAACTCAGATCCAGATGATCACTGGATTTTGCAGAATTTTATATTGGGCCTGGAAGGCGCTTTGGCCGAATAATGGCAAAATTCCATGCCGTATTTAGACAAAATTGAAAAACCTTATTCCAATACCTAGAATCTCTACTGATAGGTCTTCCCTGAAGTTTCCACAAAATTTCTGTCGCGAATCTAAGGCGGATATTTAAGTTTTTTCGCGGCGTTGAGCGCTACCAACCCAAAGCCATATCCCTCTGTATTCTTCTCCAGCAGTCCAACATTTTTGTTTTATCCTGATCGATGTCCTGTGAACTTGATGATGCCAGCCCCCAACATTATTTCGTAATGCGAGACGTAGGTAGACAGCTCTTAGCCGATAGACTGTTTCAAGGTTCCCTGTCTGATATGAGCTTCCTTGGTGGAGTGTTTCCAACTTTTGCAGGCGAGGAATTGATAATTCCGAGTGATCAGTTCTCTAGTAAGCCTCGATGAGGAACCTATTTCACAGCCTCTGACTCAGTGTAATGCCTTTTGGTGTAAAACTGATTATGTGGGTCCAAACACCAGGGTGCTGTCTTACGATAGCGACAAGAGAATTTTTATTTTCTTTAGCATTTAAGAACACTGACCCCGACTTTTCAGACTCTTGCTCATTCATCCTCAGGTTGCCCGTGCCAGTGATTATTTTTCTTATGTAATAGAATTTTCGTTGCGACATAGAAATTAGTAAACGCCAATTTTTTCACTAGTATTCAGAGACCTATGAAGACTAATTAAAACATTCCCACGTAAAAATATGCCTAGTCGAAGTAAGAGAAAGTTTCCCCACCTTTTATGTTAAGAACCGTTTCATAAATCAGCTTAATAACATTTTCTACATCATCCCGGTGAGCCATTTCGACTGTCGTGTGCATGTACCTTAATGGTAGGGAAATCAGAGCAGAGGGAACGCCGCCATTACTGTATGCAAATGCGTCGGTATCAGTTCCTGTAGCTCGAGATAAAGCAGACCGCTGGTATGGGATATTGTTGTTTTCAGCAGTATTAGTAATCAAATCACGGAGCCTTTGTTGCACAGCTGGGGCATAAGCAATTACAGGGCCATCACCATTTCTAACCGTACCCTCTTTTTTCTGATCAATCATGGGCGTCGTGGTGTCATGGGTGACATCTGTAATTATTGCTACATCAGGCTTAATTGTTTGAGTAATCATCTCTGCACCACGAAGACCTACTTCCTCCTGAACGGAGTTCGTGACATATAAACCAAAAGGAAGTTTTTTATTGTTTTCATGTAACAATCGCAAGACCTCCGCAATCATAAACCCTCCCATCCTATTATCTAAGGCCCTGCAGACAAAATTTGATTTGTTAAGCACGTGAAACTCGTCTGGATAAGTAATGACACAGCCAACATGCACACCCAATTTCTCAACCTCTCCTTTTGTTTGGCATCCGCAATCAATGAATATGTTATCGGGTTTGGGCGTTTGTTCCCTTCCTTTGTCTCGCGTATGTATTGCGGGCCATCCAAATACACCTTTCACAAAACCGGTTTCAGTATGAATGTTTACTAACTTACTAGGGGCTATTTGATGATCACTGCCTCCATTACGCACCACATAAACCAAACCTTTGTCAGAGATATAATTTACATACCAAGAAATCTCATCTGCATGACCTTCAATTACCACCTTATATTTTGCATCAGGATTTAAAATTGCAACTGCGCTTCCATAAGGGTCAGTTATAAACGTATCTGCGTAGGGTTTTAAATAATTCATCCATATCTTTTGCCCCTCCCACTCATGGCCTGTCGGCGCGGCATTATTTAAATATTTTTTTAGAAAGGACATTGATTTGCTATTCAAAATTGATTTTCTGGACATAATATAGTTTCTGGTTGAATGAAAAATTAGACGTGATTAGTTCGTCGGATAGTGTAACCAATAAGATAAACTAAGCAAGCTAAGAGAGCACTATCGAGACTAAACATTAGTTATGCACGCATCAAACCCACGACCACTTGGTTTACGTGCAATAATGTTTTTATCAATAGTTTATTACATATTATATAGCGTTTAGTAAAGTTCGAAACCCTATCTCTTCTAGGATATTTTCTTTACTAAAACAGACCACAATGAGAAAACCCACATCGTTACGCATCTGTCATAACGAGTTATAAAGTTGGATTTGACATATTAATTTTCTTTTGCGCCAAGTAAAAACTTTAAAGGTATATGTAATCGAGCTCTCCAAGCGGCCATGATATGACTTTCGCCTTGGAAAACAAGACTTTTCCAGTCCAAATCTCTAGTGAAACCTTTTTCTTCCATGATCGAATCCATGTGGGCTTGCCCATCACCATAATTCGCATCATAGCTTTCAGTGCCTCTATCAAAATAGAGAAGATGATCTCCGGCCGATGGCCAGTGGTCTTCATACCAATTGGTTACAGCATCACCGCCCAATGTCCAGTGAGTTGACAAACAAGCAGCGCCACCAAAAATCTCAGGATATTCAGAGATCGCATAAGCAGAAATCATTCCTCCCATGCTTGATCCCATAATGAAAGTATTTTTCTGATCAGATTTTGTTTTGTAATTTTTATCAACGTATGGTTTTAGTTCTTTCACTAAAAAACTTAAGTATTTATCTGAGTTAATTTCTTGGATTCTAATGTCAGATTCTTTATGCAGAAATTCGTTTGCGATTTGCTCAGTTATCATTTTCTGGGGCATGTATTCCGTTCGGCGTTTTGTTCCAGGTAAGTTCCAAACTGAAACAAAAATGACCGGATCAATTTTTTCTGCTTCGATAAGCTGAGTAGCTATTTTATCTACATCCCAAAATAACCCCGTTCTGTACCTCAATTTTGCATAGAGCGCATAAAACTTCATAAAAATGCCCTTATTCATTGGTGAGGTAGCGTTATCAAACATAAATTGCCCATCATGAAGATACATTACGGAATATCGTTGCTCTGTATTCTTCTCATACCCATTTGGCAACCAAATATCGACAGGACGATTTTCTACAAATTCAGACTTAAAAGATTCAATGTGATTAAATATTCCACTGTTCTTGTTATCAGCCATAATAGTCCCTTTGGGGGAGCACGCCCCCACAAAAATTGTCAATAGAGCAAACACATAGGAGCGAATCGCAATTAAATCGAACATATTACTGATCCTTGGTAAAAAAACAGTTTACGTTTGCCTCATTATACAAAAGATTGAACGGCTTACATTTGGACCATTGATTACTTTGATCAGTCGTCTTTTTCCAATTATTCGCTAACATAACGATTGTCAGCGTATTATTTGTCTTAGAATCAGGCACTTAAACACGATCGACATCAACAATTTGTTTAGGTACATCGATGTATTTTTACATTATTTTACGTCACTAGAAATATTTAAATCCTGTTATTTTTTTGATGAGATTTGTAGATATATTGATATGTTCGAATACGATTTGCGTTCCAGATTTTTTGGGCACGGAGGTTAAAATTTAGCTATCAAACCTAGGAAAAATTTGGCACGAAATGTCGCAAGAATACCTCATTAATTAAACATGATAGTCAAAAGTCAAATAGCTAGCCTAGCTTTACATGGAAAAAGAGGAGGTTTTCAGAGTGTGGTATGCGTTGGTTTTGGGAAACTATTTAGCTAAAAAACAACGATATTTAAAAAAATCTTGCTTGTTAATGGGAATCGAGTGGTTTGAATGCTTACTTTTAAAAATTGATTTAGCCTTGTAAAACTCGATCTATTTGAGGTGGCACTTTGACACCAAAAAGTGTTCATTAGAAATTATTGGCAAACATAGCTGGTCATTGCAAAGAGTTGAGGTACTAAAATAAAACAGATAAAACTCCGTAAGCCTGGAGGGCTCGAAAATCTATTTTTGGGTGATGAGGAGGTTCCTTTTTTAGGTAACACAGAAGTGTTGGTTAAGGTCAACGCAAGTAGTCAAAATTATCACGATTTATTGGTGGTCCGTGGCCTGATTCCCACGCAAGACAATCGTGTCCCACTATCTGATTGTGGAGGCCAAATTGTAGCTACAGGACGTTTGCAAACTCGTTGGAACATCGGTG
>MDTB01175902.1_pt1 | contig 54359 bp, 55 predicted proteins | sample 811161 | NCBI WGS metagenome assembly MDTB01 (sample SAMN05326650, study PRJNA326480) | marine metagenome | isolation source: seawater | place: Mediterranean Sea | collected 2009 | reverse complement strand
GAATTCGGGCCAATCTATAACCGTAGCTTTTGGCGAATTTGAAACTGAAGAGACTGCTGGTGTATTTGGCGGCGCAATTGATGCAGCTACTATCGCTGTTGACACATCGGCATCAGCTGCTGATGCCCTGACCGCTATCGATACTGCTATTGCCGGCGTAGACGAGCAGCGTGCCACGTTTGGTGCTGCACTGACAAGACTGGGTATGGCTGTAGATAATCTAAGTAATACTAAGATTAACGTTGAGGCCTCACGTTCGAGAGTTCAGGATACTGACTATGCAACTGAAACTGCCGAACTTGCAAGAACTCAGATCATTGCTCAAGCAGGAATAGCTATGTTGGCTCAGGCAAATATGCAACCTCAAAGTGTATTAGCTCTTTTGCAAGGGTAATTAGATGGGAAATAGGGTGATTATCTAGGATAATCACCCCCCCCTAAATCAGCGAATCAACTATACAAAAAAGGAAATATTTATGTCAGATATGTCATTTGATTTAGATCGTGTAATGCACTCTTCATTGCAAAATGATGAAATCAATCAAAACAAAGTAGCAAAGATTAGGGACGCCTGGAAAAAAGGTGATTATAAGCCTGATTCCAAATTAATTGCTGGACACCTCGTTGAGTGGTTAAAAAGCGAGTAATTTTATTATTTTTGGCACTTTTGTAAAGTGCTGGACTATAATTTCTGGTGGGTAAAGGCGTAGATTTTAGGATTTGCGCCTTTTTTAGTTTTTTTTATAAAAAAAACTAAAGTTTTGTATATCTTCTGTCGATACAAAAGATGTAGGAAAACTTTAACTGTATTGGATATTGTTATGGCAGATAATCAACTTAGTTCAGCCTCTTTTGCGAATTCATCTAGCAGAGCTGACGGTCCCCAAATAAAGGCTCAAAAAGATACAGGCAAAGAGCTTAAGATCAAGCCGCCTGAAATAAATATCCAATCAGCACAACAGATTGTCGATCGCGTCTCTATAACGGCTGAGGAAGGTGTGGCGAGGATGGAAAATGTCCGAAATGACCTGGACCAAGCACTTCAGTCTTTGAATACCGCTACTAATTTGAATTTTACCGTTGATGAGGCCTCTAATAGATTCGTTGTAAGAGTAACGGAACCAGAATCTGGCGCCATCATATTTGAAGTTCCAAGCGAGGCTATTTTAAGAGTTGCACAAAATATAGAGACCATGAAAGGCATAATTTTTGATAAAAAAGCATAAAAATTAATAATTTATTTCATTTACTTAAAATATTTTTTAACTCCTCGACGTTAAGCCCCTTATCTTCAAGTTCTCTTATTATAAGTTCCGCAATATTACTATTATCAGTCTCAACTAACGTTTTAATTAGCTCTAGATAGTTTTTGTCAGCCTTTTTTCGAATTTCCATTATAGCTAAATTTCCAGGTCTACAGGTTGTTTTCCCTCTTTCCACCTATTATGCAGTATTTGGAGGGTTTGTTCCCAGATTGAAGTATATTTTTTGGTATTAAATAACTCTTTCGCCTGAGTATTTTTCTGAATTTTTACCCTCAATTCCGCCCGTAACTTCGGATTTTCAACAAGCTTTTTTATAATTTGCTTGTATTCAACAAACGAATCAGCGATTAATTCTGGGCAATTTATGTGAAAAAGAGCTGAAGCTGCTACCCGGGAAGCAAAAGTTTTCCCGGCTATGGTTACCAATGGTACGTTTCTGAATAGTACATCTGTTGCGGTGGTATGACCGACACAAGGATACGTGTCCATGAAGATATCAACAAATTTTAGCCTTTCGATATGTTCACTCTGTTCAACGAAAGGAGCCAATATTATGCGATCTCTTGATATGTTGCGCGACTGAACAAGTTCTAACAATCTTCGTCTTGCCCCACCAACAGGCTCAATTAGCCAAAGGTATGTATCGCTATAGTTCTCCAGCAATTCTAGCCAAAAATGGAATAATTCAGGCGTTAGTTTGTAAATCGAATTGAAAGCTCCAAGAATTACGCCTTGTTCGGGCAAGTCGTTTGATTTTCTTGAACCTCCCGATGAGACGTTTCTATTAGCGTCGGGTGGCTGATAAAAAATTGGTAGTTTCACTATACTCTCGCTGAATTGCGGTCTATTGTTGGGTGTCACGGTATATTTATCTGCAACAAAATAATCTATATATGATTGTCCCATAGAACCAGGAAATCCCAGATAGTTGATCTGTATAGGAGCAGGCTTTTTGTGAAGTAAGAAAGGTCTACTATTTTGAGTGTACCCCTTGAGTTCTACTGCGATATCTATATTTTGATTAGTGATTGAAGCGGCAATGGCATCGTCGCTCCATCTGCTCACATCTAAAAATCGATGACCTACAGCTTCTCGAATACGTCTTCTAAAAGGATCGTTTACGTCATTAAAACCATAAGAAAATACATGAATATCAAATTTATTTTGATCATGTTCCTCGAATAATCCAGACAGTAAAAAGGCCGTAGCATGAGAATAGAAATCTGATGAAACGTAGGCAATTTTTAGCTTTTGTGGAGTTATGTTATTACTAAATTTACGAGTAATGGGCGTGGAAAAATCAACGGATGCTTCCTTGCTTCTCGATAGAAATTGTTGTTGTAATTCCAAACTATCAAATAGCGTTGTTGCGGTGAAAGCGCAACTTGCGATTACTCTGGCAGCAGCTCTCTCACCTTTTCCTGAAACTATTGGTTTAGAGAAAGACGATAAACAGTTTGCACTCAAACTATCTCTTTCTTCCCAATCGCAGGCGTGGCTTGTTTGATATAAAGCGTGAAAACCTGCTGCGCTCATGGTTGAGTCCATTTCGAACGCTTTTTTATAAAGCAAAGCGGCTGTTTCTCTCAAATCAACTTTTGTCATAAGGAGAGCGATATTATAAATCAATTTTGCATTAGTAGAAGACGCTGCTCGGCTTAATAGTGACGGTATTATTTGTGTTTTAATGGCAACAAACGGATTACCTAGATTTGCTTCCGACGTAGCTTTGAAAGTCTTTATAATTTGCAGTCTTTCTGGAGAAACTTGCGTGAGGTCGCCAGTTTCTTCAACAAAACTCTTGGTTAACTCTTGAATCTCTTGATTCCGACCTTCCAGAAGAAGAGCTTCACAGAGATAAATTACTAATTCAGCTGCTTCAATGGGTGGAAACGCGTCGTTATTGCACTTCTGTTGAGCCAATAACATAAGTTCATTATATGATTCCGAGGATTTTTTCCGGCTATTTTTTAGCTTGAGTGATAGAAGTAGGCCGCTTTTATTTACAATTTCCTCGGGAATATGCTCAATCATGTGTTCCTGTTTAGTATCACGGATGTGTTTAGAGAGCGTCAAAATCAAATTTTTACCGGGATTATTGGAGAGAATTCTTCCAAGTATTACCCATACACAAGCTGGAGGCTGAGATAATTCAAGCAGAGCGTCGAGATTAGCTGCAGCATCGGCATTCATAGGGTATTTTTCAGCAGTGTGAGCGGATAGAAGTAGAGCAGTGTTGAACATTTTTTTTTCAAGGGCATGTTTTGTGGATAGAAAAAGTTTTTTTAGCTTTTGCTCTCCTTTAATATGTAGCATCAACTTATTAAGTTCTTTTTCTGGCACTATTTTGTTATTTGCTATTAATTTCTCCTCGATTTCACGAGTGAGACGTTTTAGTCTTTTATCCATACTTAATAGGATAATCGAAAGCAATGCCTTCTAAAACCGATAGATGGTACAATTTTAAAAATTATTGGTTGGAAGTTTGGCGGTATGGATATAAAAAAAGCAGTTACTGAAGTTTTAATTGTCTTTGTAGTGGGTGCATTAATAGGGTCAGTATTGGCGGTTGTTTCGAATCTATTTGTAGAAGGTGTTGAATTCTTAAGTAATATTAGAAGTAATTTTGATCTTTTTGAGATTATAATTGCGGAAAAGCCTTTTAATCTTGCGCCAGTCATGTTTCTAGTTTGTGCGGCCGCAATTGTTGTTACGATTAGAAATTTACTTAAAATCGAAAAGTGGGCCGGTCCCGCAGACGCGATGTATGCTGCGCATCAAGTTCAGGAGCCATTGGAACTAAAGAGAGGATTTGGGTCTACTTTAGCCGCATTTACCTCAGCATGTGGTGGAGCCTCTGTCGGGCAATATGGTCCATTAGTACATTTCGGGGCTACCATAGGAATATGGGTAAAGAGATTCATGACCAGTCGATTCTCGCATGATGTATATTTGGGGTGCGGAGTAGCAGCAGCAATTTCTGCTGGATTCAACGCCCCAATAGCCGGGGTTATATTTGCACATGAGGCGGTGCTAAGGCATTTTTCACTTCGAGCCATTGCGCCGATTATTGTTTCATCGGTCACAGCAAGCGCTTTAGGAACAAGTTTATTTCCTGGTGCGTCAAGTTTTGATGTTGCTTTTAGCATTCCAGCTCTTGCAAAAATGGTCCCAGCTTTGGTAGTTTTAGCGCCATTTTTCGCGTTGGTCGCAATAGTATTCATGTGGTCTTTAAGAAAAGCTGCAACTTTCCCGGCTTCATTCGGAATCTCACCTAACGTTAGCCCATTTGTAGCCGCTTTTATCTGCGGTTCCGTGGGAGTTTGGGTGCCCGAAATCCTAGGACTTGGACTTTCTGCTATGAATAGCATGATAGCGGGAGAATTTTCTGTAGAATTGCTGGTAACTGTGTTGATATTAAAAATAATGATGACCTCACTTTGCATAGGTTTTGGTTTGTTCGGTGGAGTTTTCTCGCCTGCTTTATTTGTTGGGATTGCCGCAGGTGCTTTAGCAGGGCAACTTTCTGTTTTGCTTGGTCTGAGTGATCTTTCGAGTGTCCTCAGCATCGCGGGTATGGCTGCAGTTGCATCTTCTGTAATCGGGGCGCCAATTTCCGCAATTTTAATAGTTTTGGAATTAACTCGTAGTTATGAATGTGCGGTAGCGGCAATGTTGTCGGTTACTATTTGTAGCCTTTTGACTCTCCGACTGTTTGGAAACTCGTTTTTTGACCGACAGCTCCTTGATAGGTCAATTGATCTCAGAAAAGGACGCGAGGCCATTGCTTTAGGACAAAAGATAGTTGGACCTCTAGCTACTGATGATTTCATCAAGGTAAAAAAAGAGGATACTGGTGACGAGGTGCTTAAAATGTTGAAAGAAGCAGAACAAACCGAAGCGTATGTCATCACTGAAACAGGGAGTCTGGTTGGAAAATTAGATATCCATTCCCTAATAGAAGCCGGAGAAGGGCAGGTGGCCGATTTTGTTGATAAAAATCCAGTGGTTCTCCTGACCGACGAATCCCTTCAATCTGCCATGGTAAAGGTCAGTACTTTTGTTGGTGAAAGCTTGCCTATTGTTTATTCCGAAAATAACGAGTTGAAAGGTACCATAACTGAGGGTGACTTATTTCAAGCTGTGATTGAAGTCCAGAAGATGGCTCGGGATTTAGAGAGGTAAATGATGTTATTAATAATCAAATTTTTGTATTTTATATCGATCATTTACTGGTTATCGGTTCCTTTCGCTCAGGCATCTCAGTTTGAAGCAGGTATGCGAGCTCTTGAGCGGCAGCATTATTCTACAGCCATGAGAGCTTGGCTTAAGTTGGCAGATAAAGGGCACGCGAAAGCGCAAAATAATATAGGACATTTGTATGAGGAGGGTTTAGGCGTATCTCAAAACTATACTAAGGCGTTAGATTGGTACAAGAAAGCAGCAAGCGCGAATTTGTCTGAAGCGGAGCATAATATTGGAATGCTTTACTCACAGGGCTATGGTTTAGAAAAAAATTGGCGTGAAGCGGTAAAATGGTTTAGAAAAGCCGCATCAAAAGAATTGCCGGATTCTCTCTACATGCTTGGCCTAGCGTTTTACCAAGGAGAAGGAGTCAAATTAGATTATTCAAGGGCAAAAACATATTTTTTAAAATCTGCTCTCTTGAAATACGGGCCCGCGCAGTTTATGTATTCTTATATGCTTCAGGCTGGTGAGGGAGCTAAAGACCCCGCTCCGTTGAAAGCGTTGATATGGGCCGAAATCGCCAAAAAAAACGGCCAATCTAGTGCTTCGGACATTTCGAATACTGCTAAATTACTGCTAACGGATCAAGAAATTGATAAGGTCTCTGTGGTGGTTCAGAAATGTTTAGCTTCCAACTTGAAGACTTGCCCAAAGTAGATGTAAAAGATATTTGTTAATATAAATTGGTTATCTTTAAAAATATCGAAATAAACCCATCGCTACCTAAAGAAACGCTCCTTTCTACCGATTTAACTATTGTTAGCAGAGACATTATTAGGAGAAGCACGGAATGGGAAAAAAAGATGCACTCAAGGCATATAACAGCGTTAATGTAAGTTCTAATGCGGCTTATGCCGACCAAGTTCAGCTGATTCAGATGCTTTTTGATGGTTTAATAGAATCACTAGACAAAGCAGTCGGACATATCCAGAGAAAAGAGTTTAAAGACAAAAATGAAACAATTGGCCGTGCTCAAAAAATTATTTTTGGCTTGCAAATGTCACTTGATATGGAAAAGGGTGGAGAACTCTCTAGGAACTTAAATGAATTATATGAATACGCTGTTAAGCGACTATTGCACGCTCATACCCGAAATGACGTGGAAGCAGTCTTAGAGGTAAAGTCTTTGGTAAACGAAGTTAGCGGGGCATGGAGTATGTTGCCAAGTCTTTTAAAAAAGAAAGATATAGCTGCGGCCTAATCGATACATTCAAATATGGAATTTTCTGAAGAACAATTAGAAATGGTTGCCATTTGCTCTGATGGATTGATGTTCAAGGAGAACAGGCAAAAGCCCTACTCCGAAGAACTGGAGCGACATCGTTTCGCGACAATTTTTGAACCGATTAACCAAAACTGGCTGAATGAAGCCTCACAAACCGACACAAAGAGCGAACAAGATAATTCTGGGGCGGAGAAGAAACCTTCCAAAGATCCAGCTTTCAATGTTTCTATCAACAATATAGAAGTGTATTTGACGCTTAAAGGCTATATTCAGACGTCCTAGCAACCCAAATTCTAGTTTTCAATGAGCGTGTAATTTGCGAAAATAGAAATTCCTAATATTAGAATTTTTATCGAAATAGTCAGTTATGCTCAATTCAATCATTGGCAAAAGTAAAGCCGTACGTTCTACCAGAGATCTTATTAAAAAGGTTGCCCCCTCAAATTCGACAGTTTTGATTTTAGGCGAGAGTGGAACGGGAAAAGAGCTAGTTGCAAGGGCATTACATTCATGCTCTGACAGAGCTGCAGCAACATTTGTTCCTGTTAATTGTGGTGCGATACCAGCAGAATTAATGGAAAGTGAGCTTTTTGGCCACAAAAAGGGGGCTTTCACTGGAGCGATATCGGATCGTAAAGGGAGGTTCGAACTCGCCAACAACGGAACTATTTTTTTAGATGAAATCGGAGATATGCCGCTTGATCTGCAAGTAAAACTCTTGAGAGTTCTCCAAGAGAGGGTGATAGATCCGGTTGGTTCGGTAGGTCAATTAAATATTGATGTGAGGATCGTTGCTGCAACTCATCAGGATATTGTTGAGAAAATCAAGGTAGGTCAATTTAGAGAGGATCTTTATTACCGTTTGAATGTGATCCCGATAGAAATTCCAGCTTTAAGAGACAGAAATGAGGATATATTACCACTACTCGGTCATTTTGCGATTAATGCTGCCGCTTCAGGCGACGCGCCTATAAAATTCACAGAAAATTCGTTAAAGATTCTTACTGAGTATTCTTGGCCGGGGAATATTAGGGAATTAGCTAACCTAATACATAGATTCACTACTCTATACCCAAGCGAGGTGGTTGATTTGACGCGAGTGGCGTCCAGTATGCTGCCTGATGAGCTAAAAACAAAGGTTTCCGAGTTAAAGTTAGCCACCAAAGGTGAGAATTCTGGAGTAGGTCCGGTCCTAATTGAAACCAATGATAGTTTAACAAATATTGCAGAAAATCATGTTGAAGACGCGATTATGATGGCTCAGGGATGGGACTCTATTCCTGATGGCGGCTTTGGACTAAAGGATAAATTGAAAGCAATAGAAAAAAAGTTCATTCAAAATGCACTTAAAAAATCTGGAGGAAACGTTTCCAAGACAGCAAGATTATTAAATATGCAACGGACTACGCTGATTGAAAAAATAAATAAATATAAAATCTAATTCGTCATACCAAAGAAACCAAAATCAACCATCTGTCATAATGATAGCCGCATGTGGCAAACATGTCATTTTTTTGCCACCCCATCCTTAGTTATTGATTTTATTGAATAAATATGTTGGCATGCGCTTTGCTTGTAATTAAACAAAACAATTTAAGTAAGGCAAATATAATGGGTATAAAAAAAGTAATCTGGATAGATGATAGTCAAACCATTGATGAAGCTCTCAAATGTTGCTTAGAAGAACTAGGGTTAGAATTACTTTTGGTTAAAAAGATTGTAGCCTCTGATATACCAAATTTAGGCGAATCAATATTTATTATAAACACAAATGATATTGATCAAATCAGACATTTAAAGAATCTGTCTCCAAACGATCCAATTATTGCCCGAATTAGTAGAAACAAATTTGATCTTGTCATTAAAGCTATGGACTTGGGCGTTTATACAGTTTTTGCTGATGACGACTTTGCTATATCTGCCTGGCATGAGAGGGTATGTCACTTAATACATGAAATATTTCCAACCAATGACTCAAAAATTGGTTCTAATGCTAAAGGTGAGAACACAGAGAATTCGAAGCCGTTTGTTTTCGTTGATCCGCTCAGTAAAAATCTTCTTACTTTAGCTGGTCGCGTTGCTAAAGCGGATGTTTCTGTTTTGCTAACGGGACCAACAGGAGCAGGTAAAGAAGTGATAGCTAGATTAATACATGAGTCCTCAGACAGATATAACCAACCATTCGTAGCTGTCAATTGCGCAGCTATGCCGGAAAATTTAATTGAAGGAATGTTGTTCGGATATGAAAAGGGTTCTTTTACGGGTGCTTTAAAATCTCAAGCAGGTTATTTTGAGCAGGCTGAAGGAGGCACTATTTTTCTAGACGAAATAGGTGATATGCCATATATTCTGCAATCTAAACTACTGAGAGTTATCCAAGAACGGCAGGTTCAACGCCTCGGTAGTTCGAAGCTAAGAGACTTAAATATTAGAATAATCGCAGCTACAAATTGTGATTTAAAAAGATGTATCGCTGAAAGATCATTTCGTGAAGATTTATATTTTAGATTAAGTGCTTTTAAGATTTCCATACCTCCTCTACGAGAAAGACCCATGGATATCATGCCTTTGGTCCATCAATTTATTGATAGAAACAATACGGATAGGATATCTAAACAAGTATCCTTGAATGCACAGCGAAAACTCGTTAACTATCACTGGCCCGGTAATGTTAGAGAGCTTGAGAACGTAGTTTCTCGGGCAATCATTCTTGCTTATCAGACTGATATTGATGAAGAACACATTTCTTTTGATGAGCTTCAAGAGCGGGATCTTGTAAACGCTGATTTCATCGAAACAGTTGCCGGGAAAACTTTGGCAAAGCAAATAACAGCCTCACCAACCGCTGCTGCGGAAGCTCATAATTTAGACAAGGCTGTAAAAAATAGCGAATGCCAAGCGATAATAGCAGCGATAAATAGCACGCCGAGTCGAAAAGAGGCCGCAAAACGACTAGGAATTAGTCCGAGAACGTTGCGGCATAAAATACAGAAATTGAGAGAAGACGGTTTTAATTTGACTCACGCATATGTGATCTAGGAGGTTTTAGTATGGTAGACGCAGCACACATGAAAAATGTAAATTCTTTGTTAGGTCAAATTAGAGATTATCAAACCCAGGCTCAACAAGGCGTGAGTCTTAAACCTGATGCTGTATCAGAAACATCTAGTAAAGAAACAGTGGGTTTCGGAGCGGCCGTTAAGGGTGCTTTGAATCAAGTAAATTCTTTGCAACAAGCATCAGAAGTTCAAAAAGTTTCATATGAACTGGGTCAGACAGACTCTTTGCCCAATGTAGTTTTAAGCATGCAAAAAGCATCATTGGCTTTTGAGGCGACAGTACAAGTTAGAAATAAAGTTCTTAAAGCATACGAAGAAATTCTAAATATGCCCGTTTAACCTTTGAATTGAGAGATTAAAAATGGCTATAGCAGTAAACCCGACAGATACCAATATAACATCGACTGAGAACGAGGCACCACAGACTGAAGCCCAGGCGCTTCCCCAGGCAAACCCTGCGAATCCAGTTGGAGCAGAATCTCTAGGTAGAGGTGCTCTTCCTGGCTTGCCAGAAATTTTACAGCAGCCTGCTGTGCGGAAGGTATTTCCAATTATAATAGTGGTTTTAACCGTTGCAGTTTTTGCCATAAGTTACTTATGGATGGATTCAGGTAGTTATCGTAGCGTTTATCCTGGAATGACTGAAACCGACCGGCAGGCAGCGTTTGAAGCTCTAACTTCTGCCGACTTTAATGCTAAAATAGACACCGCTACAGGCGATTTAAAAGTTCCCACAAAAAAATACCATCAAGCGAGAATTTTCTTGGCGTCTCGTGGTTTGCCTCAGGGATCAACAGGAGGAGGAATTAATTCTTTAAACGATGAAACGTCAATGACAACCAGTCAATTTATGGAGCAAGTAAAATATGTCTCAGCGATGGAGCAGGAGCTAGCTCGGAGTATAAGTCAAATTGCGTCAATTAAAAGTGCTCGAGTTCATCTGGCTACAACAAAGGAGAGTGCTTTTGTGAGGAATCGTACTCCTGCAAAAGCTTCAGTTGTAGTGACTCCGCATTCAGGTAGGGTGGTTTCTAGCAGTCAAGTAGAGGCGATTGTCCACATGGTATCGTCTAGCGTACCCCATCTAGATGCAGACAGTGTAGTTGTAGTTGATCAGCGAGGCAACCTTCTTACTGATGCTAATAGGGTTCCAGGAATGCAAATGTCTAATGTTCAAATTGAGCATAAACGTGTTTTAGAGGAGACTTATAGAAGTCGCATCGATGCATTGCTAGGACCTATTGTCGGTGAGTCTAACCTTAGAGCAGAAGTTGACGTAACGATGGATTTTACTCAGGTTGAGACAACCTTTGAGGAATATGACACTAACAATACAGGACCTAAAGCACGGTCCGAATCATTGACGGTAAATAGAGATTCTGGAATGGAAGCAAAGGGTGTTCCAGGAGCCATGACCAATACCGCCCCTCCGGCGGCTGAGGTCGAGGTTGATGGGCAAAATGAACCGATAAAATTACCTAATCAAGGTGAGGAATTAAATGTTAGGAGCAGTAAAACAACAAGAAATTATGAAATAGATCGCTCTGTGCGTCATGTAAAAAATCAGGTGGGAACAGTAGAGAAGATCTCAGTTGCGGTCGTTGTAAATGAGGACTTGCTAATCAAAGAAGAGATAACTGAACCTGTGTCATCAGCTAGTGACGATGGAGGAAGTGATATAGAAAACGAAAGTCCATCAAATCAACTAAACAAACAAGAAAGGGAGGCTCGATTGGCGTTAGAAGTTGAGAGGTTGACCACGTTAGTCAAAGGAGTTGTTGGGTTTGACGAAAAAAGAGGTGACCTCGTTACGGTAATTGCAACTAAATTCGAACCTATCAGAGAAGAAGACGCTCTTAAATGGTATGAAAATCAACTAGTAATGGATTCAATTAAAAGCTTGGCTTTAGTTTTAGCATTTATAGCGGTGGTATTGGCCATCATCCGACCGATTGTTAAGTCGTATCTTCCTGCTCTTGAAGGAGATGACGAGGACGACGATTTAAAAACGAAATTTAAAGATGGAGAATTATCCGATGAAGAACTTGAGTTGATAGAATTAGGGGACGAAGAATCACTGGAGGATATTAAAGCGAAGCTGAAGCCGAAAAAATCAACTATTTCGGCTGATATGTTGGATACAGCAAACACTTATGATGATAAGGTTGCCTTAGTAAGGTTGCTTGTTGCTGAGGATGCGGGTCGCGTGGCTAACGTTCTTAAAAAAATGATTAGGTCCGCAGCTTAGAACAAATAAAAGATTATTAGGAGTTAAAAATGGCTGAACAAACTGCAATTCAAGAAGCACAAACGGGGGATCTAGCGGCCAATGAAGAGCCGCCAATGACCGAAGCTTTAAAGTTAGAATTAGAAAACATCACGAACGTTGACAGAGCCGCCGTCATAATGTTGCTGCTCGGAGAGCAACAGGCTGCAGATATAATAAGATATCTAGATCCAAAAGAGGTGCAGGGTCTGGGAGCAGCTATGGTTGGTGTTGCTGACCTTTCTCAAGAAGCTGTAAATATTGTTCTTGATGATTTTGTAAGTACCATCAAAAAACAAACCAATCTAGGGTTAGGAACTACTGATTATGTAGAAAGCGTATTGAAGAGAGCCCTTGGCGAAGATAAAGCCTCAAGTGTATTGGGAAGAATTATGCCGGGATCTAGCAGCAAAGGATTAGAGATACTACGCTGGATGGACGCTAGATCAATTGCTGAAATGATAGTTGGAGAACATCCTCAGGTTGTTGCGATTATTCTTTCGGTTGTTGAATATGATGTAGCGGCGGACGTGCTTAATTTTCTTCCTGCTGAGAGCAGGCCTGAGATAATTCAAAGAGTGGCGTCTTTAGAAACTGTGCAGCCTTCAGCGATGCAAGAGCTAGAAGGAATCATGAAACAGCAATTTTCCTCGAGTTCCTCTGCGCAGTCTTCGAGTTTTGGTGGAGTAATGGCTGCAGCAAAAATTATGAACTTTACCAAAGTGGATCTTGAAACTCAGATACTCACAGGTTTATCTGAAATTGATGAAGATCTGGCTATGAAGGTACAAGACAATATGTTTACTTTTGAGAACCTTTCTGCAGTAGATAATAGGGCAGTTCAAACCTTAATGAGGAGTGTTGAACCGGATATGCTAATGACTGCGCTAAAAGGAGCACATGAGGAGGTGAAAGAGAAATTCTTAGGCAATATGTCTCAAAGAGCCAAAATAATGTTTTTGGATGATATGGAAGCGAAAGGTCCAATCCGAATTACAGATGTCGAGGATGCGCAAAAAGCTATTATGCGGATTGCTAGAAAATTATCGGATGCTGGTGACTTGGTGCTTGCAGGTAGGGGTGATGATTTTGTCTAAAGATAACTCTGAAGTGTCGTGGAAGTTAAATGATCTGCTTGAAGCAACTAGAAGAGCAAAATCATTTGCTGAAGATAGTTTGATGGCCGAAAAGCAGAAAAAGTTTTGCTTGGCTGACTATAAAAATAAAAGCATTGACGAACCAGCGGAGGAGTCTGAAAATATTGATTTGAAAAAAGTTGATAACTCGTCAGAATTTAGCGATGAACAAAAAAAAGAAGTGAACGGTTCGCTTGAGGGTAAAGATGCTGACAAGAATAACCTCACGCCTAATGATTTGGAAAAGGAGATCGAGCCTGTAGCGAATTCAACCAAAGTTCTAGAACCAGTTGAGGCAAAGAAACAAATTGAAGAAGCTGCTTTCAAAGATGGTTATGATAGTGGTTTTGAAGATGGTGTAAAAAGTGCAAAAAATGAGATTCAAAAATTTGAATCTGAGTTAGAAAATTTGCTAAAGAGCATTGAAGAAAGCGCCATTTCCTCTAATGAGCTTTATGAACCTTTAAAGAAATTAGCGGTGGCTATAGCGGTACAATTGGTAAGAGGGGAGTTATCAATCTCTTCACTTGCTATAGAACGTCTAATCAAAGGTGGGTTGGCCCAATTAGACGATCCTGATGATAGAAACATTTCTATTCATGTGAGTGAATTTGATAAGAATCAACTTGAAAGATTTTCTGTTAGATTTAATAGTTCTCAAGTAAAGGTCGATACGCAGTTATCCAAGGGCAGTGTTAGGTTATCCGTGGGGGATTCGATAATTGAGGATTTGATTGAAACAAGACTGTCTGAGATCTCTGATTTTGTTTTTAACAGTGTTATTGATGAAGCTAGGGATTTGAATCTCAATCAAGCTAATGATCATCAACTTTCCGACATAAACAAGGCAGACTTAGATGTTTTAGATGCCGAAATAGTTGGGCCGAAAAATCAAGAGAATGAGCTAAAAAATGCCACAGAAACTGAAAATGATTTTGATTGAGTTTTGTCAGATTGATCTAAATGAGCTTTAAGAGGCACTAAAATTAATACTAGGTGAGTAGATTGCTGTACATAAATAACCATTTTGTAAATCGATTCAATAACAACGTAAGCTCTTTGATTAAATTTAAAGAATTGCGTACTCCTAAAAAGAGTGGAAGGCTAGTCAGAGTTGTTGGATTGACACTTGAAGCTAAGGGTGTTTCTGCTCCATTAGGCGCGATTTGTGAAGTTGATTCTACCGTTAAAAATAAAACGTTTCTGGCAGAAGTTGTTGGTTTTCAAAACGATATACTATATTTAATGCCTTTCGAGGAAACTGAGGGTGTCGGTCCAGGCTCTAAAGTAACGCTAATCGCGAACTCTTCAGAGGTATCTCTTTCTAGGGGTCTAACCGGTAGAGTCTTAGATGGATTAGGCCAGCCGATAGATGGTAAGGGGCAAATTAAAGGTGACATCGAAAAAATGCCATATGAAGGTAAAAGCATTAACCCATTAGATAGACTCCCTATCAACGAAGTTTTGGATACGGGAATCAAGGCGATTAATAGTTGCTTGACCATCGGAAGAGGTCAGCGTTTAGGCTTGATTGCCGGTTCAGGGGTCGGTAAGAGTGTACTGCTAGGAATGTTAACTCGAAACACTTCTGCCGATATTGTGGTTATCGGTTTGATTGGAGAACGCGGCAGGGAGGTAAAAGAGTTTATTAGTAATACCTTGGGAAATGAGGGCTTATCAAAAGCAGTTGTTGTTGCGGCGCCTGCTAATATTTCTCCTGTCGTTCGGCTGAAAGCTACAAAACTGACGCACTCGATCGCTGAATACTATCGCGATAAAGGAAAAAATGTTCTCCTACTGTTAGATAGCCTTACGAGAGTTGCCCATGCCCAAAGAGAAATTGGTTTGTCTGTTGGAGAGCCTCCCACGGCAAAAGGTTACCCCCCTTCAGTTTTTGCGTTATTACCAAAATTAATTGAAAGGACAGGAGTCGGGGCTAACGGTAATGGGACTATTACTTCAATCTATACCGTTTTGGCAGAGGGGGATGATATATCAGATCCAGTCGTTGATATAGCACGGGCGTCACTTGACGGACAAGTAATGTTATCAAGAAAACTTGCTGATATGGCTCATTATCCGGCAATTGATTTAGCAGGATCAGTGTCAAGAGTAATGCCTTCGATTGTTAGCGGTGAAAGACTAAAAAAAGCTAATCACTTCAGGCGACTTTGGACCCTTTATCAACAAAATATTGATTTGATTCAAGTAGGTGCATATGAGCCAGGAAGTAACCCTGAATTGGATGAAGCCATCAAACTTAGACTTGCGATGGAAGGGTTTTTGCTTCAGGGTGATGACGAAAATGTTTCTTTTGAGCAGTCTCAACAAATGTTGATGGGAATAATGGGGATTTAAAATGTCAGAAAGGATATGGGATATATTATTATCAAAAAGTCAAGTTGCAGCGAACAAAGCGAGTTTAAAGGTTAAATCTTCTAAATCTCAATTGGACATTGATATTGCACGAGGAGCTAGATTGGACAATCTTATAGAAGAATATCATTCACAATTACTATTAATTCAAAAACGTCCTCAGTCAACCCAACAAGTGCAGGCTATAAGAAGCTTTATTTCGCAAGTTCATCAGCTTAAATCAAAAAACATTGACCAAATCGATAGCTCAAAAAAGGCACTTATTGAAGCGAGAGAGAAACTTAGTCGGGTTGAAAAAGAACGATTAAAATTTAATAGCTTACTTGATATTCAAAGGGACGGAAAAAGAGAGCTTAAACTTAAGTCAGAAGAAAAACACTTTAATGAGCAGGCTACAGTGCAATTCAATTTAAAAAATAAATAGATAAAGTTCTCGGTTAAAAGTTTGGCATACACATTGCAATTATTCTAAAAAAGAAAAATTGGAAGAATAGAAATGTCGACGAAAATAGATTTACAGCTAGGCGTTAAAACCGATACATTATCGGCAGGAATAGGGGAAAAAAGCTCATCGTTAAATGAAGATTCAGCCGATTTTCGGCAGATTTTAGATGAAGCTGTTTCATCTGGGCCGGCTACAGATAAAAAGGATAGCGGCAAGAAGGCGCCGAAAACCGAAAATAAATCTGTGGACATGCCGCTTGTGTCAAATAATGTTGTCCAAAAAACCTTGGTAAGCAACAGAATGATAATAACTACCGAATCGACTGGAAGTTGGGAAGAGTTTGAGACCTTTGCAACCAAACAAGGACTTGCTTCATCAAGCCTGATAAATTTATTAGAAGAGAAAAATATAGCTAAATCGACACTAAATGGGGCCTATGAATCAGGTTATAGTTATAACTTTATAAAAATTAGAGAAGGCACTGAAAATTTAGAACAGATAGGTACGGATGAATTCAAAACTTCAACAAAACTTGGAAGTTTAAATGCCGATAGTCTTTTAAATGGTAAGGGGAAAGCTCCCTCCAAAAGTTATAAGCAAAATTTTGACGGAAAATTAACACTGGAAAATATCGGCCGTAAAAATTCACCATTAGAATCGAAAATACTTTCGATACCTCAAAATGAAAAGTTGCAATTTCAACAAATTCCCATAGTCAATACGATTAACGCCGGAACTTCAATTGAACAGTCACAGGAACCAAAAGTACTGGATAAAAGGCATGTTGATCAAATTATTCTTAATAGACACTTGAGAATTCAGGGGGAAGATGTAGTGATCAAAAGTGTAGTTTTGGAAAAAAATAATTTTATTAAGAAATATGATAAGCCCCCCCTCAGGTTGGATTCTATTGATTTGAGTAATGATTTTTTTCAGAAGGATAATAAATTTAAGAGTGTAAGCGACAGCTTTAGATCAGCATTGGCTGAATCGCCTGTTGGTAAACCAACCTCTACCCATCAATCTCAATTTATTGCTCCGTCTGAGCTGGCGCAAAATTCTTCGAGCGAGTTGAAAGGAAAAATGGACGAACAAACTAATAATTTGAGTCGTTTTAATCAATTTCAAAATATGACAGCAAAATTTGCAGATAGTTTGGCCAATAGGCTTACTTCGCAAATAAATAAGGGTGCTTGGCGGATCGAAATGGAAATGCACCCTCGATCATTAGGCAAGGTATCTGTACACATGGAGATGGTAAATGGAAACTTAGAGGCCCAATTCTTTACGAATCAGAATTTGACAAGGGATTTGATTTTGGAGAGTGTGCCGAGATTACGAGAAATGCTTGAAAATAATGGCACGAATAATGCTCAAGTTAGTGTAGAATTGAAAAATGACGGTAATAACGACAAAGAACGATCTTTTTCCGAAATGGGCGAACCAAAATTTGATGAAACAGATAGTAATAAAGACGAACAAGCAAGTACCGGTTCCGCTAGTAGTGAAACCCTCGGACGGTACGATTTTTTAGTCTAAAAGTTAAATAAAAAAGAGGTAAGATAGATGGCCGAAGAACAAGCAGACAATGACGAAAAAGGAAAATCATCCCTTGTAAAGATTATTATGATTGTGGTCGGGATACTTTTGCTCGTAATCCTCAGTGTAGTTGGAACATTGTTCGCGACAGGATTCTTTGATAAAGCGGAAAAGGAGAGCGTTGAAGAACAAATAGCAGAACTTGAGGCCGAGGCCGAGGCAGAGGCAGAGGGTGTTGACGGTGAGGGTGGTGAAGGTGAGCCTGCTCCGGTACCGCTCGAGACTCCGGAGCTTCAAAAGTTTAAGAAATCTTATAAGGAGATAAAAAAATCCTTTGTTTCAAATATCAAAAATTCAAGAAAAGTAATGCAGGTGCAAATCGGAATAATGACTCATTATGATGAAAAAGTAATTACCAATGTCGAGACGCATGAAATGGCACTTCGTCATCGAATTCTAGCAGCTATGAGTCAAGTAACCGAAGAGGATGCTTCGGATCCTGATTTCAGAAAGAACCTGGCACAAATTATTAAAATTGAAATGAACAGTCTTTTGGAAGAGTATGAGGATTTTGGCGGCATAGAAGAAGTGTTTTTTACTGATTTCGTAATGCAATAGGGGCTGTTGGAGAGAATAAATGGCTGAGACCGAAAATTTATTGAGTGATGAGGAACTGGATGCTTTATCCGAAGGGATCGAAGATGGTTCAATTAAGACTGATACCGGAATTAACATGCAAGTCAAGGTTGTAAAGCACGACTTAACAAATGAAGACTCCTCACTTGGAGTAAATGTTGGCGCTTTGGACATGATTAACGAGCGTTTTGTTAGGCAGTTTAGACTTGGGCTGTTAGATGTTTTGAGAACTAGCCCGCGAATCCAAATGAAAGACGTAGAAATTGTTAAGTTTAGCGATTATTTGAGTGATTTGAAGCCACCTCTGGCAGTAAACACGATTAGGCTAAATCCTTTAAGAGGGTTTTCGATGGTGGTTATCGACCCTTCTTTGGTATTTGCTTCTTTAGATAACTTTTTTGGAGGTTTCGGAAGAGGTATTGGTGAGTTGCCACCTGGTCGTCTTTTTACACCTACGGAAAATAGCATCATCAATATAATGTTGGACGTTTTTTTTGGCTCCTTACAAGACGCTTGGTCACCTATTATTGGAATTAAATGTGAGCATGTTAGTTCTGAAATCAATCCGCAATTTGCCCAAATTGCAGATGAGAATGACCTAGTTATAGTTAGCAGATTTGTATCTGAGCTTGGGCAAGAAGTAAAAGGAAATATTGACCTTGTTTATCCATATAGTTCCTTGAAACCTATCAGGGATTTATTGAGAAGCCGAGTTCAAACTGGGGATGGTGATGAGGCTTCGGATAAGGAATGGAGCTCTGAGTTGAAAAATGCATCCTTAGATGCTGGAATGCCTGTTGCCGTTGAGCTTGGTGAGATAGAAACAACTCTATCAGTTTTAAAAAATTTAAGAGTAGGAGATACTATTGATTTCAAAAAGCCGGAGCATGCGAGGGTTATGGTCAATGATATGCCAGTATTCACTGCTGACGTGGGTTCCAGCGGAACACAAGTTGCAATTAAACTGGTGGACGCGTTAGAGCCTCCTGCTAACCATAATGATTAAATTAATTAAAAAGGGAAATTAATAATGGCTGAAACAGAAACAGAAAACGAAGAGTCAAATCAAGTTGATAATGAACCCTCCCCTGAAGTGGAAAAAGATTCTTCAGAAGAAAATCAGAATTCTGACAATGTAATGTCTTCTCATTCTGGTCAGATAAACAGCGACGTTTTGCAGAATATTCCAGTAACGATCTCGGTAGAAGTTGGGCGTACTACTTTAAAAATAAGGGACCTCATGCGTCTTACCCAGGGAAGTGTGGTTGAGTTAGACCGAATTGCTGGAGAACCTTTGGATTTACTTGTGAATGATACGCTAGTAGCTCAAGGAGAAATTGTACTTGTTAACGAGCGTTATGGTGTTCGATTAACCAGTGTAATTCCTGCTGCTGATAGGGTAAAAAACCTCTGAGCCTATAATGGTAGAATTTTCATTAGGGAAAATTGCTTGGTCTTTGTTGAGTTTTTTCTTTGTTTTAGCTCTTTTGGGTCTTACTTTATATCTGATAAAACGATACGGCTCAAATCTTCAAAATAAGACAGGGAAAAAAGTTAGACTTGTTGAGACTCTAAACTTGTCTACGAAACAGCGTTTAATTCTAGTGGAGGTGGAGGAAGAAAACTTATTAATTGGCGTGTCACAAGGTAATATGACTTTACTTGGACGCTTTAGTAAGTCAGACTCCAAGATGGAATGAGTGTTATTAGTAGAATTCTAGTAATTAGATAAAATAATAATAAAAATTAAGTTGAATAAAATGAACTTAGTATTTCCTTTCTCAGTGTTTGTGATTAATTTATTTTTTTCAGGACCTCTGTTTTCCGATCAAGGTCTTCCTATCCTTGATATAATTGAAGAGGAGGGAGCCACCAGATACAGTTTGACCCTCCAGCTATTGGGTTTGATGACTGTCTTGACCCTCTTGCCATCTATAGTAATCATGATGACCTCCTTTGTACGGATAGTGGTGGTGTTGTCTCTTCTGAGGCAAGCTTTAGGAACGGCGCAAACACCCCCTAATCAAGTGATAATCGGGATTTCTCTATTTCTCACTTTTTTTATTATGTCGCCTGTATTTAGTGAGATATATAATGATTCTTTGGTACCGTATCAGAGCGAAGATATCTCTTTTGAAACAGCGGTTATAAATGCGGAAAAACCGATTCGTAATTTTATGCTGAATCAGACGCGCAAAGAAGATATTTCTATGTTTGTTCAAATATCGAATAATGACATAGGGGATAATTTAGCAGAGACCCCATTTTCTATTTTAGCCCCAGCATTCATTACTTCTGAATTAAAATCAGCATTTATTATTGGTTTTTTAATTTACATCCCTTTTGTGATTATTGATTTAGTAGTTGCAAGTGTACTTATGTCTATGGGAATGATGATGTTATCTCCTATGATGATATCGATGCCTTTTAAACTTATGTTGTTCGTTTTGGTAGACGGCTGGACCTTGATAATGGGTTCCTTATCTTCAAGTTTTGTGAATTAAGCAGGGGGTAGTTGTGGAAGTGACACAGGTAATTGATATTGGTCGTGAAGCCTTATGGGTAGGGATCTTGGTTTCTGCTCCGATTCTCGTCACAGCGCTCTTAGTCGGTATACTTATAGGGGTTCTGCAGGCTGCGACTTCTGTCCAAGAAATGACTCTTAGCTTTATACCCAAGCTAGGTGCTATGATTTTGGCAATGATAATTTTCGGTGGTTGGCAACTTACGGTACTTGTAGAGTTTTTCAGGGAAATTTTTGATAGAATCCCCGGTTTTTTCGCTTAGATGGAAATTTTGATCGCTGATTTAATTTCTAGGTTTTATAGTTTCATCTGGCCGATGATCAGAATTTCAGCTTTTTTATTAGTTGCTCCTTTCTTCTCTTTAAATACAGTGTCACTAAGGATAAGGGTCGCTCTAGGGCTTCTTCTGACCTGGCTGATTTATCCTTTAATTGAAATACCAAATATCGATCCAGTTTCTCTTGAGGGCCTCAGCGTAGCGTTTGATCAAGCCTTGATAGGGGTGACAATGGGGGTGGTTTTACAAGTTGTATCTGCTGCTATAGTGGTCGGAGGCCAAGCAATATCAAACTCCATGGGATTGGGGATGGCAAACATGGTGGATCCCAACGTAGGTAATGTTCCATTACTGTCTGTATTTTTATTGATTGTATCTACTTTGATATTCCTCGGTTTAGGCGGACATTTGTTGGTAATAATGTATCTAATTGAGACCTTTAGATCTATGCCGATCGGCCAAGAGGTAATTCCTGTAGATTTCCTTCGTTTTATTGTTGAGTGGAGCTCAATGGTTTTTTTGGGAGCTTTATTACTGGCACTACCTATCATGGTTTCGCTTTTATTTATTAATTTAGGTATTGGTGTGATAACAAGAGCGGCGCCTGCCTTAAATATTTTTGCGGTAGGTTTTCCTGCAATGATACTTGCTGGCATAATTCTATTATCTATTTCGATGACCAGTATTGCCTACAGAATACAGTGGCTATGGTTACAATCGTTTGATACTCTTAAAACTGGTTTGGGGTTATCGTAATGGCTGAAAATGATTCGACCGAGGAACGGACGGAGGAACCGACTGCAAAAAGATTAGAAAAAGCTCGTTCAGAGGGTCGGGTGGCCCGTTCTCAAGAACTTTCCGTTGCGGCAATGTTGATTGGCACCTCTATCTTTCTGTATTTTATGGGTGGATATTTTGTCGAAAATCTTGCAGAGGAATTTGCCGCGGGCTTTGTTTTCGACAGAAAACTTGTATTTTCAGATAATCTAGCATTTGAAAATTTAATAAGCCTTGGGCTCAAAAGTTTTTTTGTAATTGTTCCAATATTCGCTTTAACTTTTATCATCGCAACGATTGCTGCTGGAGCGATAGGTGGTTTTGTTTTATCGTTTGAGGCATTGGCTCCTAAATTGAGTAAAATAAATCCGATAGAGGGTATTAAAAGGATATTTGGACTCAGAGCTGTTATAGAGCTTATTAAGGCATTAGCAAAATTCCTACTAATTGGAGGAGTCCTTGTGTTTGTGCTATCGACAAGTTTAGATTCGCTTATAGAGCTAGGTTTTAAAGGACTAAAGCCTGCTCTAAGTGAAGCTGGATCAGTAATCGCTACAGGAATGCTTTGGGTTACTATCCCTCTAATCGTTGTAGCGAGTATTGATGTTCCATATCAAATTTTTGAGTACAAGAAAAAGCTCAAGATGACCAAGCAGGAGATTAAGGATGAACTTAAAGAAACCGAAGGAAGGCCAGAGGTTAGAGCGCAAATAAGGCGAAAGCAACGTGAAATGGCTATGGGGAGGATGATTGATGCTGTCGCTGAAGCGGATGTAATAATCACAAACCCAAGCGAATTTGCGGTGGCATTATCTTATAACCCGGGAACTGAAGAGGCCCCACAATTGATCGCTAAAGGAGTTGATCTGATTGCCAGTCAAATAAGAGATAAGGCAAAAGAAAACGGGGTTCCAGTGTTTGCATCTCCGCTGTTAGCAAGAGCTCTTTATTTTACTACGGACGTAAATGAATATATCCCTGAATCTTTATATTATGCCGTTGCGCAAGTTATTGCCTACGTTTTTAATCTTCAATCAGTTAATATGAATCAAAATCGAATTGATAAACCAAACCCTGAGATACCGAAGGAATTTCATTTTGATCCATCCGGAAATCAATTAATCTAGATTTTATAATTATGAGAGAGCATCCCACAGAAAATGAAATAAACAAAGATTGGCTAGACGGCGATAATTTATTTTACCGAAAGACTGACAAGCCACATTATCTGAAAGCAGTTTCAGCAGTAGAAAATGACGATAAAAGTCTTATAGTAATAGGTGATGAAGGAGTTCTTGATCATTATTGTCGGATGTTGATTTCACGACTGAAAGATAATCCTCTGTTTAAGCTTGAGGTATTTTTGAGTACTAGTAAGGATGGCCTTTTAAAGCGGTTTAACCAAATGCTATCAAATTTGAGTATTGATGAGGCTAGACAGCCTCCGATTCCTAATTCTGCTGTGCAATTATTAGTAATTAACGATGCTGGAGCGATTAAAGACCAAGAGTGGGCACTATTAACAAGATTGATTAGAGATTTTCCAGGTGCAAACGTTAGGTGCGCCATGTTTGTAGATAAGACATCCTCTCTGGAATTAGAAGGCAAAATTGAAAAGCTCGGTAGAAAAGTGCACAAGTGGTTGGTTCATGCGCCTACTCTTGATGAAGTTTCCGACCTCAAGTCCGCTGGATTGGCTCTTGGAAGGAAGCTTGAGGTAGAAAAGCTTTTAAAATTAGCTGGCCTTTATGAAGAACAAAAAATTGAAATTCGTGAGTCAAAAGAATCTGAGGAAATTATCAATATCGAAAGCGAATCTCTATCAAATATTAGTACTAATAACCCCTTAGAACAGGATGTTAGCATTAAAAAGTCGGTTGATACATCCCCAAATAAAACTGAGGCGCGGCCTGAATCGAATAGTTATTTTTTGAGCTTACTGCTTTTGTTGGTTATAAGTTTTGGTCTCATGAACTTCTTATACCCTGATCGGTTGGAAGATTCTATTTTAAAAATTGAATCTGGATATAAGATTGTTAAAACGTTGTTAGGCGACCGATCTTCTGATGATGAAAAAGAGACCATTGAAATTGACGCGCCTATTATTAAGCCGATCATCAACAATATGCTTTCACTTGAATTCATTGAATTGGGTGATTTTCTGGAAATTAATATAACAGGTAGTCAATCATTTGATGATAATGATTACTTTGTTGAAGAACTTGATAATGCAACTATTATAATTTTTCCAACCTTCTCAATTGATTTAGATTCATCAAAATTGATAAATGACATAGAGCATCCAAACATTAAATCTGTTGGATTTAAAAAAGATGATGAGATTACTAAGTTATATATTGAATATAGTACTAAACAGGATTATAAAATTTCCAAAGATCAAAACAGCGTTATGTTGAAATTCGCGAAACCTGCGATTCAAACGGCTGAATTAGAAGTAGCTACTTCAGATGAAACTTTTACCGCCGATGATATAGATGGAACAGGTCTGAGCGATGAACCAGGTGATGAAAGCGAGGCTGATACTGAACAAACCTACCAAGAAACAATTGCCACAATTGAAAATGAAGAGAATAACATTTTACAAAGTTCGGTTGACATAGTTCAATCCGTTACTGATACATCTGTCTTTCTGCAACATATTGTTTTTGCAGACATAAATCAGGCCATCACTTATATTGAAAGCTACGACGGTCTCGAGGCTGCACTAGTTGTTCCAATTTCATCAGGTGACAGGGAATTGATAGCAGTTTTATCTGGACCCTTCGTCGATTCTCAGGCGGCTGAAAATTGGTCTAAAAGTTTCGGTTTTGGTGCCGACTATTGGATAAGAAGCGCGGGCTCCCTGAAGACTGTGCTAATTAGTAAAACACAAAATTAATTAATGAGGTTGGTCTCAATGAGCAGGGTCGATGAACTTTTTAGCAAATATGGTAGGGCAGGTAAGGTTGAAGTAAACAACTCTAGCTATGAGTCTCCTTTGTTTAGAAAAGAGAGAAAAAAGCAGATTCAGAAGAAACAAGCGAAACCCGATCGAAGGATTGAGATGCCCGCTAAAGAAGAAATTGAAAGGAATAAAAATCGATCTTTTACTAGTTTATCTCAAAAAATAGACGATACAAAACTCAAGTTAGCCTTCGCGTTTCAGAGTACGGGATGGCACGGTAGTTTGTTAGATAGGCTTAATACCTTTTCTTATCTTGATCTCTACAAAAAGAGAATTTCTAAAGTGAGAAGTAAGACTGCCGATATAACAGATGTAATCGAAGATATTGAAGGAAAAGTCAGAGATGGCAGATAAAGAAAATAACGGTACAGAAAGTTTTGATGCTGAAATTGAGGAAGCAGCCGCATCTTTGGACGCTGACTCCTCGCTTTCTTTAAATAACGATACAAAGATAAAGCCAACCCCTAGTAATAACCTGTCAGAGCCAAGCGAGACAAACGATTCTAGCGGGAATGTGGTGGAGGCACGAGATGACCCTGATCTATTAAAAACGTTGGCTGAAAAACAAAAAAATGAAAGCGAAACATTTGATTTTTCGGATAGTTCGGTTGATGTGTCTGATAAGCTCGAAGTTCTGATACCAAATGTACTAGACTCCGCTGAAGCAACAAATGCCGCCGCAGATGTTGCAGCTAAGGCAGCAAGTGCTCTTGAGACTAGTGTTGACCGCCTACAGGAGCGAGTTGACGTTTTGACTGAAGCTAGTACTAGAAGCACTGTTCTGAGCACCAGAATATTAATAGGTTCAGTTACAGCCTTAATTTTATCAGCGTTTATTTATGCCTTTATGGCTTTTCAACTAGCGTCCCGAACATCGCAGATTGATGGGATGTTGATTGCAGTTGGTAAAAGGATTGTAAAAATGAATTCTGCATTGGCGACTTTTGAAGAAATCAAATTATCTATCGAAAACTTGTCGGAGAAGCAAAACGAGTTTGAAATGGCGCAATCCTCTGTCCTGGAAGCAGTTGAAAAATCAGAAAAGGCTGCTTTAAAGCTTGAAAAAAGTGTTCCAGAAAAAGCCGCGGAACGTGTTGGTTTAAACACAGAAAAAGTGGCAGTACAAGTTAATAAACTTCAGCAAAAAGTCGAAGGACACAGCTCTGAAGCTGCTAAGTTCAATAAAACCGTTAACGAGCTAAGCAAACGTATGGGCGTTTTTGAAAATCGTTTATCCGATGTAAGAAAATTGAATAAAGACGTTGCGGCTTTAGTTAAATTGGAAAGAGAGAGATATCTAGAAGCTCTAAAAAGACAATCAGATATCGAGGAGGCGCAATTACGCTCTCAACTAGAAAATACTAAGCAGGTTGATCCGTCGGTAATTAAATATCCAAAATCCACTGTCCGAAGTGAGGAAAGTTAACGTTATCTTCCCCAAGAAGTGTTTATGACTCGGATATCGGTTCTTCGTTCATATTTTCTTCAAAATTAATGTTAGAACTGGGTCTGCCTAAAAGTTTTTCAGTGAATCCGTTTTGGATTTCGAAGTCGGTCCGACTGAACAGGACATCGCACGATTCAGAAATTGCTGAACTCAATCTATTCATGTCAGCTTCAGTTGCTTTATCTATCTCATACCCCACTTTATAAATTCTTGAGGCATGTTGAGGCGGGATCCAAGAATTAACAACTCCTCTAAGTGTTGAAACATCAATTGGATTTTTTGCCGTTTTCTGTGGCCTGCCAGCAGACGCATCGGATTTGCCATCTTCAAATATCATTTCAATGTGTTTGTGAAGAACAACTTCGTATCTTTTCCTCGCACTCTCTAAATCAGTTTGAGAGACTGTATCTCCGGCTTTACCGCACATTGCATCCCATAAATTTTTGCCGGCTAGACCAGATAAAGCATTTTTCGCAGAGGAGGGAAGTGGGATATTTGATGGTTCTGGTATTCTACTAGTGTCAACTTGCAAGTTTTCTATCGTATATTGTTCAAGTTGATTAATTTTGTCGATTAAATAAATCATTAGAATTACAGCAGCTGTAATCCCGAGTAGTACTGTTATTAATAAAATAGTCGTCATCATGTTCTAGGCTTCCGCTATTCTGAAGTCGCTGCGCTTGCTCTCTGTTCCTCGCGCAAAAATCCTAATGCCTCAAAACTTTCATCCAATTCGAGGTCCTCATACATCCTGTCAGCAATCAGTTGGGCCGCCTCTATTGCTGCTTCTGCATTTATTTGCATCGTCTGGTATTGGCCTCCAAGGGTAAAGATTTCATCTACAAAGCTCTGTGGGACGTAAGCAAACACTTCACCGTTTACTGTTTTTACTAAATGAAAAGGGTTTGCTTTGGGAAGTGGCGGCTTTTCTATTTCTTGAGCGATTGCCTTCATCATCTGATCCTGATATACCTCTGTTTTTCTTGCTCCCTCTACGAATGCTTTGTCAAGTAGTGCTCTACTTCGCAGTGCTATTCTTACCTTAAGAGAGCGTCCTTCCCTCGAAAGTGGATCGCTATCTTTTGCTTTTAAATATGCATTTTTCGCGGCTTTCATAGCTCCTTTTGCTGCATTGCCTTTAAAAATACCCATTTTCGTTAACTTATCCTTTGTCGCTAGTGTCAATTTCGAGTTTTGTACGCAATGATTTCACGCAGCTCGATAGTATCTGACTAATTCGAGACTCACTTACATCGAGAACGGCGCCTATTTCTTTAAGATTCATTTCCTCTACATAATATAAAGACATTACCATTCTTTCTCTTTCAGGAAGCTTGTCGATTGCTCCAGCGACTTCTTCTATTAGCTGTTCTTTTTCAACAAGATTTTCAGGTTCGTTCGCGTGATCCGCTGGTTTATCTAAAGTTTCCGTTGGTTGAGCGTCCAGAGATTCGGTTTGAAAACGGTGAGCGTGAGTCCTATCTTTTTCAAAAGATTCTAAATCTTTACCTAAATGTTCTGCCATCTCAGCATTAGTGGGCTGCCTGCCTAATTCGCTAGTTAACCTTTGAGTTGCTTCACTGTGTTCTCTAACTGTGCTTATCGCAGACCTAGGCAGGGGTGATAATTTTCTGACTTCATCTAAAATTGCTCCTCGAATCCTATTTTTTGCAAATAGCTCAAAATCAACACCTTTAGAATCATCAAAAGTTTTTGTTGCCTCTATAAGTCCTATCATCCCTACTTGAACTAGCTCATCTAGGTCCATATATTCGGGTAATCTCCCGCGGAGATGACTTGCTACACGCTTAACTATACCAATGTGGGCCATTACACCATCAGAATGTACGGGTTTTCCCCTCTGTATATCCTCATATGTTTTTATATCTGACATTTGTTAGCCTGCTTAAACTCTATGTTGTTCATCATTAGTGAGACGCTCTATAAAAAACTGTATGCCACCTGAGAGGCTCTGTTCTACATCTAGTTCTGAAATTATTTTTGACATTTTTGTGAAACATTGTGTTGCGCTACAAGAGGGAGCATAGGTTATGACAGGTTGAGCCGCGCGCAAAGCCTGTTCGACCTGTTCATCTTTAACAATAGAATATAAAAAACCAACCTTCGCTCCTAAATGGCGAATTGCTACAGAGTTAATTCGATTATAGAGAAGCTGACCTTCCTCTTGAGTTACAACTTTATTCGGTATCATATAGATCTGGTTTAAATGATGATTTTGGATCATTACTTTAATAATCCCATAAGAATCGGCAATAGAAGAAGGGTCATTGTTTACAACGATATACCTCTCTTGACAGGCTGTTAAGAAAGTCATTACGGAATCCGATATTCCTGCAGCAACATCGATAATGAAATAATCCAAATCCTCTGATAATTCTGAAAAGCTTGCGACCACACTCGCTAAAGTATTATTGTCAAGTGAAGCCATCTCTTGCATGCCACTGGCGCCAGGCACTAATCTTAAATAATCGTTAATTTGAATTATTACTTCTTTAAGGCTCTTCTTTCCTGAAAGAACATGACTGAAGTTAAAAGGGGAACGCTGTCCCAAAGCCAATTGCGCATTAGCCAGCCCTAAGTCGGCATCAAACAATATTACCTGCTTGCGCCGTGCCGCAAGAGAAACTGCGAGGTTGGCCGAGACCATGGTTTTTCCTACTCCGCCTTTACCGCTTGCAATTGCAATTACTCTGGTTTTTTTCATTAGTCCTTTCCTACCTATCTACAAATTTTTAGCTAAATTATGTTTTTTTTCAACTAATTTCGAAATTGCTAACAGTGGGTCGGTCATAATTTCTTCTGGAGCTATTATATGGTCATTTTTTAATGCCTTTTTAATCCCCATATTGTTAATGATACTCTGATCGCTAGTTTTATCCATATTTTTATCAATCGTTGAGGAACATTCAAAAACTTTAGTTAACTTCTTAAATTTTGTTTCCAGCAAAACATCTTTATCGTATTCAGTGACAGTGTCTGTAGAACACTCGTTTCCACATAGGTATGAGCAAGATAATTTATTTTTGTTGAAGGTCTCTAATAATTGCCAAGGAGCACCCTCGCTATTTAGCCTAGTTAGAAATATAGAACTCCATTTAATGGACTTAAGACTGACTAGCGATTCAATCGCACTAGCGGATGAATCAGTCGGCATTGCTAAATGAAATCTGACAGCCTTATTTAGTTTTGTCAGTTTTTTGATGTTTTCGGTAATCCTAATTCCAGGCAAATCAATTAAAATAAATTTTTTGTCTGATACATCTTCAAGGATTAGTTTAAGAGTTTCGAGAGAAGTTGCTTTGAAGTTATCTATACCAAGCTTCGCTCCAATTAGCTGAAATTGTGACCAGATTCCAAGTCTCGGATCATCAAAGCTTATGATAGCTATTTCGTCGTTTTTAAGTTTTTTTAAGGCTAACTTGCTTAATTCTTTTATCATAGTGGTTTTGCCTGAGCCAGGATTACCTGACACTGCATGGATTCCGTTAAATTCGAAGAGGGTATTATTTGGTATGCATGACAATAAAAATTCTCTGATTGAATCAGTTGCATTTTTAATACTAGTAGAATCATTTATCATCTTTACTAAAAGTGCTTGAAGTCCGGATGGCATAGTGCTTTCTTCGAAAATCTTTTTAAAAACCTCATGTTCTTTCGCAAGAGTGGGAGAAGAGTTCCATAACTCAAGCTCTCTTTCAATTCTAAACTCTTCTTTAATCGCCGCTAATTCTTTTTTAATCAAGTCTACTATTTCTCTTGCTCTCAGTTGCTCTCTTTCCAGAAGGCCATTAATTTTATCTGAATCGATTGAACGGTTTGTCAACCTATCGTTGTCAGGATTATTCGATGAAACTCCCTTGATTGTTTTGTTAAGAGTCGTTTCAAAATCATTGGAAGCTTCGTTGGCATGCTCGCTAGTTTTGTCTTTTGATTCTATCTTCGACGCAGTTTGACTCTCAGTATTAATGTCTACCGCAACAATCATTTCAATTTTCCCTTGAACCTTATTGCTTTCTATGATGACTGTATTTTCACCGTAGTTCTCGTTTATCGTTTCTAGTGCTGATCTTGAATCTTTTGCTATTACACGTTTAAGTTCCACTTTTTATATCCTCTAATTTTGATTTTTATTTTCGACGGTTGCAACAACCTTTATAGGCTGATCATCTGGAATTTCGTTATAAGACAAAACCGTTAGGTCCCTGATCCTATGGCGTACAACCTTTGATAGCCATGGTCTAATTGAAGGAGAGACAACTAGCACGGCTGGGTTTCCTTGATTTTCAATCGTTTCTGTGTGTTCAGCCAAGGATTGAAAAAGTTGTTCGGCGAGACTGGGCTCGATCACTAAACCTTGACTTGAATTACCTTGTTGTAAGACGTTATGTAGCATCTGTTCTAGCGTTGGATCAAGTGTTATTACGGGTAAAGTTTCTTCGATATCAACTAGATTTTGAACGATCATCCGACCAAGACGCGGTCTAACTTCAGCAGTGAGTGCATCGGGATCCTGAGTGGTTAAGCTTGTGCTACTTAGAACCTCAATTATTGTCCTCATATCTTTCAGAGATATGTCCTCAGCTAAAATATTCTGTAACGTTTTGGTTATTGTAGCTAATGTAAGTTTCGTTGGCACAAGATCCTCCACAAGTTTAGGCGACTTACTCGCAACTTTATCTAATAATTGTTGCGCCTCGTCGTGACTAAGTAGTTCGGAAGAATTATTTCTAAGAATTGTATTAAGATGAGTGGCTATTGCGGTTGCTGAATCCACAACCGTATACCCTAAGGTACGAGCATAATCCTTTTGTGCGGGTTCAATCCAGACTGCATCAAGACCAAAAGCAGGTTCTTTTGTAGGTGTTCCCTCTAATTGACTATTTGCGTGACCAGGGTTAATCGCTAATTCTTTACCAACTTTAACGTTACCTGTTCCACGAACAACCCCATTTATTACTATGTGATAAACCTCAGGATCAAGATCTAGGTTATCTCTAATCCTTATTGGTTGCACTAAAAATCCGAGCTCAGCTGATAATTTTTTCCGTACTCCCTTAACTCTGGATAGCAGTTGGCCGCCAGTTTCAGTATTAACCAATGGTATTAATCCGTATCCAATGTCCAGGCCAATTAAATCCACTAAATCGACGTCATCCCAGTCAAGCTCTGCAGGTTGTAGATCGTTATCGTCTCTATTTGTCTCAACTGAGCTTTGCTCAAAGTTAGTTATGTGATTTTTTGCGTAATAGCCTAAGCCAATGGCAGATGAGCCGAGTGTTAAAAATACAAAGTGTGGCATACCTGGTACTAGACCAAGAATTATTAGAACTGTACCGGATACAAAGAATGCAGTTGGGTTGGCTAATTGCTTTTTGGCTTGCTCAGTCATCGATTCTGATGTGGTAACCCGTGTTACAATAATTGCTGTTGCTAAGGAAAGTAATAAAGATGGTATTTGGGCTACCAAGCCATCGCCAATCGTTAAGAGCGTATAGATTCGTCCAGCTTCAGATAAGCTGAGATCATGTTGGGTTAAACCGATTGTTAACCCTCCAACTATGTTAATTAGAAGAATTAGAAGACCCGCAATCGCGTCACCCCTTACAAATTTGGAGGCACCATCCATGGAGCCAAAGAAGTCAGATTCTTGGGCTATTTCTTCGCGCCTCGCTTTGGCGGTTGCTTGGTCAATAACTCCCGCATTTAGATCAGCGTCAATTGCCATTTGCTTACCAGGAAGGGCATCTAAGGTAAATCTCGCTATAACTTCTGAAACCCGACCAGCACCTTTCGTAACAACTATAAAATTAATTATCATAAGGATAGAAAAGATTATGAATCCAACAAGATAGTTGCCAGCTATTACGAAATCTCCAAAGGCTTGAATTACCTTTCCTGCGGCATCAGAACCCTCGTGACCATTTACTAAAACCACTCTGGTGGAAGCAACATTTAGGCCGAGACGAAGCATTGTTGCGAATAATAAGATAGATGGGAAAGCTGAAAACTCGAGCGGTCTAGATACGTTAACGGAAATCATTATTATTAGAAGACCGACAATTATATTGAAAGTAAACAATACGTCTAAAAGGGCAGGGGGCAGTGGTAAAACCAGCATTGATATGATTAAAAGGACTAATATGGGTATTCCCAGGCCAGACAGTTCGATTTGTCCAAAGTTTTGACGTAAATTCGACAGTAATAATGCAGCCATATTATGTATTCACCTTATTAAGGGTTAAAATCACCGAGATCTTTAAAATTTAATTGATATTATGCAATTATAATGCCATGTTGAATAAGTTGAGGATGGATGCTGCAATCACGCTAAAGGCAATTCTTTTCATGCCGATATATAATTCTATATATACTAAGAATAACTTGAGTCAGTATTCGAGCATTACTTAAGCGAGAGATAATATGATATCAATCAAAACACAATTTAGAAAAATTAGTCTAGCAATCTTATTTGCTATCGTTATAGCAAGTAGCGGTTGCGGCGGTTATTCGAATATGCAATCAAAAGGATCAAGTCTGGATCGGCTTAAACCTATAGTTGAAAAAAGGGAAACTATATCTGCTACAGGTTATGCCGTAATAGATATTCAAAGGCACGATAATCCAGCACAAAGAAGATTACTTGCAATAAGGGCGTCCAAATTGGATGCATATCGGAATCTAGTGGAACAAGTTTACGGACAATATTTGGACTCAAATACGACAGTCGCCGATATGGTCGTAAAAAGTGATACATTTCGTTCAAAAGTCGAGGGTGTAATTTATGGGGCGAGGTTAGTAAGCATTACTCCTGTGGGTGAAGACACTTATGAGGTTACGTTAAGTCTCGATAAGCGAACGGTTCAAGATCTAAGGGTTTTGTATTTAGAGTCAGCCCGTTCATTAGCGGCTGACGCTTAGTTATTCAGTAGCAGGCTATGGCACAAAAAACCCTAATAATTTTACTTTCCACTTTGTCCTGGTTTAGTCATGCAGACAACCATATTTCTATAAATAAAGACAATAAAAACAATAGTTTAAAAGAAATTTCTCAGATAGATTCTTTAAAAAAGGAAAGTGCCACCCGTATAAGGGAAGTTTCCGCAGAAGATAAGCTTGAAGCAATTAAGCAGGCACTAGTTGACCTTGCTTTAGATTCTAATATTAAAATTCATAGTAAAGCCTATTTGGACAGTGAAGGGGTTCTGCATGAATCAAACACTATGACTTCGGATGCTGAAATTCGTGGTGTGAGAGTTGAATCTTATATTAGAGAGAAGGCGGGTATAAACACCGCAAAGCTTAGAGCAGATCTAATTTCAGATAAAACTTGCCCTGGAAATCGATACGGTTTGGTTAGAGAGGCAGTTGTACAAGTCAATAAAAATTTTAAAAATCACCGGGTAGGGAACCATTACCTTAATGAAATCAACGAGCAACTGGAGAATACTGTGGTAGATAAGTTGTCATCGGTTGAAGGATGGGCAGTTTCTGGATTTTCGGTTGAGGAGCCTTACTATATGAGGCTAGTCTCAGGTCGTCCAGGGAATCATGCTGCCTACCGCATCGAAATTTCCACAAGACTTCTACCTAATAAATCAGGCGGTAGGGATCCTTTTGATAAAGCGATTAGAAAATTTAATATTTTTAAAGCTAAAAAGACAGATTTGCTGCCATCTCAACAACTCGAAGTAAATATTACGCTGTTACACGTCGATATCATGGCTCCTTTGTGGAAGAAATCGTATTCATTATTATACCCGAGTGAGCCAGTAGGTTATGTAAGAACTGCATTACCTAATAAATTTCAAGATGAATTATCTCGCGCTGCTGAATCTTTAATTCTAGAAATGCAACAAGTTTTTGAATGCCGGTTGGAATATTTCAAGATCGAGAAAGCTGCAGTGGGTGAAAAAGGATTTGTTTTAAGAGGCGGTTCTTTTAACGGTATTTCAGAAGGAGATCAGTTTCTTCTGAGTAAAAACCCAAAAGTATTAAGCCAAAAATTAGGGAATACCTCGCTCGCCGGCTTAGCTTTAGCAGAAGTTGAATTTGTGGAAGCGAGAAAGGCGAAGTTGATTCAGATAGCGGGGCCAGATATTCCTGATCTTGTAAAGTACGTCGCTCTACCATTTTAATGAGGTCTGAAAAATGAAAAACGGAAAAATTAGTACTAGTTTTATGTCGCTAATATTTAGTGTTTTGATCTTGGCAGTACCCGACACCTCCTTTGGACAGGTCACCTACAGGGCTACCGAGGATGCACTAAAGCAATTGATTAAAGATATAGAAAAAGTTCGGAAAGCGCCTGTAAATGCGAAATCGTCTCAAGTTGGTAAAGGACAAAATACTGCCTCTAAAGATACTTATAAAATCCAAAAAGGAGACACCTTAAATCAAATAATTGCTCGAAATCTCTCAAGTTCGCCAATTTCATACGATATTTTGAAAATGTCGATAGTCAGAGCAAATAGTCATGCTTTTAAGAGCAACAATCCAAATTGGATGTATGCGGGGAAAACAATTAAATTCCCAACGGTTTTAGATTTGAAAAACCTTTTATTTAGAAATCAGTCGAATAACGTTAGTTCTCGTTCATCGTCATCTGACACTTGGGTGCAGTTTCCGTAGCGCTTCTTTTATTATGTATGGTCCAGAACAAGTAAACGTAGTCCAAAGACCGTCCCCAATTTTCTTGGAAGGTACAACTCCAATAAGAATAACCGAAGAAGTTGCACTGCAATTAGGCCTTAAAGATGGGCAAACTGTTAGAGCGGTTATCGAAAATAGAGGGGATTTGCTACGTTTAGTGCTAAATCAAAGAGAGTTCGATTTAAAGGGAAATAATCGGCTCAAGGCTGGGGACAAGCTTGAATTTAAAGTTTCTTTTGGTTTGAATGGGGTCATGTTGAGACCTGTTAATGCGCAAGGAACAGCTATTACGGGGGCTAATGCTAACTCATCGAGCGGTATTCCTACAGCATTGTTGGCCTTGTTGCATCGGCCTAAGGAAGCAAAGGTTCTTCTTGACTTATTTAAACCTAATAATTTAAAAGAAATGTCTGCCCCAATAGGAGCGCGAGAGTGGATTCAAAAGCTTGATAAAATGAAGAATTCGATGGAAAGATTGTCCGCCGGTGATGTAAGGAAATCCGTTCAAAACTCAGGTTTGTTTGGTGAATCAAGTTTACTTAAAGGTGCGCCCAATAGCTCAGATTTAAAACAAATTTTGAGAGGGCTTCTATTGAATTTACCCGATAATTCAAAAATTTTTAAAGCGGTAGAGCAGGCGATTACGGAAGTAGAGGGGCGGCAGATAGATTCTCTCAATTCTCAAAGTAGTCGAGAGCTATCCTTACAATTTGTGATTCCGTTTAATGATGCACACGCTGTTGATGTAGAAATTATGAAGGAAAATCATACCGAAGGTAGTGAGCAAGCACATTGGGTGGTTAATTTACACACGGAATCCCCGGAGTTAGGTGATATTTGGTTAAAGTCAAAACTTCTGGGTAATGATAACTTAGAAATGACTATGTGGGCGCCGCGCAGTGAGGTTGTTGAGAGTGCTACATTGATGAAAACAGAGCTCGAATATGAATTGAATAAATTTAGCCTTAATCTCGATAGCTTTTCTATATTGAACGCTAAGCGTCCCATCGAGACTAAAAATTTAAATAATTTAGGCGAAGTAATAGATATAAGTACATGATTAAAGAGGAAAAAAAAGCAGTAGCATTAGAGTATGGAGCGAACGCAGCTCCAAAAGTTACGGCTAAAGGTAGCGAAGAGGTGGCCGAAGCTATTATTGAAGACGCGCGAAAAAAAGGAATACATATAGCAAAGGATCCACAACTGGTTTCTGTATTGAGCAAGCTGTCTCTAGAGGAAGAAATTCCAGAGGAATTGTACACTACGGTTGCTGTCGTATTATCTTGGGTTTATTGGCTAAAGGGCATGAGTCCCGGAGAAAGTAAATAATTGCAAGGATATCGTCAAGCATCTCCCATTTTATTTCGAAATTTACTGCCTTTTATCTTTCCTAGTTTATCGTAAATCTCTACGCTTGATTGAGGGTCATTAGTTCCAAGTGTTTTAATCGCGTTTCGTATCGACTCTAGTTTTGTATTTACTAAGACTTCATTTCTCTGATGAAGTTTTCTATTATCTTGCATCACTGCGATGATTTTGTCCCAAATTCTCAAAGGTTCTTCGTCGAAGTCTGATCTATTTCCACTAGCCTTTTGAAATTCTACTAATGATAAGAATTTTTCATTAGATAAACTAGCTAGGATCTCTGATTTCTTCTGTTGTATTTCTTCGAGTTCTGGCAAGTCTTTTTTACTCAAAGCTGAAAATTCCTTTTCGAGAAGTTCCCTGAGAGCTTCCGTTTTGTGTAGGATTTGCTGTAAATATGGGATATCGCTGATTTTCACGGTTTTTTGATGTTTGAGTTAAAAGGGTAGGATTTGACTACCCTTTTTATTTTGTAGTTCTAAGACTTATTAAATTAAACCGCTATTAGTCGATCATTGACTCAAGCGCGACAAAATTTTTGGCTATTACCTTGCTATCTAAAGGATATTTTCCTTCTGATATTTGTCTTTTTATTTCATCGACTTTACTACTGTCAAAATCATTGGATTTCATCGCAGATTCCGCAGCTTTACTAAGAATTACCTCATCAGTCGATTTAGACGCTTTGCTTTGATCAGGGCGTCCGGCCGAGTCTTTGCTCTGGCTAGCCTTATCAGCTGATGAGTTTGTAACCCCAGCTTGTCTTGTGAACTTTGATATTGCGTCTGTCATTTTTTCTAACCTCCGTTGGGCTAAATGCCCAATTCGCAATCAGTATCTATAATATCGACAAATTTTCTTTATTCTTTAGTGTTTTCCGAAGAATCTGCCAAAATTATGACTTAATTAAAGTTTATCATCAATTTGATTTAAAACATAATCAAAGGGGTTTCTACAGGCCCTGTAATTATATTGACATCATGATAATTATTAAGCAAATGGCGTGCCTAGTTTTAGCGCCACATATCTGCTGATCCTTTTCCCGTTACTTTTCCTTTAATCACTTCGCCAGACTCGGTATTTTTTAGACGAATTTTATCACCTAATCGACCGTCTTCAAGTGATTCTAGAGATACTACGAGTTTTAGGCTATTTAAGACATACGTTAAAGTAACGATATCTCCTTTACCTATGAGTTTCGCTGGCCTAAGGTCATTAATTTTTACAATTTCCCCTGGTTTAAGCGAGCGTGACACCTCAACATTTTCTATATTTTCAATTGATTTTAAGATCCCCGAAGGCTCTTTCCCCCAAAATCTTTTAAGTATCGTATTTTCAGATGTAATTAAGTTGTTGCGTAATATCTTCTCCCTGGTGGCAAGCGCGTTATAAGGGTAGCTAATGTGGCTTTCGGACAGAATTGTATTTTCGGGAATATTTTTGTTAGCTTTTGCTCCTATAACATTGGATGCTAATAATTGGTTCTGGTAATTAATTTGCTTTGCGCCGACCTCAGTTTCTTTTATTTCGGATATTGCAATGACTTTCCCTTTTGGAATGAATTTAGTGACCAGGATTATATTGACGGGCTCGGCCAATGTGTTTTTTCTAATTCTTTCTCCTTTTTTAGTATATTTTGAGGTGAATTTACCTATAATTTTTGCCGGGTTTTGCTCAAAAGATGCTGCAGAGTATGAGAAAACTGACATTTCGATATCACCTTCTCTTATTTTGTGCCCTTCTCGCAGGTTTTTCTGGAAAATGTAGCCTATATAACTTTTTTTGTCTTTGGCCACAGAGTACCTAATTTCTGTTTTCCATTCTGAATCATCACAACTGATTTGTATAACATTTTGATGGTTTTGTGACTTTTTCAATTTTAATTTAGAAGCACAGCCAGGAAAAGTCCTCTCAGGCGTTATAAATAGTCTAACCTGCGTTTTCGAAACTTTTTCGTGCACAGAAATCCAACTTTTAGCGTCCTGTTCAACATAATCAAGTAGCTTTATTTTGCTGTCTGCTAAAACAACACTTGCCTGTAGTAAGTGTGCTAAAAGAATAACATTTAACGGTTTAATTCTAATCTGCATAGTCACAAAGTATGCGCTGTCAAAATTACTTACACAATAGCGGTGATAAAAAGCACTAATCCGGCATCGATTTGCCATGTGTCGGTCAGACCTACAAATTAGGTTGAGGAAATTGGTGATTAATTATTGTGTTAATGCTGTATCTTTACAAAATTTTGCAAAAACAGGCTAAATATAGCGGTAATTTAGTTTGGCATTGTATTTGCTTAATTCTAATCAAAACTTATATCGACAGAAATAATAAAAGGTTTAACCAGAAATGAGCATATTCGGAATACATGAAAAAGCGCTAGCACTTAAAACTCATCGGATGGGTGTGCTAGCGAAGAATATCGCTAATGCAGATACCCCTAATTTTAAGGCTAAAGATGTTGACTTTAAAAAGGTATTAAACGCTGCCACAACGGCTTCATTACGGTCGACCCATACTGAACATTTCGTTCGTGAAGGGCAAATAAAGGAAAACGGTGAATACTTCTCCATTCCATTTAACCCTTCGATGGATGGCAATACCGTGGAAATAAGTGTTGAACAAGCTAAATATGGTAAGGCTGCAGCTGAGTACCAAGCCAGTCTTAGGTTCATAGAATCAAGAGTAAGCGGTATTAGAAGGGCGCTAAAAGGAGAATAATGAATGGCTATCGATAATATATTTGGGATTGCTAGTACAGCAATGAATGCTCAATTAGTAAGAATGAATACCACAGCATCGAATCTTGCTAACGCCGGTACGGTGGCTGAAAGTGAAGCGAAAGCATATAAGGCGAAAAGACCAGTTTTCGCAGCTATCATGGATGAAACTATGAAGACGGCAGGGGCTAACTTTGTTGGTGGAGTAAAAGTCGACGGGATTATGGATGATAAAGCAATAAATCCGAAAGTCCATGATCCGGGTAATCCAAAAGCTGACGTGGATGGTTTTGTTTATAACTCAAATGTTAATGAGGTTTCTGAAATGGTTGAAATGATGAGTGCATCTCGTTCATATCAAAATAATGTTGAGGTTGTAAATACTGCAAGAGAATTGTTAATGAAAACACTCGATGTTTTGAAATCTTAGGAGAGATTAAGTGATTAATAATACAGATAATCAAAATTACATCAGAACTACTGAACAGTTTAAAGAACAGCAAATGAAAGAAAATACTGAGAAAGATGCTCTTGGACGTGACGCTTTTTTGACACTGTTTACTACACAATTGAAAAATCAGAACCCCCTTGACCCAATGGGTAACGAAGCTTTTGTTGCCCAATTGGCCCAATTCTCACAAGTTGAAGGCATCAAAGGGATGCAAGGTTCAATGGAAGAATTAGTTTCAACAGTAAAGGCTGAACAAATGTTCGCAGGATCAAATTTGGTGGGTAAACGTGTGGCCATCACTGGCGGAGTCGTATCCGGCGGTGATGGTATGCATAGTAAAGGAGTTATAGATTTGCCCGGTGGCGCGAAAGGAATTGCTTGGGCAGTCTATGATCAGGCAACTGATACACCTATCTTTAGGGCCACCCTTGGTCCACAATCGCCAGGAAAGGTGTCTTTAGTTTGGAATGGAAAAGATCTCAATGGTGAACAGGCACCTGAGGGTAATTATGTAATTAAAGCGAACATTGTAGAAGACGATCGTTTGCAAGCCATTCCCGTTACCACTTATGTAGATGTCAAAAGTGTAAGTTGGCGACCTGATACTCAGCAAATTGAGCTTGAGGTCGACGGCGGCGCCGTGGTCACTATGGAAGAGATTGGCAAGATAACAAATTAGGAAAATTAGTTTAGTAGGAGAATACAAATATGTCTTTTTATACCTCATTAACTGGATTAAATGCAGCGACCACTGAATTATCAGTTACATCTAATAATATTGCGAACGCTGGTACATCAGGCTTTAAGAGATCAGAAGCAGATTTCGGGGATATTTTTGCGACGTCACCTCTTCAAAAAGCTTCTGCGGTAGTAGGGCGAGGTGTCTCGTTAAAAGAAGTAAGTCAGGAATTTTCGCAGGGAAATATTGAGTTTTCGGCGAACTCGCTTGATATTGCTATTACCGGTGACGGGTTCTTTCCATTGGAATCATCAGATGGCACCAAAATTTTTACAAGAAACGGTGGTTTTAGTCTGAACGAGCAAAATCAGATGGTAAACGCCGCGGGACAAGCTTTACAGGCATTGCCAGTTGACTCAACCAACAAAGCGGATTTCGGTGAACCTCTTCGCGCTCTAACCATTCCCAGAGTTACAGTTTCTGAGTTTAGAGCTACCACGGAAGTTGAATTAGGGTTAAACCTGCCGTCTGAAGTCGAACCTATTACGGCAACTTTTAATCCTGCAAAACCTGAGACCTATCATAAAACGACATCTTTGACAGTTTTCGGTGCATCGGGCTCGTCGCATTTGGCGACCATTTTTTATGTAAAAACAGCCGACGCTACAGCAGATGTTCCATTTAATAAATATCAAACACACGTCTATATAGACGACACTTTTATTGAACCAAATCTTATTCAAGCTTCAGATGCAGGGGGAGACTTGTTCTACGTCAATAAATATGGTGATGTCAAAACTCAAACTGAACTAGCGGAGTTGCAACGGACAGAAGAGAACAGTGAACAATTCTTGATTACGAAAGGTACCTTGTACAAAAAATATGCATTTGATAATTTATCAACTCCGATTAATTCAACACCCGCTACTTTGGATTTTAATATCCCATCAACCTCTGCTTTTTTGGATGATTTAAATTTAACCAATAACAGTAGCGGAGTGGATTTTTCGGGTTTTTCCAGACAAGATTTATCAGATCTTTTTAGTATAAGCGTGGACGGGTCAACAAGTGTTTCAATAGGACTTGAGCATTTAGCAGGCTCTGATACGCCTCTGTCAGGAACAGGGATTGCCTTCGAGTTAACCAACATAATGAACCAGAGGTTTGGAGACGGTAAAAAATTTGATTTTTCTTCTGATACTAATCAGGATTTGGTCATTACACGACCGTTGACATCAGGTGGATTTGAATCACTTAGATTGAACATAAATGATATCATGCAGGATAATCCTACATTGTTAGAATCAGACGGACAAATCCAAAGAGAACCTTTAGCATATTTGCTTTCTAATTATCTAGACACGGTTGTAAATCCTACTGCAGATGTGGTGAATGGCAATACCAATGTTGATACAGCAAACAATACTATTACGATCGCTGGGCATTCTTTATCGATCGGTGATGAGATCACATATACAAATAATTATACGACTCATGCAGACGTCAGTAGTGCAGCATGGTCGTCGGGAAACACAGAAGGGATAGATTCTACAAATAATAGAATTTACCATTCTGGGCATGGTCTAAGCGACGGCGACAGAATTTATTACGACGCCAACGGAGGCACCGCTATAAGTGGTCTTACCGATGGGGAATATTATTTTGTGGTAGGTAGCACCAGCGACTATATTTCATTAGCTGCCACAAGTGGTGGCAGTGCTTTGGACATCGCAAGTGACACGACCGGAGCAACTAACCACCGTTATGTAGAAGCTCCAGCAAACGAGTCAATTACGGGAATTCATCCAAATAATGAATATTATGTACAATCAGTAAATGGCGATCAAATCACCCTAACAGCTACTCATGGTGGTGCAGCTATCGATTTAACGGCCAGTAGTGCTTCGTCTACTCACAATTTTCAGCTTGAGCTACCAGATTTTTCTGACATTGAAATTTCTTATGACATGGCTAACCAAGCCTTTAGATTTACTCAAACGGATGAAAGTAAAGTAAATCAGCTTTATATAAGCTCAGGCGATCAAAGCAATATCAATAATTCCGTGCTAGGTGTCGGGGAAGCGGATTTCGCAAATAATACATTTGGTACATTATTATCTCCCCTCGACCAGGATGATTCTGTGACGTTACTTTCTAACGTACTTCCGAATGGAAGCGTACTTCGTCAAGCAAACGATCAAAGAGCAGGTATCTCGGTAAGTTATGCCGCTGGACAGTTTTCCTTTAAATCGGGCACGACTGGTGATGGTTCAAGTTTAAAAATTGAGACTCCTTCAACAAACGGTATAGATCTTCTTGGAATGACCGATGATTCATCTTCGTTTGAAGTTAAGCCGCAGGTGTCATTGGTAAACAACCTACCTGCAGTTAGAGGTACTGCCTCATCACCCGCAGTTGTCAATGGTTCACCAATGGGTGTTGATCCAAGTAGGTCATTCGAAGTAACACAGGACAACAAAACGTTAACAGTAATTGTTGACGGGATTTCAGCTCAGATAGAATTAACTCAAGGTTCATATTCAATAGGAACGTTCACTCAACATCTTGAAGATAAAATTAATCTAATGGCTGACTCATTGGGGAGAACAGTTTCTGGAGTGGAAGTAGGTTTTAACGAAAGCGCTGAATCGCTTACATTTACTGGGTCTACTACTAAAGATACTTCATTTATTCAGGTGGCAGGTCACTCCGACTGGGGCCTCGAAAATGTGGAAGCAGGATTCGGACAAACTTCTACCTATATTGCCTTAGAAGCAGATATGCAAGGTAATAGCATGGTTTATGTCTCGCAAGGTGTTGATGGTAATTGGAATGAAACTTTAGATAAAGGCGACTTTGATGAAAACAATGTCCCTTTTTGGAGTCCAATCTTTTTAGATAAAGGCGAATTGACTTTCGATACTTCGGGTACTCTGGTCTCTCCAGTAGGCGTGGCTTCGTTAAAGAGCGCGACAGTTACAGGGGAAACAATCGGAATAAATTATGCTAATAGTACCCAATTCAACAGTCCTTTTGCGGTGTTAAATAGTTCTCAGAACGGAGCACCTGAAGGTGACTTGGTAGGGTTAACAATAAATGACGATGGCTTGGTTGTCGCAAGTTATTCAAACGGTTCCCAATCATCTTTAGGTAAGATTATCTTAGCAAACTTTGCAACTCCTAAGGGTTTGAGGCAGGTGGGAGACAGTAGCTTTCTAGAAACCTCTGAGTCTGGTGCTGCAAACGTTGGTGAGCCAGGTTCTGCCGGTTTTGGAACTATTAGAGCAGGTGCCATGGAACGCTCTAACGTGGACTTGACTGCAGAGTTGGTTGACTTAATAACGGCACAACGGAACTTCCAAGCAAATGCAAAGGCTATTGAGACTTCAAGCTCACTAACTCAGACAATCATTAATATTAGAGGTTAAGTACTAATTAATTTTAGAGAAAAGTTATGGATAGACTATTATTTTCATCATTAGCGGCAGCAAAAACTCAGTCAACGGTTAGAGCGCAACTAACCAACGATCTGGCCAATGTTTCTACGCCTGGCTTCAAAAAGAGTTTTAATCATGTCCTCTTGAGGGCCGTAAAAGTTACGGCCGATTATGGATACCAAACTAGATATCAACCAACAGTTGCGAGTAGTAATATCGTCGATTTGCAAGCCGGCCGAACCAACTTTACAGGAAGAGCGCTTGACATTGCAATGGAAGAAAAAACCGTGATGGGCGTTGTGATCGAAGATGGACAAACAGCGTTTACAAGACGAGGAGATATTAAGCTTCGAGCAGATGGCACACTTGTACTGGGTAATAATTTGGTTGTCGCTGGAGAGGGCGGTGAGCCAATTGTTGCGCCACCCGAAACAATAATAACTATTACTAGAGAAGGCATAGTTAATTCAACATTGCCAGACCAGCCAGAAGCACCCCCTGTTCCTGTAGGTCAGATATTACTTCGTGATGCAAGTGAGCAGGTCTTAGCTAGAAGAGAAGACGGGCTTTATGAGCCTAAAGGCGCTAATGGCGGAGGCGGGGATTTTGATAATGGTCCTGGATTAGTCTCCGTTCAGGTGGGCACACTCGAAGGGAGCAATGTGAGTGCGATCGAAGCGATGGTGAGATTAATCGATTTCAGTAGATCCTTTGAAAGCCAAATTAATGTGATAAAAGAATCAAAAGATAATGATAAAACTGGCGCTACTATGATGAGAACATCTTAGTAGCCTTAATTAAATAGGAGAATAATTATGGATGCATCTCTCTGGGTTGCAAAAACAGGACTAACCGCTCAGCAAACACGAATGACTGTGATATCTAATAATTTGGCCAACGTGAATACGACCGGTTTTAAAAAAGATAGGGCTGTTTTTGAAGATCTGATCTATCAAAATATTATACAGGCTGGAGGACAAACGGATGCTGACAATGAGGCTCCTACAGGATTGATGTTAGGAACTGGTACGAGAGTAGTCGCTACGGAAAAACTGCATCAGCAAGGAAACATGATTTCAACAGATAATGCTTTAGACATAGCTATCAGCGGAGATGGTTTTTTCGAAATCCAATTATTTGACGGCACAACAGCTTTTACCAGAGACGGCTCATTTAAGCTTTCCGCTGAAGGGGAAGTAGTCACTGCCGGCGGAGAACCATTGATACCCCAGTTAATAATCCCACCTAATGCCCAGAGCATTACAATTGGTCGGGACGGAACTGTAAGTGTTGAGCTTGAGGCAGGTCAGGGGGACGTTCAAGTTGGTCAGATCCAAGTTGCTCGTTTTGTGAATCCATCTGGTTTAATGCCAATGGGTCGAAATCTCTTGAGAGAGACGAATGCAAGTGGGGATGTTTTGGTAGGTGTCCCAGGAGAAGCAGGTAACGGCTTTCTTATGCAAGGTACTTTAGAAGCAAGTAATGTAAACGTAGTTGAAGAAATGGTAAGCATGATAGAAACCCAACGAGCTTACGAAGTTAATTCAAAAGCAATAGCTGCGGCTGATGGAATGCTTAGATTCTTGAATAACAACTTATAACTTTAAAGCTAAACTAAGGGAAATATAATGAAATTATTATTGGGCGTTTTGTTAACAATTTGTTTCTTAGTCGCCGGCTGTGCTTCAGGGCCCGAGTTGAATCCGAGCTCTGAGTTTGCCCCAATACAGCCAATTCCAAAGGCTGAAGAGCAACGTATTACTGGAGGAGTTTTTGATAACGGCAATGCACTTTTGGGTAGTAAGCGAACATACCGTGTTGGTGATTTAAGAGTTGGTGATTTAGTTACGGTAATTCTTACGGAATCAACTCAAGCCTCAAGAAGCAACAATGTATCCACAAGTAGAGTTTCTTCAAATGATGTAATTGGTCTTAACCAGGCGAAACGGTTTATTCCAGGTGGTCGGTTTTTCGATGATATAAAAACGGATGGAGCGACGATTACGAACGAGGGAACCGGTGCAACTGGACAGAATGCCTCCTTATTAGGCTCCGTCGCGTCTACAGTAGTTGATGTTATGTCAAATGGTAACTTGATTATTTTTGGTGAAAAACAAATCGCCCTTACAGAGGGAAGCGAATTTATCCAATTGAAAGGAGTAATCCGGCCATCCGACATACAGCCGGATAATACAGTTCTTTCCAATCGCATTGCAAATGCTCAATTTTCTTACCGAGGAACCGGTGATTTAGCGAATAGTTCTAAACCAGGGTGGGGCACTAGGTTGTTATATAAAGCTTGGCCGTTTTAACGATTAGAGGTAGAAGGTGCAAATTATGAAAAATAATTATTTGAAAAACGCATCACTCGGACTTTTGTTAATTCTTATTTCAAAAGCCGTCATGAGCGATAGAATAAAGGATCTCGCAGATGTTGCTGGAGTCCGTTCAAATCATTTAGTGGGTTATGGGATAGTGGTTGGGTTGGCGGGGACAGGTGATGGAACTGATTTACCTATAGCGGGCCAAAGTCTTAAAACGATGTTATCTGGATTGGGTGTTTCTGTAGATGGCCCGGTATCTGACTATGATTTGCGAACCGAAATTGCGAACGATATCAAACAAAACGTCAAGAAGGATTTAGAAGTTAAGAATGCGGCTGCAGTTATGATAACCGCTGAGGTTCCACCTTTCGCGAAGCCGGGTCAAAAGTTTGATGTAAATGTTTCAGCGATTGGTAAAGCTGAAAGTTTACGAGGAGGTTCGTTGCTTCTCGCTCCACTAAAAGGAGTTGACGGGCGAACTTATGCTCTTGCGCAAGGCGGACTTACTGTTATGGCTGCTGGAGCAGCGGCTGCAGGAACAAGTGTTCAAATCGGAGTAGCGACATCAGGAAGGATACCCAATGGCGCAATTTTAGAGAGAATGATAGAAACTCCTTTCGATAAATCAGAGCACGTAGTGCTTAATGTAAAGGATGGTGATTTTTCAACTGCAAATGCCCTTACAGCTAAGATTAATGAGACCTTCGGGCCTGGGGTTGCAAGTGCAGTCGACGGGGTATCGGTTGCTGTAAAAGCCCCCACAGATCTGACTCAAAGAGTAAGCTTTATGAGTATGATCGAAAATTTAGATGTTGAACCTGGTGAGCCACCAGCAAGAGTCGTGATTAATTCGCGCACCGGCACAGCAGTAATAAACAGGAGCGTAAGAGTGACAGCTGCGGCTGTGACGCACGGAACCATAAGTGTACGTATTCAGGCAACAAACGAGGTTAGTCAAGCTGGAGCGTTAGCCCAGGGCGGCCAGACCCAGGCGGTTCAAAACGTAGATATTTCAGTAGATGAACCTGACAGCAAAATGTTTTTATTTGAGCCCGGAATTGAACTTCAGGATATTGTGGATGCGGTAAATCAGGTTGGAGCTACACCTTCATCTTTAATTGCAATATTAGAAGCATTAAGAAGATCGGGAAGTTTAAGGGCTGAGTTAGTGGTAATTTAATCATGATCAATGAAGCTAAAATACACGCACAAAGTAACCTTGATTTTGATGGCTTAGCAGAACTAAAAGCAAAAGCTAGTAGAGATGATATAGAAACCGCAAGAGAAGTAGGAAATCAATTCGAGGCAATGTTCGTGCAGATGATGTTAAAATCCATGCGTGATGCGAGTGAACCTTTAAAGAGTAAATTGTTCGATACGAAACATCTGGACACTTTTGAAGAGATGTATCACGGCGAGCTTGCCCATGAGATTTCCAGGACAGGACCTTTAGGAATAGGTGAATGGTTGATACACCGATTACAAGAGCAAGGTCATATCGACCCAAATCAAAAATATGCTAAAAAAAATCAATCAGTTCTGAATGATTATCAAAAAATCCATGGAGCATCTAAATGAGTGATTTGTTGTCAATTGGTTCAGGTGCTGCACATTTATATCGTCAAGCGCTAGCGACTGTCAGTAACAATATCGCGAATCTTAATACTGAAGGCTATTCGAGACAGGATGTGTCAATGGCAGAGAATAATCCTAGCCAGAAAGGAACAATTTACTTAGGCACTGGTGCTCGTGTCACAGGAATTAGTCGGGCATATGATGAATTCGTTGAGACAAGCCTTAGAAACAGCGGCAGTGAATATTCAACCCAAGAGCCAATAATACAATATGCAAAACAAGTAGTAGATCTCATCGGTTCAGAAGCATCGGGTCTATCGAGTGTTCTCGATAAATTTTTTTCGTCTGCGCATCAGCTTACTGTTGATCCAGCGTCGACGAGTCTAAGAACGATCTTCTTAAGGGATACTGAATCTGTAGCTGATCGATTTAAAGAATTGTCTAATCAGTTAGATACTATCGATCAAAACGCGAAAAGTAATATAGAGTACCAAGTTGAATCAGTAAACAACCTTGCCGAAAAAATACTTGCGGTTAATACTCAATTAGCTCGCAAAACAGATGTTGCTCTTCAATCACCAACGTTACTCGATCAAAGAGATAAACTATTACGAGATTTATCAAGCGTCGCAAAAATTAATGTCATTGAAAAACCATCTGGCCAAGTTGTTGTTAGTTTAGACGGTAGTAACTCTCAAGCAACGATAGTTCGAGAAGATTCCTCGACTGATATTGGTGTATCGTTTATTCCGGGTGACTTAAGTCGGGCTGACTTAATTTATGATCCTTTTGGCGACAGCAGGCCAATAAGCAATGTAAGTTCTGGTACTTTAGCAGGATTAGTCAATTTTCGTAGCCAAATTTTATCCCCAGCAATGGATGGCCTTGATAATTTAGCCAGAGTATTAACCAAGGAAGTTAATGAAATCCATACTTCTGGAATAGATGCAAAAAACCAAAGAGGGGGCGAGCTATTTGAAATCGAGCCTGTTTTTAATATTACATCACCTACCATATCCGGAATGGTTGAGCTCGACATCACCGTGGAAAAGGCAGAGGATTACGATTTTTTACCGTTTGAAATTCGATGGATAGAGAGTAGTGGTAGTTGGCGTTTAGAGGATGAGGTCGAAGGTGATGTTCTTTTTATAGAACAAGGTAGTGAAACTGAAATTTATTATAAAGGTTTATCAATAGCATTTGACGGGGATAAAAAAGATGGTGATACGTTTTTTATTAGGCCAATTGCTAGACCAGCAGCAGGACTCAATGCGTTGATAAAAGATCCTAACTTGGTAGCAACTGCAGCAAGAATAAGAGTTACCGAGAATATACAAAATGTAAGTAATAGCCAAGCTGAACTAAGCTTCTCGAGTTCAACCGAACCGGGGTTTGATAATGGACTATCAATTTTGGAGCTGAATCATAACTCTGAGACTCAAAGCAGATTGTTACAAGACGTTGGAACGGTCGAAGCAAGTAACCTTGCCCCCATCTATAATATTCCATCGCTCAGTGGAAATGTTACTATTACGATAGACGCTGATTATGGTAGTGACTTGAACCTACAAATGTTGAATAGGGATTCAAATCATCTATTAGGAACGTCAATAACGGAGTCGCTACAACAATCTTTAGTTTCGCAAGACTCCGGATTCAATAAAGATTCTTACTATAGCGACGCTTATTTGAATAAGGCTCGTTCGGATGGGTCTTATCTAGATTCCGATATGACTTATGGCTTTCTTGCTAATAGCGGAAGCCGAGTCGAGTTAGTCGCTGATTCTAACAGCGGCGTAGAAGGAGCTGCTCTTGGTCTTATTTCAAAAACCGTTGATTACAACGCCGAGGTCTCAAGCGACATAGTCTATCATGCTACTACAACAACAGGCACTCCGATTACATTGCTTTCTGCCGGAGACATCTTTTTAAACGGGACTAATTTAGGGGAATTGGTTTTAGATGGTAGTAGTGATACTGAGACGGATGCGAAATTTTTTGCTGATTATCTTAACGCTCAAACTAATAACACAGGTGTGAACGTCTCCTCTTCAAACCATATAGAAATAGCTTCTTCAGATATCAATCTACTAGATCAAGTGGAGATAAACGGTCAACTAATAGGAGGAGGAGTAATTCCCAATAATATTAATGAGCTGGTACAGCAACTAAATGATCAAAGCGATTTGACTAATGTATCAGCCTCAGTTTCACGGGACGGAGGAATTATATTAACAAACACTGCGGGCAATGAGGGTAAAAATATTCAGATTTCGAATCCAGATAATACCGCGACATCAAATAGCTTGGGACTGGCTAACAAGACATATACTGGTACTTTGTTGATGGAAAGCAGTGATAAAATCCGATTTACAATTGGCAATGGTGGTTCGGCAGGGGATCTGAAACTTTTCGGTTTAAAAACTGGAATTTATATTAATAGCAATATTGATGAAGAACTAGCAGTCTTCCTGACGGGAACCGGAACCACAACGGCAGCTGTAGGATACGCGAAGATAGAGTCTGAAGAAAAAGCTGAACGTCCCTATGTGGTCGAGTTTTTGTCCCCAAGCAAGTATCAAATAATTGACAGTACAACTGATAGCGTAGTAGCAACCCGAGTCTACGAGCATTCGGCTGGAATTGAATATCAAAACTTATTATTAAGTTTTAATGAACCCCCGCAGACAGGCGACACATTCACTATCGACAATAATGATAATGCAACAGGAGATAACGCAAATATTAGCTTGATCGCATCCTTAAGAAATCAAAATATAATTAACGATGAAAAAAGTATTAACGAAGCCTATCTTGACATAGTTAATGTAGCTGGCACAAAAGCTACTTTGGCAGAGGTTTCAAAAGCTGCTCTAAAGGTAGTTTTTGATCAAGCCAGTCAGGCAAGGGAAGATAAAGCAGGTGTCAGTCTAGACGAAGAAGCCGCTGATCTCATAAGGTTTCAGCAAGCTTATCAAGCCTCGGCACAGGTTATTCAAGTGTCTTCAAAAATATTCGAAGCAATTTTGGGTGTAGGGTAATAAAAATTATGAAAGTATCTACCAGTCAATTTTTTAAACAAGCAGTCGACATTATTGGCCAACAACACAGTGATGTTGCAAAACAGCAAGCACGTCTTGGTTCTGGAAAACAACTTGTTAAACCAAGCGATGATGCGTCAAAAGCGGCACTAATTCAAAGATTGAAATCAGGATTAACGGCCCAAGAAAGTTACGGGGCAGGATTAGTACGATTAACAGATCGTCTGTCTCTCGAGGAGTCAGCAATTACTTCAACTGAAAATATTTTACTAAATATCAAGGATCTAGCTTTGAGAGCAGCGAGTCAATCAATGGGTCCTGAATCAAGAAAGATAATGGCAGTTGAGATTGGGTTTTTACGGGATGAGCTAATGGCATTAGCAAACACCAGAGATTTTAATGGAAACTATATTTTTGCAGGTTCCATGGTTTCTGATGCCCCATATTCGCAGGATACAGATGGATCAATTATCTATCAAGGCGATGATACGGTTATAGAAATCATGGTGTCTGATCAGAGGAAGCTTGAATTAAACTCTCCCGGGGAATCGGTATTTAGGAGCTTAATTAGAAATGGTAATGACGGTCTATATTCTGGTGATTTGACTCCGGGGAATGAGGCCACACTATTAACGTTTCCTGATTCTCACAAAGATTTTGCTTTACGGCTGGCAGAATTCAAAGCTCATCTTGGCAAAGCGAATGCTCAAGCTCGTGTTGAAATAGAGGTTGAAACTTCTGGCATTGATTTTAGTGATACCAACCAAATCAATATAAATGGGATAGACATAACTGGAGCACCTTACACGACAACTAATGATTTGATTACAGCAATTAATGCGCAAAAAGACGTGACCGGAGCTGAAGCAGAGTTAAGCAGCACAGGAACAATAATTATCAAAAATATTGTAGGAAAAGAGGGTAATATCATTACTATTTCTGATTCTGATGATGTGGGGGTTAATCCACTCGCGTTAACCAATGGTAGTTACAGTGCGAGCCAAGAAGATTTAGCCGCTCAAGCTCAGGCACAATTAAATTATGATAATTATTATTCTGACCTTAGGTCTTCAGGATATTCGGATGAAATAGACTGGGATACTTTTCAGGGTATTTCCAATCAAGCGTATGATTTATCCTACTCTAATGATTACCTTCCCGGAGCACCAGAAGCTAAAAGAATTGGTTTCTTCGATGTTATAGGGGATCTTATTGAATCATTGGAGTTATCAGATACAAACAGAATCGATAGAGGGATAGATGAAATGGATAGTTTGATTCAGAGCACCGCCTTGCAGATTGCAGATATAGGGAGTCGTATGAATATAGCTGACGCTCAAATCAACATTATGGATGAGACCGTAATTCGATTTAAAAACCTTATATCCTCTGCAGAAGACCTTGACTATTCTACCGCTGTGACAGAGCTTTCCTCCGAAATGTTAGCCTTAGAAGCAGCTCAGAGTAGTTTTGCTAGAATATCGCAATTGAGCCTTTTTGATTACATTCGTTAAATAATGAAAAAAAAGATTAAAGGAAAATTTTTAGCTGCCGATTCTTTAGTTAACTTCAATTGTAAATTATGAAGGAAATTTACGATGACTGAAAATGTTTCTATTTCGCAATCAATTCTTACAAGTTTGGGCGGTGGATCTGGAATTGATATATTTAAACTAGCCAGGGATTTAGCGGATGTTGAGAAAGAGCCAAAACAACTAGCAATACAGTCTTCCATAGACAAATCTGAGGCCTCAATATCTGGATACGCAGCAATTTCATTCCAATTGGGTGTAGTAAAGAGTGCTTTCGAATCATTTGATGACGTAAGTGAGCTTGCTACGAGTAACTCAACTTCGTCAAACTCAGATGTGGTCGAAATGACCACAATTTCAGGTGAGACGTTACGAGGGACATATGACATCAACGTAAGTCAAATCGCGACTGAACAAAGAACGGTATCAAATACGTTTAATTCTACAGACCAGTCTTTAAATGACGAATCATTTGATGTGACAATCTCAGTTGGGAACCAATCAGTTACCAATCATACAGTTACAATTGATACTGCTACTCCAGATGGAATAGTTACGTCAATCAATAATGCAAACATTGGAGTTACAGCTAATCTCGTACGTTTAGGCAATAGTTCGGATGAGTATCAAATAATGTTGCAAGGAGATAAAGGTTCAGAGGGTGCTTTTAGCATTTCTTCAAGTGTTGACTTGGGCTTTGGTGAGTCATCTAACACCCTGCAAACTTCAGGGAATGCTCAGTTTGTTTTTAATGGATTGTCTATCGAAAGAGAGACTAACGAAATTAATGATTTGGTGAATGGTGCAACCTTAACGATTAAAGCACCAAGTGAGGAAACTGTTTCTGTTCGCGTATCAAGTGGAGAGAATTTATTAAAAGGTTCTCTCCAGAATATGATTACGGCTTATAATGATTTGAAAGGTATTATGGATGCTCTTGTAGACTCTGATTCAGAAATCGAAAATGGAGGTGCCTTGGTTAACGACTACAGCGGAGTTCGCTTCGTAGAACAGCAAATAAGAGATGCTATCTTCGATGATGCTGAAACGGCTTCTGGTTCTATAAGTTCGCTGAGAGATTTAGGCATTACTACAGATAAAAACGGTCAATTAGTCCTTGATGAGGAGGTCTTTGATGATGCTCTAACCAGTGATTATGACGACGTAAAGATGATGTTAACAGCAGGAACCGACAATCAGAGTGAATTCAGTGCGACTTCTAAAGGTTTAGCTCAAAGTGTGATTTTAAAGGTTGATGAGCTTGTCGGAAATGATGGTATTATCGCTGATAGAAAAGAAAATGCCGAATCAGCCGTAGAAGACTATCAAGAAGATATGATAAAACTTGAAGAAAGAATAGAACTTCTTTACGAAAGATATTTAGCTCAGTTCACTGCAATGGAAAGTTTGGTAAGAGAGATGAATAACACACGAGATTATCTCGAAGATCAATTTGAGATGATGGCCAATGTCGGCAAAAAATAAAAATCAAAAATTAAGTAAAAATATGGGCCAAGAGTATATATTAATGATTAGTGCGGGGATAACACTCACATTCGTGAGCTTGCTTTCCTACTCCATCTATCGGATTAAACGGATTGAAAACGCACTTATTTCAATGAAGAATTGACTATTGATTTGTATAACGTCCTGCTCTTAGTTATCTTGTATTAATTGAGAGGGAGATAACATGTGGCAATCAAATTCGATTATTAAGACCGCAGTAATATGTGTGCTAGCTCTGTTTGTGTCGAGCTGTGATTATTACGCACAATTACCGGATTGTGGGGATTATTTTAAAAATAATCCAGTTAATTCTTTTTCCACTGATAATAGGGGCCTAGCCCAAGATAAAAGCACAAAATTGTTATGGTATCGGTGCGCTGCAGGTCAAAGTTACAAGAATTCCGAATGTAAAGGGGAAGCATTACATCTTAATTGGGATGCAGCAATCGCGTTTGCTAAAGAATTTTCGGAAAAATCTGGAAAAAAATGGCGATTACCATCCAAGAAAGAATTAAAATCTATCATGGTAAATCAATGCATTAACCCCGCTGTCGATGTGAGGGTATTTAAAGGGCTGGAAGTCAATAATTTTTGGACATCAAGCGATAGTTTAAATTCTGATTTATTTCGTTGCTCAGTATACAATTTCAAAGGAGATTTATTCTGCAGGCAACCAAGAGCGGCCAAATTACCTTTTTTACTTGTTGGTGGCGATAAATAACCAAACTACTTAAAGTAATTTCTCATTACAATTAAAGCTATTTCTAGAACTGTCGATTATTCAAGCATTAGCGGGTGTAAACTATCTCAGGCATGTAGATAGTTTATTTATAAAACAGTTACATAGAAGGGATAGCTAGAATGACTGTGATT